>JAABUZ0100006327.1_pt1 | contig 14866 bp, 13 predicted proteins | sample 5562091 | NCBI WGS metagenome assembly JAABUZ01 (sample SAMN12813069, study PRJNA571459) | rock metagenome | isolation source: Antarctica rocks | place: Antarctica: Victoria Land, Linnaeus Terrace sud | collected 2015-12-21 | reverse complement strand
GGTGGCGTTTGTGCGGGGAAAGAGGCGGGAGCCGGTGGGGGAGGAGGGCCTACTCGAGTACGCCGTGGCTACGCTGGCGCGGAGGATGCGGACGGTGCGGGATCTGCGGCGGCTGATGAAGACGAGGGCGGAGGAGGGCGAGGCGGGGGAGCGGGCGATGGATCGGGTAGTCGCCCGGCTGGTGGAGCTGCAGTACCTGAGCGATGAGCGATTCGCGGCGGATTACACCCGGCTGCGCAAGGAGGGGCAGAAGTTCGGCCGGCGCCGGGTGCAGCAGGATCTGGCCGGGAAGGGGGTTGGCAAGGAGCTGGTGGCCTCGACGGTCGCGACGGCGTACGAGGACGTGGATGAGGTGGAGCTGGCGCGCCAGTACTGCGAGCGGAAGCGGATGCGGGCGCCGGGGAACGAGAAGGAGACGGCGAGGATCATGGGCCGGCTGATGCGGGCGGGGTTCAGCTCGACGGCGATCTGGAAGGTGCTGAAGGGGTGGAAGGTAGAGGTGGACGAGGCGGAGCTGGACGGGATGGAGTAGGGGTGAGTAGGCGCGTGTGGTTGGGCTTTGGGAGTTTGCCGCAGGATCCTCACCCCTTTTGCGATGGGGCTGCGAGAGGATGGGGCACCCGGGTCAGCGGTACAGCGAGGGGGTGGGGCACCCGGGGGTCCTTGCTGGGCCTGCTAGATGGTGCGGACGATACGGACAGGGAGGAGGAAGATGGCGGTGATCAGGGCGAGAACGCCTGTGACCGCGACGCCGACGATGCGAAAGGGCAGGAGAATGAGCCAGAGGAGCGGGTAAAGCGCGAGGGCGAGCAGGGCGAGGGGCCAGCAGGTGAACAGAAGAACGCAGAAGAGGAGAAGCTTGATCATGACCGGCTCCGTAGCGGTTCGAGGCCCCGCTGAGGCCCGGCGCGCTTTGGTGCGGGCGGGCATGAGACGGTACGCAAAGGCATGGGGCGAGGTTCCTGGGGGCGGAGAAGAGGAGCGGGAGAAGGCTAGAGATCCAGCTCCATGTAGACGTCGCAGCGGCTGTAGTGAAAGGGCGGACGCCGTTCGGGCGGGACGTGCAGGAAGCCGATGGACTGGTAGAGATGGACGGCATTGGCGAGGCGGCTATTGCTTCCAAGGGTAAGTCGGCAGGCTCCGAGGGTGCGGGCCAGGGCGACGGTGGCCAGAAGGATCAGACGACCGATGCCCTGGCCCCGGAGGTCTTCGGCGACGGCCATCTTGGCGAGCTCGAACTGTGCGGGCTGGCCTGTGTGCGGTGAGCCTTCCGGGATGAGGGCGCAGCAGCCGACGGCGCGGGGGCCGGCGAAGGCCATGAGGATATGGCCGCCGGGGTCGAGGATGGTCTGCTGCGGGTTGCCGAGGTTGAGGTGGTCGCGCTCTTCCATGCCGAAGTGCCTGGTGATCCACTGCTCGTTGAGGGAGAAGAAGGCGGGGGCGTCGGCGGGCTGGAAGGGCCGGATCTCGATGGGAGGCGGCGGTGTGCCTGTGGCGGAGGGGGCTTGCGGGACGGGAGCGGCGGGGTGGGACATGGGAGAGCTCCTGGGTTGGTCTGTGGGTTGGTCTGTGGGCTTCGGTCTGGGGCTTCGGATTGGGGCCTCAAGGTTCGCCGGAGGTGGGCGCGATGGCCAATAAGTTTCTAGGGGTTGAGAGAGATTGTAGATGAGCCGGGCGAGGCGGCTTGACCACGGGACGGAGACTCGTCCGGGGTAGAGGGGGCGTCAAAGAGCCTATGAAGCTTCTGACGGATGGCAGCGGTGTGCAGCGGGTGGTGGCGATCGATTGGTCGGGGCGGGTGGATGCGGCAGGGCAGCGGCGGCACATCTTTGCGGGGGTGTGGACGGCCGCGGGGGTGCAGCGTGATGTGGCGGGGAAGAGCGGCGGCACCCGCGATAAGGATTCCGTCCGGCTCGAAAATGGGCGGACGCGGGACGAGGTCGCAGAGTGGCTGATCGGGATGGCGGGGGAGACGCCGCGGATGGTGGTGAGCATCGACTGCTGCTTCAGCTACCCGGCGTGGTTTCTTGCCGAGCACGGATGCGCGACGGTGTTTGACTTCTGGCGTCATGTGACGGCGGGGCATGGGGAGCGATGGCTGGCGCGCGAGTGCGAGGATGTGCGGTTCTGGGGCAAGCCGAGGAAGCGGCCGACGGAGTTTTGCGGGGCGGGTCTGCGGACGATGTACCGGCACACGGACTTCGACAACAAGATCGCGCAGGCGATGGAGGGTGGCGATCCGGAGCGTGCCGCGAAGATGAAGGGGATCACGCCGAAGTCGCCGTTTCAGATTGGGGGGTCGGGCAGTGTGGGGACGGGGTCGCTGCGGGCTATGCCGATGCTGGAGCGGCTGCACGAGGCGGGGTTCCGGGTGTGGCCGTTTGAGGATGCGGAGACGGTGAGCGAGCGGGGGCGTCCGCTGCTGGTGGAGATGTATACGCGGCTGATGACGGGTGCGGTCGCGAAGAGCAATGCGGCGGCGCGGAAGCGGTATCTGGCGGAGCGGCTGAAGACGGATGCGGTGTATGCGGGGATTGGGCGCGGCGTTCTGAAGGTGGCTGAGGGGTCGGAGGATGCGTTCGATGCGCTGGTGAGCACGACCGAGATGGTGCGGCACCGGGAGGCGTTTGGTGGGCTGCGGGCGACGGCGGATCCGGTGCTGCGGATGGAGGGGATTACGTGGCGGCCGGGGGTGTGAATCAGCCCGGAATGGTAGGTTCCGGGGTCTCGCGCTGGTAGACTTCGAGGCTATGGACTATAGGTCGGGAAGCCAGATTCGGGAAGATTTTCTGCGGTTTTTTGAGGGCAAGGGGCACCGGCGGGTGCACTCGTCTTCGCTGGTTCCGGCGAACGATCCGACGCTGCTGTTTACCAACGCGGGGATGAATCAGTTTAAGGATGTGTTTCTTGGGTTGGAGAAGCGGGCGTACACGCGGGCGGCCAGCTCGCAGAAGTGTGTGCGGGCGGGGGGGAAGCATAACGATCTCGAAAACGTCGGGTTCACGCGGCGGCACCATACGTTCTTCGAGATGCTGGGGAACTTCTCGTTTGGCGACTACTTCAAGCGGGACGCGATTGCGTATGCGTGGGAACTGCTGACGAGTCCGCAGTGGTTTGGAATTTCACCGGAGAAGCTTTACGTCACGATCTTTGAGGGGGAGGGCGCGGTTCCCAGAGACGACGAAGCGGCGGGGTATTGGCGGGAGGTGGGGGTTCCCGAGGAGCGAATCTTTGCGATGCCGGGGAAGGACAACTTCTGGGCGATGGGGGATACCGGGCCGTGCGGGCCTTGCTCGGAGATCTTCTACGACCTGGGGATCGAGGCGGCCGAGACGCCGGGGGTGGACCTGCCGTTTCCCGAGGATGAGCAGAGGTATGTGGAGGTCTGGAATCTGGTGTTCATGCAGTTCGACCGCGGCGGCGATGGGACGCTGACGCCGCTGCCGAAGCCTTCGATCGATACGGGCATGGGGCTGGAGCGGATCGCGGCGGTTTTGCAGGGGGTGTTGAGTAACTTTGAGACGGATCTGTTTGTGCCGCTGATCGAGCGGGCGGCGGAGCTGACGGGTTCCGAGGCTGTGCGAGGGAGGGCAAACGCGGGGGTCTCTCCGCTTCGGCCTACGGCCTCCGGTCCAGATGACGGCGGGGTTGGGGTGGCGGTGCAGGGCGAGCGCGGGACGGCTTCGCTGCGAATCATTGCGGACCATGCGCGGGCGGCCACCTTCCTCATTTCGGATGGGGTAGTGCCGGCGAATGAGGGCCGGGGTTATGTGCTACGGAAGATCCTGCGGCGGGGGATTCGGCACGGGCGGCTGCTGGGGCAGGAGAAGCCGTTCATGTTCGAGATGGTGCGGGCGGTTCGGGAGGAGATGAAGGTTGCGTATCCGGAGCTGGTGGAGCACTCGGAACGGGTGAGTAGGACTGTGTTGGCGGAGGAGGAGCAGTTTGCCCGGGTGCTTTCGTCGGCCCTCGCGATCTTGGATCGTGAGATAGACGAGGCCATTCGGGAGCAAAACGAGCGCATCATTCCACTCATTCAAGAGATGGAGCTACAGACAAAACCGGGGTTTAAGGCGTTCATGCAGGCTCGTTATAAAGCAGGGACTCATCCTCAGGGCCGTGAAGGTGTTCGGCAGGGATTGGTCGAATTCTATGGCAGTTTTGTTGGACTTGCCCTTTTCGAGAAGCTAGATCCTGCCGTAACAAAAGAAAGAGTGTTCGAGGGCAAAAAGGCATTTGCTGTGTATGAGACCTATGGTCTTCCTCTTGATTTCATAATTGAGTCGGCGCGTGATCGTGGCTTGGTTGTTGATGTCGCTGGCTTTGAGCGTGCCAAGCAAGAGGAGCAGGCTCGCGCTCGCGCTTCGTGGAAGGGTGGGTCGCAGAAGTCGGCGGCGCCGGTTTATCGGGAGTTGGCTAAGACGGAGTTTGAGGGGTATTCGGCTTTGCGGGTGGACGGGAGCCGGGTGCTGGCGCTGGTGCGGGATGGGGTCGGGGTGAACGAGTTGCAGGCCGGGGAGGCGGGTGAGGTGGTGCTGGATGCGACGAGCTTCTATGCGGACTCGGGCGGGCAGGTGGGGGATGTGGGGTGGCTGTACTCGGCGGACCACAACACGGTTGTTGCGGATGTGAGCGGGTGCTCGAAGCCGGTGCAGGGGGTGTTTGCGCACCGGGTGGTGGCGCGGGAGCGGATTGCGGTTGGCGATGTGGTCGATACGGTCGTCGATGGGGACGTCCGGCAGGCGACCATGCGCAACCATACGGGGACGCATCTGCTGCATGCGGCGCTGCGCGAGGTGCTGGGAAAGCATGTGAAGCAGGCGGGGTCGCTGGTGGATAAGACCAGGCTGCGGTTTGATTTCTCTCACTTCAGCGGGGTCGCGGACGAAGAGCTGCAGCAGATCGAGGACATCGTGAACGCGCAGGTGCTCGGCAACGCGAAGGTGGAGACGCTGGTGGATGTGCCGATCGATGTGGCGGTGAATGAGCTGGGAGCCATGGCCTTGTTTGGCGAGAAGTATGGCGACCGGGTGCGCGTGGTGACGATTGGCGGACCGCACGGCTTTTCCACGGAGCTGTGCGGTGGGACGCATGTGGGCGCGACGGGCGAGATTGGTCTGATCAAGCTGGTGGGCGAGGGGTCGGTGTCGAGCGGTGTTCGGCGGGTGGAGGCTGTGACCGGGACGGGGTCGCTGCACGCGTTTCGGCGGGATGCGGATGTGGCAAAGGTGGCGACGCAGTTTGCCGGAGGTGCGGGTGGGGGTGAGACGGCTCCGGCCGAGGCGTTGCGGGCGCGGCTGCTGGCCCAGGAGGAGGAGGTCAAGCGGCTGCGGCGAGAGCTCGAACAGGTGCGGATGAAGTCGGCGTCGGCGGCGACGGCAGGTGCGGCCGGGAGTGCGGTTGAGGTGAAGGGTGTCAAGGTGCTGGCGCAGCGAGTGGACGCTCTGGATAAGAGCCAGATGCGGAACCTGGTAGACGAGCTGCGCGGCAAGCTTGGATCGGGCGTGGTGGTGCTGGGCGCGGCGGCAGAGGGTCGTGTGTCGCTGATCGTGGGCGTCACGAAGGATCAGACGGGCAGGGTGCAGGCGGGCAAGATCGTGTCGCAGCTGGCGGCGATGGTGGGCGGCAAGGGCGGCGGCCGGCCGGACCTGGCGGAGGCTGGCGGAAGCGATGCGGGTGCGCTCGACGGTGCGCTGGCGAAGGCCGCGGAGGTTGTGGAGTCGTTGCTTTAGAGGATGTGGCTTTGGACCCCACCCTTTGCACCCCGCCAGCGAGCTGGAGGGGACCCCGCTTTCCGGCGATGAGGCTGCGGAGAGGATGGGGCACCCGGTTTATGGGTCTTCCAACAAGTCTGGTGGGTCTTCAACCACTCGGTTGTGGTTTCAAAGATTCTGGTGATTGTTGAACCAGGCCGGTGGGTGCTGTATGGCGCTCTCTGGTGATCAGGCTGTTGGCAGTCGGCGAACAGGGGTATCGGGGGGAGTACCGGGGTCCTTTTCGAGGGCGTGGTTTCGGTGGGCCTCTTAAACTAAGGCTGAGATGAGGTTTGTGTCGACATCCCGACGGCGACGAGGTCTCGTGTGTGCATGCGGGCTGTGGCTCATGTGGGCCGGGGCGTGCGTGTGGGCGAGGTCGCCGGGGAAGGGCAGGACCCTGGGTGGAGGGCAGCGGCGGCCGGTCGAGATCTCTGCCTGGGAACGGGCAGAGCGGGCGCGCGATGCGTTTGAGGCTCTGCCGGAGGAGCAGCGCACCCGAGCCGACTACACGCGGGTCATGGACGGGTTTCGGGCGATATACCATGAGGCTCCGCAAGACATGCACGCCCCTGAGTCGGTCCATGCGGTTGCGGAGCTGCTCGCCGAGCAGGGGCGCGGAGAGCATGACGGCAAGCTGCTGAAGGCGGCGATCGGGCAGTACGAGTTCCTGCGAACACAATATCCCGGAACTTCGCTGCGGGTGGGTGCTCTGCTGGCGGAGGGGCAGATTGAGGAGAACGATCTTCATAATTCCGAGGCGGCGCGGGAGCGGTACGATCTGCTGCTGAAGCAGTACCCGCGAAGCGCACTGGCGGAGGAGGCGCGCGCGGGCCTGGCGTCGCTCGATGCGGCGCGTGCCGGCGGGAAGGAACAGGGATTGGGGAGCCGCCGGGATGAGTCGCCCGTGTCGAGTGCGCGGGGTTCGCTCGAATCTGCTCCACGGTCGCCTGCGAACTCCGGACTGCCCGAAGGTTCGAACCCAGGCCGAGCTGCGGCGGGGAATGGAGCTGCACAGAACGCGGACCTCTCAAGGAGTGCAATCGGCACCGGTTCGCATCAGGCCACGGGGCCGGGCAGCGGCAGAGTGCACGACAACTACGCCGAGACAGGGACCGGCTCTGCTTCTGCGTCTTCCAACGCCAGGACCGCCGTTCATCACAAGGGGCCGCTCGCGACGGTGACGGGCATACGGCATTGGTCGACTCCGAGCTACACGCGTGTGGCGATCGATCTTGGCGGAGAGGTGGAGTACGAGGCCGCCCGTGTGCCGGGCCCGGACCGCATCTACTTCGACCTCCATGGGGCAAAGCTGGCGCAGGAGCTGGTGGGCAAGAGCTTCACGGTGACAGACGATGGATTTCTGAAGAAGATCAGGGTGGCGCAGAGCTCGGGCGATATGGCCCGGATCGTGCTCGATGTGAACGATGTGACGGAGTATTCGGCGTTTCTGCTGCCAAATCCGTACCGCCTGATCATCGATATTCACGGGGGAGCGAAGCCGGCATCGACGCCCATGGCCAGTGTGGACGCGCCTGCCAAGCCTGCGGCAACGGTGCCAAATACCCGGGCTGTGAACGGGGGCAACGGGGCAGATGTAGCGCGGCTCAGCGACCAGCCGGGGAAGGTGGAGGCGACGAGCGTGCCGACCTCGCAGCCGATCTCAGCCGTAGTTCCTGGCAAGGTCAGGGGAGCTCCAGCCGGGGAGACGAGGGGAGCGGTGACATCGACGCTGCCTGATCCGAGCCCGCGGACGAGCTCTTCCTCAATCGTGCCGGCAGGGGAGGCAGTGGCGGGGAGCGTAGGAGCGGCGGCTGGGGCCCCTTCCCCCGACGCCTCCGCATCGCGGCGCAAGGGAAGAGGCAAGCTCAAGGCGGCGGACGCGAAGGTCGTCGGCGATCCTGCGATGCCGGCAAGAGCGGCGGTCCCGACCGCAGACGGACAGACGAGCCTGGTGCGGGCGCTTGGGCTCAAGATCGGGCGAATCGTGATCGATGCAGGGCACGGCGGGCATGACTCGGGAACGCTCGGGGTCGATGGCCTGGAGGAGAAGGACGTTGTGCTGGACGTGGCGCTGCGGCTGGGCAAGCTGCTGCATGAGCGGCTGGGCGCGGAGGTGATCTACACGCGGTCTGACGACACCTTTATCCCACTTGAGACGCGCACGGCGATTGCGAACAAGGCGCAGGCGGACCTGTTCCTGTCGATCCATGCGAACTCCTCCGTGGACGCAAGCGCGCGCGGGGTCGAGACCTACTACCTGAACTTTACGCAGCAGGCGGATGCGCTGGCGGTTGCGGCGCGCGAGAACGCGGTGAGCGACCAGTCGATCTACCAGCTGAGCGACCTGGTGAAGAAGATCGCGTTGAAGGAAAAGATCGCGGAGAGCCGGGAGTTTGCGACGGATGTGGAGACGAGCCTGTATGGCGGCCTGCAGAAGGGCAATGAGGGACTTAAGAATCGCGGGGTGAAGAAGGCACCGTTTGTTGTTCTGATCGGCGCGAACATGCCGTCGATCCTGGCGGAGATCTCGTTCGTCACGAATCCGAAGGATGCAAGCCAGCTGCAGCAGCCGGAGTACCGGGAGCGGGTGGCAGAGAGCCTGTACAAAGGGGTCGCCCGCTACGCCGGTGGGCTGGGCGGGACGAGGCCGGTCGCGACGGTTGCGGAGCGTGGGGGCGCGCAGTAGCGATCTGAGCTCAGAGCCTTTGCTCCTGTTCGCGGTGGAAGACGGTCCAGTCGCACGCTGCTCACCAATGGGGTCCGGTGGTAGTCTGCCGGTATATGGGGCTTTTCTGCATAAAGGATAGGGAGACGGTACGGTTCGCCGGGCTGAGTATGGCGTACCTGGCGCTGTGTTGGGGAATGGCGCTGGGCCAGGCGACGACCACCATCGTGGTCCCGCAAGGACCTCTGCTGCCCGCGAATTTTGGAGCCTGGGTTGCAGGCGCGGGAATGGTCCAGACCGCCTCGCCGCTGGTGGAGGGAAGAGCTGCGGAGGTGCTGAAGGAGGATAGCCTGATGCGCAGTTCTGAAGCGAGCTATGCCCAGGCCGGGAGACAGGGAACCCTGAAGCTGGACGCGTTTCAGTTCGATGATGCTACCGGTGCGGTGTCGGCGTTTACCTATCTGCGATCTCCCGAGATGAGAGTTGTGCCGCAGGGATCGCGGGTCGGTAACGACGAGGCGACCGCTGGGGGACGATACCTCATTCGCGCCGGTACGACGGTGGTTCTCGCCGAGGTGAGTTCGCCTGGGTCGACCATAACGAACGATCTGCGGACGCTGGCCGGCACACTGCCCAAGATCGGTGGGCCGAAGGGTGCACCCCCGCTTCTGCCCACCTTGTTGCCTGTGGACGGCGCCGTTCCGGGGAGTGTGCACTATGCTGTCGGGCCCGTGGGCTACCAGGCGATGGGTGGAGCTCTGCCGGCAGACATCCTTGGCTTCAACAAGAGTGCGGAGGCCGCCACGGCAGAGTATGCCGTGCATGGTGGCAAGGGGGTGTTGACCCTGCTTCTGTTTCCGACGCCGCAGATTGCCGGTGATCGGGGGAGGGCAGTGGAGGCGGCTTTGAACGCTGCCGGCGAAAAGGCGGGTACGGCAACGCTGCGGCGCGAAGGACCTATGCTGATCCTTGCACGGGACGGCTTCCCCCAGGCAGAGGCGCGGGCCATCGTCGACCGCGTACATCTCCGTACGGAGGTGACCTGGAACAAGCCTGTTCCGCCGGAGTTCCACACCGAGGTCCGGAAGACGGCCAGTCTTCTGGTGAGCATTGCGGTCTTCAGTGGCGTGCTCGGCCTTGCGGCCGTTCTACTCGGGCTATTTCTCGGCTTCGGTCGAGCCTGGGTACGCGTTCTGATGGGCAAGCCTGCTGCGACCGAGCCCGAGTTCCTGCGTCTCGACCTTTCCGCTCGCGGGAGCGAGGGCAATGTCGACCGAAAGACGGCCGGCGTCTGAGTTCCGAAAGCACCAATGGTGGTGCAACCCAAGAGCTAAGCCGCTCATTGCAAACGAAGTGGATGTCAGTTTAGCCCATTCTAGGCGAAGGCATGGCGAAGCTTATATGTGCATGCAGGGCCCGTAAGCTTCGTGTAAGTGCAACAGCATCTGCCAGTTGTACCGAGCCTGTTTTGGCCTTGACAGGGAATTTTACCAAACTTAGTATTTCGCCAGAAAGTTCTGATGGCTTTGCCTCCGTTGGAACTATTCTCCCTAGCGAGAAGGCCGCCCTGTTGCCGGGCGGCCTTCTCTTTTGCCATCGTTCGTACCGGTTTGCCATGCGGAGGGGTTCGCGTGGGTTGAAGTTCAGGCTAATGCCGCAGCCGATGGAGCCGATAGGGGGTATGTCGAGAGAGCACAACGGCTCTCGCCAAGGAGACCCCGATGTCGGAACTGCTAGTAATTTTTGTGTTTGCAGTGATGTTCTTAGGACCATGCGTGGTGGCGACAACGATTGCAAGCTATGGCGAGGAGCAGGGCTAGGCACCGCCAGCGTGCCGTGACGACGACAGCCATCCGTGTGCTAGGTTGGCTGGGCATCTATGGAGGTAGGACCAATGCTGGAGAGGCGTGTACGCGAAGTCGGCTCACGACTGCGAGCAGCGATGCTGGTTGCAGGCTGCTGCTCGGCCATTTCGCAGGCACAGGATACGAGAGTGGTAGTGGAGCCAAAGGTTCCGTCCAGCTGCGTGCAACTGACCGCTCATCTCCAGGGCGTGGCGAACAAGCTCTCCGGCGCAGACGAGGGCAAGCTCGACACGGAACGGATCCAGAAGGCACTGGACGGTTGCAAGCCCGGGATGGCTGTCGAACTCCGGCCGGAGGGCAGGAACAACGCGTTCCTGACTGGGCCACTGGAGATGCGCCCGGGTGTGACTCTGCAGGTGGATGAGGGTGTGACGATGTACGGATCGCGCGATCCAAAGGTGTATGAGATGAGGGGAGAAGGTGTGACCCCGGGTCTTTGTGGAACGATCGCCCCGGGTACACCGGCCACCTTTCCGGCACCGCAGCGCCCTTTGCCGGTCAAGGGTGGGTGCAGGCCCCTGATCAGCATCGTGGATGCGAAGGACGTTGGGATCATGGGAGACGGCGTCATCGACGGACGAGGCTACGCTCAGCTGATTGGCAAGGACTACAGCTGGTGGCAGATGGCTCGAAGGGCAGAGCCGAAGAACGAGCATTACTTCACGCCGCGCATGATCGTGGCTCGCCATGCGGATGGGCTGGTGATGTACCGGATCACGTTGCACAATTCGACCAACTTCCACGTCAGCGTTAACAACACGGACGGGTTTACGGCCTGGGGCGTGCATCTGTTGACGCCGACGGAGAAGGGCATGGACGCCCGTAATACGGATGGAATCGATCCGGGTAGCTCGACCAACGTGACCGTGGCGCATAGCTGGATCGATAACGGCGACGACAACATTGCTATCAAGACGGGCGTAACGCATATGAGCGTGCTCGACAATCACTTTTACAGCGGACATGGGATGTCGATCGGCAGTGAGACCTACACGGGCCAGAGCTATCTGCTTGTCGATGGGCTGACCGAGGACCACACGACCAGCGGCATCCGGATCAAAGCAACGTCACGCGAGGCGGGCCGGTGCATGACCTCCTCTACCAGAACATCTGCATGCGGGATGTGAAGATACCGATTGCGATCAGTCCGTATTACACCAACCAGACGACCGAGCCGTATGAGGATCCGAAGTACACCGGCGACCGTATCCCGGACTACAATTCCATCACGATTCGCAATGTGGTCTCGATGACTCCAGGCGACGTTCTGATCGCCGGGCTCAGTGACGCGCACCGGACTGAGGTGACGCTGGACGGGGTAACCATCCAGGGCGTGTCAGCCGCGCAGGTGCACGGACACTTCGCCGACGTGACGATCGGACCGGGAGGAACAAACCTGGACCTCAGCAGAGCGGACTTCAAAGTGGTCGTCACGACCGGCGGAGCTCGGGGACCGGCCGTGACAAGCTGCGAGGGCAAGTTCGTTCCGATGCAGTGAGGGCAGAGATCCCCCTGAGCAGATCTGTCGCAACACTGGCCCTGCGGAAGGTCTGAGTTCTTTTGCGCCCCTTTGGAAGCGAAGCTGGCTTGCTGCGGAGTTCCATGGGGATCGTCAGCCATCTCGCCCACGGTGGATGCCATCACACAGCATCAGATAACCACTGATGCGCAGCTCGCGTTCTGGGTCTGGCGGGTCTGAACCAGTGAGTGATTGCGTCTTCGACCCTCGATTGGAGATATCTGCTCGCCTTCAACAGGTAGGGCGCTCCCATCTCTCTTGTATCCAAAAGCGGGTCACCACCGACCGAGATCCCAGCATCACCCGAGAAGAGATGTCTTTAGGGTGCACCGCGCGTTCTTCTCGTCATTTCACCTGAGAAAGGGTGTAGTTTTATGACTCAGCGATCAAATCAGTCCTCCTCGTTTTCTGGCCTTAGCCCCCAACACAAAGGCCTGCTGGTCGGGGCCGGGGCCCTGGTCCTGTTCGGTCTCACCCGCAAGTCAAAGGCGGGACTCGCGCTCGCGACGGCAGGCAGTGTTCTGGCGTACCACAGCGTGCGCGGCAAGGTCCTTGGCCAACAGGAAGACTCCGCCAAGACCATCTTTCTGGTGAATGCGACACCCGAGCAGGCCTACCGGATCTGGCGGGACTTTGAAAGACTCCCCCGATTCATGAGCCATCTCAAGTCTGTGCGGGTGCTGGACAGCAAGCGTTCGGAGTGGGTTGCGCTAGGACCGATGGAAGCCGAGGTGAAGTGGACCGCGGAGATCACCGAGGATCAGGAGGGACGGGTGATCGCGTGGCAGTCCGAACCTGGATCCACGGTCAGCAACAGCGGCCGGGTCGAGTTTCGTGAGTCGCCGCAGGGCCGAGGCACCATGGTCACGGCTGAGGTCAACTACACGTTGCCGGCTGGCTCCATCGCAAAGGCGTTCATTACGGCGCTCGGCAAGAACCCCGAGTTCGTGGTTCGCGAGGATGTGAGGCGGTTCAAGTCGCTGGTGGAGGCGGGCGAAGCTCCCACAACGGCGGGGCAGACCCATGGACCTCGCGGGATTCATGGAAAGACAGAACGCGTGCTGTTCCGGGAGACGAGCAACCACCCCGAGCCGCAGGCGATGACCGTCTAGCTATGTGGCGCTGAGCCGACACAGGCATTCCGAACGATCCACTTCGTAAGAGTTCTAAAGGAGAGAGTTTATGAAAGCAGTCTGCTGGATGGGCAAAGAAAATATTCAGGTGCTCGATGTACCTGACCCGAAGATCTTGAATCCGAGGGATGCGGTGGTGCGCATCACAAGCACGGCGATCTGCGGATCGGACCTCCATCTGTACGATGGCTTCGTCCCGACCCTGGAACAAGGGGACATCCTCGGGCACGAGTTCATGGGGGAGGTCGTGGAAGTTGGGCCGGACGTCAACAAAGAAAAGCTCAAGGTCGGTGACCGTGTCATTGTTCCCTTTACGATCGCGTGCGGTGGATGTACGCCGTGCAACGAGCAGCTTTGGAGCCTGTGCGACAACTCCAACCCGAATGCATGGATCGCCGAGAAGATGATGGGCTACTCGCCGTCAGGGCTGTTCGGGTACACGCACATGCTCGGCGGATACGCGGGCGGACAGGCGCAGTACGCCCGGGTTCCCTATGCGGATGTCGGTCCGTTGAAGGTGCCGTCGGAGTTGCCGGACGAGAAGGTCCTGTTTCTGTCTGACATCTTTCCGACCGGGTATATGGGTGCGGAGAACTGCAATATACGTCCCGGGGATACGGTCGCGATCTGGGGTTGCGGACCCGTCGGCCAGTTTGCGATTCGCAGCGCGTTTATGCTCGGCGCAGGCCGGGTGATCGCGATCGATCGGGTTGCGGAACGGCTGGCCATGGCGCAGGCCTCCGGAGCGGAGACGCTGAACTTCGATGACGTAGACGTGGTGGATGCGCTCCATACGATGACCGGAAATCGTGGCCCCGACTCCTGCATGGACGCGGTCGGCATGGAGGCGTCCGGACATGGCGTGATGTTTGCCGTGGATCGCGCCAAGCAGATGGCCCGTATACAGATGGACCGCCCGATCGTCCTCAGGCGGGCGATCATGGCATGCAAGAAGGGCGGAACGATCTCCATCCCTGGGGTCTATGCGGGTTTCATCGACAAGGTACCGATGGGCGCATTCATGAACAAGGGTCTGACCATGAAGACGGGACAGACCCACATGATGCGCTATATGGGACCGTTGCTCGAACGCGTTCAGAGGGGCGAGATCGATCCCTCGTTTGTGATCAGTCACCGGTTGCCGATCGGTGCAGCTCCGGAAGGTTATAAGATTTTCCGCGACAAGCAGGATCACTGCACGAAGGTGGTTCTGGATCCGTGGGCGACGGCTGCGTAAATAGTTCGGCGAAAATGCATTTGCTGGCGCGAGAGCTCGCAAGAGTGGTCTCTCAAGCCTCCTTTGGCCGATAACGGGAGTTGATTTCAGGAGTTGTTATGGCACTTATCGACACGGTCATACCGGCGCTTGAGAAGCGTCTACCCAAGGTGATCGGACCCAGGACTCACGGCATGATCGATTACGGCCACGCGGCCTTCTTCCTCGGCATGGCCATCCTGTGGAGGAAGAGCAACAAGCCCGCTGCGCTTGCGGCCCTCGGAACAAGCGCGCTGGTGCTGGTGCAGTCCCTGCTGACGGACTACCCGCTGGGGATCACGCCCGTGATCTCGTTTGATACCCACGGAAAGATGGATGCGGCCTTCGCTTCCGCATCCTGGGCCATACCCGGCGCTCTGGGCTTCAGCGGAACACCGGCAGCCAAGGTGTTCACAGCCAACTCCGTCGTTGAGGGCGCCATTGTCGGGCTTACAGACTTCAGCAACGAGCGCGCCTGCCAGCAAAAGAATCAGGACGGCAGCATTTTTGCGTGATGGGAGGTGAGCCGTTAGAATGGCGGAGGAGTTCGCCGACGTAGCTCAGTTGGTAGAGCAGCTGATTCGTAATCAGCAGGTCAACGGTTCAAGTCCGTTCGTCGGCTCCATCACCCCTCTCAACTCATCATGTAGCGAGCGCGCCTGATTGCCTGGGC
>JAABUZ0100006326.1_pt1 | contig 14866 bp, 25 predicted proteins | sample 5562091 | NCBI WGS metagenome assembly JAABUZ01 (sample SAMN12813069, study PRJNA571459) | rock metagenome | isolation source: Antarctica rocks | place: Antarctica: Victoria Land, Linnaeus Terrace sud | collected 2015-12-21 | reverse complement strand
AGCACGCCCTGCACCGTCACCAGCGAGGGCAGCGGCGACACGCCCAGCGGCCGGTGCGCGCGCGCCGCGTCAGGCCCAATCCGCGGCTCAGCGGGCGCCGCCGCGGGCTCCGCAACCTTGCCGGCGCGGCCGAACCAGCCGCGCCGGCCGGTGGCGCCGCTGGGCCGCGGCTTGCCGGGGTCGGGCAGCGACTCGGGCGCGGCAGGCTCTGCGCTGCCCTCCCACAGTGCGACCTGCCGCCCGTCGGCGGCCAGCCAGTCTGAAGAGCAGCTCATAATATAAGGTTGTCATTGCGTCGCACCACCGTTGCTTGCTGGCCGTTGCCAAGACAGGCACCCAAACGCTGCATGCGCTGGCTGGCCTGCACAGCACATGGCCAGCTCCATGCGCCGGACCCACGCGGCTTCACACCAGGTTCGCAAGCGCCCAGACGAGAGCAGGTAAGCCGTGCGGCGAGGCAGCGCATAGGGCAGGCTTATATGGATGGGGTAGGGATATAGGGCGGACCTGGATGCAGCGCAGCAGCTTCTTGGCGGGCAGCGTGCCGCCGGGCGCCTGCTGCAGCGCGGCCACGGCCAGCGGCAGCGCCGTGCAGTACGTCGCCAGCAGCGGCGCGAGCAGCGACGCGCCGAACGCCACCGCCCTGCATCGCGTGCCGGACGTCCTGGGTTGCGCAGGGTCTGTGCCCTCGTATAGTTGTCATGGATGCATGTCAAAGGACCTGTAGGGCATGCCTGTCCAAGACAGCTTAGGGCGAACAACCCCTGCCAAATACCTGCACCCATACCAGGCACCGCAGCATGCACAGCATTGGGATGCTGGCATGCTCTCAAGCGTGCCATGCCGCTTGCTCTTTGCAGCTTGACAACAAGCAGGCCAGATCTGTTAGCGTTGCCATCCTCCTCCCTCATACCACCCGCCATGCCCTCAAAAGGGCCCGCTTCGCACCGCGCGCCGTCCGAGCGCTGCGCCAGGCGCAGCAGCGGGCTGTCGGGGCCGCCCGGCGCACGCACGAGCGTGCCGTCGGCGACCAGCTGCCCCAGCGCGCCCGCGATTGCGCCCGGCATGCGCAGGCCCTCAGGGCCCAGCGCGGTGTCCAGCTCGGCCGCCAGCAGCGCCCGCAGCCAGGTCGCGTCCTCCGCCACCGCCGCCTCGCTGACCCCTGCTGGCGCAGCCCGGTCATCATCGTTACAGATGAAATGCACATGGCTGCCTGAGATAGTGCAAATTGACATGTGAGCTGACATGCATGAAATGTGCACATGCAACTGGCATGATGCAAAAGCAGTTGTGGACGCGAGAATGCTTTCACGGAATAGGGTGACTTTCCCTGCCCGCGCAACAAGCAGAAGGTAGCCCAGCAGCGCATGTGCAGCTGCGCGTCAAGGTACTGCAGGCTACGCTTGCGCCCAGCAAGGCAGCAAGGAGCATACCCTGCGCGCCGTCGGGCGCGCGGCGGGCGGCGGCCAGCAGCGAGGCGGCGAGCAGCGCATCGACGGCAAACGGCGGCAGCAGCTGGTTGTAGCGGTACTGCGTGCTTAGCCGCGCGCGTGGGCCCGCCACCGTGCGCAGCTGCCGCACCATGGCCACTGGGGTCAAGACAGCTGGCGGCACGGTCAATGCTGCCAGCCGTATCAGCTTACGAATGCATGCCATGGCCACTGTAAGCATGACTCAATAGCAGACCGTCAGCCTTACGTTACATTGGTCATATTCATGACCAGGCACACAAAGGCAGTGTGTTACCTGCTCGCAGCCGCCTCCGTGGCCCTCCAGGCAGCCGGGCAGCAGCTCAGCAAAGAAGGCCACGTCGAGGTCGGCCCCCGGCCCTGCGTGAATAGGATTGAACGGTGCACCCCGCCGCCCCAGCTCGCCTTGCAGCCAGGCCACGCCCTCGCGCACCTGCGCAAATAGGCATTCTGTCAACAGGGCGCAACGATGCGTTCCCAGCTATGCACGGACATCATGCTCTGTAAATACTACAGCACAGCTGCCTGGGTGGATCTTCATGATGATGTGCGTTGAGGTGAAACAGGCCTCAAGTCGCCTCCGAACAGAGTTCTGCCATGTGACGCACCTCTGCCAGCGGGCGCCACGCGCTCGCCGGGTATGCGTCTGCAACCTCATCGACTTCTTGGCCGGGTGCAACCTGGAGGATGATGTGCGCCGCGGCCGCGGGCGCCGCGCCGGCCGGCGTGCCCTGGCTGGGCGGCGCGGGGCCGGAGAGGGCGACCGGGTGCAGCGGCGCGCCGTCGAGCATGGCGGGCGGCAGCGGCAGGTCCGTGCAGGTGCCCGCGACCGCGGCCATGGCTGTGCAGGCGGCCGGCACGACATGGCATGCGCGCATGTGCGTGTACAGCGCCTCGCCGAGCGCCGTGACCGCCCGGCGCCGCGCGTCGCTGCCCTGCGCGGCGCGCGCCAGGGCTGTCGCGGGCAGCACACCGCCCCGCATCCCGAGGCCAGGTAGCCGTTAAGTCACACACAGACCAGATTAACAACACACTTTACGTGTACTAAAAACAAGGCATAAACGCATGTCGGACTCAGCGGACTCAGCGGACTCAGCGGCGGCCGCTTGCTGGTTGTCCGCTATAACTCACTTAGTGCACCGCATGTCATATGAATTGGTGCACCGCCTGGCATATGGCACCGTTTGTGTGAGCACAGCCTAGGCTGCACATGGGGAGGCACCACAAGCAGAATACACCCGCACCTTGGGGAAGATGCGCGCGAGCGCAGCCTGCGCAGACTTGCCGTCGGCGGCGGCCGCAGCGAGCTCCGCGGCGACAACCGCCGCATCATCCATGCTGACGCCTGATGTCGTGGCTGTCAGGCGCACGGCGGACGGCGTGTGCAGCTTGGGCGTCTTTGACGCGCCGCCCCGCTCCGCCACGCCCTGCGCGTCGAGGCTGCCCACGTAAGTATGCTGTTTGCATACTCAGCTTGCATGCAGCGGATGCTTGTGCAGCTTGGGCGTCATGGCTGCGGCGCCCCGCTCCGCCAGGCCCTGCGGATCGAGGCCCCCCACCCGTCAACACGCTCATGTATGCATGCCCAGCTCGCATGCGGACGTGGATGCTGCTGTTCCCGCACTGGCCCAGCGGAGGCAGAGGGGTCACGTGCGGGCATGGCCTGCCAGCATGAAGCCTATATTCTGTCTGTATTTAACATGCAATTTCAAGCAGGTTAGGTGCAAGCCAGCCTGTATACCGTTAATCAGGTCAACTGGCGGGCGCCCCTGACTGTGCATGTCGTAGCTCTCCTTACGGCCTCGAGGCGCACAAGGGCCTAATCAACCAGTTGTGTTGCGGCCACCAGTGCTGCCGAGAGCCAGCGCTTCCCCTTGCGCTTCGCCCAACATGCGTGAAGTCATGACCATTTTCTGTTGGGAGCAGGGTGCGCCGGAGTGGCGCGCCATCAGAAAGCGCTCCAGCGTGACAATCTCGCCGACGCGCATGATGTCAGCGCCGATGGCCTCGCGGCCGCCGCCGCCGCCGCCGCCCTCCTTGCGCCCGGTGGCCTTGCGCTTGGAGCCGCCGACCGCGAGCGACCCGGCCGCGGCCAGCAGGGACGCCAGGCTCTCCTTCTCCTTGGGGATGCCGCTCAGCTCCGTGACCAGCGCGCCCTCCTCGGCCGGCCGGTCGTACGACATCGCAATCGGCACCAGCGCGATGTCCTGCGGCCCCGCGCGCGCGCCCGCTTCCATCGCTTTGGCTGCTTTGCTTTTGCTGGCACTTGCTGTCATCCTCCCCTCTCCTGCATTCCCGTCCTGACCCGGATGACCAGCGCCGGGCGAGCGACTACTGGAATTGCATGTCACCAGTCTGCGCAAAGTCTCAACCGCCTTGGTGCAGGGCTTGCCATGGCTTCAAGGCGGGCTGTGAATGGTCGTCCTCATATGCAGTCCTGAGCAGGTTGACACTCGGCGCGCCCCAGCCGGCCGCCGCTTGGCCGCAGGCGGGGTGCGCTCAGCACAGACGCGCACGCGCAGTCTGTCGGCGGGGGGGCATGAGGGTGCACATGCGGGCCCTGCTGCGCGCGCCTTGTCCATGCGGCCGTCCAGGAAGGCGTCCACGACGAAAGACAGGATGCCCAGGCGCGGCAGCGTGATGCGCCCGTCGCGCGAGCGGCCGCCCTCGATGAAGACCTCCAGCGGCAGGCCCTCCTCCAGCACCGCGCGGATGTAGCCTGCGCGCGGCGGCTGGCCCTCAAGCCGCACCCGGCCGGCGCTCCGCGGCGCCCCCAACGCCAAGACAGCGCCAGCGCACTCGCTAGATGCCTCCGGCTGCCAGTGCGCGACGCGCACCAGCGCCGACACTGCTCGCCATGCCAGGCATGCATGCATAGCATGCGGCAGGAGGCAGAGTTTGGCGCTTGCCAGCAGCCTCCTCCGCTGCATGCGCTGTGGCCACCAGCATTGCGCAGGCTGCACGCGGCCGCACCTGCCAGCACCTCGCGGTACAGGGAGCTGTCCGGCAGGCCCGTGAATTTGCGGCGGATGAAGAAGGCGCCCAGGCCGCGCAGGATGCGGCCAACCACGGGCAGGTTGAGGTTGATACCTGCATGTGCATGTCAGGGCTCTGAGCACCCTCATCAATACCAGCACGCCCTGTTCCACCAGACGGTGGTACTCCTGTGGCGCAGCCGCTTCGACCTCTGTAGGAGCCACATTCTGCATCGCACTGATGACACACTGGTTGTCTATGCGCCAGAGCTTGCATGGATCAGGAGAGCTAAAACTGGTCTCGCAACCAGGTATGAGCTGCTGGGAGTGAAGTGAAGCCGCGCACCTGCCGCGATGTGGGGGCACGTCAGCCCATACACGAAGAGGATGTAGCAGAACACCATGTAGTCCAGGTGGCTCTTGTGCGTGGGCACGAACACCATGGTGTGCGTGCTTGAGAGCGCGCGGATGCGCTCCAGGCCTTCCCTGTCCACGTAGATGCGCGAGCGGTACATGTACCTGAGTCGGCACACAGCAGGAGCTGACTATCGCGAGCAGGGAGCCAGTCGAGCAGCAGTCCTCCCACGTAGCCAGGTTGGCAGTTGACTTGGCGGCTGCGCTAGGTTGAGCCGGGCCAAGCACACGTCGCAGCAGGACTTCCAGGCGCTCCGCCAATCCTGTCTTGCACAGAGTGAATGTGTGACAAGCAGTGCTGATTTGGCCGCCAGCCTGTGGCTCGCAGGTGGTCGGTGTGAGACCTTCGCATCCGAGTGTCTCCAGCGCTTCCGGCGCGCACCGAATAAGGTGTGCGCTCGCCATGACGCGGCGGATGGTGCCGGGCGTCTGGTCGGCAGCAATGCCGCGCAGCAGTTGCCGCGCCTGGCGCGTGGCCGCCGGGGCATCCACGCGCGGGCGTGCATACCCCCGCTCCACGTTCAGGCCCTCCGCCGCCGTCGACAGGTCCACGTGTTGCAAGGCGGCGGGTATGAGCTGCTGCGCGCGGTGCCGCTTGCCGGCCAGGCTCGTGTAGGGCGTGGTCAGCGCGCGCGCCAGGTTGGTCAGCGGGGGCCGGCGCTCCTCCAGCGCGGCGCCGTGCCAGTGCCAGGCGCGGTTCTCCAGCAGGCTGGCCGGCACTCGTGCATGGATCTCTGCTGCGCGCTCGCGCTCCTGGCGCTGCCGGAAGCCCATGCCGGGCCCTGCGCGCAATGCCGCATGCTGCACATTCAAGCGCTTGCACCGTGGCCCCAGGCTGCCTGCTAGCTGTCGAGGTCGCCTTGGTCTCGCAGGAGGACGCGAGCGCTCGGCGCCAACGCGTGCAGCAGGCAAGCCATGGTCCGCAATCAAGCATGGCTAGCCCCGGGGGCAATGGAGACCTGCGCAAACCAGCTTCAAGCAGCCCTCGCACGCCTCAGCGCGAGTCCGTGCCGCAACGTGCAGCACTCCAACAGGCTGGCCTCAGCGCCGTGGGCCCCCGCGCAGTTGGCACACCCGACGCGCATCCTAGTGAACAAGATCCTGAGGCACGCAGAGTGGGTGCCACCCAAGGCGGGCCCGGCGCAGGCCATGGGGCTGAGTTGGAGGCATAACAGCCTTTCAACAGAGCAGGCGCCTGCTACCCTGGGGGCCTGTCTGGCATGAGCAGCCAGCTCCTTACCTCGTGTGCCTTCAGCACAGCCGCGGCTTTTGGCTGGCTACAAGCGCATGAGGACCGGCCGCCGCCAAGGCTTGGCTCCCCGACTCCAACGTTACCAACGACCGACGGTGCCAAGGGCTGTCATGCCCCCCACACTCGTATGCGTTATTTGGCCTGTGCAAACCTCAGCCTGATGTGTCAATGGAGCAAGGGCGACAAGGCAATGCTCCAGCCTTGGCCTGGCGCTCGGACGCACTGCCGAGAGCAAGCTTTCGAGCAAACCTGAAAACCCTTTCATCGCGCCTTGGTTGCTGATCAGAGCCACTGCTGGCTCGGCACAGCTGTGGCTTGCTTGAGTGTACATCACCTGGCTTCCAGCTGCTAGTTTCCAGACGTGTCTGTATTAGTGCAAGTGCAACACTGTCTGACAAAAATGCGCAGTCCTGGTGGCACTATGATGCCAGCAAACTGCCGACATGCGCCTGGTGGACACCTGCTGCTGCCGCACTCAGGTCACGGGGCAGGCATTGGCATGCAGTTGCGCGTGCACTCCTGCAGGCGGCAGCTGCGAAGACTGCTGGTCGCACGTGCTGGCGTGCAGAGCGAGCAGCGGCTTGTGGTAAGTCTGCCGCTGCTCATGTCGTCTGAGCACCCGTCCAGCACGCCCTGCAGTGCAGCGCCTCAGTCTGCTACCTGCAGCCTGAGACGAGGCTGCGTGCCCGCAGAGCTTCCCGCGCGACTACACGGAGGCCGTGAGGCAGGCCCAGGACAGCACGCGCGCCGCGCTCGAGGCGGGGCACAGGCTGGTGCGTTGGTCATCACGGCAGCCTGTGCGTGGGGGCCGCCGTGCCGCTGGCGGGTCCTGAAAGGGGCGGCCGCCGGGGCGCGCAGCTCGAGGTCGAGTTCCCTACCTCTTCCCTCGCCAGCGTGTCAGGCACGCACCGCGCGCTTCAGCGTCCCCTGCCGCCTCGACGCAGTGTGCACCCAGGGCGGGCGTGCACGGCGGCTGGCACAGCCTGAGGTGTCGGCGGTGCAGGCGATGGCGAGGGCGCCAACGAGATGAACTTCTCGCTGGGCTTCCTGCGGCAGTACTTGCGCATTTTCCAGGACCGCGCGGCGGCCACGCGCGTCTTCTTCCCAGACGAGAAGGCGCGCCTGTGGCGCGCGCGCACGCAGCGTCCTGGCGGTGGAGCAGCCAGCTCTGTGTTCTCCACCAACTGCCGGTTGCAGGCCACAAGGGCTGCCTCGGCTGCCTGAGGCCTCTGTGTGCAGCCGGCGGGCAAAAGGCAGCCTGACTGCCATGCCTTGCATGTTGCGAGTGGCGCAGATGCGCTGACGTGCTGACATGCAGACGTGCTGACAAAGGCATGGCCCTGCACAGGAGATGCAGGTGGCCCGCCAGGGCAAGGGCATGGACCCCGCCGCGGGCAGCCGGCAGCTGGAGCCCGTATTCGCGCAGACCGCCTTTCGGCTGGACTTTCTCACCCGGCCCAACGCCTTCAGCGACATGGGCTTTGACTTTGGAAAGGTGCGCAGCGGAGCCGCGTTGCCCTCGTCCCACGGACGTGCAGCCCCCCCCAACTGGTCGTGTGCGTCAGGCGCTTGTCTGAGCACGCCTGAGCGGACGCTGTTGACCGCATGCCCCAGCAGGGGTCATGTCCAAGCGCTCTGGCCTGCATCCGCGTGCGGCTCGTGGCGTTGAACGCACGCGCATAACAGCCATGCACGCTCCAGAGTCAGGCTGGAGGGTATCCAGTCGAGCTGGGCGCGCAGGTGTCGGTGGCGGAGCGGGCGCAGCCGTCAGATGAACGCTTCGTCTGCGCCTACCCGCACTTCAACGTGAACGGTGCGTGTACTTCCATACAGGATGTCTGTGTGACGTTCATGAAGTTCTGTAGCAGTGCCAGACACGTGCATGCGCAGAATCTGCGACGGCGGGATCCCAAGTCCCAGTCTTTTCCGGGTGGATAGATGTACTCTTCCATGCTGGCACTGCGTGAACGTGCAGGGCATGCCTGCCTTGGCTCATATATGGGCCTGTGGTCCCCAGAGATGCTCGCCGTGGAGGAGCTGTGGGCGGGCGCAGCGTGCGACAGCGGCCGACCTGTTATCGTCTTCAACGGTGGGTGCCGGCATGCCGTCCGGCGTGACAACACGCTCACCATGTGCAGTGCTGCAAATTGTGTGCTGAAGAATGCTGTGCAAAATAATCGCAGCATGGCGCCGCGCCATGTCATGTAGTCATTGCACATTGCCTGCCACAGCCCCAGAGGCGTTCACATGCGGGGCGGTGCATGCAAGGGCAGGCCGTGGGGCGCTGCAGGCGAGGTGGACCGCATCAGATCGGGGTACTACCCTGCCCTCTTCTACCCCAAGATCGGCCGGCTAGCCACGAACCTCCTGCCGCAGATGACCACCGTGTATTACATCCACAACTTCAAGGGCAGCGGAGGCGGTGCGCACCTGTTGCGCCTGCGCGCAATCAGGACGTCCAGCAATGCTGCTCAGCCTGCGTTTTTGGGACCTGGAGCCTGGTCTACCCAACCTACCATGCCGTTTGCGTTCTATCGCGTCACCGTGACTGTGTGCAAAGCAGAGCGCCTGCTTGGTGGTCAGGAACAGGAAAGGCAGACTAGCTACGGCCACAGCGCGTGTGGATTAAATGCTTGGCCCGGTACGCAGGCACGCTGTTCCGCGCCTACCCGGGGCCGTGGCAGGTGCTGCGCGGCACGCCGCTGGATCCGAGCAGCTTCAGAGTGATTCACACGCAGGATGACATGCCGACGCTCAAGCAGGTGGCTCTGGACATCCTGCCGCGCCGGCGCGCCTGAGCTGCGGCAGGAGACGGTTGGGAGTCATGTTGTGACGGTCATGTGTGAGCCAATTCATGGGTCAAGTCTTGCAAGCGTGCTCTGCAGCTTGGGCGACATCTCTGTGTATTGATCACATCATTCTTATGATGGCAATGTGTCTGCGCTGTGGTCGTTGCCATGCATGGTAGGAAAGAAAAGTGGGAGAGAAGAAGCGAGAGAGAGAGAGAGAGAGAGAGCGAGTGTGTGAGGGAGGTGTATAATGCTGCGCATGTTCTGTCAGCGGTGTGCAGCATCACCATTGGCTGCCCTGGCTCAATACCAAAAATTGAGACAAGTCGTCCTTTGTGGCTGAGCCAAAGTATTTCTTATTGAGATGTGAAAGATATGGCCTGGTGGGCATTTGTTTGAGTGGTCCCCAGAGCTGCTGAGCACCTGCATGCACCTGCATGAACATGGAAACGGTTGACCTGTTGGATATGCGCCATACTGTCTGTGTAAAGAGCACAGCAGACACACTGCATGCTTTGTGCCGCTAGGCAGGGTAACATGGAGTGCGCGACGCTTCTGCCACTTAAAGATGCCTGAAGCATGTTGTGAGGGTGGACTATTCATGTGCACGGCTACATGATGCACCTGTCCTGCAAAGCTGCGCAGGCGCGCCCATGCGCCGCAGCAGCGTTAGCATGCAGACGCTGCCTCTCGCGAGCGGCAGCACCTGCCTCGCTGCAGCGTGATGACGCGGCCTGTGGCAAGAGACACATGGTGAGGCAGCACATCAGACAGATGTGAGCAGGGCACAATGCATTTCTAACATGGAGCCGTATATGATATATGTAGTATTGAAGCTCACTTGGCATGCTGCGGTCATACGACTCACAACATACCGGTTCCCGTCCGATCACCGAAGTCAAATTGAGTTCGGCCTCATCAGTACTGCGTTGAGGAATCACGTGGGAACCCGAGGTGCTGCAGTGCTTTGGCTGTTGCATTTGCAGTGCTTTTGTCCTTCTACAACATGCTGTGCTTTTGCTGCTGCATATGCACACGCTGTGGTTTGCTGCTGCACATGCAGTGTCTTTCCTGCTGCACATGCAGTGTTGTTGCACTGCGGCCTCGGTGACCTGCATATGCGTTTGAACAACATCTAATCTTGCTTGGCCTGGCCATAGCTGCGCCACCAAATGGGTGCTGCAGAGTTGTATAAGCGTCGTTCTAGCATTGCCGTGGCTGTCACATTTCTGATTGTAGGAGGACCCGATGTGCCGTGATCAACAACAAGCATTGTTTGCTTTTTTTTTGGCAACAGTCGTCCTTGTCAGTTGTCAATTGGTGAAGTGGGCGCTATGCATGTAGCATTGTGCCTGCAGCAGATTGGAACGCCAAAATCTCTCGCACTGAATCGTATTCGTATCGCATTCCATATTGCATTATCATTCTAATCCCACGGAGCTGCCTTGGCGCCAACAAGCACCAGAACAGTCCCGCTCAGGTAGGCCGCCAGTTAGCATGCATTCCGTAAACGGCCGCCAAGCAGCGCCACTGTTGCACAAAAAGCCCCACCACCGTGAGCAGGCATTGGACGCCTATTGCGGGCAAGGCCTGTTGCTGCGGCAGCGCGATCGCAGCCGTCAGCCAGCGTGGGGGCGAGTCACGCATGCGCCGCGGGCGGCAGGTCGCACTGCGCTGGCAGCGCGACCGCATCCGCCGACCAGCGCCAGAGCCAGGCGGCGAGCGAGGCGTCGCCCGCGGCGGCGCTGGGCGCGGCGCAGCGGCAGTCGGAGCCGAAGTAGCAGTTGTCGGCCTCGTACGCCTGGTGCTCGCACAGGATCGGCTCGCGGCTGGTCGCGCAGAACACCGAGGAGCGCGCGCCTGCGCGGCGCGCCCAGGTGAGGGCGCGGGGGCGGGGGGGCCGAACGCGGCGGGCGCTCCGTGCAGAGCGCTTCGAGCGTCCCTGCCCCTGCCTTCCTCGCCGCGCACTGCACTGGCAGACATACTGGCGCTGGGCTCTTCCCAGATGCAGGCTTGCTGCCAGCGCGGCAGCGCCAGCCTCTCGCAGCGTCACGCCTGCGGCGCAGAGCAGCTACGCACTGCCCACGCGATGGCGCGCGCTGCTGCAGCAGGCCGGGGCCGGGCGAGCGCTCCCGCGGCGCACACATGCGGCGGGCGGGCGGCGCGCCTTGCGCAGGCGATAGGCAGAACGGGCGCATGGCTGCGCGGTACACAGCCTGCATGGGCGCCGGCAGCGTGCGGACCACGTCCGTCATGACCTCGCCCGGGTGCACCGCGGCCGCGACCACGCCGCAGCCCGGCGGCAGCCGCCGCCGCAGCTCCGCCGTGAACAGCACCTGCACCGCACGTGCCGCGCTGGGTGACCACTCTCTTTATGCTTCAGAGGTCTCCTCGCTGCACCGCATGCCTGCCGTCCGCGCTGATGCCCGCCGGCTGGGAGCATGCCGGCGCGGCTGGTGGAGGTCCGCGGGGCCGACGGGCGGCGCGCCTGGCAGAGCTTGCTGCGGTTGTAGGCGGCCAGCGAGGAGAAGGCGCCCTTGGCCTCAAAGTGCGGGTCGTCCACGTCCACGCCCGCCGCCAGCTCATGCATCTTGGACGCCACGCTCACGATCCGCACCGGCTGCCGGCCCTTGCTCTGCCGCCCGACGGAACGGGCTGATGCCGATCGGGCGCATGGCGAGCCGGCGGCGGGGCGTGCGGCAGCTGGCGGGCAGCATGCAGAGCGCCGTGGTCTTCAGGCCCGGGGCATAACGAAAACCGTCAGACATGCAGGAATAAAGTGCTGCTGCAGCTGCCATCAGCTGATGCACTGCAGACACATGGTTATGGGCATTGCTGCGGACACCGTCAGCCGCGCTTGCAACCACATCCGAGCACTGAGAAGCTGTGCATGCAGGGCAGGTGAGGCGGAGCCATGGGCGCCGCGCGTGACACGCCGTGCGCTCTGTTGAATGCACTGGCGCCTACATGTCAACTGCGCTGCGGCGCTCCCTGTCCAGTGCTGGCTTGCTGGTCAGGGCCCGGCCCGTGAGGGCCCGGCCAGGGCCTCGCACCTGCCGCGCCGTCTGCAGCATGCTGGGCAGCAGCAGCAGGGAGAGCAGGAAAGGGCCCAGGTGGTTGGTGCCCAGGTGCGCCTCAAAGCCGTCCTCGGTCACCGTCCGGCCAGCTGGGGCGCGAACGGCACGGCTGTCAGGGCGCCGCACCGCGCCGGGCCCGGCATGCGGCTTGGTCACCAGCACACGCATGTCAAGGCCGAGCACTTTCAGCAGCCTGGTAAACGCTCAGGTTGGTGGCCCGCATGCATGCCCGTGACACAAGCGCTTATGGGGCACGACTCAATGTGCTGACGAGCAGCAGTCCCCGCCTGCGCCTGGTGCAGGGCGGCATGCCGGGGAGTCACGGCGCCCCTGGACGCACCGCCCATGCTGAAGATGCCGGCGTTGTTGACGAGGACATGCAGCGGCGCCTTGCGACGCCGCCAGCTGTCTGCAAATGCGCGCACTGAGCGCAGTGACGCCAGGTCGAGGTTCATGACCTGCGACGCACATGCGTGAAGACCTGCACGATGCTGGTGACTGGCCGCTCTGGTTTGCACAGTTGCCTGGTGCATGTCCCGAACGGCAGGCCCGACAACCTAGACCTTCACATGGCAGAGACTGGACACAGATCACCAAATTAGCTCGAGTAGCAAATGCATCCGGAATGGCCTGTGTAAGTGCCAAATCGCCGTGTGACAGGACGCGCGCCTCGATCTTGGCATCTGTGTGGCCCACCCGCGCGGCCTCTGCCTGCAGCTCCGTCAGCAGCTTGGCGCCGCGCTCTCGGCTGCGACACGCCAGCACGACTGCGCGCGCGTCCACACTGTGTATGGTACACATGGAAACAGGCTGAGCAAGCACTGCTGCCTCAGCGCCGCAAAGCCAGGCAGTCTTGCAGGCGGCCACGCCAGGTGCAGCAGCAGGCGCTCACCGTGCGCCCTCCGCCGCACCAAGGCGGCGGCAGTCTCCCGCCCGATGCCGCTGCAGCCCGGGCCGCGCTGCTGTCAGGCGCTGCGGGCCATAGCAGTGGCTGGCGGAGGCAGGCGGCAGGCAAGAGCAGCGGGGCAGGGACCTGGTGGGGCCTGTGACTATGCAGGTCAGGCCATCGGCCGGTCCACCGACCTTGTCCACGCTGGGCACGTTGCGCAGGTAGAATTTCTGCGCGTGCAAAACTTTTTGCATGCATACTTCAGTGATCCGCCACAAATATGCGTGTGCTGTGAGGACCTAGGAGACACGGAGAGTGTCTGACGCGCCTGGATGAACACATCGAGCGACACAGCCGCAAAGCCAACTAGCAGGTTGAGCATTGATGACACCAAGCTCGCTGGGTGAAACAGCGTGAAGCGCTTCTCTGCTGTGGCCAAACAGAATTAGCTGCCAGGTCTGGACCAAGCGTTGCAGGGAGGGATGCGTTGGACAGGTATGAACTTTGCACGGAAGTCAGTGTCACTGTGTGCACGTATTAGCACCGCGAGACCACGAAACTCGACACACAGAGTGCTCAGGGAAGTGGCTCTGATCAAGCAGATACAGTCCTGTCCTTTTACTGAGGCCCAAGCACCAACAGCCACAGGGGTGGAGCCAGCCAGGGGTGAGTGGCAAGCGGGTAGGCGTTGGCTGCCGTTGGACCATTCCGGGCGTCGATGGAGCAAAAGCCAGCGCGCAGTTGCTTGTAACAAGGTGCAGAATGTCTCGCGGCTGCATATGCTTCGTTGGTGCGCCCTGTGGCGTGCTCAGCTTGCAGCCGTGCCTGTGAAGCGCTTCAAGCATCCTGCACCAACCTGACTGTTTGGCTCGCAGGAAACCTGCCTGGCGACGTGCGGGAACGGGAAATCGAGGACCTATTCTACAAGGTGCCCGCTGATCCCTGGGGAGCATGCCTGGTGCAGTGAGGCCAGCCGTGCTTGCAAGCAGCCTGCTGCCGCGCTCCATGCAAGCTATCAGCAGGCAAAAGCGAGGAAGCCTGCCTGACATGGCGGCGGCTGGGCGCGCAGTACGGGCGCATCCGCAACATCGACCTGAAGATACCGCCGCGGCCGCCAGCGTTTGCGTTCGTCGAGTTTGAGAACCCCAGGTGTGTCGGGCAGCAACCTGGCCGGCAGTCGGAGGGCCTTCCATGCGCCTGTCGGCGCTGCGCACGCACACAGCCTTTCCCCGGCCGTGCGCTGCGAGTGCTGTCTGCCAAGGAGGCCGGCCAGGTAGTGTGTTCGGCGGGGGTTGCTGGGAGGTATGAGCAGCGCCCCGGCTCCCCATCGCCAGCGCGGTTCCAGGGATGCTGAGGAGGCAGCCAAGGCCCGCAGTGGCTATGACTTCAGTGGCTGCACCTTGCATGTGGAGCTGAAGCGGGGGGGCCCCAGGGGTGGCCACTGCGGGCACGCCCGCTGTGCTGGCTGCGCCCTGCGCGCCTGCCTCTGTCCGGCCTGCACTTTCATGAATCTGCTCAGCTTGAGCTTATCAGAGAGGTTAGGCTGATTTGTGCAGCTCCTGCTTAGACTGTGAGTGCGCATAACTCTGCTCAGAATGTGCGATTACCTGCTTGGCACGCGTTTGGTCTGCCTGCTCAGCCTGAGCGCCCTGGCACACTTCAGACCACTTTACAGACCCTCTGCATCGTCTCAGCGTGCGTGTGCTGACCGCTCTGCATCCGCCCGAGGCGGAGCCGGGAGTTGGGGTGTCTGGGCAGCATCTTACTGGCCATTGTCGCACGGACAACACACCGCGCCCAGCGTGCAGTCACCAGTCTGCTCAAAGCAAGGAGCGCGGGGCAGGGACGCGGAGGAGGCCGTGCGTGGGAGGGATGGGTACGACTTTGGCGGCAGCCGCGTGCGGGTAGAAATCTCCCGCGGCAGCACGGGCGGCGGGATGGGCGGCGGCATGGGCGGCGGCGGCGGCGGCGGCGGCGGCGGCGGGTACGACCGCGGCGGCG
>JAABUZ0100006325.1_pt1 | contig 14873 bp, 13 predicted proteins | sample 5562091 | NCBI WGS metagenome assembly JAABUZ01 (sample SAMN12813069, study PRJNA571459) | rock metagenome | isolation source: Antarctica rocks | place: Antarctica: Victoria Land, Linnaeus Terrace sud | collected 2015-12-21 | reverse complement strand
GGAGCTGGAGCCGGTGGGGGGTGCGTGTGATCCCGGGTTGGGAGCGGTCGAATGTCTCAAGGGTTCCGCGGTCACCGGAGGAGAGCAACCCATCCTTTCTCAGACGACGAGAAAGGATGGTCCACCCGGATCTGGTGGGCGTCGTGAGGTCCGGGGCGGAGACAAGGACCAGAGCTCAGCGGCGACGACGGGTGCAGCCGGCGGATTACGTCCCACCCATCGCGGTCAAGCTGCGATGGATGGGGCACCCGGGCATTTGCCGTCCGGCGATGTGGGCCCCGCCCATTCGCATAATGCGCGCGAAGATGGGGCACCCGGGCCTGAGGTAACGCCATATGCGCAGGCGGCGCCACCGATTGTGATTGGGAAGGATTTGGCGGAGACGATCGGGGCGGGGGTGGGGGATGCGGTGCTGGTAACGAGTCCGCAGGGGGAGTTGACGCCGCTGGGGCTGGTGCCGCGGTATCAGCGGTTCCGGGTGGTGGGGATCTTTGCGTCGGGTTTTTATCAGTACGACTCGAGCTATGGGTTTATGCGGCTGGCGGATGCGCAGCGGCTGTTTTCGGAGCCGGACCTGATCTCGGTGATCTCGTTCAAGCTGGATGACCTATACCGGGCGAGAGAGGTGGGCGCGGAGATAGAGAGGGTGGCGGGGAAGGGGTTCCAGACGACGAACTGGATGGAGCAGAATCGCGAGCTGTTTCGGGCGTTGAAGCTGGAGCAGATTGTAACCTTTATAGTTCTGGCTCTGATTGTGTGCGTGGCGGCGCTGAATATTTTGATCGCGCTGACGATGATGGTGATGGAGAAGACGCGGGATATCGCGGTGCTGATGAGCTTTGGGGTGACGGCGGCTCAGGTGCGGCGGGTGTTCCTGATGCAGGGTCTGTTGATCTCGGTGATCGGGACAGTGCTTGGGCTGGTGGTGGGATATGGGGTGAGCTGGGCGGGTGGGCACTACCGGTTTATCCGGCTGGACTCGGCGGTGTACTCGATCGACTACTTGCCGTTCGCGGCGCGGTGGTGGGATGGGCTGGTGGTGGGTGCGGTGAGCCTGGGCGTGAGTTTAGTTGCTACGCTATATCCATCGGGATCGGCGGCGAAGGTGCTGCCTGCGGAGGCTTTGCGGTATGAGTGAACAGCAGAGGTTGAAGTATGCGGATCTATCGCCTGAGGCGATTGGGGCGATGCGGGGTGTGGAGCATTACCTGAATGTGGGGAGTGGACTGTCTCCGGTGCTGCTGGAGCTAGTGCGGCTGCGGGCATCGCAGATGAACGGGTGTGAGTTTTGTATTGGGATGCACTCGCATGAGCTGGCGAAGCATCACGAACCGGAGAGCCGGGTGGCCGCGGTTGCGGGGTGGCGCGAGTCGGAGGCGTTCACCGAGACGGAGCGGGCCGCGCTGGCGTGGACCGAAGCGGTTACAAATGTTCAGGACGGGCATGTCCCGGATGCGGCGTTGGGGGCCGTGCGGGAGCACTTCCCGGATAAGGAGGTCGTGGACCTGACGGTTGCGATTGCAAGCATTGGGGCCTGGAACCGGATTGGCGTGGCGTTTCGGCCGCAGTGGAGGGGAGCGAAGGTGAGGGCGGCCGCAGCAACCGCGGATGTGGACGAGATCCCGGTGAACCGTTCCCTGAGCGAAGACGGGGAGCGAGCGGTGGTGGGGGATGATGGCGGGAAGGTATCGGTGGACGAGGGGTGATGGGCGCGGAGGGGGGCGAAATACAGGGGTCTCTCCGCTGCGGCGATGAGGCTGCCTCCGGTCGAGGTGACGGTGGTTTGGGGCAGGGCTCGGATGGTGGTTCAGGCGGGGAGACGGCGCGGGATGGCGGCGCGGAGCCGGTGACCGATCGCGGGCCGGGGAGGATGGCCCCGCAAGCGGGAGATGAAGGCTTAGGCGAGGTGGTGCTGCGGGCGGTGGGGCTGACGAAGCGGTACCCGGCGGTGTCGCGGGAGGCGAAGAGCGGAGGGAGGGATCTGGAGCTGTTTCGGGGGCTGGATTTGGAGGTGCGGGTGGGGGAGATGGTGGCGGTGGTGGGGGAGAGTGGGGCGGGAAAGAGCTCGCTGCTGCATCTGCTGGCGGCGCTCGACCGGCCGACGGCGGGTGAGGTGTGGTGTGCGGGAAAGCGGCTGAGTGGGATGACCGGAGCGGAGGCTTCGCAGTTTCGCAACCGGGATGTGGGGTATGTGTGGCAGTTCCACTACCTGCTGCCGGAGTTTACGGCGCTCGAGAATGTGGCGATGCCGCTGCTGGCGCGGGGAGAGCGGAGGGCGGTGGCCATGGAGGCGGCCCGGCGGTGGCTGGGAGAGGTGGGGCTGGCGGAGCGGTGGGAGCACCAGTCGGGCGAGTTGAGTGGGGGGGAGCAGCAGCGGGTGAGTCTGGCGCGGGCGCTGGTGACGGAGCCGAAGGTGCTGCTGGCGGATGAGCCTACGGGTGACCTGGATGAGCGGACGGCGGAGGCGGTGTTTGGGTTGATGAAGCGGCTGCATGGGGCGCATGGGCTGGCGAGTGTTCTGGTGACGCACAGCATGGACTTTGCGCGGAGGTGCGACCGGGTGCTGCGGCTTCGGGAGGGGCGGCTGGTGGCGGTGTGATGCCGAGGTAGAGAAGCGGGACCTTCGCTGCACTCAGGATGACAATTTCGTGAGAGTAGGGCTAGGTGCGGATGGCTGTGACTTGCAGGTATTGGTTGCGGATGAGGGTCTGATTGGACGGGTCCCGGGCGACGTTCGCGGTGGACCAGAGGGATTCGAGATCAGCGGCGAAGGCGGCCTGGCCGGAGTCGTCGAGACGGCTGAAGGCGACGTGGGTGGGACCGAAGTATTTGCGGAAGAAGGCGACGGCTCCGGCGGGATTGGTGGGCAGGTCGAAGTCGATGGGGATAAGTTCGGTCTCGATCTTCGAGAAGGCCGGCGCGAGGCGATCGCGGACGGTGGCCTCGTCGCCCCAAAGGACGGGCGGCGCGATGCCGGGCGGCGGCTGAACGTGGCGGGCGGCGACCTTGAACATCTGGCCGGAGAAGCTGGCGGGGTTCCAGTTGGCCATGGCGAGCAGGCCGCCGGCTTTGAGGACGCGGGCGAGTTCGGAGGCGACGAGCTCGGGGCGGGGGGCGAACATGGCTCCGAACATGCTGACGACCGCATCGAATGAGGCGTCGGGGTAGGGGAGCTGCTCGGCGTCGCCCTCGTCGAAATTCACTTCCAGGCCTTCGGCGCGGGCGCGTTCGCGGGCCTGGGTGAGGAGGTTGGGGGCGATGTCGACGCCGGTGACGACGGCTCCCCGGCGGGCGAGTGGGATGGCGAGGTTGCCGGTGCCGCAGGCGACGTCGAGCACGCGGGCGCCGGGCGGGATGGAGAGGCGGCTGACGAAGGCTTCAGCGCCGCCGGAGATGGTCCTGGCGACGACTCCGAAGTCGCCGGCCATCCATGAGGCGCGCATGGAGTCTTTGAGTTTCTGGATGGGGGGCCCGGAGGTGCTCATGTGTGTCCTCCGCTGAATGTTGTAGTGGGAGAAGCATGCTTGAGGTGCGGGGCTGGCGTCAAGACAATTGAGGTATTGCGGACGTTGCTGCTGCTTCGCCTTGCAGGGGGATGAGGGAAAGCCGAAGCGATATCAGCTGTCCTTGCGGTAGAGGAGTTGGCGCATCGCCTGCCTTCGGGCTTCGTTGGCTTCCGTCTGATTCTTGCGTTCCTCGGCGTCCATGCGCGTCTTGCTGCCGGGCTCCGGTTGCTCGGCGGCACTGCAATCGGGGCAGCGGTTGGCGAAGCCGGGTTTGTCGGGCTTGAGCTCAAACTCTTCGGAGCAGATGGAGCAGACTTTGATGGGTAAGGGCATGACGTTTCTATCATAACGAGGGTGGAGGCGAGGTTGGGGTGGTCGGCGCGTAGACTCGGGGAAAGGGAGGGCACGGATGGCCGGAGTCCCATTGCGGAGGGTCGCAGGTTTGAGAGCAGCCGGGGCGTTGCTGGGGGCGGCCGCTCTCTTTTTGTTTCCGTCAGAGCTGTGTGCGCAGCATCACTATCGCGACCTTGAGGGAACGGTGAGGGACCGACACCATGAACCACTGAAGGGCGCGGTGGTGCAGGTGGAGGACCAGAACACCCATGGCGTGCTCTCGTACATTACCGATCAGAGTGGGCGGTACAGCTTCAAGCGGCTGCAGAGCGACACGGACTATAGCGTCTGGTCGACGTACCGGGGACGGCGTTCCAAGACGAAGACGCTGAGCCTGTTCGACGTGCGTGTGGCGAAGAAGATCGATCTCGTGGTCAAGCTTAGATAGGAACCAGCGAAATACGACCGCCCGCGAGACGGGGCTCTAGCGGCGGGAGCCTCCGAGGATGGAGCCGAGGACGCCGCGGACGATCTGGCGGCTGACGGCGGTTCCGGTGGAGCGGGCGGCGGATTTGAGCATGGCCTCGCCCAGGCCTTCACGGTGGCCTCCGCGGGGGCCGGTGGTTCCGCCGAAGATGGAGCCTAGAGTGCCGAGGATGGAGCTGGCGACCGAGGCTCCGGGCTGGGTGTTGGGTGGAGGAAATGGGTTCTGGGCGCCGCTGGTGGGCTGGGGGGTGGGGCTTCCCTGCCCTGACTGGGGGGACGGGGAGGAGCGGGTGGAGGGCTGAGCGGGCGTCGTCTGCGCAGACTGGGGAAAGGTCTGGGGCGGCGTCCAGGGTTGGGGTGGGGTCCAGGTGGGGTTGGTGGAGGTGGATGGGGTGGGGGAGGTGGCGGCGCGATTCTTGAGGCGTTCGTAGGCGCTTTCGCGGTCGATGGGGGTGTCGTAGACGCCGGCGACGAGGGAGGTGTGCATAAGGGTCTGGCGCTGGTCGGGGGTGATGGGGCCGATCTGGGTGTGCGGAGGATGGACCAGGGCGCGCTGGACGATGGCTGGGGTTCCCTTTTCGTCAAGGAAGCTAACCAAGGCTTCGCCGACCTCGAGCTCGGTGATCGCCGTGGCGGTGTCGAGGGCGGGGTTGGAGCGGAAGGTGTCGGCGGCGGAGCGGACGGCCTTCTGGTCGCGGGGGGTGAAGGCGCGGAGGGCGTGCTGGACCCGGTTGCCGAGCTGGCCGAGGACGGTGTCGGGGATGTCGATGGGGTTCTGGGTGACGAAGAAGACGCCGACGCCTTTGGAGCGGATGAGGCGGATGACCTGCTCGATGCGGGAGCGGAGGACGGCGGCCTGGGCTCCCGAGTCCGTGGCGAAGAGGAGGTGGGCCTCGTCGAAGAAGAAGACGAGCTTGGGTTTGGGGAGGTCGCCGGCCTCGGGCAGGTGCTCGAAGAGCTCGGAGAGCAGCCAGAGGAGGAAGGTGGCATAGAGCTGGGGGGACTGCATGAGGCGGTCAGCGGCGAGGAGATTGACGATGCCGCGGCCGTTGCTGTCGGTCTGGAGGAGGTGTTCGATGTCGAGGGCGGGCTCGCCGAAGAACTGGTCACCGCCCTGGCCGGAGAGGGTGACGAGGCCGCGCTGGATGGCTCCGATGGAGGCAGCGGAGATGTTGCCGTACTCCTTCTGGAAGGTGGCGGAGTTCTCGCCGACGTACCCCAGCATGGCCTGGAGGTCTTTGAGGTCGAGCAGGAGGAGGCCGTTGTCGTCGGCGATCTTGAAGACGAGGGTGAGGACGCCGGACTGGATGTCGTTGAGGTTGAGGATGCGGGAGAAGAGGAGCGGGCCCATTTCGGAGACGGTGGCGCGGATGGGGTGGCCCTCTTGGCCGAAGACGTCCCAGAGGGTGACCGGGGTGGGCTGGAGTTGAAAGCCGGAGAGGTGGAGGCGCTGGAGGCGGGCGTTGAATTTTGGGTTGGCCGTGCCGGGCTGGGAAATGCCGGAGAGGTCGCCCTTGACGTCGGCGGCGAAGACGGGGACACCGATCGAGGAGAAGGCCTCGGCCATGACCTGGAGGGTGACGGTTTTGCCGGTGCCGGTAGCTCCGGCGACGAGCCCGTGGCGGTTGGCCATCTGGGGCAGGAGGGCGAGGAGTTCGGCCGGCTGGGACTCAGTCTGGGCGATAACGAGTGGATCGGGCATGGGATCTCCGGCTGGGTGGGATGTGGCCAGCATCGATACCCACTTTATCGCGCTCGGGGAGTCTTTATCACTAGGGGTCTTTATGGCTGCAGGGTGCTTATCGCTCCAGATCCCTGCAGAGGTCGGGAGACAGTCAATCCCCCGTCTAGGGAATGTTTGTACCGAGGTTTGCGATGCTACACAGGTACTTGCCGGGGTTAATGCGTCCTACGCTATCTCTGTATGTTGCCAGGGAATAGACTGGATGTAGTGGAGGGGCTGTCTCCGGCGACGGATGGCAGCCTGAGTGTCCGCCGCGAGCGGTCAACGCGGAGGGATGGGCAAGGTGACCAACGGGGTTGTCTCGAGCCTTCGGGCGGACGAGATGATGGCCGGTTCGAAGGGGAGAACATGTTCGAACGCTATACGGAAAAGGCGCGGCGGGTAATTTTCTTTGCGCGCTATGAGGCGAGTCAGTTCGGATCGCCTTATATCGAGACAGAGCACCTGCTGCTGGGACTACTGCGTGAGGACAAGGCGTTGACGAACCGCTTTTTGCGGTCGCATGCGTCGGTGGAATCGATACGGAAGCAGATTGAGCAGCACACGACCATCCGGGAGAAGGTGTCGACCTCGGTCGACCTGCCGCTGTCGAACGAGTGCAAGCGGGTGCTTGCCTACGCGGCTGAAGAGGCGGAGCGGCTGAGCCACAAACATATCGGAACGGAGCATCTGCTGCTGGGTTTGTTGCGCGAGGAGAAGTGCTTCGCGGCGGAGATCCTGACGGAGCGCGGCTTGCGGCTGCCGGCGATCCGCGAAGAGCTGCAGCGGACGACGCAGGAGAAGGCTCCGGCGACGGGCAAGCAGGGGAGCGGCAGTGGGCGGCAGGAGACGAGCATGCTGGCGGAGTTCAGCCGGGACCTCACTCAGTCGGCGATGGACCAGCAGCTGGATCCGCTGGTCGGGCGGGATACGGAGGTGGATCGCGTGATCCAGATCCTGTGCCGCCGGACGAAGAACAACCCAGTGCTGATCGGTGAGCCGGGGGTGGGAAAGACGGCAATCGTGGAGGGCCTGGCGCAGAAGATCGCGGACGGCGAGGTGCCGAGCTTTCTGGCTGACAAGCGGGTGCTGGCTCTGGACCTGTCGTTGATTGTGGCGGGAACGAAGTATCGCGGGCAGTTTGAAGAGCGGCTGAAGACGATCATGAAGGAGCTGATGGAGAACCAGAACTCCATCGTGTTCATCGACGAGCTGCATACGCTGGTGGGAGCCGGGTCGGCGGAAGGATCGCTCGATGCGGCGAACATCCTGAAGCCGGCGCTGAGCCGGGGCGAGATCCAGTGCATTGGAGCGACGACGCCAGCCGAGTACCGGAAGTCGATCGAGAAGGACCGGTCGCTCGAGCGGCGGTTTCAGGCGGTCAAGGTCCCACCTCCGAACGAGGAGGATGCGATCAAGGTCATCATGGGGATCAAGGACAAGTACGAGAAGTTTCATGCGGTGAGCTACACGGACGAGGCGATCAACTTTTCCGTCTCTCATTCTTCACGGTACATCCCCGACCGGTTCCTGCCGGACAAGGCGATTGATCTGATCGACGAGGCTGGGGCGCGGGTGAAGCTGCGTCAGACCTCGCTGCCAGAGGAGCTGACGGAGGTTCAGAAGCGGATCAAGTTCATCGTGCACCGGATGGAGAACGCGATTGCAAACCATGAGTTTGAGAAGGCGCGGTTCTACTCGGACGAGGAGCGCAAGGAGCGGGAAAACCTGCGGGCGATGCGCGACAAGTATCACCTCGACGACTCGTCCGCGGGCATCGTGACGCGTGAGGATATCGAGGATGTGGTGAGTCGATGGACGGGTGTGCCGATCACGTCGCTGAAGGAAGAGGAGACCCAGCGGCTGCTGCGCGTCGAGGAGGAGCTGCATAAGCGTGTGATCTCGCAGGACAAAGCGATTTCGGCGTTGGCGCGAGCGATCCGGCGGTCACGTGCGGGTCTCAAGAATCCTGCGCGTCCAATTGGGAGCTTCCTTTTCCTCGGACCGACGGGCGTTGGAAAGACGGAGATGGCGCGCACGCTGGCGCAGTTCCTGTTCGGGAGCGAGAAGAGCCTGATCCGGTTCGACATGTCGGAGTTCATGGAGAAGCATTCCGTGTCGAAGCTGATCGGATCACCTCCGGGATACGTGGGCTACGAGGAGGGCGGACAGCTGACCGAACGGGTCAAGCGGTCGCCATACTCGGTGGTGCTGCTCGATGAGGTCGAGAAGGCGCATCCGGATGTGTTCAACCTGCTGCTTCAGGTGTTTGAGGATGGGCAGCTGACGGATGGGCTGGGGAACACGGTCGACTTCAAGAACACGATCATCATCATGACCTCGAACATTGGGGCGAAGCACCTGATGAAGCGGGAGGGTCTGGGCTTCCAGTCGCGGATGGAGGATGTGGTTCTCGACAAGATGGAGGAGCTGGTGAACGGCGAGGTGAAGCGTACCTTCAACCCGGAGTTCATCAATCGTCTGGACGAGATGATCATCTTCACGGCGTTGAGCGATGCGGACCTGATGCAGATCCTGGAGTTGCTGGTGCAGCAGCTGAATGTGAATCTGGTGCACAAGGCGATCACGCTAAGCGTGAACGACGATGCGAAGCGCTGGATCCTGGAGAAGACGGTGACGGATCGCAGCTACGGTGCGCGTCCGCTGCGCCGGGCGCTGCAGCGGTTTGTAGAAGATCCGTTGTCGGAGGCCTTGATTGCCGGCGGAATTGCACAGCGACCGGCGTTTCTCGAGGTGTACCTGGATAACAACCAGCTGTTTTACCGGCCGATCGCCTCGGTTGGCGAGGAGAAGGTTGGAGGTCTGGCGTTGAGCGTGGTGTAAGCAATTTGGAAGGAGAGTGCCCCGGCGATGCTGCCGGGGCATTTTCTTTGCCCGAAAGCCACTAATGGATGGAGAGGAGCCTTAGGCAGTCAGGCTCGCCAGTTCGCGGGCGCGGACGAAGACCCGGGCGAACATGGCGCGGTCGAGGCGGCCGGTGTTGGTGTTTCGCAGCGAGGGGTGATAGCTGGCGAGCAGGTGGATGCCGTGGGGCATGGCGTACTCGGCGGCATGGGAGAAGCGGAAGGGGGAGCGGGCGCGGATGACCTCCGTGTGGAGGAGGTGTGCGAGGTAGCCGTCGAAGGCGATCTTGCCGAGGCAGACGACGACGCGGACACGAGGGAGGGCGGCGAGCTCGTGCGTGAGGTGCTGGCGGCAGTTGCGGATCTCTTCGGGGGTTGGCTTGTCGCCGGGCGGGGCGCAGCGGACGACGGAGGCGATCCAGGCATCGCGGAGTTCCAGGCCATCGTCGCGATCGACGGCGCGTTGCTTGGTGGCAAAACCGAGTTCATGGAGGACGGGGTACATAAAGTCGCCGGAGCCGTCTCCAGTGAACGGACGGCCGGTGCGATTGGCTCCATGGGCACCGGGAGCGAGCCCCAGAAGCAGAACTCGGGCGCGCGGATCTCCGAAGCCCGGGACAGGGCGCGACCAGTAGGTCTGGTCGATGTAGGCTCGGCGGCGAGTTTCGCCGACCGCGATGCAGAAGGCGCGGAGACGTGGACAGCGCTCGCAAAGAACGATTTGCTGCTGGACCTGCTGCAGCTGAGCCGGCTTGGCGATGAGTGGCACGAGTTGCAATGATAGGGCCTGGCGTGCGGGGACGGCGCGGTGCACGGGGCTTGTGCCGGCCAACCGGGTAGCAGCCAAACAGGGTGGCAGCGAATCAAGGGTGCAGGGACGTAGAATGCTTGCCGGGACCCTGGGGGACGAGAGTGGAAGATCCGCGGCTGAGCCGGATGTATGCGTCGATTGTGGCGCGCAATTTTGGGGGTTTGTGGGAGCGTCTGTGCAGCTGGGTCTCGGCCAATGCGACGAGGCTGGTATGGCTGGTGGTGCTGGGCCTGGTCATCATTCTGCCACTGGGATGGGCGGCGCATACGCGGGGGCGATTCGGGGTTTTGAAGTCCCATATCCGCGAAAAGATCTCTCCGCCCGAGCCGCAGCCGCCGAGACCGGGTGGGCAGGATGCGCTGGTGCTGCAGCGGGTGTTGCTGGAGGGTGGAGGGATGCCGGAGTTTGTTTCGGCGACGCTGCTGCCCGGCCGGGGGATGAACACGCTGCAGATCACGGCGTATCTGCCGGGGCGGGGGGAGGTCGCGCTGTTGTCGGCGCCCGGCGTGGCGCAGGCAGCGGTATCGATGGATGGGCAAGGGACGGACGTGAACGGGGGGGCGAGCCTGAAGATGGGCGGGGCGATTGAGGCGCCGTGGGCGGGAAGGATCTACGGGACACCGTCGCCGGACGGATTGAGGATTTTCACGCAGTGGCGAGGGCGCAGCCTGGCGCTCCCAGTGACGACGCAGGATGCGGCAGGGCTGGCTGCTTCGGCGGGAGGAATGTTGTTGAAGGTTTCCGCGGACTCGGTGAACTCGAGCGTGATGCCGGACGGAGGCGAGGCGCAGGCGGTCTTCCAGCCGGGGAGTTTTGGCGATCGCTGGCCTTCGCAGACCGAGATCACGATGACGATCCTGATGAGCAGCCATGTGCTCGATCTGCGGGTGACGGCGAAGAATGTGGGGACGGAGGCTGAGCCGTTCGGCATGGGCTGGCAGCCACGCTTCACCATTCCGAGCGGTGATCGGGAGCAGGCGACGCTTCGCATGCCGGCCGGCGATCGTGTGGAGACGCGTCCCGCGAGCGGAGGCATGCCGACGGGCAGGCTGCTGCCGGTCGGGAAGACAGGCTTCGACTTTACCGCACGCGGCGGCATCAAGCTGGGCACGGGCACGCTGGACGAGAGTTTTGTGCATCTCCATCCGGCGATTCTCGATTTCGGACCTGCGGCGGAGCTGCGCGATCCCAAGAGCAACTACCGGCTGCGGATCACGGCGATGACGCCGGCGATCCGGGAGATGCGGGTGACCTCGCCGGCGGGAGCGAACTACGTGGTGATCGCGCCGCAGCTGAATTTTGACGATCCGCTGGGCAAGGAGTGGCCGAGAGAGGAGGATACGGGCATGGTGGTGCTCCAGCCGGGGCAATCGGTGCAGTGGAAGGTGCGACTGGAGCTGTTCACGATGACGACGGAGGGGCCGCCCCTATAGCGTGGGGTGGCGCCGGGTTTGACCCTCTCCGCCGAAGACTCGTACAGTGAAGGAGAGGCGTCGGCCGCGAAGTTTTAACGCAAGGGTGAGGCGACCTACATTTCGACGACCTCCGGAAGGCAATGAATTTGAGTCAGACAGAGACGACAGAGATAGTTGAGACGGAGCGCCCCGAGGAAGGGCCCGAGACGCACCCAGAGGGTCACGAGCCTACGCATGAGCACGGGCAACATGCGCCCGCGATGAATCCGGAGCTGATGCGCGAGATCGAGGTTGAGACGGGGGCGGAGGAGGTCTCAAAGAGTTTTCGCGCCGTGATCAAGCGCTACCAGAAGATGGCGAGGATTCCGGGGTTCCGCTCGGGAAAGGTGCCTGAATCGCTTATCCGGTCGAAGTTTGCCAAGGAGATTAGGCAGGAGGTGCTGGAAGGCCTGGTGTCCGAGCGATTCCGGCGGGCGATTGCCGAGCAGCATCTGCGCCCGATCTCCGAGCCGCAACTGATGGACATGCAGCTGGTGGATGGCCAACCGCTTCGCTTCAAAGCAGCGTTTGAGGTGATGCCTGAGATCGATGTGAGCGGATACGACATCGTGACGGTCCAGCGGCCGGATGTGACGCTGACGCAGGACGAGTTTGAGGCGGAGTTGAACCGCGTGCTGGAAGGCCACGCGACGGTGGAAACGGTGGAAGAGGACCGGCCGCTGGCCGATGGGGACTGGGCCGATATCACATTTACGGGCGAGGTGAAGGAGCTGGCCCAGACGGTTGGGGAGGACGGGCTTGCTGGCCCCAAGGAGAGCGAACCGATCTCCGGGCAGGACGTGTTGATCGAGATCGGCGGAAAGAGCACGATCCCGGCGTTTACGGATGCCCTGCGAGGTACCAAGCCGGGGCAGGAGCTGACGTTTGAGGTGGTGTATCCGCAGGACTTCGGCGAGCCGCGGCTGGCGGGGCAGACGGTCAGCTACGACGTGACGGTGAAGGCGATCAAGCGGAAGCTGTTTCCGGAGCGGGATGCGGAGTTTGCGAAGCAGCTTGGGGCGTATGAGAGCTTCGAGGAGTTTGAGAGCACGCTTCGCGAGCACTCGGAACGGCGAAAGAAGGAGGCTCTGGAGAGCCGGGCGAAGGACAAGATGCTGGAGGAGTTGATTGCGCGCTTCCAGTTCCCTGTTCCCGAGTCGTTTGTGCAGCAGCAGATCGAGGCGCGGCTGGACCGGGGCCTGCGGGCGCTGGCGCAGCAAGGGATGAAGCCGGAGGATATGCGCAAGCTCGATTTTGCGCGGCTCCGTGACGCGCAGCGCGACCAGGCGATCAACGAGGTGAAGGCATCGATGATTCTGGACCGGATCGCGGAGGCCGAGAACGTCGAGATCCCGGACGAGGACTTCGACCGCGAGCTGCTGATGCTGTCGGTTCAGTCACGCGAGCCGCTGGAGACGTTGCGGGAGCGATTGGGGCGGGACGGCGGGCTGGATCGAATTCGCGAGCAGATGCGGAGAGAGCGTGCCGGCGGCGTGTTGTACCAGAAGCTGGCGTCCTAAGCAGAAGATCCACCCGCCCTAAGACGGCAAGAGAGACGAGGGAGAGCTATGGGACTTGTACCGATGGTGATCGAGCAGACGAGCCGGGGCGAACGCGCCTACGACATTTACAGCCGTCTGCTGCGCGACAACATTATCTTTCTGGGAACACCGATCGACGACAACATCGCCAATGTGATCATTGCGCAGCTGCTGTTTTTGAGCGGCGAGGATCCGGAGAAAGACATCCAGCTCTACATCAACTCGCCGGGCGGATCGATTACGGCGGGCATGGCGATCTACGACACGATGCAGTACATCAAGAATGACGTGCAGACGCTGTGCATTGGACAGGCTGCGAGCATGGGCGCGTTTCTGCTGATGGCGGGCAAGAAGGGCAAGCGATTTGCTCTGCCAAACGCCCGCATTCTGATCCACCAGCCGCTGATCATGGGCGGCGGCCTGAGTGGGCAGGCGACGGAGATCGATATTCACGCGCGCGAGATCCTGCGGCTGCGGGAGTTGATGAACAAGATCCAGGCCGGCCACACGGGGCAGAGCGTGGAGCAGATGGAGCGGGACACGGATCGCGACTTCAGCATGACGGCCCAGCAGGCGAAGGAGTACGGCCTGATCGACGACATTATCGACCGGCCCCGGAGTTGATCGGTCGATCTGGTCGAGCTTCCGGTGAGGCCCTCCGACCGCCCGGGGTGAACCTGGGCCGTGCCGCTTTTGCGGCAGATGCTCCGGCGGCAGGGGCTCTGAATAGGGTGTAAACTTTAGAAACGTAACTTGTCCGACCAGGGAGTGTGGTCTTCGGTATGAAAACGTCACGAGGTTCGGAAGACTCTCTTCGCTGCTCGTTCTGCCACAAGTCTCAGGATGCGGTCGCGAAGCTGATCTCTTCTCCGTCGGATTATCCCCGGGCGTACATCTGCGACGAGTGCGTGGCGGTGTGCAACTCCATTCTTGAGGACGACCGAAGTGAGGCGCAGCCGGGCGCGGCACCGGCCCACCTGCCGAAGCCGCAGGAGGTCAAGGCGTTTTTGGATGAGTACGTCATCGGCCAGGATCAGACCAAGAAGAAGCTGGCAGTGGCTGTCTACAACCACTACAAGCGGATTCAGATGAATAAGACCCGCGGCAACGACGTCGAGCTTGCGAAATCCAACATTCTTTTGGTGGGACCGACGGGCTCGGGCAAAACGCTTCTGGCCCACACGCTGGCGAAGATGCTGGATGTACCGTTTGCGATCGTCGATGCGACGACGCTGACGGAGGCGGGATATGTCGGCGAGGATGTAGAGAACATCATTCTGAAGCTTCTGCAAGCCGCCGAGGGTGACGTGACGCGAGCGCAGAGCGGCATTATCTACATCGATGAGATCGACAAAATCGGCCGCAAGGATGAGAATCCGTCCATCACCCGTGATGTTTCGGGCGAAGGTGTGCAGCAGGCGCTGCTGAAGATACTCGAGGGTACGGTCGCGAATGTTCCGCCACAGGGTGGGCGTAAACATCCGCATCAGGAGTTCACGGCTGTCGATACGACGAACATTCTTTTCATCTGCGGCGGGGCTTTTGTCGGCCTGGAAAAGGTGATCGGAAGGCGTATCGGGAAGAAGGCTCTGGGGTTCAAGGTTCTTTCAGAGCCGGACGCGGGCGACGGCGAGGTGACCCCGATCCGGGCGCAACGGGATTCCGAGCTGCTGCGTCAAGCGGAGCCTCAGGATCTTTTGAAGTATGGGTTGATCCCCGAGTTCGTCGGCCGGCTACCGGTGATGGGCGTGCTCGATGAGCTTGATGAGGCTGCGTTGATCGACATCCTAACAAAGCCGCGCAATGCCATTCTTAAGCAGTACAGCAAGCTGTTCGAGTATGAAGGGGTAAAGATTACGTTTACGGACGATGCCGCCCGGGAGATTGCTCGGGAGGCTCTGAAGCGGAAGGTGGGGGCACGCGGTCTGCGCATGATTCTCGAAGAGCTCATGTTGGACCTCATGTACTATGTGCCCGGAAACAAGAAGGTCAAGGACCTTTGCATCACGGCGGAGATGGTACAGAAGCGCGCTTTGATGCTTCCCGTGCTGCTGGAAAAGGCAGGGTAAACCGGGAGTAGAACGTCGAAGAGGCACGCATTCGAGCGTGCCTCTTTTTCATAGCCTGGCTGCGGGAGAGCGACCGCCCATCACCC
>JAABUZ0100006324.1_pt1 | contig 14878 bp, 6 predicted proteins | sample 5562091 | NCBI WGS metagenome assembly JAABUZ01 (sample SAMN12813069, study PRJNA571459) | rock metagenome | isolation source: Antarctica rocks | place: Antarctica: Victoria Land, Linnaeus Terrace sud | collected 2015-12-21 | reverse complement strand
AGCGGCCCGGCAGGTCGGCGTAGCGACGGAACTCGTGGGCGCGCTGGCCGTGCCGTCGGCCGTCGACCTGCAGCGGGGCGTACGGACCGCGCCACATCCCCACGCTCGTCACCGCGCGACCAGGCGAGTGCTGGCGCGGCCACTCGTCCAGCAGCACCGGCGGCAGCGTCGTCACCCACTGCCGCCCGCAGGTCGGCACGCTGCAGCCAGCCGTGCCGATGCGGCTGCCGACGGTGACGTGCCGGGCGTACCGGCCGTACGGGTCGTGCAGCCCGAGTGTCGCCCACTGCTGGCCGACGCCAGGATCGACGTCCAGGAAGACGGGGAGCCGGGCTGCTGAAAGCAGGTCGGGGCCGCCGTCGCCGAGGAAGCCCATGACGTCGAGTACCACGTCGGCGTCGGCCACCCGGCGGAAGACTTCGGCGTAGGTCAGCCCGCTCGACCGGCCCTCGCCGAGCAGCAGCGCACCCTCGACCCCGGCGCCGGCACACACCGCACGGACCAGCGCCTCCGCAGCCGGGAACGGCGTATCGGCCAGCAGGCGGTCGACGAGCAGAACCTTGCAGCCGAGCCGGGCGAGCCCCTGCAGCCAGGTCCGGACGAACCAGGCGTGACCGCCGGTCTGTGGACGGGCAGTCAAGGCGACTGCCACGACGACGGAAGGCCCGCTGCCCCGCTCTGTCTGCCCGCCGCCCCGCGCCGTCTGGCCGCTGCCCCGCAGCATCACCCCGCTTCCAGCCGGTGAGCGACACCGCACTCGTCGAGGACCCGGCGCATCTCGCCGAAGTAGTGCTGGTAGCGCTTCTCGAACCCGCTCCAGTTCTGCTCGTGCAGGTCGATCGAGTCGTCGAAGGCGGTGACCGGGCAGCTCGGCAGCTCGAACGTGTCGGCCATCTCCTGCGTGCGCTGGTCGTAGGTGAGGAAGAACGTCGGCGTGCCGTGCGCGATGGCGACGAGGTTGCTGTGCAGCCGGCAGCCCAGCACCATGTCCTGCGCCTGGTAATGGTCGAGGTAGTCGCCGACGTCGTAGCTGAAGAACGTGTTGTCCATCAGCCAGCGGACGAGGCCAGGCCGGCTGAAGCCGTCGTAGGTGCGGTGCAGCTCGTCGCGCAGCGCCTCGACGTCGATCGGCTCGCGCCGCAGTCGGGTCAGCCCGGTGTCGGCGATGGCGCTGTGGGTGACGGCGAGCTCGGCCGCCCAGCGCGTCGCCATGTGGTAGCGCTGCAGCAGCAGTTCCTCGCCCTGCAGGATGACCGACAGGGTGGAGAACTGGTCGCGGGCAGCTTCGATGGCGCGGAATTGGGAGCGGTAGATCTCGGGGTCGGAGGAGTACAGGCCTTGGCGGAAGCTGAAGCTGCCCCGCTCGCGGCCCGGCTTGCGCACCGAGATCGTCGGCTTCAGCGACCAGTAGGTGGTCGGGCAGCCGGTGACGACGGCGTTGGAGATGCCGATGCTCGACAACGCCTCCGCGGTGCTGCCGCCGCGCACGGAGATCGCTGCGGACCGTTCCGACAGCAGGCGCCAGATCTCGGCCTCCTCCGGCGCGAAGCTCACCGTCTCGGAGCGGCCGGCCTGCAGCCCGATGCCGAACAGGAAGATGGGGATCTTCACCTTGGAGAACAGCTCGAGGCCGAACTGCTTCGACAGCCAGTCGTGCTGGACGTAGTTGCCGCCCTTCAGCACGAGCACGTCGCACTCGGCGTTGAGCGCGTCCCAGTCCTCCTGCGGGGCGTTGCGGCTGATGACGACTGCTTCCTCGTAGTCAAGGATCCGGTCGCTCGAGGTGGTGACGAACCAGTCCCCGATGTTGTGCGGGTGGCGCTCGTCGAGCTGCGGGTTGATCAGCCGGTTCGCCCGTGCGGCGGGCATGTCGCGTGAGTAGTCGAGCCCGATCTGCAACGGGCCTTGAATGGTGGCGATGCGCATGTCTGCTCCTTCAGGAAATGGGGTTGGCCGTTGGTCAGCGCTGCGGCTCGGTCAGCCGCGCGCGGGCAGAGCGTCGTGCCGGTACGACGACGGACTCCGGCTCCGGGGCAGCCGCCGGAGACTGAGCTGATCGCGGCGACTGAGCCGATGGCGGAGTCGCAGGGGCAGTCGCATCGGGCACGGGAGCTGTCAGACCCGCTGCCTGCTCGGCCATGACCGCACGCAGCTCGGCATCCCAGGTCGTCGTCTGCAGCCAGCCGTTGTAGGCGGCGACCGTGCGGCGCAGCTCGTCAGGGTACGACTGGCCCTCGAGGTGGTAGAGCTCGACGGACGGTATGTACCAGCAGGCCAGGCCCCGCTCGCGCAGCCGCAGGCACAGGTCGGAGTCCTCGAAGTCGCCCTGTACGAACGAGCCGGCCAGGCCGCCGACGTCGGCGTAGAGGCTGCGCGCGAGCAGCATGGCAGCGCCGGTGACCGCGGGGACCCGGCGCATGACGTCCGCAGGCGGGAAGTGGCGCGCCAGGCCCTTGTAGTAGTGCAGGTTGGCCCAGGTCGTCGCACCCTCAACCTTGTCGAACCACATGCCGGCGTGCTGGATGGAGTCGTCCTCGTACAGCAGCTTGGGGCCGACGGCGCCCACATCCGGGAGTGCGTCGTGAGCGCTCACCAGCGCCGACAGCCAGCCCGGCTGGTCGGGCAGAACATCGCTGTTCAGCAGCAGGAGCAGGCGCCCGGTGGCTAGCGATGCGCCCGCGTTCGTGGCCCCGGCGAAGCCGAGATTGCGGCGCAGCAGCACCAGCCGGAAGGGCACGCCGTGCAGGGGAAACAGCTCGCGCGCCAGTGTGCGGGCGTCGCGGGCGAGCTCCGGGCTGTCCAGCACGTAGACGAGGTCGGCCCGGCACAGCTCGGGGTCGGCGGCGAAGGCGGCCATCTGGTGCTCGAGGAAGTCGATGCGGCGGTAGAGCGGGACGACGACGCTGACGTCGGGGGCGGCCGGGGGCGTCCCGTGCTGGATGACCTCGACGATTGACTGAGTCACGGCATCCGGTCCGCAGCGGCGGGCCTGCAGCGCCGACATGGCCGGGTACGCGAGGCTCGCCATCAGGCGGCGGCCGGGGCGGTCGGCGCCGGGCAGCGACTCCATCGTGGTGAGGTCACCGAGCACGGTGGTGCGGGCGATCTCCTGGTCGTCGACGACGGCGGGGGCCGGTGCCTCGCAGGCGTTGCCGGCACCGTCGGTGAGCTCGACGACCCACCCGTCGCGCAGCCGGCTCGGGGTGTCGAGCCGCACGCAGGCGAGGAACCCGCTGCGGGCGTTCTCCCGCACGGTGCGGGAGGCCTCGTAGAACGCCTCCACGTCCGGGCGCGGGAACCGGATGATGATCTCGTCCAGCTCGGCGCGCGCCCCCTCCGGCGAGCGTAGGGACAGGTGGGCGCGCAACCCCTCGGCGCCGTCACCCACGCGCGCCCACCCCCGCAGGTAGAAGGTGTGCTCGTCCAGCCCGAGCAGCTGGTCGACGCACAGCCCGATCGGTATACCGGGGCTGATCACCGAGCCCGGAAGCCGGTCGACCAGCAGCTCGGCAGCGCCGCGCAACTGGTCAGCGACCTGCATCGCAGCCGGACCGCCGAGCAGCGGTGCTGCCTGCGCGAGGAAGTGCGCCGCGCTGGTGCGCACCTGCGGGTCGGCACCGACGAGCGTGCCGTCGACGAACGTCGGCAGGTCGACCATCGCGCCGTCGAGATGCTCGGGCAGCAGGAGCAGTCCGACCCGGCCCAGGCCGACGACGAGCGGACCGGCGGGCGACCCGCCGCCCAGCAGGGCGAGGAACGCGCGCGAGCCGTCGCCGGACGTCGGCGGAACCAGCTCGGGCGGTGGCGAGGGCAGCTCCAGCACACGGGCATCGACCCGCGGAGCGTGCGGGTAGGCGTCGGCTCCTGGTGCCGCCGGGTCGACACCGTGCCATCCGGCGACGACAAGCACGTCGCCGATCAGGGTGGCGAGCTCGACCCGCCCGACAACAACCCGGGACAGGCCGGCTAGCCGGTGCTGACGGCCGGTCGGCTCACGCCACACTGCCGGCCTCCTTGATCGTGATGACGTCGGCCTCGGCGCCCGGCTGGGCGAAGTGGTTGGCCCGGGCAGCAGGCACGCTCGCCCCCCGGGCGTGCTGGGCGACGAGGCGCTGGTAGAGCGCGGTGAGGCGTGCGACGTGGTCGTCGAGGTCGTGCCCCGGCTGGATGCCGGCAGCGAGCCGCTCCCACAAACCGGGCGACTCGACTGCGCGGCGCATGACCTGCGCCAGATGGGTGGAGTCGCCGGCGCGAAAGTGCAGGCCGTCAACGCCGTCGGTGACCTTCTCCGCCATCCCGCCAATATCGCTGCAGATGACGGGGCGGCCGTGCTGGAAAGCCTCCTGAATGACCAGCGGCGCGTTCTCGTACCACAGTGACGGGACGACGACCCAGTCGACGTCGGCGAGCAACCGGGGCAGCTCCTTCGGCTGGTAGCGGCCGTGCAGCTTGACGATGCCGGTGGTTCCGGCCAGCAGCTTGCGGAAGGTGTCCTGGAAGTCGGTTGGCGCGTGCTCGAGGTTGGCGCCGTGCAGGGTCACCGAAGCCGGGCTCGTGCGCCGGGCCGGGGCTGCCATCATCCCGCGGCTAGTGCCCGCGTCGGCCCCCCACTCGGCGGTACCGGCCGGGCCGCCCGCGTCGGTGCCTCCCGGCTGGTCGTGCAGCTCGCACACCGCCTGCATGAGCACGTCGGCGCCCTTGTAGCTGGTGAACTGGCCGAAGTAGCCGAAACGATCGCGCGGGCGGTCAACCGGGCTCGGCACGCGGTCGACGGGAGGGCGGCCGTTTGCCTCATAGATCAGCTTGTCGCGAGGGATGCCCCACTCGGCATAGCGCTCGAGCAGGAAGCGGCTGGGGCAGATGAAAGCGTCGACGAGGTCGAGCGCGGACTTCACGAACCGCTCCCGCAGGAAGAACTCCTGCGGGGTGTGCTGCGGGAAGCAGGTGGCGCAGCCGCGGGGGGTGGGGCCGCTGCACTGGCGCCCGTCGGTGCGCAGCAGCTGGCCGTCGCGGTGGCACATCGGGAGGTACTCGTGCAGCGTGTAGACGAGCGCGGCGTGCGGCAGCGTCCGCCGGATCTGGCGCAGCAGGTCGAAGCCGAAGAACAGCGAGTGCTGCACGTGAACGACGTCGGGCGAGTACGCGGTGAGGAAGTCGGCGAGGTGCCGCGTGTAGATGTCCTTGTTGCGCGCCGTCGAGTAGAACCAGTCGTAGTCGGCGGCGTCGGTGTGGAAGAAGTACTGGGAGGGGTCGCCCCCGACCGGCTCGACCAGCGTGCCGCTGTGGGGCGACGGCCGTCCGCTGCCGGTCGGGCCGGTCGCGGCGAGCATCACGGGTGTGAGGTTGTCGACGGCGCGCATGGCCTCGTGCAGCTCGAGAGCATACGTCTCGGCCCCGCCGGGCCGTTCGGCTGCGTGCCCGTGCACCACGTTGAGCACCGTGAGCGGCCGGTCGCCGGATGAGCGAGGAGCTGGAACCATGATCACTTCTTGTCCTCGCGTTGGCGGTGAGCTGGGGAGATGCGGGGAGTACGTGCCGGCTCACGGGCGACGGCCGGATCTGGTCGCTTCGTCCGCGGACGGGGCGGGGCAGCAGTGGTGGCCGGAGCGCCGGCTTCACGCTGCTGAGCGGGCGCTGGAGCGGGTACCGGGTCGAGCGCGTAGACGACTCCGACCTCGTCGCGCAGCAGCAGCCGGCCCGTGCGCTCGAGGTGGGCGCGGAAGCCGGCGTAGTGCAAGAGCCACCACGCACTTGTCGCGGGCACGACGAGGTGCCGGGCACCGGCGCTGCGCAGCTGCTCGAGGTGGCTGATCGCGGCCGCGCTGTCAGCGGGGTGGTACCCCGCCCACAGGCCCTCCTCGGTGCGGGGGAAATGCCAGCCGCGACGGCCGGGCAGGTCGAGCAGGGCCTCGTCACCGCGGCTCACGATGAGCACCTGCTCGCCCGCGGGCACCACCCGGACGACGGCGGCGTGCACCCGTTCGACGAGCCGGGCGTAGGCGGCGGCGCGACGCTCGGAGAGGTCGCTCGTCGGCTGGGTCGTCAGCGACGGCGGGTGTGGCAGCGGCGTCACGGCCGGCATCACCGGCGGTGCCGGGACCACGAGCGGCGGGGCCTCCGCCGCGCTCGGTGCGGCTGGAGTGAGCACCAGGGGTTGTCCCTGCCGGTTCAACTGCTCCATGAGCGTGAGCAGCATCAGGCGGGTGCCGCGCACCTCGCTGGAGAGCTGGCGCAGCTGCTGCTCGACGAGTAAACGGCCACCCCGGACCTTGCGCCGGTTGGGGCGCCCCGGCCCGTTCACGGCCCGGCTCCGGTGGCGGTCAGCTCGTACACAAGGGCGGTGCCGGGGTCGCCGGAAGGGCAGCTACCCAGCTCGGCGGCGAACTCGGCGTAGAAGTCGAGCCACCAGAGCTCGGGTGCGGGAACGACGAGATGCGTGACGCCCCGGCCGCGGGCGCCGTCCAACAGCCGGACCGCCTCGGCCCCACCGGCAGGGTGGTAGCCGATGTAACGGCCGGCGGCGTCGGCCGGGAAGTGCTCGGCCGCGAGGCCTCCGAGTGCCAGCAGGTCGTCGTGGCCGCGGCTCAGCACGGCGACCGACGAGCCGGCCGGAACCAGGCTGGTGACCGATGAGCGGACCCGGCGGACCAGCTCGCGGTACTCCGCACCCCCGCCTGGGGTGTACCCCGGAAGCCGGTCGGCCAGCGCCCGCTGCAAGGCGATCAGCGCGACCTGCACGGCGTCGTCGGCAGCCGGGCTCGTCGCCTCGGCGGGCCGCCGGACGGCAGGCGCCGGCGGCAGAGCCACGGCTGAGCCCACCGGCGGCAGAGCCACGGCCAAGGTCAGCGAGATGGTGTCCGCCAGCAGCTCGGCGACCTGCCGGGAACGTTCGCGCAGCAGGGTCTCGAGCTCGCCGGCCCGTCCGGAGGAGCCCGCCTAGGCCAGGCGCGGGTCGACCGCGAGGCGCAGCGGGGTGGCGTCGCCGTCGTCGTAGGACAACTCGATGAGCCCGTCAGCGGCGTAGGTCTCGAGGTCGTCCGGGCGCACCTTCTCGGCCCACAGCCGCAGGTACCGTCGGCCGTTCTCGGCGGCCTCCGGTGTGCGCCGCCCGCGGGTGGCCGACTCCAGGTGCACGACCACCGCATCCGCGCAATAGCGCACTCGGCAACCGGCTGCCCGCAGCCGCAGGCACAGGTCGACGTCTTCGTGGCCGTTGCGGAAGCCCGGGTCGAAGCCGCCGGCGTCGAGGAAGCTCTGCCGCTGCAGCAGCACGCAGGCGGCGGTGACGACCTGCAGGTCGCGCGAGCGCACGACGGCAGGGTGGTCGCCCGGGAAGCCGGCGTAGGCGTGGTGCGGCTGCAGGTCGCGGCCGATGACCACGCCGGCGTGCTGCACGGTGCCGTCCGGGTAGAGCAGCCGGGCGCCGACGGCGGCGGTGCCGGGATGCGCGGCGGCGTCGCCCATGAGCGCCGCGAGCCAACCGGGCGCGGGCTCGGTGTCGTTGTTCAACAGGCACACCCACGGGGTCTCTGCAGCGGCGACCCCGTCGTTGCAGGCCGTGCCGAAGCCGGTCTGCCGGTCGTGGGAGACCACCCGGACACCCGGGTAGCCGGCGAGCCGTGCAGCCGTCTCGTCCGGGCTGGCGTCGTCGACGACGAGGACGCGCGTGCCCTCGGGCAGCTCGGCGGCGAGCAGGGCGTCCAGGCAGCGGCGAGTCAGCGGCCAGCGTCCGTGCACCGGGATGACGACCGTCACGGGGCCGGTCATGCCGGGTCCGCTGCCGCGGGAGCGCCCGAGGCTGCGCGGGCCAGGGCTGGTACCGATGCGCCGAGCGGGTAGACCCGGCACGCCGGCTCGTCGACGACGAGCTGCGCGGTGGCGTCGAGATGGGCCGCGAGCGCCCCGTAGCGCTCGAGCCACCAGGCCGAGCTGGCCGGCAGCAGCAGGTGGGTCCAGCCAGCAGCGGTCAGCGCCGAGAGGCTGGGGACGACGTCGTCCTCCGCCGGGTGATGGCCCGGATGTGCCCCGTCCGCGCCCTGAGGGAAGTGGCCGGCTCCGGTGCTGGCCGCCAGCAGTGCGTCGTCGCCGCGGCTGACGACCAGGACCCGCGCGTCGCCGGCGAGCCTGTCCCGCACCGCCTCGGCGACGCCCGCGGCCTCCTGCTCCGCGGCGGCACTGGTGCGCTGCTGCGGCATCCAATCGACGCCCCACTTGTCCTCGAAGGCCGCACGGTTGTTGGCGAACAGCCGGGCGTGCTCCCCGGTCGGGACCAGCGCCCCGATGGTCGCCTCGCCGTGGTGGTGTACCAGCAGGTCCTCGGCGACGACGAGCCGCAGCCCGGCCGCCCGCAGCCGCTGGGCGTAGTCGTCGTCCTCGAACATCCCGGCTCCGAACCGCTCGTCGAGCGGGCCGATGCGATCGAGCACCTCGCGGCGCAGGGCCACGCAGAAGAACGCGAGGACGTCGACCTCGGTCGTCTCGGCTGCATGCTCGAGCGCCCGCTGCTGGGCCGCCTGGACGAACTCGCCCCACGTGCGGTAGCTCTCGCCGAGGTCGGTCCCGACGCCGCTGCGGTTGGTAGCCGGTCCCGCGGCGCCCACACCGGGGTCTGCCAGGTGCGCGGCCAGGCGGGGCAGCGCTCCCGGGGGCAGCACGAGGTCGTTGTTGGCGATGACCACGACCGGCGCGACAGCAGCCGCCACTCCGCGGTTGACGCCGGCTGCGAACCCGTCGTTGGTGGGCGACCCGGCCAGCGTGACCCGGGCGTCGCGGGCGGCGATCCGCTGGACGAGCGCGGCGGTTCCGTCGGTCGAGCCGTTGTCGGCGATGACCACCTGGGTGCGTGCCGAGGCTGGGTCGCCGAGCAGGGTGGCGAGCATCAGCCGGGTGATCGGCAGCTGGTTGTAGGTGACGACGACGACGGACAACTCGTACGTCGCGCCGCCGTCGACCCCGCGGGGCGGCATCGGCAGGGGCTGCTGTCTCGCCACCTCCAGCGTGGCATCGGCCAGCTGGAGTGGGCGCCGGGAGACGGGCTGCAGGTCGAGGTCGGCGGGTAAGGCTGACGGGCTGGGTACGGCGCTGCCCCGGCCGAGCCGACGGGGCAGGCCGACGTCGGCGAGCAGCTGACCGAGGACGGCGCCGCTGCCGAAGTACTCGCGGCCGAGCGCCGCGGCGGCCCGAGCCTGTCCGGCGGGGTCGCCCAGCACCCGCTCGACGGCGGCAACCGCGCCGTCGAGGTCGCTGAAGGCGTGCAGGCCGTTCCCGAGCGGCAGGGCCACGTCGAAGCCGGTGTCCTGCGTGATGACCGGCCGGCCGGCAGCCAGGTAGCTGGCGCTGCGGTCGCTGAACCAGCCGCTCCTGAGCCGGACGTTCTGGTCCTTGGCGACCGTGAACTCGGCACGCGAGCCCTGGATGAAGGCGCGGTAGGAGTCGAGCTCGCGTGACATGGCCAGCGCGTCGCTGACCTGCCAGCCGTTGCCCAGCAGCAGCGCGCGGCCCTCCGGCGGCAGGCTGGACAGGGCGAGCTCGAACTCGCCCGCGGGCACCCGGCCCGGCAGCCCGAGCACCTTGGCGAACTCGAGGTGCTTGCTCCACGTGTAGTTCTGGCCGGCGAGCTCGACGTCACGCCAGCTCTGCTGCCAGTTGCCGATGGTCGTGAACGCGCCGCTGGTGGCGGCCGTGCTCGTCACGGCACTGCTCGTCACGGCGCTGTCGCCGGACCAGAAGTCGAGCACGACGGGCTGGCGGGTCGGGCGGAACTCGTACCCGGCCGTGACCGGCAGCTCGCAGCCCGGTAGGCCATACCGCTCGGCGAAGGTGAAGAACGCGACGTGGGGCGCGAGGAAGTCGCGGGTCGCCTGCAGGCCCGCCTCGAGCTCCACCTGCAGCTGGCAGGGGTCGGTGTCGAGGTAGACGAGCCGGCCGGACGCGGCGAGCTCCTCGGTCGGCTCGGTACCGCCGTGCAGGTTGACCACCAGAGCGGCCTCGCGGAGCAGCCGCCGCAGCTCGGCAGCAGCCATCCCGATGGCGTCGTCAATACCGGGCCCGGGCACGTAGGCCCAGCGGTCGGCGAAGCCGAAACGGCCGAGCACGCGGGACAGGTATGCGCCCGCCAGCGCTGTCGGGTCGTCGCCGGGTGTCGCCATCAGCATCGTCGGGGTACGCGCGTGCATCTCGACGTAGTAGGCGTCGTAGCCGAGCCGTTCGAACCCTGCGAGGTAGTGCAGCGTCTGCCATGCGACGCCGGCGACCGGCATCGTCGTCAGCATCCCCAGCAGGACGATGGCGGGGCGGCCGACCGGGCGGGCCGGGGGCGGCGGTGCTGCTGATGCGTCCACGGGCACGGAGACCGGCACGCGCACCGGCGACGGCACTGCTGCCAGCGGCACCGGCACCGGCACCGGCACGACGGGCAGCTCCACCTCGACGAGCTGTCCCGCCTCGGCAGGGCTCACCTCGCCTGGTCCGGCCTCGACGACGGCGGTGGGGCGGGCGGCCTGGGCATCGACGAGCTCGCGGAACAGCCCGTCCTGCTCGAGAAGCTCGGCGGCGGTGCCGCTCTCGACCAGCCGGCCGCCGTCCATCACCAGGACCTTGGTGGCGGAGCGGATCGTCGAGAGCCGGTGTGCGATGAGGAAGGTCGTGCGCGAGACCATCAGCGCATCGAGCGCGGTGAGGATGGCGGCCTCGGTCCGGCTGTCGACCGCGGACGTCGGCTCGTCCAGGATCAGCAGCGGCGCGTCGCGTAGGAACGCCCGCGCGATCGCGATGCGCTGCCGCTCGCCGCCCGAGAGCTGGGCGCCCCGCTCGCCGAGGATCGTCCCGTAGCCGTCCGGCAGCGCGTCGATGAAGTCGTGGCACCCGGCCGAGCGCGCGGCCTCGTGCACCTGGTCGTCGTCGGCCTCGAGGTCGCCGTAGCGGATGTTCTCGGCGATCGTGCCCGAGAACAGCAACGGCTCCTGCAGGACCACGCTGATCTGGCTGCGCAGCGATGCGAGGGTCAGCTCGCGGATGTCGATCCCGTCAACGAGCACCCGGCCCGCAGCAGGCTCCATGAAACGCGGCAGCAGGTTGACCAGCGTGCTCTTGCCGGCGCCGGTAGGCCCCACGAGCGCGACGACGTCGCCGGGGACCACGGAGAAGCTGATGTCACGCAGGGTGCCGGTCCGCCCGAGGTGGTCGAAGTCGACCGACTCGAACGCGACGGCGCCACTGAGCCGGCCCGCGTCGCGGGCGTCCGGCTGGTCGACGACGTCGGGTTCGGCATCCTCCAGCTGCACTGCCGCTTCCAGGCTGATGAGCTGCAGCTGCAGGTCGGCCAGCGTCCCGCTGATCGCGGTCAGCGGCTTGTAGACGGCGGCGACGTAGGTGAGCACGACGAGCAGCTCGCCGACCGTCAGCTTGTTCACCAGCACCAGGTGCGCGCCGTAGGCGAGGACGAGGGCGGTACCGAGGGCGGCCGTGACGTTGATGACCAGGCTGAACAGGGTCTGGCGGACAGACAGGCCGATCCGCGCCTCGACCGCCTGAGAGCCCTGCCGGACGAAGCGGGCGTGCTCGTGCCGCTCGCGGCCGAAGGAGATGATCACCCGCACCATCGACATCGCCTCGTACACGATCGACAGCGACTCGCCCTCCATGTCGCGCACGCCGCGGATGCGTGGCTCGATCTTCCGGCCGTACCAGCCGGTCGAGTGATACAGCAGCGGCAGAACCGTCATAGCCAGCAGGGCGAGCACCGGGGCGAGCTTGGCGGCCACGACGATCATTCCGATGACCATCAGGGCGTTGCGGGTCAGTGGCAGCAGCGTCGAGGTGATGTCGCCGATGCACGCCGCGTGGTGGTTGATCGTGAACATCAACGTGCCTCGGCGCCGGCCGTCGTGGTAGGCGGGCGACATCGCCAAGGTGTGCTCGAACAGCTGGCTGCGGTAGCGCAGGGTCATCCGCTGAGCGGTACGGGTGGTGAGGTACTCGTCGAGCAGGTCGAGCAACCCGGACAGCAGCGTCAGCACGACACCGGCGACGACCGCGATCACCAGCATCCCGGCGCGCGACCGGCCGATGACGGCGTCGAGCAACGGGGGCGCCGGCCGTTGGCCGAGGACGCTGTCGACGAGAAAGGCGAGCGGCCACGGTGCTGCGAGACCGAGCACGACGGCGAGCAGCATGATGCCCGCCGACAGGGCGAGCGAGCCCCGGAACGGCCGGGTGTGCGGCCAGATGCGCGGCAGCAGGCGGAAGTTCTTTCTCATTGCGCCTGCCCGTCCGCCGAGACGCTGGCCGCCCGGCGAGGTGTGTGCGGAGCCGTGCTGCCGGCCGCACGGGAGATCCTCGTCCGCAGCACCAGCATCTCGACGCCGCCGAGCACGGCGGTCAGCACCACCACCAGCGCGATGACGAGCCACGCCTGTGTCAGGCCGGCACTTCGCGGGGCGGTGCATGCGGCCAGCGCTGTCACCCCTGCGACCGCGGCGATGACAGGCGCCGCCGGGCCGGGACGCCAGCGCAGCCCGAGCACGGGGGCAGCGCCCCAGCGCAGGCCGGTCGTCAGCCGAGCCCTCAGCAACCAGCCGACGGCGACGACCAGGTCGTGCCGGTCGGTGACTCCCCCACGGCGCACGCGGCACCCCAGGCCGGCGAGGACGACATGCTGCGCGTCGACCCATCCGACCCGGTCGCCGGCGGCGACGACGGGCAGACCCAGTGGAGGCAGCGGCCGCGAGCTGCGGCGGCCGCGGGCCCGCGCCAGCGGCTGCAGGACGTGCAGCAGGCTGGCCAGCAGGCGCAGCCTGGTGCCCGACCCTTCGTGCCGGCCGACGTTCGTGCCGGCGGCGACGATGGCGGCGTACCCGGCGATGGTGGCACCGGCGGCCGCGGCGAGCAGCAGTGCGGCGGGCACCAGCAGGCCGACGAGCAGGGCTCCGACCGCGACTGCGGCGAGCCCCGGCAGCAACGCCGGGATGCGGTCGAGCGGCCGCGTCGTGCCGCGGGCCAACGCGGGCTGGTAGGCAGCGGTGCCGGAGGGTCCGTAGTCGACCTCCAAGCGGCGATGGCCGAACGCCGACGCGGGCCCGCCGTACAGCGATCCGGCCCAGACGGCCTGGCCGGAGCGGTTGAAGCGGTGCGGGTGGCGGCCGCTGACCATGCGCTCGGCCCGGCCGTAGCCACGCTGCTGGCGCAGGTATTTCCGGACCGTTGCGCGGCGGGCGTGCCGTACCTGGGCGGCAGGGCTGAAGCCCACGCCGTTGCCGGAGTCGAGCAGCCGCCAGAAAAGGTCGACGTCGTCGCCGGCTGAGGTGAAGTCGGCCTGGAACCCGCCGCACGCGAGAAGGAGGTCGCGCCGGACGGCGCAGTTGCAACCGGCCAGGTGCTCGGCGCGGTCGGGCTTGCTGAGGACCTCGACCGGGTTGCCCGGGCTCGCGTGGACCGCCCGCTCGACCAGGCCGGCGTCGGGACGCGGCAGGTTGGGGCCGCCGGTGGCTGCAACACCGTCGTCCTCCATCGACAGCGCGAGGTGGTAGGGCCACTCGGGGTGGCAGGCCGCGTCGGCGTCCAAGAAGGCGACGATCTCGCCGCTGCACTCGCGGGTGCCGGCATTGCGGGCGACCGACAGGCCGGCATGCGGCACCGCCAGCACGTGGAAGGGGAAGCGTCGGGCGATATTCAGGGTCTCGTCCGTCGACCCATCGTCGACGACGACGACCTCGAGCTCGGGGTAGTCCACCTGCATCAGCGAGTCGAGGCAGACCTCGAGGTTGCTCGCCTCGTTGTAGGCGCACACGACGACCGACACCCGCGGCCAGTCCTCGCGCACAGCCCGGAGCGAGCGCTGGGCCCAGGAGCCGGCTGCGGCGGCGGCTGTGCGCGGACGGCGAGCCGTGTCGGTGAGGCCGAATCGCCAGGCGGTGACCTGCTCGCCGCCGACGACCCAGTCGTCGGTCCAGGAGAAGACAAAAGCGCCAGCCACACCGGTTTCGTCGACGACATCGAGCTGCATCTGGAGGGCGCCGGCCTGGTCAGCCTGGTCAGCCTGGTAAGCCTCGCGGCTGTCATCGGCGGCGGCCGCGGACGACAGCTGGATCCCGAGCTCGCCCACCAGCAGGGGGAGGTCGCCGACGGCAACGGCAAGATGCCGCAGGTAGCGCTGCAGCGCCGCGGGGTCGGCCAGAAACACGTTGGCGGTGACCAGGTCGAGCTCGGGAACCTGCAGGTACTCGGTGCTCGGGTACGTCCCGTAACTGACGAGCAGGCCGTCGTCGGCCGCGTGCAGCTCGTCGACCAGCCGGCCCAGCGTGCGCTCGACAGCGACTGCTCCATGCAGTCGGACCAGGTCGGCGGGTACCTCGTTGCCGACGCTGACCGCGAGCACCTCCGCCCGGCCGGCCAGCCGCTCGGCCGCCTGCTCGACGGCGGCGAGCCCGGCGGCAAGCACCGTGCGGTGGATCCTGCGTCCGGTGCCCGCCACGGCGCGCCAGTCGTTGTAGTGCAGTCCCGCGTGCACGACGAGCCCCACCTCGGCGGCGGTGTCGAGCAGGTCGACCGGCGGCAGCGTGTACGTGCGGACCGCGTTGAAGCCGAGGGCGGCCATCGCGGTGAGGTCACAGCGCAGCTGGCCCGGCTCGGGGAACTCGGCACCGTCCGACCGCGGGGCGAACCCGCCGTAGGTCACGCCCCGGGCACGGAACGGGCGGCCGTCGCGTAGCAGGTGCCGGCCGTCCGCGCTCGTCCGGCCGCGCGTCGCGTAGTCGTGCCCGCTCTTGGGCAGCGCGGTCGAGACGCCACGGGCGGGTTGCCGTGGCGCGGGGACTCCGAGGTGAGCAGGCAGCAGCCCGGTGAGCGGCGAGGCGGTCAACGGCGCTCCCTGGACGAGATG
>JAABUZ0100006323.1_pt1 | contig 14882 bp, 14 predicted proteins | sample 5562091 | NCBI WGS metagenome assembly JAABUZ01 (sample SAMN12813069, study PRJNA571459) | rock metagenome | isolation source: Antarctica rocks | place: Antarctica: Victoria Land, Linnaeus Terrace sud | collected 2015-12-21 | reverse complement strand
AAAGCCGGATGCGGGAAATCCGCACGTCCGGTTTGATGAGCGGGGACGGGAAACGGGGCTTTGCCACCGCGCCCGTCCTCGACTCTACAGATCAAGGGCCGCAAACGGCACATCGTCACCGACACCCTCGGCAACCTGGGGGGTTTGCTGGTGCATCCGGCCGACATTCAGGACCGCGACGGCGCGGCGAAGGTGCTGGGGACAATCCGAAACCTCTGTCCGTGGCTGCGTCACGTCTTCGCCGATGGCGGCTATGCCGGCAACAAACTCCGCGATGAACTGAGCGGAATGGGCCAGCGGGAGATCGAAATCATAAAACGATCGGACACAGCCAAAGGCTTCGAGGTCCTGCCACGGCGCTGGGTGGTTGAACGGACGTTCGCCTGGCTCAATCGCTGTCGCAGGCTCGCGAAAGACTTCGAGGCATCGATTTCGAGCGCAACCGCCTGGGTGCTGATCGCACACATTCGATTGCTCACGCGCAGGATTGCCAGAACGTGCGGTACGGTCGGGCCGACCGCTCCTGCGCGCCTGGTATGACTCCTCGTTCACCATTATCACTGGAACCCTCACCAACAAGGCTCAAGCGTCGCGACGGTTCTACGGCTGAAGCGGCTTAGCTTTAAGCGCTGATGCCGTCGCAAATTTACCGCAGTTGGCGGCGCAAGCGCTTCGCGCGGTGCTTTTGATAGAAGAGGATGGTGCCACCTTGCGCCAGCGCGGCAGCCTGACGGTCTGGTTCTCGGACGAAGTCATCGAGGCCTGGCGGGCGGAGACGATTGAGGTGCCACGTATCCGACCGCGCAGAGACGCTGAGCCCCTCCACCTACTCCGCGGCGGCGACGACCCCCGCCAACTCTTTGCGCGCCGGGCGACGCCGCGGTCGGGGTCTGCTTGGAGGGAAGAAGCCCGCGCTGCTGACGGATGTCGCCCGCAAGCCGCGATTGTGTAGCATGCGCCGCAACCGCGGGGCCGGAGCCTCGTCAAGCGCGCACTGTGTTACTTTACGATCCCAGCACCCGCGGGCGCGATCCGGTCCAGGAACGCGTCGAGCGCACAGCTTGCGGGAGCAGGTCGTGGTTGGTTGCAAAGTTCTTGATTCCGATTCCCATTCTCGGGCTCTCAATAGAGCTTCGCGCTGCCACGCCCCGACCGGTCCGACCAGCAAAGGCGAGACCAATGGCCGCTGGACAGCACGCTTGCTCTCCCACAATATCAAGAGGGCAAATTGGTAAGCGTCGGTCCTGCACAACGGCTGCAAAGGGATTACGTGTCACTTAGCGCTGACCTCGACTTCTCCGGCAGCCGCGTACTCATTACGGGGGCTGCGCACGGTATAGGGGCGGCGATGGCGCGGGTGTTCGCGGTGCAGGGGGCAACGCTTGTTCTAGCGGATTTGGAAGCTGCCGCGCTCGTCGCTGTTGCGGACCCACTCGGAGCCGAGAGCCACGTCTTCGATCAGGGTGATGCAGCCTCGATACACGGCCTGGCTGCCGCAGTGGGCGAAGTCGATGTCCTCGTGAATAACGCCGGCGTGCTGCTGACGGGGCCGATCTTAGACGCGCCGGAATTCGGCGTGCGGCGCCTCATGGATATCGACGTCCTCGGCGTAATCTTCCTGATGCAAGCCTTCGGCAGAGCGATGACCCGGCGCGGGGGCGGCGTGGTGCTGAACATCAGTAGTCAGACCGCCTTCTGTGGCGGTGAGAACCGTGGAATTTACGCTGCGGCCAAGGCCGCCGTGGCGCAGGTCACGCGTACGGCGGCGGTCGGATGGGGACCGTCCGGCGTGCGCGTGCTGCCGCTTGCCCCTGGCCGGTCACTCACCCGCATGACGCAGGAGACGACCCGGGTCGACTATACTGGCGACCGCGGATTGTCGCGCGTCCCACTCCGGCGTTGGGGCACGGCGGAGGAGATTGCGAAGCTGGGAGTGTTGATGTGTTCCAGGGCGGCGTCCTACGTGACCGGGGAGACCGTGATCGCCGACGGCGGCTACGTTGTTGGCTAGCTCTGACAGATACGCAGATGGAGTTATGGATGGAATGCCGCAACGGGTAATCACGACGGCCTCGGCGCCGACGCCGATGGCGCACTATTGCCAGAGCGTGGTCGCGGGCGAGACGGTCTATGCGGCGGGCCAGATTGCGTCGGATTATGCGACCGGGATTGCCCCGGAGGCGCGGGTAGATCCGGCGTTCCCGTTCTACGGCTCGGAGATCCAACGCCAGGCCCGTTACGTGCTGAACAACCTCACAGCAACTTTCGCCGAGGCCGGATGCACGCTCGCGGACGTCGTGAAGTCACAGGTCTTCCTCACCGACCTGGGCGACTTCTATCATTTCGACCAGGTCTGGAAGGAGTTCTTCCCCTCGCCCCCGCCCCGGACGACAGTCGAAGTCAGCGGCTTGCTGGTGCCGGGCTGTCGCGTCGAGATCGACCTCGTGGCGGTGAAGAGATAATCCAGCACGACAAGCTATCGCAGGGGACACCGCACGTATGATACGCAGCTTCATTGCCTCCAGCCTTCTGGCACTCGGTCTCCTCACGCTGCCTTCGACCGGGCGCGCGGAGGACGCGATTATCAAGATCGGAGGCCTGTTGTCCACCTCCGGCCCCGGCTCCTACTACGGCGTGCAGGACCGGGAAGGCATCGACCTCGCCATGGAGCAGGTCGCCACGGTCGGGCTTAGCGGCTCCCACCTGGACTTCCACGCCGAGGATTCCGCCTGCAGCCCGTTGCCAGCAACCCAGGCGGCGAAGCGCCTGCTCGACAACTACAAGCCAGCGGTTTTGATCGGTGAGGAGTGCTCCGACGCGACGCTGGCCGTGATGCCGCTCGTGCTGCAGGCGCAGCTCCCGCTTCTGAATGCAGGCTCGTCCTCAATCAAGGTCACTGAACCCGGAAACCGCTTCACGTTCCGTATCATGCCGGACGAAGTCATGCAGGGCGAGGATATGGCGACGCGCGCCAAGGAGCTAGGCGCGCGCACGGCGGTGCTTCTCCACGAGAACACGAACGCCGGCATCGGGAATGCCGAGATCTTCAAACGCAAATTCGAGTCTCTAGGCGGCAAAGTCCTGCAGGATATCGGCTTCGGCCGCGACCTGAACGACTTCACCTCCATTGGCACGCGGGTCGCAGCCTTGGGCAAGATCGACGTGATCCCGACGTATACGCTGGAGGGACAGGGGCTGAAGATCACCCAAGCGCTGGCCCAGGCGGGTGTGGTCAAAGGCGGCGGCGGCAACGCCATCCAGATGGGTACGATCTGGCTGCCCTTCGGCTTTGACGCCAAGGCTGGCAAGGCTGCGGAAGGCTATATCCGCATCGTGCAGTTCGACCCGTTCGACCAACGACCCGTGGTTCGCGAGTTCGTAGCGGCGTTCAAGGCGAAGTACGGCCGCGACCCCACACATCTCAGTGCGCATGCTTATGACCAGATCATGCTGCTCGCCGACGTGGTGCGCCGCGGCGGCACCACCCCGGCCACCATCCGCGACAAGCTTGCCGAGACCAAGAACTTCGTCGGCGTGACCGGCAGCGTCGAGTTCAATGACAAGAACCAGAACATCAGGCGCGATACGATCCATTACGTTCAGACCCAGGCCGACGGGTCCTGGAAGCCGCTCGACTGGCATTAGCGTGCCGGACCTCCTGGCGCTCGCGCTGCAGCAGGGGATCAACGGCATCGTCCTCGGCAGTCTTTATGTGCTGGTAGCGCTTGGGCTGACCCTGGTCTACGGCGTGCTGGTGCAGATCAACTTCGCGCACGCCGACTTCGTGACCCTGGGCGCGTTCAGCGCTTATTTCTTTACCCATGCCTGGGGCGGCGGTTACTTGGTCAGCCTGGGCGTGGCGTCCATCGTCGGCGGCGCTTTGGGCTGGCTGATCAACGCCGCGATCTTCGCGCCACTGCGCAACAAGGGCAGCGACCTGCGGCCGCTGATTGCAACGATCGGCGCCTCGGTGATGCTGGAGAATGGCTCGCTGGCGCTATTTGGGCCCATCCCCTACGCGTTCGAGACCCCTTACAGCGCGCAGGTGGTCCGACTGGGCCGGCTCTATTTCACGCTGCAAAGCGTGTTGATCCTGGCGGTATCTTTCAGCGCCATCGCGATTCTTTACGGCTTCATGCGCTTTACCTTTTTAGGGAAGGCTCTGCGCGCCGTGGCGCAGGATCAGGAGACGGCGGGGCTGATGGGCATCAACCCGAACCGGCTCATCATGTTGACGTTCGTGATCGGGTCCGCACTGGCCGGCTTGGCGGGCGCCATGCTCGGCCCGGTACTGGTGCTGACCCCCTTCGCTGGCGCTTCGGTGATCGTCAAGGCGTTCGCCATCGTCATCATCGGCGGGTTCGGCAATATCGAGGGCACGATCATCGCCGGCCTGCTGATTGGCCTGATCGAGGCCATCACGACGCAGGTGCTGGACCCCGGCTTGATCGACATCGTGGTGTTCGGCTTGCTGCTGGTGACGCTCGCCGTGCGTCCGACTGGCCTGATCGCCGAACGCCGGGAAGAGAATGTCTGAGGCAAGCGGGACGACGATCGCGCTGGGCCGGGCTTTGCCTGCCTGGGGGATCGCCTTGATCACGATGGGCGCCGTGGCGGCGCTGCCGCTGGTGTTCCAGGATAGCTACTGGCGAGGGGTGCTAATCGTCTGCGCGCTGAACGTACTGCTGGCGCTGGGGCTCGACTTCATCCTCGGCTATGCCGGCCAGCTCAACCTTGGCAGCTCAGCCTTCTATGGCATCGGTGCCTATGTCTCGACCGTGCTGGTGACCAAGCTGGGGCTGGGCTTCTGGCCGGCGGCGCTGGCCGGCACCGCCGGAGCGGGGCTCGCTGGCGTGGCGCTCGCCCTGTTCGCTGTACGGCTGCGTGGCCATTATCTCGCCATCGCGTCGCTCGGCTTTGCGGTGATCACCTACCAGATTCTGCTGAACTGGATCAGCGTGACCGAAGGCCCCCTCGGCATCTACGGCATCCCGCCGCCGCCGGGCTTGACGCTGCCCGGGCTTGGCGGGATCGACTTCACCGACCAGGCCAGCTTGTTCTACCTGATCGCCGGCATCGCGTTGCTGGCCTATCTCCTGCTGCGCGCATTGGTACGGTCGCCAATTGGCGAGACACTGACCGCCATCCGCGAGGATGAGGTGTCCGCCAGCTCGCTGGGCGTCAACTGCCCTGTCTGGAAGCTGTTTGCCTTCGGGATCGGCTCGTCGGTCACTGGCCTAGCGGGCTGCTTCTATGCGCCGTTTGCGGGCACCCTGGTGCCGGACGCCTTTACCGTGGTCGAAGGCTTCGCGGTGCTGGCCATGGTCATCGTCGGCGGGATAGGCACCCTGACCGGGCCAGTGCTCGGCGCGGTGATCCTCACCGTGCTGCCGGAGCTGCTGCGCAGCCTTGGCGACGCGCGACTGATCATCTACGGCGCGCTACTGATTTTGGTCGTACTGTTCGTCCCCGGCGGGCTGCTCGGCGCCTGGCGCGAGGTGATCGGCCGGATGCGCTGGCAAGGCGGCTTGTGACCGGCCCTGACGCACCGCCGGGCGTGCTGCTGCGGGCCGAGGGGCTGCACAAGCGCTTCGGCGGCGTGCATGCGGTTCGTGGCATCTCCCTTAGCGTGCCGTCCGCCTCGGTGTTCGCCATTATCGGGCCGAACGGCGCCGGCAAATCCACCATGCTGAACCTGTTGAGCGGCGTGCATCGGGCCGATGAGGGCCGGCTGGTGTTCGGGGGCGCCGACATGACCAGGCTACCGGCCTACAGCCGCGCGCGGCTGGGGATCGCGCGCACCTTCCAGAAAATACGACTCTTCAAGCAGCTCTCGGTGCTGGAAAACGTGCTGGCCGGCTTCCACACGCGCCACCGCATCCCGGCGCTGCAGTACGTGCTGCAAGGCCGAGCCTTTCGCACCCACGTGCTGCGCTGCCGCGACGAAGCGCTCGACCTGCTGGACTTCGTCGGTCTGCTGCCCCGCGCCGGCGCGCTGGCCGGGGTGCTGTCCTATGGCGAGCAGCGACTGCTAGAGATCGCACGCGCCTTGGCGACGAGGCCGACGCTGCTCATGGTGGACGAGCCAGCCGCGGGGCTGAATGCATCGGAGGTCGAGTTGCTGTTGCAACGGCTCGAGGAGCTGCGCCGCCGTGGGATGGCGGTGATCCTCATTGAGCACAACATGGATATGGTGACCCGGATCGCCGACCAAGTGATGGTCATGCACTACGGCCAGCACCTGTTCACCGGCACCGCAGCGTCGATGCAGGCGGACCCCGCAGTCATCGAGGCTTACCTGGGCGGCGAGCTGACATGACGACCCTGTTCGAAGCGGCGGGGCTGGAATTGGCCTATGGCGCCGTTGCTGCCTGCCGTGACGTATCGTTCCATGTCGCGGAAGGTGAGATCGTCACGCTGATCGGCGCGAACGGCGCCGGTAAGACCACGACCCTGCGCGCCGTCGCTGGCGTGCTGATGCCGCGCGCGGGCAATATCCGCTTTCTAGGCCGCCCGATCACCCGCATGCCGTCCCATGAACGCACCCATCTCGGAATCGCGCTGGTGCCGGAGGGGCGGCACGTCTTCCCCTATCTGACCATACGGGAGAACCTGGAGATGGGCGGGTTCAAATTTCGCCGGGATCCCCGCCGACTGCGCGGCCTGATGGAGCGAGCGTTGGACTGGTTTCCCCGGTTGCGCGAGCGCTCCGGCCAGCGCGCGGGCACATTGTCCGGCGGCGAACAGCAGATGCTGGTGCTGGGCCGCGCCATGATGAGCGAGCCGCACCTTCTCTGCCTGGACGAGCCCTCGCTCGGCCTCGCGCCCTTGGTCGTGCAGGACATCTTCCGCACGATCCGCGCCATCAACGCGAGCGGCACCAGCGTGTTGCTGGTCGAGCAGAACGCACGGTATGCGCTGCAGACCGCAACCCGGGGTTACGTCTTCCGGGACGGCTCGATCGTCGCCAGCGGGCCCTGCGAGGAGCTGCGGGAGGACGAGCGTGTGAAGGAAGCCTATCTCGGCCGGGACGCCGCCCGATCCGCGCCGGCATGACACTCGGCCAATCATCCGAAGGTGCCCTGGCGTTGGCCGGCCGGGTTGCCGTCGTCACCGGGGCCGGGGGCGGCATCGGTGGCGCCATTGCCCGAGTTTTTGCCGAGGCCGGCGCCCGCGTTGCTTGTCTGGACCTGGCAGCACCGGACACCCTCGTCCAAGCCATCTGCGCTGCGGGAGGGACGGCTTTGGCGCTCGCGGCGGATGTCAGCCGAGAGCCGGACACGCTTCGCGCCGTCGAAATTGTCGTGGCGACCTGGGGCGCCGTGCATGTCCTGGTAAACGGCGCATCGCCTGATGACCCCAGCGGCAGCGTGCTGGACATACCGCTTCCTGCGTGGGACCGCGTCTTCGCCGTGCACGTCACCGGCGCCTACCTGATGAGCCGCGCGGTGCTACCCGCCATGGTCGACGCGGGCGGCAGCATCATCCACATCGCTTCCCAGCTCGGTCGAGTGGGTGCGCCCGGGCGGCCGGCGTATTGCGCCGCGAAAGGCGCGCTCATCCAGCTCGCCCGCGCGATGGCACTCGACCACGCGGCCGCCGGCGTGCGGGTCAACGCGCTCTCGCCCGGCGCGGTGGAAACCCGGCGCATGCTGCTGCGCCATAACAGCCTCGAGGAGGCCCGAGCCTACAACATTCCCCGCCATCCAATCGGGCGCCTGGGACAGCCGTCTGAGATCGCGCAGGCCGCGCTGTTCCTGGCCAGCGATGCGTCGAGTTTCATGACCGGGGCGGACCTTGTCGTAGATGGCGGATACACCGCCGCATAGCGGCGGCGCCCGATCGCCCTACTTGGTTCCTAGGATACCACCAGCCGTCGCGCGTGGGTCTCGGATGCGCCACTGGCCCATGTCTACCGTGTGGAAGAAACGGTCCAGATGAGCGTTGAATTCCGCTGGCTCCTCTAGGTTGAGCCCATGGCCCGTTCCCGGCATGACGACGAGGTCCGCGCTGCGGATCGTCCGCTTCATGAGCAGCGCGGGTTCGAGGCACGGCCAGTCCTCGTCCCCAGTCATGACCAGGGTGGGTACAGCCATCGCCGCCATGCGCTCGATGAGGTCGAACAGCGACGGCCTACGCGCCTGCACGCCGCGCATCGTCCGCGCAGCACCCTGCGACGAGTGCTCCGCCAATTGCTCAGCGAACTCGCGCCAGCCTCTGGCGTCCTTGTTCTGGAACTGCACCCGAGTCGGACCCAGGGCATAGGCAGCCGCCGCTTTTTCCATGCCCAGCGTCTCGAAGCGTTGGGCGGAGAGTTCTGCCTCAGCCGCGAACTGGACGCGCGCGCCGGGTTCCGCGCCATAGCCGCAGCCGGCGATCACCAAAGAGCGGGCACGCTCGGGGTAGGCGAAGCCGAAATGCAAAGTGGCGAAGCCGCCCATCGAGATGCCGACGATATGCGCCTGGCTGATCCCCAGCGCGTCCAGGATGGAGCGGATGTCGTCGCGGGCCCGGTCCTGCGAGTAGGCTTCGGGGTCCAGCGGCACGTCGGAGGGCGGGTAGCCGCGGGCGTTATAGGTGATGCAGCGGTAGCGTCGGGCGAAGTGGCGGACCTGCGGCTCGTAAGAGCGATGGTCCCCGGCAAACTCATGCACGAACACGACTGGAAGGCCGGAGCCGGTCTCCTCGTAGAATAGCTTGACCCCGTCATCCGCAGTCAGGTGGGGCATTCTTAAGGCTCCTTGCTAAAGGCGGCGCGGCGCGCGGTGATGAGATCAGTCAGGCCCTCGCGGATACCGATTCGGGCAGTAAAGCCAAGGTCGCGCGCGGTGGGAGCGAGATCCACCGAACCCCGGCGCGACGCGGGCAGGGTATCGTCGACGACCACGTCCAACGGGCCGATCTGCTCGGCGATGATGCTGCGCAGTTGCTCCAGGCCGACCAGCTCGGCATGGGCCACGTAGTAGGCGAGCTGCGTACGCAAGGGGGCGAAGCACGCAGCGATCACCGCGTTGGCGGCGTCCTCGCCGTGGATGTAAGGGGCCGGCGTCATCGGCGGGATGCGGGCGGGGCGCCCGCTGAGCGCTGCCGACACGAGGTCGTCCAGCAGGAAGGATGTCCGCCGGCCGGGGCCGTAAATGCCGGTAAAACGTAGGGCGCAAAGCTCCATCGGCACGCGTCGCCATAGGCCCTGTAGGACGAACTCGGCCGCCGCTTTGGAGCAGCCATAGGACGTATCCGGCCGCAGCGTCTGGCCAATGTCGATGGGCTGCGCATCATCGTAGGGTCCGACGGCCGAGATGGAGGAGCAGTGGATGAAAGTGCCAACCCCAACCTCCGTCGCGGCCTGCAGCAGGTTCAATGTGCCGCCGACATTGATCGCCATGATCGCTGCGGGCTGGTCGGGGATGACCATTGGACCGGAAACGCCGCCTGCATGCACCACGTGCGTCGGCTTCACCTTAGCCAAAATACCATGGAGGCGAGTCCTGTCCGACAAATCATCTCGTATGTGATGGTTGGCGGCCCCTGGCGGTGCAGGGGCCGGGTCAACGCCCAGCACGTCATGCCCGGCAGCTCGGAGCCGTGCGACGACAAGTCTCCCGAGGAAGCCGCTGGCCCCTGTCACGAGAACGCTTGCCAACAGCCTCTCTCCTCTCGACCAGCGCAAGTTCAATGCATTTGCCCGACGGTGCAAGGGCGATACACTGATCTCCCTCCCGGAGCCGAGCGTGACAGACATGCCACCCGATGACCCATTCGGCTGCTTCGTAGGGGCGCCAGTGGTGCTGTCAGGCCAGCCCGGCAGTCTGACCGTGGCGATAAAGGACAATATTGACGTCGCGGGTCTTCCAACTGGGGCGGGGCTTGGGCGTCCGGGGCGCGTGGCGGAGCGGGATGCGCTACTGGTTCACCGAATCCGCGCAGCGGGGTTCACGGTGATTGGCAAGACCCGCATGGACGAGATCGCGCTCGGAGCAACCGGCGAGAACGCTCATCACGGCCGGACGGAGAACCCGCGCTGTCCTGGCCGGAGCCCGGGAGGGTCCAGCAGCGGCTCTGCCGCCGCTGTCGCGGCGGGATACTGCACGGCGGCGCTGGGAACGGATACGCTCGGCTCCGTTCGTATCCCGGCAGCGTATTGCGGGTTGGTGGGGCTGAAGCCAACGCGCGGCCTGCTGCCGATGGCTGGCATTGTGGCCCTCAGCTGGACCCTCGACCACGCCGGCATTATCGCGGGCTCCGTCGAGACCACGGCGCGGGTGCTCGCCGCGCTGGCCGGCCCGGTGCCAGACAAATCAGACGGCCCGCTCCGTATCGGGGTGCCGGACGTGCTCGATACGATGGAGATGGACCCTGCGACGTGGCGGATATTCCAGCAGACCCTGCGGCGTCTTGAGGCACAAGGCTGGCCCGTCCTGCCCTGCCATGTCTCAGCTTGGGACCCCAGCGCGACCCGGCGGGCCGGGCTACTGCTTCTGGAAGCCGAGGGGGCCGTGGCGCACGAAGCCCTGATTTCCGCGGACGACCCTGCGATGTCACCCGCCATACGCCGACTGCTGCTCTTCGGGAGGGACTGCGGCACAGGGCGCCTCGTGCGCGCGTTGCGCCTCTTGCGCGAAGTGGCGGACGGATTGCAAAGGGTCTTGCGTGATCACGACCTCCTCGCGCTCCCAACCGTTCCGGCGCCTGCCTTCAATTGGGTCGACGGAGCGCCGGCAAACCAGGCTGATCTCGCGGCGGTGGCAAATTTCGGCGGCTACCCGGCCATCAGCGTCCCTATCGGAGCTGTACCGGATGGGCGCCCGGTTGGTCTTCAGCTGATCGGCCAATCCGGCGCGGACTGGCGCTTGCTGGACGCGGCACGCATTGTCGAAGCGCTGCGGTAACAACGCCTTTGGGTGCGGGCCGATGCCCGAGAGCTTGCCACCGGTGAAGGCCGTCTTGGCATCTGCGCGAGCCTGTTGCACGGATGATCGATGCGGGCGCGATCACCCCAAGGATGGATGGCAACGTCAAGTCCGGCAGCCCAGCGCTGATCAGTGCGTGTGCGCAGCCCGTCCCCGTTCACCTTCTTGAGCCTGCCGATGGCAGATTTGGCTCGAGTGCGTTTGTTGTTTCCGGAGCACCTCTCCAAACGCAAACGCTTGCTCCGAGACGCCGCCGAGCGATCAGTCGAAGCGCTCTAGCAAACCATCGGACGCTTGCTCGGCCGATCCACACCATCAGAGTGCACCAACCACATACGCCAGTGTGGCTTTGCACAGTCATGCCGATAAGGGTCTAATCGAAACATCAGGGAGGACGACACATGCGGTCACGCGACATGATCACCCGGCGCGGCGGGCTGAAGCTGACCGTTGCGGCCGCGGCGCTCGGCGCAGGCACCGCGTCCCAGGCCGCCCCGGCAGCGCAGGCGCCCACGGTCAAGACGCCAGTGAACTTCAAGGTCCCGGCAGGAGCCTGCGACAGCCACGTGCACGTCTTCCCCGAGCCGGCCAAGTTCCCGTTCTGGAGTGGCCGGGGCTACACGCCCCCGGTCGCCACCGCCGCCGACCTGCTGGCGCTGCAGAAAGCGCTGCACATGGACCACGTCGTGATCGTAACGCCCAGCGTCTACGGCACCGACAACGCAGCCACGCTGGACGGCATCCGCCAGCTCGGCCAGCGGCGGGCCCGCGGCGTGGCCGTGATCGACGAGAAGACCAGCGCCGCCGAGCTCGATGCGATGCACAAGGCCGGAATAAGGGGCATCCGCGTCAACCTCGAGCAGGCCGGCATCTTCGATCCGGCCGCCTCGGCCAAGCGGCTCGAAGCGGCCGTTCAGCAGATCAAGGGGCGGCCTTGGCACCTGCAGATCTATACGCGGCTCTCGGTGATCGAGCCATTGAAGGCCCAGCTCGCGGCGCTGCCGTTGCCCGTGGTGTTCGACCATTTCGCCGGCGCCAAAGCGGAGGAGGGGCCGCAGCAGCCGGGCTTTGACACGGTGCTGGCGATGGTGAAGTCGGGGCGTGCCTACGTGAAGATCTCCGGTGCCTACCGCGCCTCGTCGAAGGCGCCCGACTACGCCGAAGTGGCCCCGCTGGCCCGGGCGTTGATCGCCGCCAATCCGGACCGGCTGGTTTGGGGCAGCGACTGGCCGCATCCGGACAGCCGCGTCCTGCCTGATCGCAAGCCGACCGACTTGGCTCCGGCACAGCCGATCGATGACGGGCGGGTGCTTAACCTGTTGGCCGAGTGGGCGCCCGACGCCGCGATCCGACACAAGATCCTGGTGGACAACCCAACGCGCCTGTACGGCTTCTGAACCGAGATACGGCGTCAGTGCACGGAGAAGCCCAGGTAGCCTGACCCGGCTGCGCGGCTACTTTCCTTGGCGTGCCGTCTAGACACGATGCCGCTCGTCGTCATCGCATTAAGCGCGCCTGCCTGCCGGCCCATCTCACCGTGTCGGCGCGTTGCTCGTGTTCCGTATCGGCGACGGTCCGCAGGAACTCCTCATAGCGCCAGGGTCCATCCTCGGGAGGGCAGCGCCCAGTGGCGTCAAGCAGCAACGGGTATGTGACGCCCGGCAACGCCTCAATAACGCGCTCGATCTTGACCGTGTGCGGTGGCACTCATGCCGTAAGGCCGCGACGCTCCGACCCCGCCGCCCAGGTCCTCGGAGCACCTCGCCAAATCTGCAGTTCAGGGATTCACAGCGGACGGGAAAGGACTCAGACTCAACCGCCTCCTACGAGAAAGATCGACCGCTCCGTGCCGCACGCCCGTCCCTTGCGCACCCACCAGGCCCAGACCGCCGCCATCGTGCACGCCATCGCCAGTGGCCAGGCGGCCGAGGTCACCGACATTCTCGCGGCGGTCACTCCGGGCGGCGGCAAGTCGCTGCTGCCGGTGATCGCCGCCCACGCCCTGCTCGCCGCCGGCCTTATCGATCGCGTGTGTTGGGTGGTGCCGCGCGACAGCCTGCGCCAGCAGGCCGAGGAGGCCTTCGCCGACCCGGCGTGGCGCACCGCGCTCGGCCACGCTGTCTCGGTCCGCGCCGCCGACAATGCCCCCGACCCGTGCCGCGGGCTGCAGGGCTACGTCACCACCTACCAGAGCGTCGCCGCAGCCCCCGAGCTGCATCTGGCCGAGTTCCGCCGCCACCGCACCCTGCTGGTGGTCGACGAGGTCCATCACCTCCCCGCCCTATCCGACATCGCCCCCGACCCGGTGGCCGATCCCACCGCCGCAGAGGTCGCCGTGGGCTGGAGCCGCGCCCTGCTGCCGCTATTGGAAACCGCCCGTCTGCGCCTGCTGCTGTCCGGCACGCTGCAACGCGCCGACGGACGCAGCATCCTGTGGCTGCCCTACCGCACCGGCCCCCGTGCCCGAACCCGCGAGGTCGACCTGGCCGCGTCCGGCTGGGCGGTGGTGGGCTATTCCCGTGCCCAGGCGCTGACCGAGCAGGCGGTGCTGCCGGTGATGTTCGGGGCCGTGGACGGCGAGGCCAGCTGGTTGGACGAGATGGGCGCATCTATCGGCCCGCACCGCCTCGCCGCACTCTTCCCGAGCGAGACCACGCGGCCGGCCCTGTTCACCGCGCTCCGCACCGGCTTCGCCGAACAGCTCCTGCGCGAGGCCTTCACCGCGACCCGCACCCTGCGCGCCACTCGGCGCCGAGCCAGGGGTCTGGCTGCCGGGGCCGAGGCACGCGGTTTGGGCAAACTGCTCGTCGTCGCACCCGATCAAGTCAACGCCCGCCGCTACGCCCAGCTGCTGCGGCGCTGGGTGCCGGGCGGCCAGGGCGACACCGTGCAGCTCGCCACCTCTGACGAGCGGGACGCCCATCACACGCTCGCCCGCTTCCGCCTGACGCCGGAGCCGAGCATGCTGGTGACGGTGGCGATGGCCTACGAGGGCCTGGATGCGCCGGAGGTCGCCGTGGTGGCGGCGCTGACGCACATCCGCGCCCGCGCCTGGCTGGAGCAGATGATTGCCCGCGCCACCCGCATCGACCCGCATGGCGGTGCCTACGCCGAGCAGCGCGCCGTGGTGTTCCACCCCGACGACCCGCTGTTCGCGCGCTTTCGCCACAGCGTCGAGACCGAGCAGGGCACGATCGCCAAGCGCAAGGAGACGCGCAAGCCGTCCGTCTTGCCGGCATGGTTGCTGGCCGAGCTGGCCGAAATAGCGCGACCAGAGACCGGCATCGTGCCACTCGAAAGCAACGCGCTGGGCCTGCGCTACGGCGTGCTGCGGCCCGGCCCCGACTACGTATTGCACCGTCCCGAGCAGGAGGCGATGCAGACGGAGATGCTGGACCCTCCCTCCGTGCTGGAAGGCCGGATGCGGCAGCGCGTGGGCGAGATGGTGGGCAGCAGGCCGTCGAGGACGAGGGCGACATCAAGGCGCCCCGCGGCCAGGGATTGTATCACCGCTACAACGCCATCCTGAAGCGCCGCACCGGCGACAAGCCGCGCGCGCAGATGTGCCTGCAGGAGCTGGAAGGCGCAGTCAGCTGGTTGGAACGCAACCGCCTGTCGGACCATTTCGACGTGCTGAAGGATGATCCGCGCTACGGCTGGACGGTGCGGCAACGCCGGGAATGGACGCCGCCGGTCGGCCGGGTCGACGGCAAGAAGCGGGGGAGATCAGGGGCGGTGGCGCAGCCGACGACCGGCGCCGGCCGCAGGGCCAGGTCTCACACCAGCGGTTCGCTCTAGCCCCTCAGGCGGGCGTGCGGAGCAGGATCGGCGCTGCCGACTCCGCCTGTGCCGCGATCAGCTCTCCGCCGCGCGCCAGCTCGAGCACGGCGATCAGGCTACTCGCCACGGCCGATCGAGCCTTCAGCGCGCGGCACGGATCGTCGCTGCGAACCAGCGGGAGGCAACGAACGA
>JAABUZ0100006322.1_pt1 | contig 14883 bp, 15 predicted proteins | sample 5562091 | NCBI WGS metagenome assembly JAABUZ01 (sample SAMN12813069, study PRJNA571459) | rock metagenome | isolation source: Antarctica rocks | place: Antarctica: Victoria Land, Linnaeus Terrace sud | collected 2015-12-21 | reverse complement strand
CCAATTCATGCGAACGATAAGCTATACAGTAGCTGTCTTATCGAAAAACTCGTTTGGTAAAGGTGGCGATAAGTGTCACCTCGATGAGGAGACCGACGACAGCCTCGCCAGCTGCCACTGCACCCTGCTCTACGCTCTCTGTCACCACAGCTGGGAGGAAGCCGCGCCCGTGGAAGGAGTTGAAGCTCAGAATGACCGCCTGCGGCCACCACGGCAGATAGAGCGGCGCATTATGCGCGTTATAGCCATAGGGGACGAGGTGATAGATGATGCTGAAAAGGACGACGACACTGGCATAAAACGCGAAGCATCGCCCAAGGCGGTAGCCGTAGCCAGCGACAATACAGGCAAGCCAGGAGGCGAGGTAGGCCGAAAACTGTCCTTTGCGCCACAAGTTCCTACGCGCGCGGATGTGCGCCCGATAATCCAGTTCGGCCGCCTCGGCATTGAGCCCTTGGGCTCGGAGGGCTAGGGCGAGTTGCCGATGGGCGCGCGCGGTTGTGCGTGGGTCGCGTTGATCGTCGCCCAGCTTGCCCCCCGATAGCGGGCTCCACCAGTGCTTACGAAATAAACCCGACCAGTCTACGGACGTCAGAATGACACCATTCCAGGCCGTGTCGGTGACGGCCGCGAAGCCATTCTCCCGATTCCCTAGCTTGGCGTCGGCGAGATTCGCTTCGATGTCGAAGATAGCATGGCTCAAGTTGGCCCCGCGCAGGTCCGCCTCCACGAGACTACTTCCGCACAAGTTCGCCTCAGCAAAATCGCCCTTCCGTAGGTCCGCCTTATAGAAGTTCGCCTGCTGTAGACCCGCCCCTGCGACAACGGCCCCCTGCAAGTTGGCATCAACAAGATTTGATCCCCGCAGGTGGCCCCCCCTAAGATCAACTCCTTGGAGGTGCGCCCACTGGAGATAGGCATCCTCTAAGTGTGCCCTCACCAGATTGGCCCCGTTCAGGTGCGCCTGTAAGAGGTTGGCCCGTTCGAGGCGCGCCTTCTCGAGACTGGCCCCTTCCAGGTGAAGCTCGGATAGGCGAAAGGGTTTAATAGACCCTGAGGTGGACAGGTCGCGTAAGAATTGTTCAATTTCAGCTTCGGTCTCTCTGATACGACTGCGGGTCGCTTGGACAGCCAACCAAAAAACCTCCGCTCCGTTGAGCACTTCGCCGTCGAAGGGACCACGGCGATCGCCGTGGTTGCCCTCCGTCTCCCACTGGTGCAGCATCCTCTCTAATTTGGCCTGCTGTTGCTCAGTGGGACGTGCGCCCCAGCGATTAACACTTCTCATTTCGGCCACCTTACGAGCTACCATTATCAGTACATCTCCCAGCACCTCGACAATTCCTCTCGAAAGGCGGATAGCAGCTAATAGAAAGCCTAGAGAGCTATTCTGAACGAAGCGTTGCTGTGCTACTAATCGCTCGTCTATCGTGCTCATACCCAATCCTCTCCACAATTGCGTCGTTTCTGGTCATCTTTCCCCTCCTCGCCTTCGTCGTCGACCGAAAATAGCTGCGGTTGCAGACGGGTCCGTGCACAGGCCTCCAGTGCGGCCGGGTTGCGCCACACGCTCTCGATGCATCGTAGCCCCACCCGCTTCCGGGCCGCGCTGATCGGCGCGTCGATATCCGTGCGCTCCCAGCCGGCCTCCTCGAGCGGCCGGTGCACCACCTCGTGCCGGTACCCCGAGAGCACCACCATCGCCGGCGACGCCAGCAGCGCGGCCGTCAGCTCGTCGTGATCGGCGCGCGTGAACTCGTGCGCGTACCGCTTGTCGCCGCTCCGTGTCTCCCACACATACGGTGGGTCGAGGTATACGCACACGCCGGCATGGCCGTAGGCGGCCAAGACCCGCCGCCAGTCGCCGCATTCGATTTGCACCCCCTGCAGCCGCTGATGAATCTCCGGCAGCCGCTCGACGACGCCGAGGTACTTGCGCACGGCGCTGGAGACGCGCGTCCCATTGGCGTTGCTGGCGCTGTACCCCCAACTCCCCGTGGTGTGCGCGGCCCCCGCGGTCGCCGCTCCGACGCTATACCGCCAGCCGGTGCGCATCGCCTCTCCCGCCGCGGCGCCGGTCGCGCCGCCGAAGGCTTGCCGGACGCTGACGAACCACGCCCAGGCGCGCGCCACCGGCTCAGCGGTATCATGGCACGCGCGCCGGCACTCCTCGAACTCCTCGCGTGCGTAGGGCGTCAGCTCGGCGAGCAGGCGGAACCGCTCGAAGGCGGCCGGATCGCGCAGCACCCGGTAGAAATGCGCGACGTCGCCCGCCAAGTCGTTGATCGTTTCGAGCGGCGCGCGCGGCTTCCACCAGAAGACGGCTCCGGCGCCTATCATCAGCTGTCACCTGTTAGCCCGGAACTAGGCAGAGAGCGATCTACCGACCAGCGATAATCAGTAGCAATCTCGCCGACGCTCTGTCCGTTGACGGTGAGACCAGTGATACCCGTAAGCTTGACTCCGTAGGTGTAGTCAAGAGTAATGAGCGCGCCGGGATTCGGAGTCGCCCTTGGCGTACGCTCGGCGTGTGCCGTGATCTGTGGCCTCGGGCCGACGAAGTTCAAGTGCTGTAGAACGGCTTCAACGGTGTCGACGGCTTGGGCCACATCGTCGTACGACGCCGCCTTGTTCGAGTCGTGGGCGATTTCATTGCGCTTATCTTTGACATCGCGCAAACCCTGCGCCGCTTGCAGCAGTCCCGCGTCGGCTAAGAAGTCGATCCGACCACCTAAGGAGCGGTGGTACTTCCTGGGCATGCTCAACTGCTGGTCATCGATGTACTCCTCCAAGGCTTCATCCAGGATCGACACGGTGCGCACGTAGAGTAGCGATGGCAGAAGGACTACCCCGACGTAGTCCGGGCCAGGTATTACCCCTTCCGCCGCGGTTATCATGTGTCGCGTCCTGGCGAATTCGATGTCCGTCAGGTGGCGCAGCCAACTCTCATAATTTGTCACGCTGTGATAGGCGCAGATTGCTGAAACGCTACTGAAATCGAGCACAACTCTCTCCCTTCCTTTGCCCTGGGGACCAAGCGGTTACATTTTAGGGGGTCCGTGCTGCGAGTAGTATAACGAAGGCATACACCTGGGACCTGCTCCCGTTCGCCCACACCTGGATCACCCCCGACACCGTCGTCGCTGTCCGCGCCGCCCGCTGGCTCCCTGTCCTCCGTGCCGCGCCCCGCGGTCCCACTCGCCACGCCTCGCGCACCCGCGCCCTCCGCGGCGCCGCTGTCGCCGTCCCCGCCGCCCCTCCCTCTCCCGGGCACGCGCTACCCCCACGCCTCCCCACGCGCCGCGCGCCCCCGCGTACCTCTAGGCGGCCGCCAGATCTCCCGCCCACGCCGCATGCTCTGGCACACAAGGGTCAGATTGTGTATACTCGTGCTGGATAGACACTTGACATGAATTTAAAGAAGTGATAGAGGAGGCTGGCGATGACCACCGACGAACTCTCCCTCCTCGTGGCCGAGACCCGCTGTGCCCACGGCCGCCTGACGCTGGAGGACGCCCAACGCACCGGCGACGACTGGACCGTCTACCTCCGCGCGACAGCCCACCCCTGCCCCTACAAAGTCCGCGACTACCAGGCCTACCAGACCCACGTCCCGGCCCTCCCGGCCGCCTGGCTCGTTCCGCGCACCCGCCCCGAACGCCATGGCCGCGACTATAGCACGGCCCCCGGAGACATCACCCTGCCCCAACTGGCTCAACTCCTCGCCGCCGCCCCCGTGAGCGATGACGACCCCGCCTGGCAGCTCTACGCCATTCATCGCACCGGCGACGCGGCAGCGGCCCCGGCCGCGGGCGATGCGACCTACCTCGTCGAGGGCCTCGATCCCACCACCGCCGAGGTCCGCCCCTTCGCCTCCCTCGCCGCCTATCAGCGCGCCCCGCGCCCGGACTCTACCGGTCTCTCCGCGCGGGCCTCTCTCCCCGCGCCACTACAACCCTAAAGGAGCCCTCATGCACACCCCTCCCCCCACGCACGCCGCCACGCAACCGGACCCCGCCGCGCAGCCAGGCCCCCTCCCGGCATCGCCCGCCGCCCCGTCCGCCACCGCGTCCACGCCCCTCGCGCCACCCGAGACCGCGTCCCTGGCCGAGATCACCGCCGACGCCGCCGCCCACGACCGCGACGAGGACGCCTGGTGTACCCGCGAACTCATCCGCCGCCGCACCCACCCCACCCCCCCGGCGCACCCGCGCCCCGTCTCCCCCCGTCCCGCCGCTGAGACGGAGGCCCTCCCGTTAGAACAGGATACGTTGTAACGTTCTCCCGCTCGCACACGACACGTCAGACAAGCGCGCCACGCCACCCCCCGTGTCACGCCGTGTCACGCCGTGTCACGCCGTGTCACGCGCACGTCCCCCGAGGAGGCTCCATGGATCATCCCGTGCCCACCCCCGTCGCGACCCACCTCACACCGGACACGCACGCCCACCTCGTCGCCTTGGCGGCGGGTCCACGGTGAAGGACGCGGACGTGGAGAGCGTGGGGTTGGTCCCCGACGCATAGAGGTGATGCGTCCCGATGGCGGGGGTCGGGTCGATGCCCAGGATGATGTCGAACGAGGTGTCGCCGTTGTCGTCGGCGACGCTCCCGTTGGCGAACAGCGTGGTCCCCCCGACCTTGTCCCAGGTGAGCCTCACGGTCTGGTTCGGCGCGAAGCCGGACGCGTTGGCCGTCACGACTGTCCCCGTCATCGCCGACGCGTAACTCAAGGTGAGGGCGAGGGTGGGGTGGTACATCTGCGCGACGGTGAACAGGGCCGTGGCCGCGGTGCGGTTTGGCCCAACGGCATGGATCTCGTGCGGCCCCAGCGCCGCGCCCGCCCCATCGGACGGTACCTTCGTGGTGATGCTCACGTCGCCGCTTTCGTCGGTCGTGCCGCGCGCTAGGTAGGCCCCATCCCAGTAGAGCGTCACCAGACCGCCGTCCGGGAAGTCGGACCCGACGGCGATGAGCTTGGAGCCGGGCATGCTCTGGCTCGCCGAGAGCTGCAGCGTCGGTCGGTGCGTCACCGTGGGCGACGGGTATGGGGTGTACGTGGCCGCCGGCGTCTGCGTCGGGTACGGTGTCTGTGTCGCCAGGGGCGTATCCGTGGGCGTGGGAGCCGAGGCCGCGTGGGTGGTCCCCGTGCCCATACCCATGCCAAGGGCGAGCAGGACAAGCGCGGTCAGGGCGACGATCAGCCGGCACAGGAGGTATCTCATCGCGCGCCTCCCCGTCGCCAGGATACGACGATGTGCCCCGCCGCGATCAGCGGGACGAGCACCGGCCCCGCGAGGACGACGAGCACGGCGAGGGTGAGGATGAACAGCCCCAGGGTGACGGGCAGCGCCGTGAGCGTCTGCGCGCTCGTCGGGTGTGCCGTCGGGGCCGGGGCGACAGCGGTTATCCAACGCAGCAGGCCGACGAATGGGCCGCGCCCGATGGTATGCACCGCGATGAACAGCGCCAGGGAGGCGGCCCAGGTCACGGCCCAGCGTGCTGCGACGACGGGGAAGCGCGGGCGCTGGCCGCGCGGGCGCTGGCCGCGCGGGCGCTGGTCTCCTCCCGCGTCGGGCACATCACCCTGTGCGGGACCGAGCGGTGCGTCGCAATAGAGCAAGGCGAGCCCGCGCCGGCCGCACAGGCGGGGCAGGGCACGCAGGATGTCTTTCAGCAATCGGACGGCCTCGGCGTCGTGCCGGCCGGTATCTTCGATGTGATCCATGGTGATGACCCTCGGTGCTATAGGTGGCGTCGCGTCCCCGTGTCGGGCAGCTAGTAGCGTGCGGCCCATGTCGCGCCCCCTCCCGCCGCGGCGGCGTATGGCTGGGGCGTCGTGGCGGTCGGCGCCGCGTCCGTGCCCAGGGCATTCAGGATGGCCCACGCCTCGTCGTCGCGTGATGCGGCGGCGAGGATGGCCCGCGCGTCCGCAGCCGGCGTGTCGGTGGCCAGGGCGCAGACGGCGGCCCACACCTCCAGCGCCGTCGGCGCGTCCGGGTCGCGCGCGATCGCTGTCACGGTATCCTCTTCGGCGCGATCAACAACATGTATGGGCATCAGGTCGGCGATGTGACGCTCGTGGCGGTGGCGCGCTGCCTGCGCGCGCAGACACGTCAGGCCGATATCGCGGCTCGCTACGGTGGCGACGAGTTCGCGCTGATCCTGCCCGAGACCGATCTGGACGAAGCAGTGAGCTTGGCCGAGCGCATCCAGGCGGAACTGGTGCGGCTGACGATGGTGCAGGGGCCGCGGGCGATCCACGTCACCGCGTCGGTCGGTGTCGCGGCGATGCCGGAGCACGCCACTACGCGCGAGCACCTCATCGGCGCGGCCGACCGGGCCTCCTACGCGGCCAAGCGCGCCGGCAAGAACCGCGTGTGCCAGGCCGAGGTCGGCGCGCTCCCCATCGACTCGGCGTCCCTCGCCGCCCAGTTGGACGACGCCAACCTGGCCACGGTCGAGACCCTGGCGGCGACCGTGGACGCGAAGGACGCCTACACGCGCGGCCACTCCGGCCGTGTCTCCGGCTACGCCGCGGCCATCGCCGCCGCGCTCGGCCTACCCGAGGCCGACATCGCGCGCGTCCGTCAGGCCGGCCTCTTGCACGATGTGGGCAAGATCGGCGTGCCCGACGCGATCCTCCTCAAGCCGGGCGCACTCAGCGACGAGGAGTTCGCCGTCATCAAGCAGCACCCGGAGATCGGGGAGCGCATCCTGCAAGGGTTGCCCTTCTTGGCTGAGATCCTGCCGGCGGTGCGCCACCATCACGAGCGGTGGGACGGCCGCGGTTACCCCGACGGGCTCGCCGGCGACGCCATCCCCCCGGACGCGGCGATCCTGGCCGTGGCCGACTCGTTCGACGCGATGACCAGTTCGCGCACGTACCGCCAAGCGTTGTCCATCTCCGAGGCGATCCGCCGTGTGCGCGATGGGAGCGGCGCACAGTACGACCCGCGCCTGGTGGCGGCGTTCGACCGGGCGCTGGCGAACGGGACGCTCGTCGCCCCACGCGCGCGGCCGAACACCCTGACGGTGTGCCCAAGCGTCGCGTAGGGTCACCCCGGCACCGCGCCGCGGCGGCCGCCGCAGCGCCGGGGTGGTGAGTTGAGAAGAATAGGACAAAGAATCATGCCGTACCTCTTCGGTGACATCATCCCCAATGAGCCCGTCGCCGCGCGGTGCTGCGCGTGCGGAGCGACGCCCCGCTGGGACGCGCTCTCCCCGGTCCATCTGCGCCTCACGGCGCGCTTCCCGTTCATGTGGCTTCAGCGCGGGACCGCGCCGCGCGCGTGGTGGCGGTCCTGCGTCGCCGCATTGCGCGCGGACCCGACGGACGCGGACGCAGGCGCGCACTATCTCTGCTCCGTGTGCCTACCCCTCGCGCGCGGCGTCCCCCAGGCCGCGCGCGGCGCCCCATCGGATGAGCCGGTCTCGGTCCTGCCCGCGCGCGCGTCCATGCCTACGGTGAGCAGCGCGCGGCGCGTTGAGGGGGGTGACGATCTGGCGCGGCATATCCTGGACCTGCGCCAGGTGTTCGGTCGATCCGCGATGATCGACGGGGTGACCAGGGAGGGACATCGCGGCATCCAGTTGGCACGCGGGTCCGGGGCCGTGCGCTGCCGCGCGTGCGGCCAGGACATCGCCCACGTCGCCGATCTTGCCGGCGCCACCGCCGAGGACGAATCGATGTACGAGTATACCCCCGCCGGGCTGCGCGCCTGCCCCGTCACGTCTACGGTATCCAGGGCCAACGATGGGGAGAGGGATGACGCGGAGCCGTCGCACCGAACACCCCTCGTTTGTCACGCGCGCGGGTCCTGGCAGGCGCCGCGCCCCGCGAGCTGAGGGGAGTCACGCGCCGCCGTGTCCCTGCCGCGCGCCCGTGTGACCTGGCCCGTACCCTCCGCCCCGTCGCTGCGCGTGGGGCCGGCCTCACGCCCGGTCTGCGCGGGCGTCTAGCGCGCCCATGGTACCATCGTCGCGCTGGTACTAGAGCGACGGGTCGTACCACGCCCAGGATAAAGAGTAGCTCCATGGTCACGCCAACCTCCCGTTTTCCCGTGTGAAACGTGGCCCTGGCGTAGCTCCATGCGTTTGGTACTAGAGCCATGGATGGTACTACGGTTTGCGGCCCGATGGTACCACGATCCGCAGCCCGTTGGAGCCCCCATAGTACCAAAATAGCGCCACGATCTGAGGCCCCTGGACGGGTCAGTAGCGCCACGCCGGAGGGCTGTGTAACGGCGTTCCCAAGAGGGGCTAGCGGTGGCCGTCTAGACGGGGCCGCACGACGCGCAGGACGGCGACGATGAGCAGGACGGCGAGGGCCACATAGGCCCCGACGAGGGCCGCGGCGAGGACCGCGACCAGGATGGGAAGGGCGGGCGCGGAGGCATGGGTCAGCGGGGTGAGGAGGCCGACGAGGGGGCCGGTGAGGGCGGCGCGCACGAGGGCGTAGAGGCAGAGCGTCCAGACGCGGGCGCGGGCCTGCGTGTCGTTCATGGGTCGCCTCCCGCGGCTCGCCTGTCCCACATGCGATGCTGCTTGTTTAGGTCGTGTGCCATGGCTCCTTCTGGGGAGTTGATCCTTCCTTGCGGTCGGTCTACTGCCCTACAGAGCGCACGCCCTGTCTCCCGCTGGCAGACCCCAGGAGGGTTTCCACGTTCCGCCCTGGTGAGATACGACGGGGGTAGGTGCCCTCTTTACTCCGGGGCCGTGGTGTCCTGTCAGCGCGGGATCGACCGCGCCCTGACCTACAGGGGACACGATTGAATCCCCTGCCCTGGCCCGTCGTCACCGCGAAAACCATCGCTTTCGGTGAGTCGGCGTGACGAAGCCTCATCGCGGGTTCACTGCTGTTCACCATGCCCGTCTTCCCCTGGCCCGGTTTGGCGGATGGGTCGCCATTTCCTTAGGCGTTATCCCGCGCTTCGCACCCCGCCGTTACCAGCGACGCACGTCGGGATGGGGGACAGGCGTAGACACGCGCCTGATGGCAGCCTTTCTTCTGCCATACTCATCCAGTGCGACCTCGTGTCGCATAGTCGTTGCGCCGAAGGCCTTCGACACGGCGAAAGCGCAGTGAGATCTTTGCGCCCACGGCTCACACGCCAGGCGGAAGATCACATCCCCTTCGCTTCCGCAACTTTTGAACTCTTCCCTGCTCTCCCGGTCTCGCTTTTGCGCCATCGGTTGCGGTATGCTGTAAGCTATAGCATAAAGCGTCGTGGCCGCACAGCGGCGATGAAGAGACGCTGGGTGATGTCGCCCACCTCTCAGACGAAAGACGTGTCGTGACAATGGATGCTCAACAGCCGCTGACGACCGGCCCGTCGCTCGCGGACCAGGCGTACGGTGTCCTTCGGGACTGGGTGACATCGGGCGAGGTGGCGCCTTCCGAGCGGCTCACCGAACGCGGGTTGGCCGCACGGATGGGCGTGAGCCCGACCCCCGTTCGGGAGGCCATCTCCCGTCTGCTCCACGAGCGTCTCCTCGTGCGCGTCGACGGGCGGACGCTGCGGGTGGCCGCCCCCAGTCTACGCAGGCTTCGAGAGATGTCGTTGATCCAGGCTGCCCTACGCGGCGTCGCGGCGAGACTGGCCGCCGAATCGGCGACCGAGGAGGAGCTAGCCGAGATCGCCCGGGTCCACGAAGCATCCCTCCACCCGCCGGACCCCGACCAGGACCAGGCCACGCGCCGACCCGTCGACCCCGCTCAGTCTCTCCGGCACGACTTCCATCAGCTGATCGTCGAGGCATCCCACAGTCCCAGTCTGATCGACATGATCGCGACGGCGGAAGCCTTCGGACGGCCGTTACGGTTACGGGCACAGCGGGCGGCGGGCGCCGCCGACAGCATCCGCCAAGCCGTCGAGGAGCACCAGGAGATCATCGATGCCTTGCGCGCCCGAGACGGACGCCGCGCCGAGATGTTGGTGCGTGAGCACACCCTGTGGGTCAACGATCGCTACCTGACATTCGCGGAAGAGCAACGTCTCGCCCATCACGCCCTACCCGCCGACCTCAAGCGCTCGCCGGATACGACGTCGCCTAGACGAGACCACGGCGCCACGGGTAGCCCGTCAACACCGACCGATGGCAAGTTGCCGGTTCGGGTGACGCGCGAGTAGTCGGCGAAGCCGGCACGACGGCGCCGTGTGCGGTCAGCCGGACAGGTGAAGGCACCTGCTGGCAGTGGCTGGGCGGTCGTGTCGCTGGCCGCGGCCAGACATCTCCCCAGAAGGCGCCCTGGAGAACCGCCGGGGTCCGAGGCTGCCGGCCGGCGCCGTATCCGCTCTCGATGTCCGGCTGTAGGCGATCAGGGTCATGTCATTCTCGCCTTGTGTGGGGGTTCAGGCGTAGGGGCGTGCCGGCGACCCCGACCGAGAACGGCGCCCGTAATCAAGAACGAAACGGCCCTGGTAGCCGATGGCCCTACTTGACAAGCATCCGGGCAAAAGCTATATTCTATTTGCAATAGCAAACAGCAAAATGGGAGGGGGAGAGGACATGGTGAGAAAGCGATCCACATGGGGACTGCACGGCGTGGTCAGCGCCGGCGTCATGGCAGCAGTGCTCACGGCCGGGAACGGCTTTGGTTCGACCAGTTCACCGACCATGGCCACGGCGGCATCGTCCCCTCCGGTTAGTCAGGCCGCGCTGGTCGCGGGCTCCAAGACGGAGAAGGGACTGATCATCTACAGCAACGCGTTGCAGACTCAGTCCGAACAGGTCGTCAAGGCGTTCGAGAAGGCCTACCCGTGGATCCACGTCACGGTCACCGACGACGAGGACCCTGTGGTCTTCTCCAAGTACGTCGCCGAGCACGCCACCGGCGCCCGCACCGCGGACATCCTCATCGCCAGCGCGCCCAACCTGTGGGTCGGCGCGGTCGCCCACGGCTACCTGCAACCGTTCACGCCAAGTGGCATCTCTAACTACCCCAAATTCATAGCTCAGGGACACGGCCTGTACGTGTTCTCGGCGGACCCGGCGATTACGATCTACAACAAGCTGAAACTGAAGGGTCAGGCGCCGCCAACAACGATCGCGCGGATCGCGCAGGACGGGATCAACGGCACATACAAGATCGCGACGTACGCCATCAACAACAACTTCGGCTACACCGCCTTCTGGGGCTTCGTGCATCAGAAGGGATGGGCGGCGTTGAACAAGCTCGGCCAGACCGCCAAGACACCCGGCGACGGTGACGTGCTCGGACAGGACGTCGCTCAAGGAGCCTTCGCGGTCGCGGTGTTCGAGTCCGGACTGGCCCGCGGGCCGATCGACAGCAACCCGGCGATGCGCAAGCTGCTCGGCTGGGAGTACACGACCGACTTCACCCCGCTGATCCCGCGCGGGGTAGGGATCACCGCGGGAGCCGCAAGCCCCAACTCGGCGAAGCTGTTCCTCGACTTCGTGTACAGCAACCAGGGGCAGCAAACGCTGTGTGACGCCGGCTTCGAGGCCGCGAGCAACACGTTCACGCCGAAAAACGGATGCCCCAACACACTGAAAGCTCTGTATGCGGCGGTCGGCGGCGCCCGGAATACGTATCTGACGCCCTTCAGCAAGGAGGTGGCCGCGCAGCAGGCGTCGTTCACCGCTCGCTTCCGTCAGGCGTTCCATCAGTGAGCCGTGCGGACCGCTCACGCGCCACGACGGGATTGCCTGTCGTGAGCGGATTGAGCGTCGCGACGGTGGCGCCCCGACGGGGGCGCCGCTGGGTCCCCGAGAGCGGGCCCCAAGCGGCCATCTGGGCGCTGGTCATGGTCTGCATCCTTGCGCCGGTCATCCCGCTGATCTACGCCTCAGTGCAGGACAAGCCAATCTATGCGTCTGGCCGCGTCTTCACGCTCGCGGCCTACGGGCAGCTGTTGTCGGACGCCGCGTTCCATGCCGCCGCGCTGAACACGCTCGAGTTCGCGTCCATCACGACGGTTTTCTCTGTCGTGCTGGGCGCCGGCTTTGCCGTATTGTGCGGCCGGACCGACGTGCTCGGCCGGCGCGTCTACGCGCGCCTGTTCGTCATCCCGATCCTGCTGCCGGGCCTCGGCGTCATCCTGGGCTGGAACGCGCTGTACGGCCCGGGCGGCTACGCGCATGACGTCCTCACCCAGACGCTGCACATCCCCTTCGACCTGACGACCGTCCCCGGAATGGCGGCGCTCGGCACGGCGACCGTGGTCCCAGTGGTCTTTCTTATCTGCCAGGCCGCGCTCTCCGGCATCGACTCCTCGCTGGAGAACGCCGCCCGCGGCGTCGGGGCGCCGCCGCTGCGCGTCCTTGCGCGCGTCACGCTGCCCATGCTGCGCCCGGCTCTGCTGAACTCAGGGCTCCTGGTGTTCACCCTTTCGGTCGAGGCGTTGGGCATCCCGCTCGTCCTCGGCTCTCCGCAGGGCCACGACCTCGTTGCCAGCTACCTGTACAACACCTGGTCGAACGCGCTAACCCCGGACCCTCCGGTCGTCAGCGCCGGCGCCACTGTCCTGCTGGCCGTCGCCTGCGGACTCCTGCTGGCGCGCAAGGCGCTGCTTGGCGACCAAGCCCGCTTTGTCTCCGTTGGCGGCCGGGCGTCCGCGATTGGCGGGTTGCAGCTTGGATGGTGGTGGAGGGTTCTGCTCGGCGTCGTGATGGGCCTCTATCTCCTGGCGACGGCGTTCGCGCCGCTCGTCGCGCTCGCCATCTCCTCGGTCGTGAGCGTGCTCACTCCCCTGATCGCGCCGTGGGATCTACTCACGACGGCCAACTGGACGGCGATCCAACAGGGCCAGTACGCGGCGTCGATCGTGAACACCGTCGAGATCGCCGGCGTTGGCGCGCTCGTCACCACCGGGGTCGTCGGGTTCGCCACCGCTATCGCGCATCGGTCAAAGTTCGCGTTGCGCGCCTCGTTGCCATTCACGATGCTGTTTCCCCGCGCCATACCCGGGATCATCATCGGGATCGGATTCTTCTGGACGTTCCTCTTGGTGAACCCGCCGGGAAACGCCTTGCGCACCAGCATCTGGGGTCTCATGCTCGCCTTGAGCGTCCGGTCCCTGCCGCTGGCGTACCTCGTGATGTCCGCCGCGTTCGCCACCGTCAGCACGTCCCTCGACGACGCGGGCCGCTCGGCCGGCGCGAGCTGGTGGAGCACGATGCGCCGCATCGTGCTCCCGATCCTCAGGCCGGCCCTGTTCGTGTCGTTTATCTTGCTCTTCATTTCGGTGCTCAACGACTACGACCCCGCCTTGTTCCTCGTCACGCCGGGTCACGAAGTGATGGGCGTGACGATGCTGCAGAGCCTGCAGCAAGGGACCAGCGGCCCCGCGGCGGCGCTGGCCATGGTGCAGGTCGTCGTGACGATCGTCGCCATCGTCGCCGCGGGCCGGCTGTTCGCCATCAGGATGACGGGACAAACCCATGCCTGAGATCCACGTACACGGACTCGACAAGAGCTTCGGGGGGACACGTGTCTTGAAAGACGTCAGCTTCGAGGTGCGCGAGGGGGAGTTCTTAACCCTGCTCGGCCCGAGCGGGTGTGGGAAGACCACGACGCTGATGTCCATCGCGGGGTTCCAGCGTCCCGACGAGGGCCGGATCAGCTGCGGCGGTCAGACCTTCTTCGACAAGGCCGGAAAAGTTCACCTCGCGGCGGAGGAACGCAACCTCGGCATGGTCTTCCAGTCCTACGCCATATGGCCGCACCTCACCGTCTTCGACAACGTGGCGTTCCCCCTCAAAGTCCGGCGGACAAAGAAGGATGCGTTGCGACGCCGTGTGCGCGAGACCCTGGACTTGGTGGAGATGGGCGCCTACGCGAACCGGTATCCCCACGAGATCTCCGGCGGCCAGCAGCAGCGCGTCGCATTGGCCCGGGCGCTGGTCTACTCCCCGAGCGTGCTGCTCCTCGACGAGCCGTTCTCCAACCTCGACGCCAAGCTCCGCGAGCGGGCCAGAACCTGGCTGAAGCGCCTGCAGGGTGAACTGGGGATCACCACCCTGTTCGTCACCCACGACCAGGACGAAGCGCTCAGCCTCAGCGACCGTATCGTGGTGATGGACGCGGGGTCCATCCTGCAGGTCGGCGCCCCCGAGGACATCTACCGCCGCCCCGCGACCCGGTTCGTCGCCGAGTTCCTCGGCCAGTGCAACATCCTGCCGGCCGTCGCCCTCGGCGCCGCTGAGGGCGGCGGCGCCGAGTTCCGGCTGGAGAGCGGCGCGTCGATCACGGTGGCCGGCGATGGCGTCGGCGCCGGCGTTGCGGTCGAGTTGGCGGTGCGGCCCGAGGCCGTCGAGTTGTGCCACGACAGCGCGCCCCCGGCGCCCAACACGTACGTCGCCGCGGTGCGGACGGGCTCGTTCCTCGGCGACCACTATCTCTATGAACTAGACCTGGGCGGTCTCCCGCTCACCGTCACCGCTACGGCGCCCGTCACCGGCGCGCGGGTGGTGGTGCGGATCTCGCCGGACGCCTGCCGGGTCCTCGGCGCGTGACGAAGGACATGTTGGACGTGTTGGAACGCACATCAGCGGAGGGAGCCATGGAGACGGTCACGAGAGACGAGGGCGCCGCGAGCGTCGGTGTGATCTTCCCGAGCGGCATGCTGGGGGCCGGTTTCACCGCCGAGTCGGTCAGGCGTGGGATCGCGATGGGCGCGACGGCCATCGCGATCGATGGGGGGTCGACCGACTCGGGTCCCCACTACCTGGGAGCAAGCGCCTCCAAGTCAGACGCCTCGGCCGTCGAGCACGACCTCCGCATCCTCCTCGTTGCCTGCCGGGACACCGGCATCCCGCTCATCGTCGGCAGTTGTGGAACCGCGGGGACCGACTCCTGCGTCGACTGGGTAGCCGCCATCGCCATGCGCATCGCGGAAGCCGAGCGGTTGTCGTTCTGCT
>JAABUZ0100006319.1_pt1 | contig 14885 bp, 14 predicted proteins | sample 5562091 | NCBI WGS metagenome assembly JAABUZ01 (sample SAMN12813069, study PRJNA571459) | rock metagenome | isolation source: Antarctica rocks | place: Antarctica: Victoria Land, Linnaeus Terrace sud | collected 2015-12-21 | reverse complement strand
ATACCAACGCACACATAACAAAATGATATCGGCCTGGAAATGACGCCACTTGAAGAGATTCTGCTCGGTCATGAGGGGTCCTCTTTTTTTCTTTCCCTTGAGTGTAACAGATCAGTTTCTTTCTTGCAACACAACCCTTTCTCGCGCGTAGGAGACGTTACGATGGAGCACACAATCTCTCTTCTTTTTCGGCAAAGATACAAAGAACAGAAGAACGTATGGCACCCCACCAGGGTTCCGTGCAATCTGAGCTCAGTTGTTTGCTATTTTCTCACACAGAGAGCTGTCTACCCCACCAGGGTTCCGTGCAATCTGAGCTCAGTTGTTTGCTATTTTCTCACACAGAGAGCTGTCTACCCCACCAGGGTTCCGTGCAATCTGAGCTTGTATAGCAAGAAATCCAGCTCCGCATCCAGCATATTCTCAGTTTTTGAAGAAGATTGACGGTTTTTCTTAAGCGAAGCATGAAGTTCATCATCCATGTACCTATTGTAAATTATCTTAAATACTTAGAATAAGCTCAAGCGTAAATAAGCTTAACACTACTTTCTATATCACAGATAGTTGGGCCGAAATTATCATACATATTTAGGTTGCCCATACACTCTTTGAAGCAATGAAAATATCTCATTTAGCTTCTGAGGTGGCCTCGTCAAATATTTATGATAGAAACAGCTTTTGCCGCTACGTATTTGTGATAGTGGGCCAAGTATTTAAGATACATTACAATATCAAGGCAAGAATAGTACTAATGTGTAGGCAATACCCAACCAGGGTTCCGTGAAAACCCCACCAGGGCTCCGTGCAATCCTGAGCTTAACGAGTGAGATAGTGTCATTTTTAAATAGCGTCTTTATTTTTCTATGGGTCGAAAAAATGATGGTGAACATGTACTATATATTGTACGAGAAGAGTGATCCTCATTTCTTTGTCATACTTCAATGTGAGCAGACAAGTGAAACGAAGGAGGAGAATAGTTTGCTACGAACCTATTACGTTTTGTAATAGTTTGGAGAAGAGAGATTGGGCATGAGTGATAATCAAGAAAAAGATTTTGAATCCCTCCCCATTCCACAAGGAGTGCTAGGTATCCAATCGAATCAAGCCCTTCCAGAAGTGCGCCGCGTGTGGGATAAAAACGAGCAAGAGTGGTACTACTCGATCCTTGATTTCATCAGACTCGTTACCGACGCTCCTAATCCCACAACGTACTGGATCAATTTCAAAAAGCGTCATGCCAAGAATGATGAGCATTTTCGAGAAGTTCTCAAACTCATCAAGCCAAAAGTGATGCGTGCCAAGGATGGGAAGCGCCGAGAGACGGAGTGTGTGACTCGTCAAACAATGTTACGCATTGTACAATCTATTCCTACAAAAAAGGCTGAGATAGCGCGTCTCTGGTTAGCTGAGATTGGCGAAGAGAAACTGCAAGAAATTGAGCAGGAGGATCAAGCTCAGATCCTTTATGATGACTATATTAGACAGGGACGCACTCACTCATGGGCAGAGGCACGAATCCGGAATCTGCTTGGCCGTAATACGCTCACTGATGAGTGGGTGACACGGGGAGCACAACAGAATCTTCATTTTGGCGCATTGACTACAACTATCCATAAAGGCACATTCGGAATCACCCCGGAGCACCATCATCGAGATGTAAAGAAGTTGCCAAAGAGTGTGAAACATCCAAGAGATCATTATACGGAAGCAGAGCTAGGCGTCCTCACCCTAGCCGAACTTGCAGCAAGAGAACGGCATCAGAAAAATGAGAGCCAAGGCTTTCCAGAACTTTTGAATGATGCACAGGTTGCCGGTGAATTTGGTGAGAAAGTGCGCTTGGCTTTTGAAGAGGCAAGTGGCCAGCCTGTCGTTTCTTCACAGAACTTTCTCGATCAGCAGAAAGGACAAGGGAAGAAACAACTCCCCACTGCAGGACAGCCATCCTTATTTGATGATCTAGACAGTCATGAACCCCTGGTCTGAAGACACACAGCATTCTGCACGCGTTTCGGCGAGAAATAACAGAACGATAGGGAAGCAGTGAAATGCATATCACTATTAAAATCAAATTTGATGGCTAGGAGAAAGCAAAGAGGAGCAAGAGCCGCTTGAAAGATGAGGGCAAAGAGTTATGAACAACGATGAAACAGAACAGCCAATGAGAGTACGATCAAAGGAGAGGAGAGCAGCAGATCAAGACTCCTTCGCATTATCCTATCCGCCTGCTAGCAATGTTTCTATAGATGAGCAGATCGTCGCCCAGCAGACCATCCACTGTTTCGATACAGATGTCATTATGGTGTTGACAGGGGCAGATGACTGTTATGTGAGTCTGCCTGCGTCCTGCAAAGCACTTGGTCTAAATATCCGGGGACAGTTACAACGTATTCAGCGTACATCCATCTTTAATGAGCAACTCCGACAACTCCCACTGCAGACGCGTGGTGGGACTCAACGCATTAATTGTCTACAGGTCGATATTGTGGCGGAATGGCTTACGAGCATGCATAGTCGCACGCTCACCGAGACTCTACAGGAACGCATTGATCTATTTTTGTTGATTCTCAAAGAATCAGAACAAACGCTCCGTTCCCCTTCTCTTACACCTGAAGGGAGAGAGCAGCCAAGACTGGAAACAGTCGTGATCGTTGATACAGATCCACGTTCCAAAGTGGAGGAAGACGTGGATGCTCCTGTCGTTCTCTCTGAGAGGGAACCAACGCTCTTTTTAGAGCAGGATGATTTGGAGCAGGTTGTCCAACATTCATGGCTCGATCAGGGGGATGTCTCGCTCGATACCGTTCAGGAGCAGCGCATGCTTCTCACTACACTTCCAGGCGTCAATACGGCCCCTATTCTTGTGACGACCGGGTATCAGGAGGATCGTGCAATACGGGAAGCGACACTCGCTCGGCAAGCTGATTGGCAAGAAGAACCACGTTCTCAACGAATGCGATACATTGCCTCGAATCAACTTCACGTCTATCTCGGCGATCCGGAACATCCGTTAACCGAGGTCGAGACAAGTACCGTGCTTCAGGCACTGGGAGAAAGCACAGTGCTGACCGCGCGCATTCTTTTTGGTCTTTGGAATATCCGACGGATGGACCATCAACTAGCGAAAGATGGAAGCGCGGCGATCCGTATTGACGACATCCTGGAATGGCGAGGAGTACAAAAACATCATCGCGCTCTGTATCCGGGAGCACAGAAGCAGAGTACGGATGGATATCAGTGGAAGCATAAACAACAGGCTCATCAGGACATCAAACTGCTGGAGCTCTGTCATTTACGCGGGTATCACACGATCATGGTCAAAGGAAAGGCGCGCCAGTTTTCGATTGATGGTCCCTATCTTCGCGTTGCGACCATCAAAGAGACGCTGGGAGAGGCGAAAGAAGACATCATTGGGTATTTCATTGCGCCAGGTGCCTGGATCAACTCCTATGAAGAGCATGGCACTATCCATTTGATCGAACTTGACCGGCGCATCTTTCAATTGAATCCGCAAAATGATCAGATTGCCCTACGTATTGCACTGTATCTGACGGAGCATTGGAGACTCCATATGAAATCAGGCCGATATGCAGATCCTCTGATGATGCAGGACCTCTTGGCGGCCAGTATGATACCCATTGATCGAGCCAATTTGACAACCCGCTTCATTCCACGGGTCGAGTCAGCGATCCAAAGGCTCCGTGATCGTGGGATTGTAGGGAGCGCCCATCCTCTTACCACTATCGATCGGACGCAAGGACGTTGGGGTGGAGAATGGTTGAGGATAGAGTGGATCATCTTGCCTCCAGATGATCTCCTTCAATCTACGAAGTTGCCGAAACAGCGAGCGGAAACCTACTACGCACAACCCTTGTTACCAGAGGAGAAAACTGAATGATGGTTCCTCCTATCTCGTCGTATGGAGTATTCATCTCACATGGGAAAGGGCCATCTGAATAATGCAATAGACAGGATTGCACACAAGATACACGTCCCTTTGATTGCACCACCCCACTATAGTCGGTTGAAGGAAAGCGAGGCGATAGGAGAAATACACGATTAAAAGACAGAGAGATCGCTATATAGAAACGGTATAATACTGTACCAGCGGGACTAACGGGAAGCATCACACCATCATAGGAAAAATAGGGGAATCAGAGGATACACCACCCCACTACAGTCGGTTGACTTCCCCACTACAGTCGGTTGACTTCCCCACTACAGTCGGTTGAAATACCCCCACTACAGTCGGTTGAATAGTAACGCTCATTTAAAAATGGAGTGAGCACAAATAAAGGGAGGTGTAGCGAGGGGCGTGTACAGGGAAGTGCACGGCTCGACCTACTAGTAATGGATGGTTTTCTCAGGTACGATACCTCAAACAGAGGAATGTGGAAAGGATGAGCGAGGAGTCAACAACAGCCTTGACTGTGATTGAGGAGCGTATCATAGTCTTCCACGACGAGATCACTTTCGTCCTGGTAGAAAATCCAGATGGCTCTAGACAGTGGTACGTCGCCTTGCGCCCAATCTGTAAATATTTGAGACTCTCGTGGTCTGGACAATTCGAACGTATTGACCGCGATCCTGTTTTGCGAGAAGAGGCAAGGTTGATTCGTATAAGACGAACGGCTCAAGGTGGGAACCCTGAAACGCTCTGTTTGCCATTAGACTACTTGACCGAGATGTCAATGCGGCCATCACTATTCTTGCGGTTTGGCATGGCCTTAACCTACATCCAGTCCCCAAGACAAAGAAGAAAGCCCAACCTCGGACGGAGGTTTCAGAGGACGCGCCTCTGAGAAGCCCCTGGCTTTAGCTATGGGGAGTCGTCACCTAGCAGGCAGTACTAAAAGGTATGAGAGTGATTACCAACAGCAAACGGTATACCATTAGAAGTTGAAAGGAGTAGACGTCAATAAACCTCCCCATTGAATGGGGAGACTTGTAAGGGGTTCGCCTCTTGCAAGCCTGATTGACCAGACGGCATCTTGGAACCAGGTGCGCCGAGAAAGCGAGCGTCGTCCCTGGTGCTGAAGAGGTGAGCGATAGTACCAAGCGTTCAAGATCACACCCAGGAATACTGCCCCAGTTCCTGGCTCTGGAACCTCTGGCTTAAAGAACTGTGGTTGAGGAACGGCGGTCAGAGGAAAGTACCGGGTGCTATCAGCGTCGAGGGGATCGTTTTCACTCATTCTCGCAAGAGAGGAGCCTTACCTGATGAAGGTCTTTGTTGTCTCACAAGAAGGAACGCCCTTAATGCCCACCACCCCACGACGAGCACGCCTGTGGCTCAAGGCGAAGCGTGCTCGGATCGTCCGGCAGGACCCCTTCACGATTAGGTTGTGCTTTGCTACCCAGGAGTATGTACAGCCAGTGAAGGTTGGAGTGGACACCGGGTCCCAAAGGGTGGGCATCGCGGCGACAACCAACGGGGAGGTGGTCGTCCAGATCGAGGTCCATCTGCGTGATGATATCATGCGCAAACTGAGGCAGCGTCGCCAGTATCGGCGCACGCGTCGAAGTCGCAAGACGCGCTACCGGCCTGCTCGCTATGCCAATCGTCGCCGCAAAGTCGGGTGGCTCCCCCCGTCATTGCGCTCCAAAGCCGATGCGACGGTCAAGGCGGTGCGCTTCGTCGCATTGCTACTGCCGGTCAAGCAGGTGAACGTGGAAATTGGCAGCTTTGATACCCAGAAAATGCAGAACCCAGAGGTCACTGGCGTTTCCTACCAACAGGGAGAACTGCATGGCTATCAGGTACGCGAGTATCTGTTGACCAAGTGGAAGAGGCAGTGTGTGTACTGCGGGGCAACCAGCATTCCTTTGCAGGTGGAACATCTCGTGCCAGTGGCGCGAGGTGGTTCCAATCGAGTCTGGAACCTCACGCTGGCGTGTGGGCGCTGCAACCAGCGAAAAGGCATCCAAACCGCGAGCGAGTTTGGGTTTCCTGAGATCCAGGCGCAGGCTCGTGTGCCGCTCAAAGACGCAGCTCATGTCTCCTCGATCAACACCAACGTGGTCCAACAGCTTCGGGATGTCTTCGGACACGCTCAAGTTGCAGTCACATACGGATACCAGACCAAATATCAACGTATCCAGGTGCTTGGCCTGTCCAAGTCCCATACCAACGATGCCGTGGCAATCGCCTGCGAGATCGGCGAGGTGGTCAAGTCATTGGAGAGGGTGTATCAGATCCGTTGTCTCCCACGAGGGCAGTATCAGCGGTTCAATGGGCTGCATAGCGAGCACAAGTGTTGGTCACCATGCAAGGTGCGCGGATGGAAACTCTACGAAGTGGTCAAGGCCAAAGGGGAGATTGGCTACATCGCAGGACGGCGAGAGAAGGGAGCATTTGTGATCAAAGACATCACCAGTGGGAAGAAACTGGCTGAGGTGACACCACGCACATTGGAACGGGTAGCACGTCCCGCGCAGGGCTGGATGATTACACGACAGTTGGTCCCCGAGAGCACCAGAAAGGAGGGCGGCGCTTCTTCCCCCAGTTGAAACGGGGGTACCCACGCTGCCGTTATCATGGACCCACCAGGGCATAAAAAAAGCGCGCCTCCACGATAGGCGCGCTTTTCGCTAAATCACATTTCTCTTAGAGAAACACGAAAAACGAAACATATCCATTCCTGCTTTGCGGCAAACAAAGCGGAGGACATCTTTTGTCCCTTTATCCGTGCCATCTCTGCCTCAATAGTAGTATAGCATGATAGAAAACATCAATGCAAGAAACTGCACACTAATGGGGGATGGACACTAGAGAACAGGAAGAAAAAAACAGTGTGTGAAATGAAAAAACAGTGTGTTGTAGTAGTGCGCCAATTACAAAAAAGATTCCTTTGGAAAGGGATGCACCAAGCTGACAGAATATGTTCTTGGAGAGAGTCAAAGAAGAGCACCACTTGGAAAGCTCTTCTATCGGGAAGTCTCAATCGAGAGAACGCATTGCTCCACTTGCCTTTTTACTCTCTACGCTCCTCCTGTCTACGAGAGGGGATACTATGAGTAAACAAGCGCATACGCAACAGCACCCTCCTCTTGACCCTGTCCTGCAAACCAAACTTGTGACAAGGTTTGGGGGAGAAATCATGAAGCGGGGATTTACCGCAATATCTGTTGGTGTTCAACGGCTCCACCGCTCTGTTTCGGGCGAGATCATTGATGAAGAGATCCGATGTATGATGCCGACAGAGTATGGGTTTCTGCTTGACCTCTGGAGCTACTGGTACAATGGAACCACGCCCTGGCCCTCTGTGAAAGAGGTGGACGTATGAGCATCATTTCGACGAGCAGAGACGAACGACGAGCAGAGGCTGCGGGTATTGAGAAAGAGCGAGTTGACCCGTACACGCTCCAGATCATTGATCAACTCTTTCCTGGCCATCATGGTCTACAGTTCCTGGCCGGGATCTTGCGGCAAGCCTCGGTCAAACAACTCGCGCTGCCGGAATTAGCGTTACCAGAGATTACCGATGTCGCGGTGATCACGGTTCAATCTCTCCGCACTCTGGCTCAGCTTATTGGCTTCTCCTATGATACAACAGAGAAATATATCGTTGTTCTGAGCCATTTGCGCCTGCTTCACAAAAAGCGCTATCGCCGCCAGATCATACTGCACGTCCCACTTTGCCGCTGTCAGGTCCCAGAGCCAGAGGCACTAGAGAGCCTGGACTACCGTCCTAAAGTGACCTCTTTCGCTGGTCAGGTGAAACGCCGCATTGTCTTGTTACGTACGAGTGTGAGAACCTCTCCACCTTCGTTAACAGTCGTTCCGAGCGATCCTCAACGCTTTGTCCCTCAGCTTGTTGAGGATATACGCAAGATACTCCAGCAAGAAGTAGACTCTGAGATAGGGAGTCGTCTTCTGCCGAGAATTGAGGGAGCCGTGCGCTATCGTTGCACCCAGTCCCAAAGTCTGCTTTCTGAGCAAAAAGGCGACTCTGAGACGATGATATCTGGTCAACAAAGTCTACTTTTACATCAAAAAGACGACTCTCCCATCGGTGAAAGACACCAGGAAAGTCGCCTTTTTGGGCAAAAAGGCGACTTTCCAATTGGAGTATCTCGTCAACAAAGTCTACTTTCTGAAAAAGGCGACTCTCAGATGATGGCATCTGGTCAACAAAGTCGCCTTTTTGATGCAAAAGACGACTTTCTTACCAGTGAAATATACCAGGAGAGTCGCCTTTTGCATCAAAAAGGCGACTCTCTTAGAGGAGAGGAAGCAGATACAGCCTCAGAGTCGCCTTTTTCTCGTCAAAAAGACGACTTTCGGGGCGCTGCCTCCGCCGCATCGTTTAACGATAACGTAGTTACCATATCTAATGATATTCTTGAAGAAGGTTACGATAGCGATAACGATGCAGCAGCCAGCGCACGCCAGGAAGACCACTATTCGTCCGGGGAAGCTGCAAAGGTGGGTCGCCAGTTAGCTCTATTCCTCGAAAAGACACCGGAGAACACCGGTGGGTTTGTCAACAAGTGTAAGCTGTACTCACGCACCGTGATCCGGGCCTCGGTGATCGACATGCTGGTTCACGCGGCGTTTCCCCAGGTTGATCCGGCAGATGAGCGAGGCCGTCCGAGAAACCGGGCGAGCTGGTTCCACGACGCCTGCAAAAAATATGGCAAGCCTGGTACCCGCATCCCCGCTTTTGTCGAGGTGTGGCTCAAGACGGACCTGGCATGGGACGTGATTGAGAGCCAGCTGGGTGAGGCAGCGCAGCGCTACAAGTGTCCCATGATCGCCGGGAGTAGCACCGCTGACCTGGTGCGTCAATGGTTGCGTGGCGAGATCGAGCAGCAGAGGCTTGATGAGGCATTGCAGACCAGTGCTCTTTCTCAGGAGACACCGCCCCAGAAAGCACCGCAGTCTCTCACCCCTGCATCTTCAGCGGCAAATGGCACACCATTGGTTACGGCTCAGCCAGTTGCCCAGGCGCAGAAGACCTGGATGGACGAGGATGAGGCGCAGATGCTCGCCGAAGAGATCCTGAGAGATGCAGGCCCATTTGGGGTGTCTAAGGCCGTGGCCAAGCAGGAGCATGGGGTGTATGTCGTTGCTCTGACCTGGCTCGGAACAACATTTCCCATGAAGACGCCGCAGCAATGGCGAGCGCATTTTGAGAACGTCCGACCAGAATTTGAACTGCGCATGCAGCAGAAGAAAGGGGAGCGCAATGGATCGATTAGATAAGCTTGCAGGTCCAACGATTATCGAGTTGGCCCAGCAGCGCCAATTCCGACGAGAGCAGCAGGAGCGAGGAGAGCTGGGCCTTGCAGGCCCCATCGTTGATGCCGATCCTCTGGTGAGTGAGTCGCACGCGCACCCACTAGTCTTGCCTCCGGTGGAGCAAGCGAAGATTCCTGCCAGTAAATTGCATTCGCTTCCACAACTCCCACCGCCTGCAGGTGCGCTTTCAGCACCGCAGCCTGCACCTGTTGTGTCCTGCTCGTTGTGCCAGGATCGAGGCTATTTGCGCACGGATGTCCCGGTCGGCCACCCCAATTTCGGTAAACTCATCGAGTGCAAATGCAAACAGGCACGGGTCAATGAGGCTCGCCGGCAACGACTGATCGCACAATCGAAAATTGAGCAGTTAGCGGCCTTCCAGGAAGAGACCTTCGATTCCTTCCTGTTCTGGCTGCCAGGAGTAAGGCAAGCCTACGAGTTGGCAAAGCAGTTCGCGGAGACGCCGGTGGGATGGCTCGTGCTGGCTGGCAACAATGGCTGCGGCAAGACGCACCTGGCGGTTGCCATTGCTAAGCGTTGCCTGGAGGACGGTCATACTGTGCTCTTTGCGGTCGTGCCTGATCTGCTTGACCAGTTGCGTTCCGCCTTTGCGCCGATGGCAGAAGAGACCTTCGACGAGGAGTTTGCCAAGATGCGCGAGGTCGAGGTCCTCATCCTGGATGATCTGGGGTCTGAGCAGAGCACAGGCTGGGCCATCGAGAAATTGTTTCAGCTCCTCAACTATCGCTACAATGCGCGTCTGGCGACGGTCTTCACAACGAATAAGATGAACCTGGAAGGGATCGCCCCGCGCTTGCGCTCCAGGTTGAGCGACCGACGTCTGGTGCGGACAGTGACCCTGGTGGATGCCCAGGACTTTCGTGAGATGGAGACGGGACAATGATTCTTATAGCCTTCAAAGCTATGCAAAAGCGGGTGCCACACAAGCGTGAGAGATGTGGGATAGGGGTATGGCAAGGATTCGGGTTGTGTTAAAAGGGTGAAGAAAACAAGTGATGGAGAAGCGAAGCCGCCCCGCACTCGATGGACAAGCACACGCCCAGGCACACGCAAGCCGAAGCGCGACACGGTTGGAGATCAAGTTTCAGGAAGTTCCACAGGTTGTGTTGCAAGAAATTGAAGGAAAGGAAAATAAGGAGAGACGGGTTTCTAGTTGTTGAGGTTATACAGCAACTCCAAACAGCTTGGCGACCAGTGTGACTTGCCCTCTCACGTCTCCTTTTGTCACGCCTTGCATTTGCCCTTTCCTGATCATGTTCATCGCCTCGAAGCCTTGGAGAGTTCGCCACCCCGTCTCGAAGGAGAAAAAGCCCATTCCTGGCTTTGTCAAGCGTTTGACAAATCGATGATCCTGTTCAATGAGATTGTTGAGGTATTTGACTTGCCGTAATTCACAGCCCTCGGAGATGAATCCTTCTGCTTTGAGCTCATCAAATGCTTTGGGGTAGGCGGCGTTTTTGTCCACATTGATTCCTCGTGGCTCTGTGGTATGAGAGGCAGCAAGTGCCTTGAGCAAGAACTGCTTGGCCGCGTGTGCATCTCGTGTTGGGCTCAAAAAGAAATCGAGCGTGTTTCCTTCCGAATCAACGGATCGATACAGATACACCCATTGCTTTTTGACCTTGATGTACGTCTCGTCAACCCGCCAGCAATCCTTGGTGGCTTTGAGGTGAGGCTGAGAGCGCTTCGAGAGGTCGGGCGCGTACCGTTGAACCCAGCGATAGATGGTGGTATGATCCACATGGAGTCCGCGTTCGAGCATCATTTCTTCGAGATCGCGGTAACTCAAAGCGTATCGGAGATACCAGCGAACGCACAGCAGGATGATGTCGGCCTGGAAATGACGCCACTTGAAGAGATTCTGGCTTTGCTTGCTCATGAAGGGGACCTCTTTTGTTCTTTTCTTCCTACTGTAGCAGATCAGCTTTTTCTTTGCAACACAACCCAGCAAGATGCCACAGGTCATACGCTCGCTCTGCACCTCCTACAATTATCACCGCTCACGAGCGGCCGATTCCACTTCCGTTGAAGGTGGAGAGCGACCAACGGCTCCAGAAGCGTTCTCCATCAAAACGGTGCCGCAATTGTTGCATCCAGGCTCGTATACGCAGCAATAGAAAGCTTTGGATTGCGCACGAGCATCTCATCACGGTGTGTTTGCTTATCCTCGACGAGCAGAATGTGGCTTGCGCCATACTCGCGCGCCAGTTCTCCAACCCGCTGCGCCTTCCACTCTTTCGCACTCAGCTCGCCGTCCGGTTTCATTTCTAGACGACGTAACGGCGTCACCTGATTGGTATAGAGCCACTCAAGCATTGCCGCACGCATGCGCTCAGACCGACTCGTGAGCAAGAGTATCAAATATCCTCGTTGCTCCAGCGTTCGCAACGCTTTCCCGCTGCCTTCAATCACGGTCTCTAACGCAATCTGTAGTGTCCAATGCATCTGTTTCTCGCTTATCTCTTTCTGCATAATGTGTCCAGCATTGTTGGCAATTACCCCATCAATCACGATGATAGCTATTCTCATCCCCATCTCCTCTCAAGCACCTTTCTCATCATTCATTCCTCAGTTTGAAGCAGTCCTCCATGCGTGGTCCCGCACGTTGTGGCCCGACCAGAGTCAGAAACTCAGCGTCTGCTCCCTGACACACGACTTCATACCTCCATGAAAAAGGAACATGCAGCATCGTTTCGCACGCTTTTCACACATCTACCCTCCTTCTGCTTATTCCACTCCTTTTTCCATGCTGCACCTCACGGGCCAATCTTTAGAGGTCCTGCCTTGTTCTCCTCTCTTTGACAGTCATTGCCCACTCTTTGTCACATGCATCCAGCGCGGAGAGCAGGAAGGACGCTGCTACAGACATTCGACGTGCATTGGATGAAGATGGGCTGCGTTGCAAAGAGGAGTTCGTACCATGGTATTCATTTGTGCCTATCCTACAGAAGTATTCGCTAACTGTCAAAATGAAGGTTTTGTTGCTGTACCATCTTGAGCACAAAAAGAGAGATAGGGTGGAGTGTATTACGGAGCACATATTGGACGTTCTTCGCATTGGACCTCAATCTTAAAAAGTGACCTTGGCCCGCTTTTGGGGCTCTCGCGCACTTCCCGTGCTCAGCGCTATAATAGAACAGTGAGCAACAAGCTTAGGAAGCGGATGGGGAGCTTCTTTTCCCGATAGAGAGGCATGTTGGGGGAAAACCTTTCTTCGTCGGCCTCCTGTCGGCATTTTGGGTAGTGGCTCACGTGAGAAGGATGGCCCGATCTCGATTATAGCGATGAAGAAAGAGCAGGAGACAGGCTTCGTGCAGAATCTCGGATTTGGAAAACGAGAGGGTCATGCGGACAAAGCGGGCCAAGCGTTGACGGAGTGTGTTATTCCACCGCTCGACATGAGCGGTTTCTCCGGTCTCTTTGCCCACGGCCGTATGCTGTTCCTGTGGGATGACCGAAGCATACACGCTTAAAAAATCGGTGAAGCAATGGCCCTGGCGATACTCCCATGGAATCGCCTCCCACAACCGCCGACACGTTTTTTTACTTCGTTTCCCAATCGCATACGCCACCACTTGACGCGTCTTGCGGCATAAGGCGATCCAAATCCAAGAGGTGTTCGCTTTTTTAAGTACAAACGAGCACAACTCGTCCAGTTCCAGTGTTGTGGAAGTAGGATCTGTGGGGTCCGGGGTGAGCAGGGTTGTTTGGAAGGGAGGAAGGTGCGCTCCTTTTTTTTGATCCAACCGGACACAGTGGCACGAGAGATACCAAATGTGCGGGTGAGGCCACGCAGGCTGCTGCGTTCTTGGTAGGCGTGCAGAATCTCCTCGCGGCGAGCGTGTGAATAGGCATTGGGAGTTGGATTTTCACGGCTGCGACGCCTACAGGCGTGACAGCGATACTTCTGTTTGTCGTTGGGGGCGTGACCGTCGCGCACCAAGGCATTGCTTCCACAGTGGGGACAATGAAGGGTGATAGTTATCATTAGATGTTCCTCTTTTTCTTCTGGGAATTGGTTTTCAGTCTACCATATCCTTCTCACGTGAGCCACTACCATAAATCGGTCCCGACAGGAATTTACGCCAATCCATCGGCCTTGTCGGTCCATCCGACCATCCATTTACAGGATGCGTATGGTATTGTCAAGTTGTTGGTTGGGAACGATCTATACTGATGAGGTAGAAAGAAGAAAGCGCTGATGGATAGTGAAAGGCTGGAGAATAGTTGTGTTTATGCCGCTTGCTTGAAACTGGTTATCTCATTCCACACGTCGAATCGGTGCTGTAAAATGGCACGGTACTCCCCAGCACTCAGGCGATGTCGTCGCGGTTGAAAATGACCAGTAATAGGACCGAAGGCAGAAAGAAAACGCTGCGCCTGTTTTGCTGATTTAAATCTCCGCATTTTCTTCTCTCGCAGTCGTGTGGGCTGATGCGAGTTCTCCGCTCGATTGTTCAATCGCTTGTGTTGACGATGCTCGACTCCAGGCAGGATCTCACGTTTCGCTGCCCCATAACTCCTCAGTTTATCGGTAATGATCACACGCGGCACATACGTCAGTCCTTTGAGCAGTTTGCGAAAGAAGCGTTTCGCAGCTTTTTTGTCACGTCGGCTCTGGACCAGGATATCCAGCACGTTGCCATCCTGATCCACTGCTCGCCACAGATAGTGCCTCTTGCCCCTAATCGTGAGCACGACCTCGTCCAGATGCCATGTATCTCCACAACGAGGGCGACGACGGCGCAATTCGTTCGCATACGTTTGCCCGAAGGTGAGGCACCATTGCCGCACTGTTTCATAGGTCACGACAATTCCACGCTGCGCAAGAAGCTCTTCCACATCGCGAAAACTGAGGGAAAAGCGAAAATACAGCCAGACCGCGTGACTGATGATTTCTGGTGGGAAGCGGTAGCCTTTATAATCGGGAGCAGTAGTGTTCGTTTTCATGAGGGTATTGTCGCACACTGTTCAGCTCTGCTGCCAAGTTGACAATACCGGCAGGCGAGCTCAAAGACCTGCTCTGGCAGATGAACGAGGCGGTCCAGCAGGCCAAAGATTGGGGACAGTCCGCCCTTTCCCCTCCCGTCATTGGGGAGTTTGAAGCGCAATATCAAGCATGGCTCCGTCAAGCCGATCAGCTCAATCCCCCTGATCCCCTCGCTCTGCCAGTCAAGCGCGGACGCAAGAAGCGCGGCGTGATCCGATGTCTGCTGGAGCGGTTGCGCTCCCAGCAAGATCAGGTGCTCGCCTTTGTGCACAACTTTGCGGTTCCCTTCGATAACAGCCAAGCTGAGCGTGATATCCGCATGATGAAAGTTCAGCAAAAAGTCTCGGGCTGCTTTCGCAGTTCCGCTGGTGCTGTGTCTTTCTGCCGCATTCGTGGCTACCTCTCTACTATGCACAAACAAGGTCACCCTCTTCTTCCCTTGCTTGAGGGTGCACTCGCTGGCTACCCTGTTTCTCCTGCATTCTCGTGCCCTCCTGAGTAGTTACGAAGTTTCTTCGGTCAAAAAAAGAGAGGAGAGAAGAGATGCTTACTCTATTCTATTCCCCGCACTCCACAAGTGTGGATAACGAGGCAGGACGTGCTTCTGGTCACGCAGATGTCCCACTTTCTGAG
>JAABUZ0100006318.1_pt1 | contig 14885 bp, 14 predicted proteins | sample 5562091 | NCBI WGS metagenome assembly JAABUZ01 (sample SAMN12813069, study PRJNA571459) | rock metagenome | isolation source: Antarctica rocks | place: Antarctica: Victoria Land, Linnaeus Terrace sud | collected 2015-12-21 | reverse complement strand
TCGCTCGGACGGGCGGCCGACGCTGTCGAGGTCATCGACACCGAGGAGGGCCGCGTTCGCGTCGGGATGGCGGCCGCGGTGGCCAGCGCAGCCGGAGGCCGAGTTCATGAGCTGGTCGGACAAGCCCCGATGCGAAGGAGAGCAGCGTGAGCAAAGACCTGGCCGATTCCCCGCTGGCCCGGCACACCGCCGACAGCATCGACGTGCCTCACCGGCCCGACGATCGGGGGAGCGCCGAGCCGAAGCGGCGCAAGCCCCGCGACAACCCGCTGACGATCGTCATCACCGGCCACGGCAAAGGCAAGAGCACCTCGGCGTTCGGCATGCTAATGCGATCCTGGGCCCGCGGCTACCGCTGCGGCGTCTTTCAGTTCGTCAAGTCCGGCAAATGGAAGGTCGGCGAGGCGAAGGCTGCCGCCGCGCTCGGCGGAATCGACTGGGAGAAGATGGGCGACGGTTGGTCGTGGCTCTCCAAGGACCTCGATGAGTCCGCCGACCTTGCCCGCGAGGGGTGGGCCGAGGTCAAGCGTGCGATCGCCGCCGAGCGCTACGAGTTCCTGTTGCTGGACGAGATCACCTACCCCATCAAGTGGGGCTGGATCGATACCGATGACGTTGTCGAGACGCTCCGGGACCGCCCCGGCTTCCAGCACGTGGTGATCACCGGCCGCGACGCGGCGCCCGAATTGCTCCAGGTCGCCGACCTCGTCTCGGAGGTGACGAAGATCAAGCATCCGATGGACGTCGGCATCCGCGCCCAGCAGGGCATCGAATGGTAGACGTGCTCCTGATCCTCGACGGGGCCACCGACGTGACGCCATCGAGCCTCGAGCTTGCGGATACCGCCAACCTCGACCGGCTGGCTCGTAAGGGCGAACATCGCGCGCTCGACCTGCTCCCGCCCAGTGTCCCGGTCGGATCGGAGACCGCGATCGCGGCACTCCTCGGCTGGACGCCCGATGGCCCCGTCGACCGAGCTCGAGTGGAGGCCGCGGCGCGGGGGATCGAGCCGAAGCCGGGCGAGCGCGTCTGGCGAGTCGATATCGCCCGCACGCACCGCCTGCTCGTGCTCGGACCGCCTCCCATGCCGACGATCGAAGCCGGCGAGCCCATCCGTGTCTGGCCCGACGGAGTCGTGCCACCACGCTTGCTCGACTCATCGACGGTCGTGATCGGCGCGCTCGGCGCGGCCACCGGACTGGGAGCGCTGATGGGCGCGCGGATCGTCGTCCCACCAGGCGCGACCGGCGGACCTGACAGCGACCTCGCGGCCAAGCGGCGCGCCGCGCTGGACGCGATCGCCGATGGCGCGGCCCGCGTGGTCGTTCACGTCGGCGGTCCCGATGAGGCGTCGCATCGGCATGATCGCGCGGCCAAGATCGCCGCGATCGAAGCGGCCGACCGCGAGCTGATCGGACCGCTCACCGAGGCCGTCGGCGAGGCCGGGGGCCGGCTACGGGTGTGCCCGGATCATGGCTGTGACCCGGCCACCGGGGAGCACGTTCCCGGGCCGGTTCCGTGTGTCACGTGGCGCGCTCGGGCACCGGTGCCGGCGTGATCCCACGCGTCGTGATCGCCGGAACGAGTTCCGGTGCCGGGAAGACGACGGTCGCCTCGGGACTGATCGGTGCGCTGCGCGCCTGCGGGCTCCGGGTGCAGCCGTTCAAGGTCGGACCCGACTACATCGACCCCAGCTATCACGCACTCGCTGCTGGTCGCCCCGGACGGAACCTCGATGCCTTCCTCAGCGGCCCGGAGTTGATCGCGCCACTCGTGCGACACGGCGGCGCCGGCGGCGACCTCGCCGTGATCGAGGGGGTCATGGGCATGTTCGACGGGGCCTCGGGGCGTGGCGAGCTTGCCTCGACCGCCCACGTGGCAAAGCTGCTTCAGGCGCCGGTGCTGCTCGTCGTCGACGCCTCGGCGATGGCGCGCTCAGCCGCCGCGATCGTCCACGGCTTCGCCACCTTCGATCCCGGCGCGACCGTCGCCGGGGTCGTCTTCAACCGCGTCGGCTCCGATACGCACGCCGAGCTCCTGCGCGAGGCAATGAAGCCGCTCGGAATTCCCGTCCTCGGGGTCCTGCGTCGCGACGAGCGCGTCGTCGCGCCGGAGCGACACCTCGGGCTTGTCCCTGCCGTCGAGCGCGCGCCGCGCGCTGCGACGGCGCTGGCTGCGCTCGTTGAGGTGGTCGCGCGCTCGGTCGATCTGGAGGCGGTTCAGCGGATCGCGCGAGCAGCGCCGGCGCTTCCGGGCCCCGCCTGGGACCCGGCTCAGGTCGAGCCGTCGCCGGCCCGGATCGCCATCGCCCGTGGGCCGGCGTTCTCGTTTCACTACGAGGAGAACCTCGAGCTGCTGAGCGCCGCCGGCGCGGAGTTGGCGTCGTTCGATCCGACCGTCGACGAGTCGCTACCGCCGCAGGCCGGCGCGCTGATCCTGGCCGGCGGCTTCCCGGAGGTCTTCGGCGCCGAGCTCGCCGCGAATACGTCGCTCCGCGCCGAGGTCCGCGCGTTTGCCGCATCCGGCCGGCCCATCCTGGCCGAGTGCGGCGGCCTCCTGTACCTCCTCGACGCGCTCGACGAGCACCCCATGTGCGGCGTGCTGCCGGGGCACGGCCGGATGGCCCGGCGGCTGACGCTGGGGTACCGCGAGGCGGTCACCGCCACCGCCACTCCATGGCTTCGGCGCGGCGCCCGGGTGCGCGGCCACGAGTTCCACTACTCCACGGTCGAGGCGCCCGCTGGCCCCAAGCCCGCGTGGCAGCTGTCGGCCCGGGGAGCGACGCGGTCGGAGGGTTTCGTCGCCGGCGCCGTCCAGGCGAGCTACCTCCACGTCCACTGGGCCGCGCACCCGGAAATCGCGGGCGACTTCACGCGCGCGGCGGCCGCAGCGTGAGCCTTGCCCTCGTGATCGGCGGAACCCGCTCGGGCAAGAGCGCCCATGCCGAACGGCTCGCGCTCGCCGCGGGCGCACCCGTCCGCTACATCGCCACCGCGGACGCGTCCGACGGCTCGATGCGCGAGCGGATCCAGGTCCACGTCGAGCGGCGTCCGGCGTCGTGGGAGACGGTCGTGGCGGGCGACGACCTGGCCGGCACGCTTGCCGCCGAGGGCGTCTCCCTCGTTGACGGGCTTGGGACCTGGATCGCGGGCGTCCTGCACCGGGGCGGTGACATGGGGGCAGAGATCGAGCGCCTGGTCGCGGCTGTGCCCGGCGCCGAGGTCATCGTCGTCGCCGAGGAGGCCGGACAGGGGATGCTGCCGCTCGACCCCCTCTCCCGCACCTGGCTGGACCGCCTCGGCGAGTCGATCCAGCGCCTGTCCGCCGTCGCCGACCGCGTCGACCTGGTCGTCGCTGGTTGCGTGATCACACTCGGCTCCCGGCCGCCGTCGATCCCGGAGCTCCGCTGGCATGGCGACCGGGTCGTGCGTCCCGGGGATGTCGATCACGCCGTCAACGTCCTCTCCGGTGGCCCTCCACCGTGGCTGCGCGCCGCCCTCACGCAAGCTCTCGACAGCAGCGCGGATCGCTATCCCGATGAGCGCGAGGCCACGGCGGCGACGGCGCGGCTGCACGCCCGCGAGCCAAACGAGATCGTCCCCACCAACGGCGCCGCCGAGGCGCTCTGGCTGCTCGCCCCAGCGCTACGCCCGCAGCTGGCGGTCTGTATACATCCAGGCTTCACCGAGGCCGAGGCGGCGCTGCGCGCTCACGGCGTGACCGTCACGCGTGTGCAGCGTGATCCCGAGGCCGGGTTCGCGCTCGACCCCACCGCCGTCCCCGAGGCGGCCGACCTGGTGATCGTCGGCAACCCGGCGTCGCCCAGCGGCACGCTTGACCCGGCCTCCGCGGTTCTGGCGCTACGGCGCCCAGGGCGCACCGTCGTGGTCGACGAGGCGTTCATGGGCATGCTGCCCGGCGAACCGTGCTCGCTGGCAACCGAGCGACTCGACGACGTCGTCGTGATCCGCAGCCTGACCAAGCTCCTCTCGATCCCGGGCCTCCGGGCGGGGTACGCGATCGCCTCCGCAGCGATCGCCGGACGGCTGCGCGATGTGCGCCCTCCGTGGTCGGCCAACGCGCTGGCGCTCGCCGCGCTCGTCGCCGCGGCGTCTCACCCGGACGAGCTCACCGCGCTCGCCGCCAGAGCCGACGCCGAGCGCTCCGATCTCGAGCAGCGCCTGCGAGCGATCACCGGCGTTCGGACATGGCCGTCCTCGACGAACTTCTTCCTCGTCGAGGTTCCCGATGGGCCCGGTATCGTCGCCGCGCTGCGCGAGCAGCGGATTGCCGTCCGGCCGGCGGGGTCGTTCCCCGGGTTGGGGCCAGGCCATCTGCGGATCACGGCGCGCGACCCCGACCGCAACGAGCGGCTGGCGGCGGCGATCGCGGCGGCGCTGGCATGAATCCCGCGCGAGTCGTCGTCGTCGGGATCGGAGCCGACGGTTGGGCGGGCCTCGGCGAGGCCGCCCGCGGCGCGATCTTCGGTGCCGACGAGGTGGTGGGCTCCCCGCGCCAGCTGGAGCTGCTGCCAGCTGACGCACCGGCGACGCGGCCCTGGCCATCGCCGATCGATTCGCTCCTCGACGAGCTGGCCGCCGGCCGCAACGGATGCGTCTGCGTGCTCGCCAGCGGTGATCCGATGCTCCACGGGATCGGGGCGACGCTCGCCCGCCGGCTGCCGCCCGGAGAGCTTCAAGTCATTCCGCAAGCGGCGACGTTTTCGCTCGCCTGCGCACGGCTCGGCTGGCCCGCCGCCGAGGTTGAGCTCGTCAGCAGCGTGGCACGGGCGCCGGAGGTCGTGGCCCGGGTGCTCCAGCCCAAGCGTCGCGCAGTCGTCTACGCAACCGGGACCGGTGGCGCCGCCGCGATTGCCGCGGTGCTCACCTCACACGGCTACGGGCCGAGCCGGTTCGTCGTGCTCGAACAGCTCGGCGGCACCGATGAACACGTGATCGAGTCGACCGCCGCCGGCTGGGGCGATCGCCCAGCCGATCCGCTGCACGCGGTCGCCATCGAGTGCATCCCGGCGCCCGACGCGCCGCTGCACTCGCTCGTGCCGGGCTTGCCTGACAGCGCCTACGACACCGACGGTCAGCTGACCAAGCGTCACGTCCGCGCGTCGACGCTGGCGGCACTCGCGCCCACTCCCGACGCGCTCCTCTGGGACATCGGTTCCGGCAGCGGGTCGGTGGCAATCGAGTGGCTGCGGGCCGAACGTACGGCGCGGGCGATCGCCGTGGAGAGCCGCGACGACCGTGCCGCTCGGATCGAGCGCAACGCACTTGCGCTGGGCGTCCCGCACCTCCAAATTGTCGTCGGGTCCGCGCCTGATGCGCTCGCGGATCTCCCCCCGCCCGAGGCGGTGTTCATCGGTGGCGGGCTGACCTCGCCGGGCACCTTGGAGCACTGCTGGGCCGTGCTCGCGCTAGGCGGTTGCATCGTCGCAAACGCGGTCACGCTCGAGAGCGAGCAGGCGCTCGTCGCCGCCCGGCAGCAGTACGGTGGCGAGCTGGTCCGGATCGAGATCGCGCACGCGGAGCCGATCGGCGGCTTCACGGGATGGCGTCCGCAGCGACCTGTCGTTCAGTGGGTCTGCGTCCGGAGGGCGGAGGGATGACTGTCCACTTCATCGGAGCCGGCCCGGGCGCGCCGGACCTGCTGACCCTCCGTGCGCAGCGGTTGATCGCGGCATGCGCGGTCTGCCTGTACGCCGGCGCGCTCGTCCCGCCCGAGGTGCTCGAGCACGCCCCTCCCGGGGCCCGGTTGATCGACACCCAGCACCTGGAACTCGACGCGATCGTCGCCGAGTTCTCCGCAGCGCACGAGCGCGGCGAGGACATCGCGCGACTTCAGTCCGGCGACCTGTCGATCTACAGCGCCACTGCCGAGCAGGCCCGGCGACTGGATGCACTTCGGATCCCGTGGGATATGACACCGGGGGTTCCGGCGTTCGCCGCCGCGGCGGCCACGCTGCGCCGCGAGCTGACCGTGCCTGGTGTGGCTCAGACGGTGATCCTCACCCGCTACGCCAAGCGCGCCTCTGCCCTTCCGGCGGGCGAGGAGCTCGCGTCTCTCGCCGCCCACGGCGCCACGCTCGTCATCCACCTCGGCGTGCAGGCGATCGGCGAGATCGTCGCAACCCTGATCGAGCACTACGGCGTCGAGTGCCCGGCGGCCGTCGTCACCCGGGCGAGCCTGCCCGACGAGCTCGCCCTCCGCGGCATCCTGGGGACGATCGCCGACGCGGTCCAGGAGGCCGGCGTCCGCCGCACGTCGACGATCATCGTCGGTCCGGCGCTCGCCGCCGAGGGTTTCCGCGACAGCCACCTCTACTCAGTCGCGCGTGCTCGGGAGGCGGACGTCAGTTCCGGCGCAGGAGGTAGCAGTCCATGATCCAGCCCTTGCGCTCACGCGCCTGTGCCCGGACTTGCTCGATCTCCTCCGCCACGTCGGGCAATCGGCCAGAGATCAGGATCTCGTCCTGCGTCCCCAGATAGGCCCCCCAGTAGATCTCGATCCCGGGCTCGGTCACGGTCTTGAACGTGCAACCGGCGTCGAGCATCACGACGACGTCGTCGACATCATCGGGGAAGCCGTCCGCGAGCCGGCGGCCGGTCGTGATCTGCACCGCGCGGCCGACCCGGTTGAGCGGGATGCGGTGGCGCGCGGTCAGCGCGTGCACGCTGCTGATGCCGGGCACCACGTCGTACTGGAGCGCGATCCGCCCGCGAGCGAGGATCTCGTCGACCACCGCGATCGTGCTGTCGTAGAGGGACGGATCGCCCCAGACGAGGAAGGCCCCACAGCGGTCGTCGGGCAGCTCGCTCTCGATCGTCGCCTCCCACGCGTCGGCCCGGCGCTGGCGCCAGTCCTCGACGGCGGACTCATAGCCAGCCGCGTGGCGGTCGCGTTGCGGGTCGGCGATCTCGACGACCCGGTACGGGTGGTCCGGTTCGATGTGGCGCTCGCAGATCTGGCGCCGCAGCGCGACGAGGTCCTCCGCTCCCTTTTCGATCACGAAGACGACATCCGTTTCGTTCAGGGCGGTGATCGCCTGGACGGTGATGTGGTCCGGGTCCCCGGCGCCGATACCGATGATTCGGAGATGTCTCATCGCGGAGGCCGGTGGTGATTCTCGTGCTGGGCGGGACGGCCGAGGCGCGGGAGCTGGCCGGCGCGCTGTGCGCCGACGGGGTGTTGGTGACGACCTCCCTGGCCGGCCGGGTGGCGCGTCCGCGCCTGCCGGACGGGGAGGTGCGGATCGGCGGCTTCGGCGGGCCCGAGGCGCTCGCTCGCTGGCTTGCTGAGCATGTGACAGCCGCGGTGATCGACGCAACGCACCCGTTCGCGGAGCGCATCTCGGCCTCCGCGGGGCAGGCATGCGCGGCGACCAGCATCCCGCTGCTGCGGCTCGAGCGACCCGGTTGGAGCGAGCGACCCGGCGACCGGTGGATCTGGGTCGACGACCTCGGTCAGGCCGCCGCAGCGCTCGCCCCGCTGGGCGAGCGCGTCTTCCTGACCACCGGTCGCCAGGGTCTGACGGCGTTCGCCAACGTGACGGACGTGTGGTTCCTGATCCGCTGCGTCGATCCACCGGATCCTCCGCTCCCGCCGCACTCCGCGGTCGTGCTCGACCGCGGGCCCTACACCCTCAGCGGCGAACTGGCTCTGATCGATACCCACCGGATCGAGGTCGTAGTCACGAAAGACAGTGGCGGCCCGCACACCGAGGCCAAGCTCGACGCTGCCCGAGAACGCGGCCTTCGCGTGGTCATCGTCCGGCGTCCGCCGCGTCCCGACGTGGCCGCGGTGACCGATGTCTCCGAGGCGGTGCGGTGGGCGCGTGCCCACGCTCACCCGGGGTAGCTCCGCGGGGTGTAGACGTGCTGGGTCGCCGCGTGTCCGGCGATGACGCGGGTCGTCGATGAGCCGACGATCAGGAGCGTCCGCATGTCAACCATGTCGATGTCCAGTTGCTCAAGCGTCGTCACCGTGATGGCCTCTTCCTCGCTGCCGACCGCCCGGGCGACGACCACCGGTGTCTCATCACTGCGGTGACCGCGGATCACCTCGATCGCGCGCGTGAGCTGCGCCCGGCGGGTGCGCGAGGCCGGGTTGTAGAGAGCGAGGACGAGGTCGGCGGCGCCGGCCGCATCGAGCCGACGCTTGATCACGTCCCACGGCTTGAGCTGATCAGAGAGCGAGATCACGCAGAAGTCGTGGCCGAGCGGCGCGCCGACCCGCGCCGCGGCGGCCTGCATGGCGGACAGACCAGGCACGACGCTGATCTCGACATCGGTGTGGGGTCCGCCTTCCTCGGCCGCCTCCAGCACAGCGGCGGCCATCGCGAAGATCCCGGGGTCGCCGGACGAGACGACCGCCACCCGCGCGCCCTGCGCCGCGAGCTGGAGGGCGTGCCGCGCGCGGTCGATCTCGACGCGGTTGTCGCTGGCGTGGCGGTGCTGACCGGCCTGCTCGGGAACGCGCGCCAGGTAGGGGCCATAGCCGACGAGGTGCTCGGCCGCCGAGAGCTCAGCCGCGGCCTCTGGGGTAAGCCACTCGGGGCCTGCCGGACCGAGCCCGACGACAGCCAGCCGCCCTGCGCGCGCCTGCTCCTCTCCCGTCATCGACTGGTCTGCCCGCGGGCCGGAAGCGGTCGCGCTCGGGATCAGGACGAGCGACATGTACGGCACCTTGCCCTCGACCTCCTCGAGTTGCGCGGAGCGCTCCTCGGCGCTGCTCGCTCGCTCCACGTAGACGCCGCGCCCGGCCACCCCGGCGCTCCGGGCGGCGTCTCGGACCTTCTCGAACGTCCGCCCGAGCTTCAACACGACGGCCGCATCGGTTCCGCGCAACCGGTCCGCCAGAGCAGCTGCTGGGAGCGTCCCGGGCAGGATCGTGAGCACGTCGTCGCGGCGGACGAGCGGCGTGCCGGCCGACGCGGCGGCAGCGCTGAACGAGGTCACGCCCGGGATCACGATCGTCTTGTAGCGCGGCGCCAGCCGGTCGTGGAGGTACATGTAGGAGCCGTAGAGGAATGGATCGCCGGCACAGAGGACCGCGACGTCGAGGCCACGATCGAGGTACTCGGCAACCTCGGCTGCCGCGGCGTCATAGAACTCGCTGATGGCGGCTTCATAACCGCCCGGATGATCGGTCTCGCCCGTCGTGACCGGATAGCGCAGCGGCACCTCGATCTGCGACTCGCGCAGATACGGCGCGGCGATCCGCCGGGCGACGCTCTTGCCGTGCTCCGCGCCCGGGTAGGCGATCACATCCGCTGCTTCGATCGCGTTGCGCGCCTTGATCGTCATCAGCTCGGGATCGCCCGGGCCGACCCCGACCCCGAACAGGCGCCCGGGTGCTGGTTGCCCGTCGTTCATTCCGCGGAGCTCGCGAGCGCGTTGACGGCTGCTGCGGCGATCGCGCTGCCGCCGCGACGTCCGTGGACGACGAGGTACTCGAGCCCGAGCTCCTGCTCGGCGAGCGCGATCTTCGATTCGGCTGCTCCGATGAACCCGACCGGGACGCCGATCACGGCGGCCGGCCGAGGGCCGCCGCCTTCGATCAGCTCCAGCAGGTGGAACAGCGCGGTGGGCGCGTTGCCGATGACGACGATCGCTCCAGCGAGCTGCGGGCGCCAGAGTTCAATTGCGGCGGCCGTGCGAGTCGTCTCCAGCCGTGCGGCCAGTGTCACGACGTCCGAGTCCGAGAGCGTGCAGACGACCTCATTGCCGCTCGGCAGCCGCGAGGCCGTGATGCCCGACGCCACCATCCGCGTGTCGCAGAGGATCGGTGCGCCACCGATCAGTGCCGTTTCGGCCGCCGCGCCAAAGCCCGCCGAAGCGTGAACGTCAGCGGCGAGATCGACCATCCCGCAGGCATGGATCATCCGCACCACAGTCCGCGACAGAATCGGATCGAGCCCGTCGAGGTCCGCCTCGGCGCGGATCCTCGCAAACGACCGGCGGTAGATCTCGGCGCCGTCGCGCAGATAGTCCATCGCTCACAGATCCCCGCCGAGCTTCTCCAGCGCGGCCTCGGTCGAGGCGACGGCGTGCTCTTGGTCATTCACGCGCAGCAGCACCCCCGCGGAGGTCGCGGTCACCGCGATCGCTTGCTCGGGGCGCTGCCCGCATCGCCGCTCGCACGCGGTCCAGTGCTCGAGCGGCGCCCCCGCGAGACGAACGGCTGCGCGGCGCGCCGCGGCGGCGCGCACGTCGATGCGAGCCTTTGGGCATCGCCCGAGCCCCGCGCAGGCGCTGAGCCCCGCCCAGCCCGAAGCCTCGTCGAGCACCATTCCCGCCCGCTCCAACGTCCCTGCCACCGCCTCGACGCGGTCAAGGTGGACATCGGTCACTGTCGCGGTCCGGCGGGCAGACAACCGAACTTCGGGGGCAACCGCAGCCAGGCAGGCGAGCATGTCGGCGTCGAGCTGACCGAGCGGGACGAGCGCTGTGAGGGCAATGAGACCGTCCCGTTGAACGAGCCGACCGGGCGTAAGCATCGGCGCCCGCGCGGCGGCGACATCGTTCTCGAGCAGCTCGATGCCAAGTCGCCGGGCGACCAGGTCGGGACCGTCGTCGAGTTCGGCGATCCTCCAAGCGCGACTGCCTGCGATCTCACGCGCGTCGAGGAACGCCCGTGCCACGGCAAGAGCGGCGTGGGCCGCGCTCTCGGCCTGCACGGGCGCGTGTGTCGGCGAGCCTGCGATCTGAAGAACGAACCTTCCCGCGGGCTCGGCCAGGAGCGTCACGTCAGCAGCCGGAGTGAGTGCCAGTCCGCTGCCATCGTCAACCGCGAACAGGAACCGGCCGGGCAGCGAGGCGAGCTCCGGTGAGTCACATAGACCGGCGTCCAGCGCGGCGACGATCCCATCGGTCTCCGCCACAGCGTACGGATGCCGTCCGGCCGTAGGGCTCGCGATCACGTTGCGCGTGCGATCATGGGCCACCGACGGCAGCAGACCGGCCGCGAACAGCAGCTCGGTCAGCTCCAGCACTGCTTCGGCGTGCAACCCTCGGATCTGGAGATTTGCCCGGGATGTGAGATCGAGGAGACCATTGCCCTGACGGGCGGCCTCGGCCAGCGCGAGCAGCTGCTCGGAGCTCAGGCGGCCGCCCGGGACTCGGACGCGCGCGAGGGCCCCGTCCTCGGCCTGATGGAGCGCTATCGCCCCGGGACATCGGTCCGGCCCGGAGCGCGTTTTCGTTGAGGAGAGTTGATCGACCATCGGGCTCAGTCCTGTCACGCGTTCCTGATCTTCTTTGCTCGGAAGGGCCCACCGCGCTTCTACCTTGCCGAACCGCCAGATCAAGAGCGCGACCGCCCACACCACGACGAACAGGCCCACGACCATGTACCCGGCCTTGTTGAGGTCGAAGTTCGCCATGTAGTCGCCGAACCACCCGTGGAAATGAAGCTTGCTGGCCAGCAGTCCGACGACCTCGATGCTCCCGACCAGGAACGCGACTGTAACCGAGAGCGCGGTGATCGTGATGTTGTAATAGACCTTGCGAACCGGGCGGGAGAACGCCCAACCGTAGGCGACGTTCATGAACAGCCCATCCAGGCTGTCGCAGAACATCAACCCGCCTGAGAACAGCAGCGGGAGCGTCAGCACCGCGTACCACGGCAGCCCCTGCGTCGCGGCCGCCGCGGTGCCGGCCAGCAAGAGAACCTCGGTCGCGGTGTCGAACCCGATCCCGAACACGACCCCGACGAAGAACAGCTGCCACGTGTGGTTCACCGCGCGGATCAGCCGTCCGAAGAAGCGATTCATCAGCCCCCGCGACTGAAGCTGAGCCTCCAGCTCCTCCTCGTCATAAGCGCCTCGGCGCATGTCCCGGAACACCCGCAGGATTCCAACGAGCACGAGGACGTTGAGCGCAGCGATCGCGAGCAAGAACGCAGCCGATAGGGCGGTGCCGACCACACCGCCGGCCCTCGCAAACCCGGAGCTAGGCGTGACCACCGCCTTGAAGACAGACTTGGCCGCGACCGTGATCCCAACTCCTACGACCATCACCACACTCGAGTGTCCGAGCGCGAAGAAGAACCCGCTGCCCAGAGGGCGCTTTCCCTCAGCCATCAGCTTCCGAGTCGAGTTGTCGATCGCCGCGATGTGGTCTGCGTCAAACGCGTGCCGCAACCCGAGCGTCCATGCAGTCACGGCGACGCCAAGCCCCACACCCAGGCCCTTGTAGCGCAAATGATGCGGCAGCACCTCAAGCGCGAAGATCCCCCAACCCAACGCGTTGACCCCGACAATCGCCGTCAGCATCCCGCCGATCCGCGCGCGCTCAGCCCGGGTAAACGAGCGCCACGCCGACCCGATCCGCGCGATTGTGGTTGAGATGGTGATCCTCCGTTCGAGCCCGGAGGAAGAAGAGCCGGCGCCTGAAGCGCACGAACCGCCCTTCATCCGAGGACTGGTTTCGTCGACGCGGGGCTAGGCGACCGGGCTAACCCATGTTCAGGGCATCACCGTTGCGGGACAGCGCCGGAATCTCACCGGACTTCGCTGCGCACTGCGTCACACCAGCTGCCGCCGATGCGCCCGCCAGGCTATTCGACGCGCGCTCAGACTGTCAAGACCCCGCGAGGCGGCCCGCGCACGCGCAATCCGGGAGTTGACGCGCGAATCGCGCTGCCTCCGCGCCAGACCTGCTTTCCGATCCCGGAGATCCGTCAGCGAGGCCAGTAGTCAGACCCCCTAGGCCGGTGTTGCGGGTCCATCAGCGACGCTGTCGCTTCCCTCCTATGCGCGAAAAGCGCGTCTCTGCGGACGATCGCTTTCCTTGGTCTCACCGCGTCACCCCGCGCGATCGGGTTGGCGACGTTGCCATCGTCGCGATTCGCCCCCTGGTCGGTTTCCGCGCTATCGAAATCGCCCAACAGCGAGCGCGTCTCGTGCCGGCGCAAGGTAGTGCTCGTCTCGTCGGGGTGCAGCCGGCGCTGCGACTACGGCGTCGTCGCGTCGGGTGAGGCGTCTGTGGATGCTTGGTTGGCGGTTTGAGCGATCTGGTAACCGCGAGTGACCTTGGTCAGTTCCCCGGTCTTGGCCAGCCGAGAGAGCGTGGTGCTGACGCTCGGGCGACCCAGCCCCGTCGCAGCTGCGATCTCCCCAGCGGTCATCGCCTTACCATCGGCCAGGGTCTCCAAAACGGCGCGCCTGGTCGCGCCCGGGACGGTAGGCGTGCCCTCGCCGGCCTGTCTGGCCGGCTTGGTCGACCGCGGCTTGGTCTGCCGTGATGAGCTGGCCACCGGCGGCTTAGCCCGTAAGCGTGAGGTGTCTCGAGGCGGCGCCGCGGCGCTCGCCGTCCTCTGGGCGCGACGTGGCGAGCGAGCCTGGGCCGCTGAGGAACGAGTCGTCGTAGGGGGTTCAGGGGTTCCGTCGCGTGACCCCAGAGCAGTCAGCGCCTGGCGCAGCCTGCCAGCCTCGCCGAGCAGCGCGCCGAGGCGAGTTTTGATGTCACGGCTGAGTTGGCCAAGCATGCTCTGGCGATCCCTTACATTTGATGGGTCCGGCCGATCCTAGCCCCTCGGCCGGTGAACCCCGATCACGTAGGCGGTGATGTTTCTCCGGAGCGGGCCCGTGCATCGCGAAGGACAGCGGCGGCGCGAAGACGTCGCGGCGGGCACGGCTCTGAGAACGTGTCGTTGCGGCTTGCGCCCTCGCGTTGCGATCGACCTCCACCCACCACCGAGCTCGGCCGGCAACTGGAAAGCCCCCTGTCCGCGCACACGAGCGCACTGGAACGACCGGGTGACCGGACGCTCGTCGTCAGCCGGGGGGCTGGCCACCGAGCAGTCAGGTCGCTGCTCGTTATGCGCCCAGGCGACGTCGTGCCTTCTGCACGGAGGGCAGCGCGGCTTTTGCCTTGGTCAACGGTCGTGCTCTGAGATCAACGCTGGCTGGTTTGGCGGCGATCTCGATCTCCTCGCCGGTTGCCGGGTTGCGGCCCTTGCGCTTCTTCTGAGCCGGCTTGACGCGCACGGTCAGCTGGACCAGCCCGCCGATCCGGACCTTCTGCGCGTTACCAAGCTCCTCAAGCACGATCTCATCAAGCGCGGCCAGGGCACGCTTGACATCGCTCTTGCTCAGCTCGGTGCGGTCAGCGACGGCGGCGACTAACTGCGTCTGGGTTAGCGGCAAGGATGTCTCCAGTTCGTTGGTATGACGAAGGCGAGGTTGCCCGGATCGTCGTGGAACTTCGGCGGCGATCCTCACGGGTTGATGGTCACACGGTAACGGGCTGCGCGATCTCCTGATGGCCGTGGGTCTTCTCGGCAGCGAGGATGTGACGTTCGATCGCGATCACGAGCTTGGCGAGGTCGCGGTAGCCGATGATCCTGCGGAACTGCTGCTCGGCGACAAGCATTCCGGCGGCGGTCCAGCGCTTGCGCATGTCACCGTCGTGCCAGCGCTTGACGTTGCGCTGCGTGTAGCGGATGATCTCGATCATGCTCTCGCACGGGTTCGTCGAGCCGAGCGTCTTGCGAGTTGCCCGTCGATCCCGAGCTGCATCAGTGTGAGCGTCTCGGACATCCCTTCGCGCAGTGAGGCGCCAGCGTCGGGCCAGGTCCGGTCGAGCTCTGAGGCGAGCAGCTCGAGCCGCTCTTCAGCGAGGTGGTGATCGGTCAGCGCCCATGCCCCGCGGATCCTCGCCAGGACCCGCGGCCGGTCGCGCTCGGGCAGCAAGTCACAGACATTCCTTTCCTTGTGGCGGTGACACCGATGCACCAGCGCGTGCTCGCCGAACACGTTCTTGATCGCCCGCCGGAGCGCCTTGCCTCCGTCGATGACGAACAGGATCGCTTGCTCAGGGTCCAAGCCGCGGTCGACCAGGTCCGCCAGCAGCATCCCGACCAGCGTCGCG
>JAABUZ0100006317.1_pt1 | contig 14887 bp, 14 predicted proteins | sample 5562091 | NCBI WGS metagenome assembly JAABUZ01 (sample SAMN12813069, study PRJNA571459) | rock metagenome | isolation source: Antarctica rocks | place: Antarctica: Victoria Land, Linnaeus Terrace sud | collected 2015-12-21 | reverse complement strand
CGGGCACGAGCGGTTCCAGAAGTCGCCACTGGTCGTCGGTCAGGTCGGTCGAGTAGGCTTTGCGAGGGGCAGATAAATGTTCCATGCCCTAGTTTCGGAAGAAAACAAAACTTCCTATACAGTCTCTAAACAACAGGATTTCTCCGCCATGCCCGCGCGTGGCTCCGCCGTCGGCCTCGCTATCTCCGAGTACGGTTCGCCCGCAAAGACCGTCCTGCTGTTCGAGGTGCAAGGGAGCACGGACCCAAACCAGGCCTACGACGTCAGCCTGAACGATCCGACCAATGGGAAGGCTGACAACTCCAACGGGAACAACGGCCAATCACCCAGCGGCTATGGAGTCGGCAACGATTACGATCCCAGCGGCGCGGGGACGCAGCCGGTCGCGAGCGCGTCGGCTGGTGGCCTGAAGTATGCGACGGGCTACCTCGGCGGCTGGTCCTCACACAGCGCCCTGTTTGCCAACGTGCTGGGGCGTCACAGCGACGGGGCCAACTACTTGATGGCCGACCAGCACGCCAAGTTCCTCCGCCCATCCGCCGTCAGCGCCGGCCACAACGATCCGTACAATTACTGCGGCGATGAACAGCCGTTCAAATCGTCTGGCTACAATGCCGCAAGCACAAGCTGCGACAAGTACGCTGCTACCTTCAGCCCCAGCTAGCTGGCACGGGGCCGAGCCTCACGCTCTGTCAGCACAGCGGGCACCGCACTTTCCCAGCGCGGTGTCCGCCTTTTTCGTCAAAGGTGACCATGAAACGGTTCTCCCGCTTCTTCCTGTTCGCGCCCCCCTTTTTGTTCGTGCCGCTGGCGCTCATTTCTTGCGCGAGGCCGCAGACGTCCCAGGTGCAGATGCCCCCGTCGCTACCCGTCGCCGCCACCCCTGCCGGGACTGTCAGCGCGCCTCCCGCCGTGCCGGCGGGTGCGCTCCGCCTCGAAGCCGAGGACGCCGCGCTGACCGGGAACGCCGTCCAGACCAGGCGGGCCGGCTTCTCCGGCAGGGGCTACGTCGGCGGCTTCGCACAGGACGGCGCGAAGATCGTCTGGACGGTCCTCCATGCCCGCGCGGGGCTGTACCAGGTGCAGCTCCGCTACAGCGCGCCGTTCGGGCCGAAGGGGTACGACCTAGTGGTCAACGGCCTGAAGCTTTCCGGCACGTTCCCCGGCACCGGCGAGGCGTTCGCCACGCAGGCGGCAGGGAGAGTGGAACTCAAAGGCGGCGCGAACACCGTCGAGATCGACCGGGGATGGGGGTATTACGACATAGACGCACTGGACCTTGTCCCGGACAACGCCGCGCAGCCTCTGGCCGCCGTGCCGGAAACGCTGGCGGACCCGCAGGCGACGCCCGCCGCGCGCGCCCTGATGCACCGGCTGGTATCTTTGTACGGCACGAAGACTCTGTCGGGCCAGTATGAAGCAAAAGACTCGGCCTACGTGCGGAGCGTCACCGGCAAAACGCCCGCGCTCTACGGCGGCGACCTGATGGACTATTCGCCCTCGCGCGTGGCCCACGGCTCGAAGCCGGACGGCACGACCGAGGCGATCATCGCCGAGGCGAGGGCGGGCCGCATCATCACCCTGTCCTGGCACTGGAACGCCCCGACGGGGCTGGTCAACGCCCTGATCACGGACAAAGCCGGCAAGACCGTGGACGCCCGCTGGTACAAGGGCTTCTACACCTACGGCACAACGTTCGACGTCCAAAAGGCCCTGGACAACCCCGGCTCCCCCGAATACGCCCTGCTGCTGCGGGACATCGACGCCATCGCCGTCCAGCTCCAGAAGCTCTCCGATGCCGGCGTCCCCGTGCTGTGGCGTCCGCTGCACGAGGCCGAAGGCGGCTGGTTCTGGTGGGGGGCGAAAGGGCCGGACTCCTTCAAGAAGCTCTGGCGTCTGATGTTCGACCGCCTGACGAACGCCCATCACCTGCACAATCTCATCTGGGTAGACTGTTCGGGGACGGACCCTGCCTGGTATCCGGGCGACGACGTCGTAGACGTCGTCGGCATCGACAAGTACCCCTCGGACGTCGGCGACCCACTCAGCGGCACCTGGGAGACCCTGAAAGCGCGTCACGACGGCAAAAAGCTGCTCGCCTTGACCGAGTTCGGCGGCGTCCCCGACGTGGAGAAGATGCGCCGCTACGGCGTCCGGTGGTCCTATTTCGTGTCCTGGACCGACGCGCTGGGGCCGCACAAGATGTCCCCGGAAGCTTTGAGGCGCATCTACGGCGGCGACGCGGTGGTCTCGGCGGAGACCAAATAGGAAGGCGGAGACTCCACGATGACACACAAGCACCTAGCCTCTCTCACAATAGGAATGCTCTGTCTCGCGTGCGGCTTGGCCGCTGTGGGGGCCGCCGCGCCCGCCCCCGCCGTCCCGCGCTTCGCGAGGTTCGAGGCGTCGTTCACGCTCGCGGGCCAGACCGGCAGCCCGTTCGACCCGGTCACCAACGACGTCCGGGTGACGTTCTCGGGGCCGGGCGGGCGGGGCGTGACGGTGCCCGCGTTTTGGGACGGCGACCGATGGCGCGTCCGCTTCGCGCCGCCTCGACCCGGCGCTTACGCCCTGGCCGTGCGGCGCGGCGGGGTCTTGCTCAAGCCCGCCGACCTCGCCCCGGCCCGCTTCCGCTGTGTCCCCTCCGCCTCGCCCGGCTTCGTGCGGCGCGACCCGCAGGCGGTCCAGCGGTTCGTCTTCGACGACGGCCAGACGTACTACCCCCTGGGCATGAACGCGGCGTGGACAGGCGGGAACATGCCCGATTACGCCGCGCCCTTCGCGTCGATGCACGGGGCCGGGATGAACTGGGCGCGCGTCTGGATGACGTTCTGGGACGGCAAAGCCCTGGAATGGTCGCCGGACAAGTCCAAGAACCCGGCGCGGGGCGAGCTTCTCCTGGACGCCGCGCGCCGCTGGGACGCGATCTTCGACGCCGCCGCCCAAAACGGCGTCTACGTCCAGATGACCTTGCAGCACCACGGCCAGTACACCGAGAAGACCGACCCCAACTGGCGCGACAACCCGTTCAACGCGGCGAACGGTGGGTTTCTGGCCCGCCCCGACGACTTCTTCACCAACCCCGAGGCCCGGCGTCTGACGAAAGCAAAATACCGCTACATCGTCGCCCGCTGGGGCTACTCGACGCACCTGCTGGCCTGGGAGCTGTTCAACGAGGTGCAGAACATCGGGGAGGCGCAGGGGCACTTCGCGGACGTCGTCGCCTGGCACAAAGAGATGGCAGCGTACCTGCGCTCGCTGGACACGAATCATCATTTGGTCACGACGAGCGTGACCGTGCCCCAGGAGCCGCTGGCCGCCATCGGCCTGGACTACGACCAGCCGCACGAGTACACCCGCGATCTGGTCTCGTACTTCGCCGGGCTGGGCGGAGCCGACAAGCCGCTGTTTGTGGGGGAATGGGGGCCGGACGACGCCAAAACGGGCATGACGGAGCAGACCCTGCACGACGGCCTGTGGGCCAGCCTGATGGCCCCCACGGCGGGCGCGGGCCAGTTCTGGTACTGGAACGACGTCATCGCGCATTCGTGGTGGCCGCAGTTCGCGTCGGCCTCCAGCTTCCTGCGCGCCGAAAGTGTTACCAAGGGCCGGACGCTGTGGGCGCGGGTCCCCGTCCGCCTGCACACGGACGGCGCATTGGGCGAACTGTCTTTCGCCTCGACCGGCGGCTGGGGCAAGGCGACGCGCGACACGGTCACGGTTCCGCCGGACGGCCAAGCACCCGACCTGAGCGGCATCCCGTCGTTCATCCAGGGCGGCAACCACCGGGACATGATGCCCAAACCCCTCACGTTCGTGCTGGACTGTCCCCAGGCCTGCCGGTTCCGTGTGGACATCGGCACGGTCGCAAAGGCCGGCGCGCACCCGGTCCTGACCGTAGACGGGGTGCAGGCCGCCGCCATCGACTTCCCGGCCTCCGGCGCGGACCACGACGCGGGCCGGTCGCTCTCCGCTGAACTGACGGCGGGGCCGCACCGGGTTGCGCTGTCCAACGCGGGCACGGACTGGTTCGTTGCCACCCGCCTGACGGTCACGCGCTACGCGCCGCCGGTCGCCGTCCTCGCCAAAGGCGACGGCCGCCGGGTCGTCTTCTGGGCCTACAGCCGCGACCGCGCGGGCGCATCCCCCACCGCCGGGGCGACTCTGCTGCTGAACGGGCTTGCGCCCGGCGCATACACGGCCCACCTGTGGGACACATGGCAGGGCCGCGCGCTGCCCGCCGCCCCTGTGACGCGGCGGGGCAGCCGGTGGGAAGTAGCCCTGCCCGCCGCCGCCCTCGCCCGCGACGTGGCGGGGGTCGTTGAGGCGAAGTAGAAACGGACGAGGGAACACACGATGACCCAAAAATACGCAGCGCTGCTTCTCCTGCCCACCCTGTTTGGCTTTCTGTGCGCGACCCGCGCGGCGGCCCAGGCCGCGCCTCCGGCCGACGCCGCGGCCTACCGGCGGCTGGCGAGCGAGACCGAGGACAACCTGCAAAGGCAGGTCCTGGCGCAGTGGTTCCCGCGCGCCGTCGATCCCGCCGGGGGCTTCTTTCAGAACTACAACGAGGACTGGTCGCGCGGCGCGGGGAACGAGAAGTCCATCGTGTATCAAGCGCGCCTGACCTGGATCGCCGCCCAGGCCGCCTCGCGTTACCCCGCGTTGGCGGGCACTTACAGGGGCTACGCGCGGCACGGGCTGGATTTCCTGGCGGGCAGGATGTGGGACGCGAAGAGCGGCGGCTTTTTCTGGGGATTGGACGACGCGGGCGCACCGGAGCGCGGCGGCGAGAAGCACGTTTATGGGGTCTCGTTCGCCCTCTATGCCCTCTGCGGGGAATACGGCGCGACCCACGACGCCCGCGCGCTGGCGCTGGCCCAGCGCGCGTACCGCTGGCTGGACGCCCACGCGCACGACGCCGAGCACGGCGGCTATTACGAGGCCTTGACCGCGCGGGGCGACCCGATCCTCGCGCCCATGGACCCCGCCCAGCCGGGTGACGAGATCGGGACGCGCTACGGCATCAAGACGATGAACACCCACATCCACCTGCTGGAGTCGCTGACCGCGCTGTACGCGGTCTGGCCCGACGCCGGCCTGCGGACGCGCCTGGAGGAGGTCTTCGCCCTGGTGCGCGACCGGATCGCCGTCGAGCCGGTCGGCGCGCTGAACTACCAGTTCCTGCCGGACTGGCGGCCCCTGCCCGACCACGACTCGTTCGGGCACGATGTCGAAACCGCCTACCTGCTGACCGAGGCGTCCGCCGCCCTGGGCCGGCCCGACGACGCCCGGACGTGGGCGCTGGCCCGGCGCATCGTTGATCATGCGCTGGATTTCGGCTGGGACGGCACCCACGGCGGCTTCTACGATTCGGGGTCGGTGTTCGGCAAGCCGTATGCGACCGAGAAGATCTGGTGGGTGCAGGCGGAGGGTCTGAACGCGCTGCTGCTGATGCACGCGCGGTACGGGAAACAGACGCCGCGCTACTGGGCGGCGTTCAACCGGCAGTGGGCGTTCGTCCGGGACCACCAGACCGACCACGCCCACGGCGGCTGGCAGGCGACGGTCCAGGAAGATGGCACGTCCATTCCGGGCCGCGCCAAGAGCGACGGCTGGACGGAAGCCTATCATCAGGGACGCGCCCTGCTGAACGTCTCAGCGACCTTGAGGAAGCTGGCGGGGGATTAAGCCCCTACCCCCGCATGTCCATCCCGCTGTCCACCGTCAGCGTCACCCCGGTGATGAACGCCGCGAGGCCGCTCAGGAGGAAGCACATCGCCCCGGCGACATCCGCGGGCAGGCCGATCCGCCCCAGCGGGAAATCGGCGGCGAGGGCGGCCCGGTTCAGCGCGTCCAGACTCGGCGCGGCTATCTCGGTCTCGGCCCAGGCCGGAGCGATGCAGTTGACCCGGATTTGGTCGCCCGCAAGCTCCTTCGCCATCGAGCGCATGGACATGATCTGCGCGCCTTTCGACGCCGCATAGGCCGAATACTCCGCGCTGCCGCGCTGGCCCGCCGTGCTGGTTTAAACGACGACCGAGCCGCCTTGCCCACCCGCCCGCATCTGGCGCGCGGCGGCACGGACCGCCAGGAACGTCCCCCGGACGTTGACCGCCATGGTCTTGTCCCAGCCTTCCACCGTCATCTCCTTTAAGCGCCCCCCTCGAAGACCCCCGCCGAGACGACCATCCCGCGCAGCGGCCCGAGCCGCCCGACGGCCTCGTCCACCGCCCGGTCCAGCGCCCCGTCTTCGGCCACGTCCGCCTGCACGGCCCAGCCCCGCACGGCCGCCGCCGCGTCCGCGTTCTTCTGGTAGTTCACGCTGACGCACACCCCCGCGCGGGCCGCCATCTTGGCCGCCGCCGCCCCGATGCCCCAGCTGCCGCCGGCGACAAGGACGTGCTTGTCCGAAGGATTGATCATGTCCACTTCCCGCTTCATTCGTAGGTGTTCACCCGCGCTCGCCGGGTGTCAGGGCTTCTGGAGGAGCGATGCGGGGAGCACGAGCGGCGGGCCGCCGGGGCGGAAGCCGGGGACGCGGCGCAGGACTGCGCCGTCGAGCCGCACGGTCAGCCCCCGGCCCGCCTCCGGCTCGTTCCAGAGCACATCCACCCGATGCCCCCGGTAGGGCGCCCCGCGCAGGGCGAAGTGCGTCAAGCCCAGCGGCAAGGGGTCGATCACCAGCCCACCATCGTCCTGCGGCGTCAGGCCCGCCGCCTGGCGGATGATCGTGTCGATCCACCACGAATGCATGTAGTCCCTGAATCCGCTTTCCGGCTCCCCGGTCAGCGAGTTGTAGTGCTCGTAGAAGTCCGCCCGAGGCCGGAGCTGGAGGGCCGCGACGCGGCGGAACAATTCCGCCGCCTGCGGCAGAGCGGCCCGGTCCATCCGCTTGGCGGTCTCGGCGAAGCCTTCCAGGACGTGCGAGTTCGTCGCCGGCCAGGTCGGACCGGCCCAGTAGCGATGCACCGGGTCGAATTCGGGGTCGGACTGCGAGAGCGCGGGGACGGGGTAAGGCGTCCAGTACTCCTTCGGGTTCAGCAGATACCGCGAGATTTCGCTCAGGCTGGCCTTCGTCATCACGCCCGCGAACATGGGGTAGAAGATCGTCAGCGAGTTGTAGTCGGTCCGCTCGCCGGTCTCCGGGCTGCGGTCGCGGTAGCGCCCCAGGGCGGGGTCCCAGAGGACGGTGTTCAGGGCGTGCGCGGACCGGGCGGCGTAGGCGGCATAGTACGCCGCGTCCCTGGCGTTCCCCAGCACGCGGGCCATGTTCGCCACGGCCTTCAAGTTCAGGATGGCGTAGCAAGTGGCGTCGATGGCCTGATAGCGGGCCGGAACCGGCCCTTTCCAGCGACGGTGCAGGTCGTCCATGCCCGTTTCAAGCTGGTCATCGATGCGGAACAGCCCGCTGCGGTCCGGGTCGCGGTCTCTGATCCACCAGTCCATGTCCTTTTTCATGCCGGGGTAGACCTGCCGAATCAGGTCCGGGCGACCGTGGATTTGGTAGAACTTCCAGGCGGCCCAGGGCATCAGCGATTGACCAGTCCGGGAGGCGTGGGCTACCGGCACACGGTTCGTGGCGGGCGTGGCGTACCACGGGAAGCGCCCGTCGTCGTAGGCGACGACCGGCATGTTGGCGATCTGGCCGAAGCCTGCGGCGGGGTCCGTCTGCCAGTTGAGGTCGAAGGCCATGAACGGCGCGCTGTAGCAGCAGTACGTCTGGAAGGCCTCCCGGCCCTCCATGTCCATGGGGTAGCGGAAGTAGCCCAGGTCGCCGCCCGCCCGCGAGAACAGCAGCAGGAACCAGCGGAACGCATACAGCTCGCTCAGGCTCCGGTCGGAGCAGGTGAAGGCGGGCACCTGGGTCGCATAGAACGCCTGCCAGACCCGGCGGTTCTGGGCGGGCGGGTCGGGCTGGCGCAGCACGGCCTGGAGGTGCGCCGTCGCCCGCGCGGCGTCGCGGTCGAAGGCGCAGGCGAACACGGCGGACCGGGTCTGACCCGGCGGCACGACGAGGTCGTAATCCAGCGCATAGGCCCCCGGCGTGTCCGTGTCGGCACGCGTGGGTGCCAGGCGGCTGCCGATCACCAGGCTCAGGCCGTTCGGGAGCTTGCCGGGGAACACGTTCCGGTCCGTCAGGACGACGAAATCGCCGCTGCGCCGGGTGGCCTTGGCACCGCCCGGCCCGGCCCGGAAGTCCGCCGATTGGCGGCAGTCGCCGCGCACCGTGATCCGGTGCGTGACGGGCGCGGCCCCGAGGTTGGTGACGAGGACGCGCGACACGACCACGTCGTCCTGGGTGACGCAGACCTGCCGCTGCTCGAACGTGCCGTCCCCCGACGCGGGGGCGGGGGGCGGGGGCGTCCCCGCTCCGATCTCCAGCCGGTCCACGTTGACGTTGCCGACCCGCCCCGCCGGGTCGCCCTGCGGGGTCACGAGCACGTAGTCGGGGAACCAGCGGAGGGTCTGACCGTCGGCGGCGCTGAACACGTCGGTCATGTCCTGGGTGGCATAAAAGAAGTTGGAGGGTGTGCCGGTGTAGAGGGCAACGTTGCGGCCGTGACCGACGGTGTTCTTGTCCGTCCGGTTGCCGACCAGGTCCAGCACAGGGACGGGGGGGAGTGTCTGCGGAACGGCCCCGGCAGGCACCTGCGGGCCGGCCGGGCCGGCGACGGTCAGGCGCAGCCGGTGCGGCCCGGCGGCCAGCGCGGGCAGGGCAAGCGCCGCAGTCCCGAATTGGTCCGGCAGGTCGCCCCAGCCGCCCGTCGGGGCGACGATGACGATTCCGGCCGGGTTGCCGTCGAGGCTGACCCGGAGGCGGGCCGTGCCGGTCTGGGCGCGCGCGTATCGGATCGTCAGCAGCGCGGGCGCGACCGGGGCGGACTCGGTGAAGGCGTACTCGGCATAATCGCCCGTGTGCGTACCCCAGTTCATGCCCAGGACGTGCCCGTAGGCGGAGCCGGCTTTCCGGTCCTCGCCCGTGGACCCCTGCTGCCTCACGGGGGCCGCGCCTTCGAGGATGACGCCCTGCGCGCGGGCGGCCCCGCCCGCCCCAAAGAGGGCCAAAAGCCCCAGTGCCGTCAGCACGGAAAAAGAATGCCGCATGGTCCTGCCTGCTCCGATCTTGAACGTGACGGGCGCTGCTCAGGCGGCCAGCTCACCCGCCGCCCTGTGCCCCCGGAAACTTCGCATGATGGATACGTCACGCGGCCTCGGTCGGATGAAGTCGGCGAGTTCACGCACCGGCTTTCTTTCCACCGTCCCCCACGCACCCCCCGCGTAACGTCAGCTACTGAGTCTACCCGGCCACGCCCGGCATACTCCCCCGCCCCTGTCAGACGGCTACCCGTAGTTCGACTCGGGGTGCTTGCCCAGCAGCCGGAGCTGCCGCTCGTTCGCGGCGGCGAGTATCTCGGGGTTGTACTGCCACGGCCAGGGCGAGAACTTCTGGCTGATGAAGCGGTGCGCGTAGTGTACCTGAAGCAGGTAGCGGACCGCGTCCGAGGTGTTCCGGCTGCCCGAGTGCCAGATCTCGCTGCGGAAGAACAGCACGTCGCCGGCCTTCACCAGCACGGGTTCCAGGCCGCGCCCGTGCCACTCCGGGTCGGGGCCATCGGCTTTGGACAGGCCCCGGCCCGACTTGTGGCTGCCGGGGATGACGTAGGTGGGGCAGTGCGCCTCGGTCGGGATGTCGCTCAAATAGTAGTGGGCGGTGCAAACGTAGAGGGGGAGTCTAAATGCAGGGTCGTCGAAGTTCGACTCGGGCACGGTGATCCAGATCTGGTCGGTGTGCGGGTTCGCGCCGTCGTAGCCGGGGTGGGAGCGCCAGGCGGTCTCGCCGATGATGTGGCACTGCTCACCCATCGTCGCCTCGGCCAGGTCCACGACGCCGGGCCGGTCGATCTGGTCCAAGAAGACGCGCTCGCGGTTGAAGACGCACTTGTAGTGCTCCTGGAGCGGGGACTTCTGATCGAACCCGAACGGCTCCAGGCGGTCCACGGCCCCGCGCAGGCGGGCGCACTCCTCGGGGGAGAGCACACCGGGGACGAGCGCGAAGCCGTCCTCGTGCATGGCCTCGGCCATTTCGTCCACCTGATCGAGCGCGAAGGTCTTTTGGAGGTAGGCGAACGGCGCAGGCGCGGCGGGCGTTTCGGCGGGATTTTCAAGTGTCAGCATGGATCAGGGTCTTTCAGGGCGGCGGGTCAGAGCCGGGACGAGAACTCGTAATCGCCCGAGCCGGCCTCGAACACGGCGCAGCCGTCTTCGGCGCGGGCAGGGCGCAGGCCACCGGACTCGCGGGCGGCGGCGGGATCGGCGGCGGGAACGGAGATCGTCGCGGTGACGTTCGGCGGGACGGTGACGGACCAGCGGAACGTGTCGCCGTCCAGCGTCCAGGCGCTGTCGATGCGGCCCCGGATCGAGTCGAACGAGGCGCGCACGGAGCCGAGGCGGCGGTCCGGGTGCGGGCGCAGCCGCAGGTGGGCGAAGCCGGGCCGGTCGGGGTCCAGGTCGATGCCCGCCACGTACCGCTGGAGCCACTCGCCCACCGAGCCGAGCGAATAGTGGTTGAACGAGTTCATGCCCACGTCCCCGAAGCCCCCGTCCGCCGTCCAGCCGTTCCACCGCTCCCAGATCGTCGTCGCGCCGTGACGGATCGAGTAGCCCCACGAGGGGAACGTGTCGTTGAGCAGGAGCTTGTACGCGACGTCGGCATACCCCGCCTCGGTCAGGACCGGGCACAGATAGCCGACGCCGACGAAGCCCGTCGAGAGGTGCCCCTTGGCCTTGATGTCTTCCACTAAATGTCGCGCGGCGGGTGCGCGCATCTCGGGAAACAGCAGGCCGAAACGCAGGGCCAGCACGTAGGCCGTCTGCGTGTCGCCCTTCAGGCGGGCGTCGCCCGACACGAACGCCGCGCTGAAGGCGGCTCGGATGTGCTCGAACAGCGCCTCGTAGCGCGCGGCGTCCTCGGCCTTGCCGAGGACCGCCGCAGTTTTGCTCATCAGCGCGGCGTCATAAGCGTAGTACGCGGTCGCCAGCAGGTCTTTGTCCGTCTCGGCGTCGATGGAAAGCCAGTCCCCGAAGTCGTTGTTGCGCCGCTCCAGCCACAGCCCGTCGGGGTTGGCGCTCTGGAGGTACCCGATCCAGCGGGCCATCGCGCCGTAGTGCTTCTCCAGAATGCGCGCGTCGCCGTAGACCTGGAAGATCGTCCACGGCACGATCACGCCCGCGTCGCCCCACGCGGGTGCCCCGTCGGACGTGTCCACCAGCCGGGGCGCGACGTCGGGGAAGCCGCCTTCGGGCGATTGGGCGTCCTCGACGTCGTCCATCCACTTGGAGAAGAACGCCGCCACGTCCCGGATGCCCGTTGCGGTGCGGACGAAGATCTGGGCGTCGCCCATCCAGCCCAGCCGCTCGTCGCGCTGCGGGCAATCGGTGGGGATGCTCAAAAAGTTGCCCCGCAGGCCCCAATCGATGTTGGAGACGAGCTGGTTGACCATCGGGCTGTCGCAGGCGAACGTGCCGGTCCTGGGCGTGTCTGAGTGCAGGACGCAGCCGGCCACGGCGTCCAGGCTGGGGACGCCGGGGAAGCCCGTCACCTCGACGTAGCGGAAGCCGTGGAACGTGAAGTGCGGCTCGAACGTCTCGGGGCCGCCCCCCTTGAGGATGTACGTGTCGGTGGCTTTGGCCGAGCGTAGGTTGGAGACGTACAGGGCACCGCCCTGAGTGATCATCTCGCCGAAGCGCAGGCGGACGATGGTCCCCGCCGGGCCTTCCACCTTCAGCCGCGCCCAGCCGACCATGTTCTGGCCCAGGTCGAAGAGGTAAGTCCCTGGCACCGGCTGCGTGACGGCCTCTGCCGCCAGCTCCTGCGTGACACGCACCGGCGGGTCGGCCTGCGCGACGAGGGGGACGCCGGTCGCCCGGCCCTCGCCGTTGACCTCGACGGGCACCCAGGCCGAGTCGTCGAAGCCGGCCATGTCCCAGCCGGGCATCTCCAGGCGGGCATCATACGCCTCGCCCATCAGCATGTCGGAAGACAGGATCGGCCCGGTCGCCGCCCGCCACTCGCCGTCCGTGCCGACCGTCTCGCGCGTACCGTCGGCGTACTCGACGTTCAACTGGGCCAGCATCTGCCCCCGGTCGCCGTAGTGCGCCCGCTGCCGCTCGCCCGGCGCGTTGAAGCCGACGTAGCCCGCGTACCAGCCGTCACCCAGCATCGCCCCCAGGGTGTTGCCGCCGGCTTGCAGAAGGCCCGTGACGTCGTAGGTCTGATACGCGATCCGCTTCGTGTAGTCGGTCCAGCCCGGCGCGAGGTGGGCGTCCCCGACCCGGCGACCGTTGACGGACAGGGCGTAGACGCCCCGCGCCGTGGCCGACAGCGTGGCCCGCGCGACGGGCCTTTCCACGGCGAACGCGCGCCGCAGGAACAGGGCCGGGGAGAGGTCCAGGTTCGGCTGCCCGGTGAAGAGGCTGATCCACCGCGCGGCCCAGTCGGCGGGCGAGAGCAGGCCCATCTGCCAGAAGGCGGGCGCGCTCCACGGCGACTCTCGGCCCGCTTCGTCCCAGACGCGCACCTTCCAAGAGACTCGCTGGCCTGACCGCAGGGCCGCGCCCGCGTAGGCGATCTGGTTTGTGTCGGACGAAAAAACTTTGCCGCTGTCCCAGAGCACGCCGCCGTCCGCCTGGATCTGGTACGCGGTCTGCCGGACATCCCGACCCTCGGCGGCCAGCGTCCACGAAAGGCGCGGGGCGGGGCTGTCGATGCCCAGCGGGTCGGTCCGGTACTCGCAGCGGAGCGAGAGGGGGTGCAGGTTGGTCATAAGCGTGGGGCCTCTTCTGGTGATGCTGCCATCTCCCCGGCTTCCATGACGGCCGGGAAGTGCTCGCCGGTCAGCGGGGCACCGGGCGCGACGTGGATGTGATGCTCGATCAGATGCGTCCTCCCGCCCGGTTCGTAGCGCGTCCAGCCCGGCATATAGTGAACCGCGATGGCGTGCCGGGGGTTGTCCGAGCGGTTGGCCGGGGCACCGTGCCAGGTCCGGCAGTAGTGGAAGAGGACGCCGCCCGCCTTCACCTCGCGCGGCACGATCTCGACGGCTTGGCCTTCGGGGACGGATGCGGGGTCGTAGGTCGGCGCGAACATCTCGGGGGCGATACCGACGGTGCCCTCGCCGATGCCTCCCCTGGAGACGTGTCGCCGCACCTATTTTATCCCAGGACCGCGCCCGGTGAATAGGGCGGGCACAAAATCCACTGGAGAAAGAAGCCCCCGCCCCGGCCGGTCGTGCCCCAACGGGCGCGAAGACGGCCTTGACGTTGCAAAAAGTCGCCAGAAACCGGGGAGAATTGGCCTGCGCCGCGCCCGAGGTCGCAGGGCGGAGACAGGCCGAAACAAGAGATCCCCGGCCGCCGGCCGGGGATCTCCACTTACTTCTACTTGTGTAGGCTCTCGCCTTTGGCGTCCCGCCAGCCGCCGCTCGACACGCTGCTACTTGCGGTCCGGCAGGGTAATACTTCTGCTCTGGACGGCCTCCGTGAAGTCGTCAATGGAGCGCATCAGCTTCTCGAAGCGGGCCGCCGCGCCAGGCGACAGGTTGCTGGTGTCCACGCTCAGGCTGGGCGAGGCCGCAGGCTGAGGATGCTCCGACGGGCGGCTCGGCACGTAAGCACGCGCGTGGGTTTGACAGGTCTTGGTCACAGACATCAGTATCAGTCAGTGATGCTCAACTAAGACCTTCTCCTCCGGCCTCGCAGACAGAGGGCTGTCTTCCCCGAAATCCAGCCGCCCCTGCTCAGTGTTTCTTGCGGGCGGCGTGTGGCGCGGCTTGGACGGCCGACCAAGCAGGGCGACGGCCAGGGTGCTCACCGCACCCAGGCCCGCCAAACACAACGAGACAACCTCCAATGGCTCACTCATTTTGCTTCCTTTCTTCCTCGCTGCGAGCCTCTCGCTTGGCCTCCTCGCCCAGTAGCAGACACCCGGCGCTGCACAAGACGGAGAAGCTGAAAAGCCACAAGGATGCCCGCGCGGTCCGGCCCACGTTGTAGGCAACGTGCGCCTCGATCTTGTCGGCGACAATGCCGTACCAGACGACGCAGATGCTAAAGATCACAAAGCAGGAGAAGCCGGCGAGAATCTTGCCGCCTTCCCTCTCCCGCCCGCTCCCAATCAGATCGCCCGAGGATGCCGCCACCAGCGTTGCCGCAATCAAGAGCAGGTCACCGCGCCCGAACAGGGTGTTGCGAACGTGGGTCCAATCTACGGCGTCCGGCCTGGCGTCGGACACGAAGACGTTCACGAACGGGAACACAAACGGCAGCAGACCGATCACGACGCCAAAAAGGAGCCACCGCGTCACCTTGTAAAAGCGGGCGGCGACATACTCATCCGCCGTCCTGTGCTTCACGCCCGCCCAGAAGCCGGACCACTTGCTGCCGGTGCGGCTCGGCTTCGCCGCCTCGTCTGTTTGATCTGTCGGCATCCCACCCGCGTTCTTCAGACTGAAGATTCGCGCCTGTAACGCCGATACTGCATTGGCGATGCCGCGACCAGTCCCTGTCCTTCGAGTTCTACCCCAACGTCACGTTCACTATATCATACCGCGCTGCGGCTTGTCAATCGTTCCCGCGCCACCGCCGCTCCTACTTAATGCACGCTCTCACCTTTGACGTCCTGGGCGGCCTCCATGACGGCCTCGGACAGGGTCGGGTGGGCGTGGATGGTGTGCATCAGCTCGTCTATCGTGCTCTCCAGCTTGATGGAGACGCACGCCTCGTGGATCAAATCGGTGGCGTGGGGGCCGACGATGTGGACGCCCAGGATCTCGCCGTACTTGGCATCGGTGACGATCTTGACCAGGCCGACGTTCTCGTTGATCGC
>JAABUZ0100006316.1_pt1 | contig 14888 bp, 12 predicted proteins | sample 5562091 | NCBI WGS metagenome assembly JAABUZ01 (sample SAMN12813069, study PRJNA571459) | rock metagenome | isolation source: Antarctica rocks | place: Antarctica: Victoria Land, Linnaeus Terrace sud | collected 2015-12-21 | reverse complement strand
AGGCGGGAACCGCCGATACCCGCTTTCACTTCCAAGCGGTGAGGGATCTGCGGAGTGGAACTGAGCGCCAGAACGGCATCTTCGGGCGCCACGCCTAAGCTGCAAGCCGTCACAAATGCAAGCGCCATATTCGAAATATGATGTTCACCATAAATGGGCGCGCGCAACGTATAACTACGTCCCCTCCACTCGATGTCGGCCGTAATGCCGGTCGCGGTTTGGGCGGAACTAACAATGCGGGAATCAGAGGCGCTGTCTACTCCAACCACGGTCGTACGTGCTGCATACTGCTCCCGAAACGCGCGGGCATTCGCAAACTGGAGAACCTGCTCGGCAAGAATCACAATTCCCCCGCGGCTGGATACGGAGTCAGCCAGCTCGAACTTGGTTTTCGCAACGGTATCCAGCGTCTTAAATCGCTCATAATGCGCCATGCCGACTGCCGTAATGACAGCCACATCGGGCGGAGCCAGACGGCACAAACGCTCAATCGAACCCGGCCCATACGCGCCCATCTCGCAAAGAAAGAATCGGTGATGCGAACCGAGCTGTTCACGCACGACGCGGGCGATGCCCATCGGCGTATTGACGCTGCCTGGAGTAATCAGGGTAGGCGCCTGTAATTCAAGAATATGACCAAGCAGATGCTTCGTGGACGTTTTGCCGAAAGAGCCGGTGATGCCGACAATCGTCGGCTTGAGCGACAAGAGTTTCCCATGAGCCTCATTCCAGAATCTCTTCTGTACGGATCGCTCATAGGGAACCAACAGAAGATTGGCAAGCGTCAAAGAAAACGGAATGGCCTGCACGGGAATGAGCCACAACCAAAGTCCAACGCCGGGAAGCGTGTATAAAGCCCCAATGATCACCATGACCGCAAAAGCAATCCAGTAAATCCGTGTTGCCCGTCCGGTCATGACCAGACGCTTCTTCGAAGCCGCGCGCGGATCGCGCTCGAAAAAGGCAAGCACCAGAAACGCGGTCCCAATCAATCCCGAACCAATCTCGGGAGAAAGATAAATCGCCATCGGCAAAATTCCGATCATCAGAATGATGAGAGAGGCCCGCAGGTCAAACGAACGGCTCGTCAGCAGCCAGCGTATAAAACGAAGAGGCTGATACTCCTCCTGCTGGTAAATGTGAAGATAGGTCAGCAGCCTGCGAAACGCGAAAAAAAGAAAAGCAGCCAGGACAAGGTATTTCATTGCGGAAGCGCCTGAAGAAACTTGCGAATCCGGAGAGCGACTTGGTGACGGCCTTCATTCAGAATATTGAGATGTCCGAATCCATCGAGCAGCGTTAACTCGGAACCGCCGATCAGCGTCTTTAGTCTTTGTCCCATCTCGGGCGGAGTTTCGGTGTCCTCATTGCCGTAAATCAGCAGAGTGGGGCATTGTACCTGCCGCGCCACGTCCGTTAAATTTTCGCTCACCACACGATTGAAAACCGGGCGCAGCGCCCCGGCGGAGCGGTAATCCGCGCTTCCCATTCGCTGCCGCAGCTTTTCCAGTGGCGCTCCTTCGGGCAAGAAGCGTTTCGCCGTTTTAAAAAAAGTTCTTCGCAGGAAAAGGCGAATGGTCTGGAAAAGCGTCCGCTGCCGGGGAAGGCCCGCCGCCGCGATCAGCACCATTCCGGTCAATAGCTGCGGATGCCGAGCCGCCAATTGAATTCCGACGCGGCAGCCGAAACTATGCCCCATCCACACCAGCCGCGCCGGAGGCCGCCCTCGGAGCCATTGGGCAACCGCATCCGCATAGTCAGCTGTTCCCCAGGACTCAGGAGGCAAAGGCGACTTTCCGAACCCCGGGAAATCAATCAGGGTGGAAGAGGCAAACGGTTTCAGCGTTTCCGCCAAAGGCGCAAACGCAGCGGAGGACTGGCCCCACCCATGACCCCAAATCAAGTGCAGAGTGGTTTGTCCCGTGGCGGGAATCTCGAAAGCGGCAAACCGGTTTCCGCTCGAAGCGGCAGTTTCTGAGTACATTTCGAAAGCTTTGCTAAAGTGGACACTTCGACGATATACCGCGCCGCGGCCGTTCCCGCGTCATTATCAAGTCGATCCTTATCGCCCATGATGAAAACGCGAGTGGCTGTCTTCTTCGGCGGCCGTTCCCCCGAACACGACGTCAGTATCGTCACAGGTCTCCAGGCGCTCGAAGCGCTCGACGGAGACCGCTTCAGCTCTTTTCCAGTCTACGTTGCCGCTGATGGAAAATGGTTTTTGGGCGATGCCCTGCGCCAGCGCGGCAACTATCTGCCGAATGAGACGACGCTGAAATCCATCGAAGGCGTTACGCTTGACTTGTGGCCGAACATCGACGGTCACGGGCGCTTGCTGCCGACAAAACCGGGCGGCATGTTTTCCAAACCGAAGCCCATCGAGTTTGACGTGGCGCTGCTCGCTTTCCATGGTCTGTTCGGCGAAGACGGACGTGTCCAAAGCCTCTTTGAAATCGCGAATGTTCCCTACACCGGCATGCGCCCGCTTGCCTCAAGCGTTTTCATGGACAAAGCGGCAACGAAACGCATCCTGGCGGAAACAGGCATCGCGATGCTGCCGCATGCGGTGATCTCGCGTCCTGCCAGCGGGTTATTGCCCGACATCGCGGACGTCCAGCGCTTGATTGCAAACATGGCTTTTCCGCTTATCGTCAAACCTTCGCACCTGGGTTCCAGCATCGGCGTCGCGCGCGTCACGACGTCGGAGGAACTGCGCGCTTCCTTATCCGTTATCTTTCGGCTTGACACCCACGCCATTGTCGAACCGCTTGTCGAAAACCTGGTTGAATACAATCTGGCCGTCCGCGGCGGCAAGAACGGAATCCTGACTTCCGCCATCGAGCGGCCCAAATCCGAAAGAGAACTGCTCGACTTCAAAGCCAAGTATCTGTCAGGCAGCGGAAGCAAAAAGAGCGGCGGCAAACAACCGGGCGCGATCAGCCAGGGAATGCTGAGCCTGACGCGTGAAGTGAATCCCACACTGCCGGGCGATTTGACGGCAAAGCTCCGAGGCTGGGGAGCGAAGTGCTTCGAAGTCGTGGGCGGAACCGGAGCGCCCCGCATCGATTTTCTGTGCAACAGCAGAACCGGCGAGCTCTGGCTCAATGAAGTAAACCCCTGTCCCGGCTCCTTCGGCTACTTTTTGTGGGAGGCCGCCGCCGAACCTTTGCTGTTCTCCGAACTGCTTTCCGCGCTGATCGATGAAGCTTTCACGGCGCAGCGAGCTATCCAACTTCCGCCCGACCCCACGCACCCCGACGCTCGCCTTTTCCCCAGAAGCTGACGGTGAAGCTTACTTGCGATGGAAATACTTCTTGATCCAGGCTTCCGGCGGATTAATCACAAACACCATCATTGCGATTACCACCAGTAAACCAAAAACGATCAAAGCAACATCAAGCAGCATACGCGCTCCTAACCGGCATATTCATTAATTTTGGCACTCATGGCCGAAACGACATTTTTATTCAGCAAGCGATGACACCTTGTTGACAGATCCACTTGTGGAAGTAAAATGAATGGCTATTACCTCATGATGCGCGCCAAGCAGTTCCTTCTCGTAGCTCTCTGTCTGACAGGCGTTTCCGCCTCCGCCCAGAAAAACGATGACGAGTACACAAAGCTCATCAAGCAGTATTTGCAAGATCCGCGCATTACTACAGAGCTGGTGGACCACCTGCCCGCCTCACCAACTGTTCCGACGCCGCTCAAATTCTTTGGCCGCATTCCGGGAACACCCGGCGAACTCACTTATGCAAAAGATATCTATCGCTACTACGAAACGCTGGCCAAGGTCTCGCCACGCGCCAAGTTCTGGAAAATCGGGCAAACAGAAGAAGGCCGTGATCAGGTAGTTTTGGCGATTGCCGACGAACGCACGATTAAACAGCTTGATCAATACAAAGGCATGCTGGCATCGCTGGGCGATCCGCGCAAAACAAGTGAGGCACAGGCGCAGCAGATCATCAAGACCGCGAAACCCATCTATTGGTTGACCAGCGGCATTCACTCGCCCGAAACAGGCGGCCCGGAAATGCTGATTGAACTCGCCTACCGCCTGATTGTCGAAGAAACGCCATTTATCCAAACCATTCGAAACAATACCATCGTTTTTATTACTCCTGTGGTCGAAGTGGACGGGCGCGAGAAAGAAGTAGACACCTACTATTACGGCAAGAAAACCAAAAAGCCGAGGCCACCCCTGATGTATTGGGGCAAATATGTGCAGCACGATAATAATCGCGACGGCATGGGCCAGTACTTGAAACTGACCCAGAATATTACGCGCACCTTTCTGGAATGGCATCCGACGATACTGCACGACCTGCACGAAGCGCAGTCGTATCTTTACGTCTCGACCGGCACCGGGCCTTATAACAACTCGCTTGATCCCATTCAAATCAACGAGTGGTGGTTGCTGGCTCAAACCGAAACCATGGAAATGGCAAAGCGCAATATTCCCGGCGTCTGGACTTACGGCTTCTACGACGGTTGGGTGCCGAATTACCTGTTCTGGATCGCGGTCACGCACAATGCGTTCGGACGTTTCTATGAAGTGCAAAGTTATGGTCCGGACCTCGTCAAGAATCTGCGTTTAGGCGCCGCCACGACCAGCCGTGAATGGTACCGGCCCAATCCGCCGCTGCCCTCCATCGCCTGGGGTCCCCGAAACAATACCAACATTCAGGAATCCGCTCTTCTTTTCGCGCTCAATCAGGTGGGCAAGGAGCGGGAGCTTTATCTTCAAAACTATTGGCTGAAGAACAAGCGTTCCGTGGAAAAGGGCAAGGCCGGTCCTATCTATGCCTGGGTTATTCCCACCGCGCAACGGCGTCGCGTTGACGCCGCCGATATGGTGAACGCCCTTCGCCGCCAGGGACTGGAAGTGCAGAAAGCCAACGCCGCTTTTCAGGCCGGCAATACAAGCGTAGCGGCCGGTGACTACATCATACGCGCCGATCAGCCTTATCGCGAACTCGCCGACATGTACTTTTCCGTTCAAAACTATCCGGTCGCGAATCCCCGGCCCTATGACGATACCGGCTGGACGATGCAGTTGATGCGCAACGTCAAGCTCACGCCCGTCACCGGCAAATCCGTGTTGAACTCGCCCATGACGGCGCTTACCGCTGACGCAACAGTGCCAGGCTCTATTGACGGGAATGGCGATGTGCTGGTTATCGACCACACCACCGACAACAGCCTGATGAGTTTCCGCTTCCGCCACAAAGACGTGAAGATGCTGGCGGCGGAAGACGATTTCGAGCTGAATGGCCGCAAGTTCCGCGCCGGATCGTTTCTTATTCCCGGCGCGAACCGCGCCGCGCTCGAAGGTTCCATTCGTGAACTCGGATTAACCGCCTGGGCCGTCGCATCCTTGCCTGCCGTTAAGACACACGAAATGGATGTTCCGCGTATCGGCTATGTCCATTCCTGGCAGCGGACGCAGGATGAAGGGTGGGTACGGGCGGCGCTCGACTTCTACGGCGTTCCCTTCACGTACTTTGCCGATCAAAAGCTCCGCGACGGCAATTTGCGCGCCAAATACGACGTCATTATCTTTCCGCATGTCGGCGGCACTTCTCCTTCTCAGGTGAATGGCATTCCGAAGAACGGGCCAGACCCGATCCCTTATAAGAAATCGGACCTGACGCCCAATTTAGGGGCTGTGGATCAAAGCGACGACATTCGCGGCGGCATGGGAATCGAAGGCTTGGCCGAACTGGCGAAATTCGTCCAGGAAGGCGGCACTTTGCTTACCGAAGGCTCCACGGCGGCGCTCATGGCCGATTACGGATTGGCATCCGGAGTGACCGTGGAACATCCCGAACAACTCGCCGCTCGCGGCGCCATTTTGCGCGGCATGCTGACTGACAAGAAAAGCCCCATCACGTACGGTTATGACGGCAAGGATCTGCCCATTTATTTCAACCAGGACCCGGTTTTCGCTACCGGAATGGGAGGCTTTGCCGCTTCGTTCAGCGGACGGGGCCCACAAACTTACGGGCAAAATATCACGCCTAACTCAGTGCCGGCATCGGTCTCACCCTATGAACCCGAGCCGGCTTCCGCCAAGCCCAAAGCAGAGCAGCCGCCACCGGACGACGCGGAAAACCTTCGCCAGCTCATGCGCGCTTTTGGCGGGGAAGGGGAGCCGGTGCGTCCGCGCGTGATTATGCAATTTCCCGCGAACCCGAACGATATGCTCCTTTCGGGAATGCTGGCCGGGGGGCAAGCGTTAGCCAATCGCCCGCTGGCTCTCGATGCTCCGCTGGGCAAAGGCCATATTGTTATGTTTGCGCTGCGTCCCTTTTGGCGCTGGCAAACGCAAGGAACTTATTTTTTGGCATTCAACGCTATTTTGAACTGGAACGATCTGGACGCCGGTAAGCCGACCCCGAAAGAGGACCGGCCACCCACGACAGCGTCCAATCAACAATAGGGTTTGATGCCTCAACTCAAGCGGTACGCTAATTGCGCCGTGCAGGACCAGACCCACTCCTGCTCCGCCGGGGACAATTGACTCACTGTCCCCTCCACAATCGAGACCCATTGTTTGTATTGGCCAGCTAGCAGACAAACCGGCCAATCCGAGCCGAACAGCAAACGCTTGGGTCCAAACGCTTCCAGTACCGTTTCGAGGTACGGCTTTAGATCCTCGGGTTTCCACGTCCGATGGTCCGCTTCCGTAATCAGGCCCGAAACCTTGCAGTAAACGTTTAAACGGCGGCCCAATTCGCGTATGTTCTCGCGCCAGGGCGAAAGCTCGCGGGCTTTCACGCGCGGTTTCGCCAAGTGGTCCACGATGAAGACCTGCTCCGGGTGACGGTCGACAAAGCGGATGGTTTGCGGCAGGTGGCGCTCGAATATCAAGATGTCGTAAGCCAGCCCATAGCGCTTCAGTTCTCGAACGCCGCGCTGAAAATCTTCGAGGAGCATGTAAAACGGGTCGGCCTCGTCGTGCAGCACGTGCCGCACCCCGCGCAGCTTGATATTGGCCGACAGATCCGCCAGGATCTCGCCCACATTCGCCCTCAGCAGCGGCACCCATCCCACAACTCCCCGGATGAGCTCGTATTGCTCCGCTAATTGGAGCAACCAGCGGGTCTCTTCCAAGGTTTGCCGCGCCTGGACCGCCACAGTACCGCTGACGCCCGCGCCTGCAATCACGGATTGGAGATTCGGCGGCAGAAAATCCCGCCGCAGTGTTTTCATGCTTTGGTCAATCCAGGCGTATTCTTGCGGGTCGAATTTCCAGAAATGCTGGTGGGCGTCAATCTTATACATCGCTGTTCTCCTTGCCGCTTAAGCGTCCAGATCAACCAGGATTTTAGTGAATGATTGCGGCGAACTGCTCCAGCGCTGAAGCGCGTCCGGCGCGTCATCGAGCGGCACTGTCGCCGAAATCGTGGCTTCCACCGGAAATCGGCCTTCGCGCAGGGTATCGATCACCGCTGGAAATTCATCGAGATAATTGCGCGAGCCGAGAATGTCCAGCTCCTTATGCACGAAAAACTTGGTATCAAAGCTGATCGGTTCTTTGGCCCAGCCGATGTAAACAACCCGGCCCGTGTGCGCCGCTTCCTCAATCGCCATCCGGTACGTCGCGGCTGATCCCACCGCTTCAATGATGACGTCCGGCCCCAAACCTTCCGTGACCGTTTCCAATTGGGTGTGTACATCTTTTTCCCGTGAGTTGATGATATGTTGCGCGCCTGCCTGTTGTGCCAGGTTCAGTTTCTCGTCGTCCAGGTCAATGGCAATCGTCCGCGCGCCGCGCGCGGCAGCCGCGGCCAGCGCTCCTAAACCAACCATTCCGCAGCCGATCACAGCCACAACATCCTTTTGGGCAACGCGTCCGCGCCGTGCCGCATGGAAACCGACCGCCAACGGTTCCACAACGCTCAACTCTCGCAGTCCGAGCGAACTTGATTTCACGATCTTTTGCCAGGGAGCCGTAAATAAACTCTTCATGGCGCCATCGCGCTGCACGCCCAAGGTTTCGTTGAACTTGCAGGCGTTCGCGCGTCCGCGCCGGCAGGAAGCGCAATGTCCGCAACTGGTGTTGGGATAAAGCGTCACATCCATCCCCGGTTGTAGTTCGGCGGGCACGCCGTCGCCGGTTTCGACAATGGTCGCGGCAATCTCATGTCCTGGAATCCTCGGGTAAGTCACCAGCGGATTTCTGCCCTGAAACGTGCTGAGGTCGGTCCCGCAAAGCCCGATGAGCCTGGTCCTCAGCAGCACCTCTCCCGCCCCTACTGGCGGCTCATCGATTTCACGGATAGCGCAAGCGCCCGGTTGCGTGATGTAAAGCGCTCTCATAGCTTATGAACCCGTCAACACGATTAAACCGCAGGCAAAACTTCGAGGGCTGTATGAATATCTTCCGGGCTGAGGTAGAAATGCGGAGCCATCCGTATCCAGCCCTGCCGCGTCGCCGCCGAGACGTGATGGCGCTTCAACTCACTGGCGACAAGGTGACTTCCTAGTGACGGATGTCGAAAACTCACAATGCCCGAACCAGTCAGAGCCGTACGTTCCACCATCACCTCATAACCTCGGGCGCGCACGCCGTCCTCAATCTGTTGCGCCCGGGCGTTCACAGCTTCGGCAATGGCTTCGACCCCGACCTCCAACAGAAACTCCAGCGCGGCCCGATGGCCGAAACAACCAATTGTGTTCAAGGTGCCGCATTCATAACGTCCGGCGTCGGCCCGCAGGGTCATATCGCGGGAACTGTAATCCGCGTAGTTGGCTGGGTTGGTCCAGCCAAACTCCACCGGCTCAATTTCGTCCAGCCATTTCCTGCGAAGATACAAAATCCCGTTGCCTTCCGGACCCAGCATCCATTTATGTCCATCCGCCGCCAGAGCGTCAATGTGAAACGCCTCCACATCAAGGGGAAATGCGCCCATGCCCTGAATCGCATCCACGAAAAAGAAGCACCCGTTCTGGCGGCAGAGCTGGCCCAACGCTTGTAGATCGACGCGAAAGCCGCTGAGGTAATTCACGTAACTGATCGCGAGCAGGCGAGCGCCAGGAATCGCCTCGGCGATTTTTTCAATCGGGTCGTAGATGGAGAACCAATTCAGCTCGACTCCCTGCCGTTCGAGCCGGAGCCATGGGTAATAATTGGCCGGAAACTCTTCTTTAAAGGCAATGACGCGGTCACCGGGCTTCCAGTCGATCCCCAGCGCTACCGTCGCGATTCCCTCGGACGTGTTTTTCACAATGGCGATTTCATTGGAATCCGCATGAATCAGCTTCGCCGCTGCTCTTCGCAGCCCGTCATAGCCCTCCATCCACTTGTCATAGTGAAGAGAGCCGAAACGGCAGGCGTCATCGGCTAGGCCTTTCATGGCCTCGGCGGCGCGGCGGCAAAGGGGGGCAACCGCCGCGTGGTTCAGGTAGACCAGTTCCTGGGTCACCGGAAACTCGTGGCGGTACTGCTGATGGAGCGGCGCTGTTTCTTCCGCAATGGAATCTGCAACTTTTTCGAAACCCATCTTTCCGAGCATACGTTATACCTTTGTATCTCCTGTTCTATCCGGCAGGAAAGCGCTTTGTTTCCTGCCGGATAGTGATTTCGTCTTATACTAGATACAGACCCGTAAAGGAGTCGTATGCGGCGTTCCCTTCACTTAAGATCTTCTACCAGCTTGCTTCTTGCTTGTCTTCTGTCCGTTCCTTCCGCAGTTTTTGCTGGCGGAGACAAGGAAAAGAACAACAAAAAGGACCCTGACTCCATTGGCGACCGGAACGTGAGCGGCAAGGTCAATTTCTATTCGCTGGAGAAAGAAATTGCTTTGGGCAAGGGGCTTGCTCAACAAGTTGAGCGGCAATCTAAAGTAATCAACGATCCTGTTGTCGCTGAATATGTCAACCGTATCGGCCAGAATTTGGTGCGTAATTCCGATGCGAAGGTGCCGTTTACGATCAAGGTTATTGAAGATCCCGTGGTGAACGCTTTTGCCTTGCCGGGTGGTTTTTTCTTTGTGCAATCAGGGTTAATCTTGAGAGCCGATACGGAAGCGGAACTGGCCGGCGTTATGGCGCATGAGATTGCCCACGTGGCGGCGCGGCATGCCACGCGACAGGCGACTCGCGGCGAAATTGCCCAGTTGGCAACGATTCCACTGATCTTCATGGGCGGCGCGGCAGCCTATGGTATTTACCAAGCTTCCGGTTTGCTTGTGCCTTTGACCTTTCTGAAGTTTAGTCGCGGGCAGGAAGCGGAAGCCGATTATCTGGGCGTGCAGTATATGTACAAGACCGGATATGATCCAACAGCGTTTGTCGACTTCTTTGAAAAAATTCAGACTTTGGAAAAGCGCAAACCGGGCACCGTTTCGAAGATGTTCTCTACTCATCCGCCTACCGATGACCGCATCCAGAAGACGCAAAAAGAAGTATCTGATCTGAAAGCCCGTCCGGAGTACGTCGTGACAACCTCAGAGTTCAACGATGTGAAGTCACGGTTGGCTATGCTTGAAAATCAGCGTCGTCCGGATAAAGCCAACGAGGACCCGAACAAGCCGACGCTTCGCCGGAATCCCAATTCAACAGCCCCGATTGAGGACGAAACCGACCCCTCCAAGAAGTCCAAAGGCGATCAGGATGATCGTCCAAAACTGAAACGCCGTCCCTCGGACAGCGGCGATGCGGGCAGCACTAGCACGCCGACACCTCCCAGCGAATAAATTATCCAACTCTGTTTTGGTATTGGCATCTCTTACAGGCTCTCGATTTTCCGTCGAGAGCCTGTCACATTTTGTATAAACCTCCATAGTGATCTCTTGTCAAAACCTGTCTAAAAACTACGGTGATTTCAGCGCTGTATCTGAAGCATCGTTTGAGGTCCAGTCTGGAAACATCTGCGCGCTTTTAGGACCCAATGGAGCTGGCAAATCAACAATCGTAAAAATGCTCACCGGGCTCACTGAGCCGAGTAGCGGCACTGCGATGGTAGGCGGAATCCCGGTAAGGAACGCCGCGCTCAAACAGACCATCGGTGTACTGCCCGAGAACCTGGCTCTATTCGACTCCCTAACAGTCAAGGAACATCTTGAACTAACTGGAGCCGCTTACAAAGTCCACGCTGACGATATCCGCTTGCGTATGGACCAACTGCTGCGCATCTTGCGACTCCAGCACGGGAAAGACACATTCATCCACCAATGCTCGTACGGCATGAAGAAGAAAACTGCCTTGGCTATGGCGCTCCTGCCGAACCCGCAAGTGTTGTTCCTGGATGAGCCCTTCGAAGGCATCGATCCAATCACCGCCGAGACGATCCGCATTCAACTCCGTGCCATCGCTCACAAGGGCGTAACAGTGCTGCTGACCTCCCATATCCTTTCGCTCGTAGACCGGGTAGCGGATCAGGTCGTGATGATCAATCGTGGAAAAATCGTCTGGAACTCACGGCTGAACGAACTGCCAAAAGCGCTGGAAGAACTGTATTTCGAGACCGTGGAAGCTGTTGAAACGGAAGAGTTGGATTGGCTAGGATCAGGGGCGTCTTAAAAGCAGTTGCGCTCGCTTCCTGGCGCGACGTGCGAACGGTGCTATCCATTGCCGGGCAAAATCTGTTTCTCGTTGTAGCTCTCATCGCCTTGCAGCCGGAAAGCGCGGCATTCTTCACCATTATTTTCGCCGCGGTGATGATTTTTCCGCTCTCTGCCGATCCCATGGAAAAGGTCCCGAAAGATCGTTGGCAGCTCTGGCCGCTCAGTAAACAGGAACGCATCGTCATCCGCGTCATCAGCGTTGCTTTCAGTCCCATCACATGGATCGTCGTCCTCCTGCTGTTTCGCGTAGACTGGCGCGCAAGCATCGAAATTTTGCTGCTTGCCGCCTCGGCAAAATTCATTCTTTATCTCATCACTTATTGGAGTACACGGCTGCCGCAAGTGAATCTGTTGCGCTGGATTCCCGCGCCTCCCGGCATCACTGGAGCTTTGATGCGTGTACAGTGGCGGGAAACGCTCAGTGTGCTTGATCCGTATGTAGCGCTGCTGCTGGCGGGATGCACGGAGCTTTATCATCTCTCGGGAAAGCCCCTGGACCCCGCCGCTCTGCGAATAATGTCGCTCGTGACGGTTGTGGCCATAAGCACCTTGGCGCAACTGCTGATCGGTATCGATGGAACGGGCGCGGAGCGATACCGTTACCTGCCCATCCGGGGTTGGCAAATTCTGTTGGCCAAGGATTTGGCGTTTCTCGTTCTTCTCGTCTTAGTCGCGCCGCTTGACTTGCTGAGTGGACTGTCAGCGGGCGTGGCAGCGCTCACGATAGGTCATCACCGCTCGATCATGCCAACTATTCCGCAAGTTCGCTGGCGATTCACTTCCGGCGTTCTGTTTCCAGACGGCATCGTGCAAGTGATCGCGCTGGTGACAGTCGGCAACAGTGCGCGAACTCTCGGTCTTGCCGTTATGGGGCCGTGCCTGCTTTGCTGGCTTTTGTCGCTCCTGTTTTATGGGTGGAGGTGGGATCGCCAAACGAAGCAGTCCGGGGATTACGTAGAATAGTTTGAAGGCATGAATTTCCCTGACCAACTTGCAGCGCCCTCCATGCACGAACATGACACATCGAGCGATGCTGAGATGCTGTCCGAAGAAGCCATGCTGTTCTGTCCCAATTGCGACCAGCATTTAACCAGCCGTCACTGCAAGCTGCTGTGCGAACGCTGCGGTTATTTCATGAGCTGCGCTGACTACTACTGACGAGGCCTGACGCACATTCAAACACAGGGGAATCGTGTCGCTTATCTGGCGCTGGCTGCAGTCTGCCTTTTCTGGGGAACGACTTATTTAGGTATACGGATCGCGCTGGAAAGCTTTCCGCCGCTTTATCTGATTGCCATCCGGTACGTAATATCCGGCGGCATCTTGTTAGGGGGGGCGGCTCTGGCCGGCATCGCTCTGCCGCGAGGACGCGAACTGCTGCTAACCGCTCTTTGCGGAATCGTCTGCATCGGTATTGGAAACGGGTTTCTGGCGATAGCGGAAGAGTACGTTCCTAGCGGTCTGGCCGCGCTTTTCTACACCACTTCTCCGTTCTGGATGGTAGGCATTGATGCGCTACTCCCTGGAGGAAAACGACCGCGCCTGCCCACCGTTGGGGGGCTTGCCGTCGGACTGCTGGGCGTCGCTTTCCTGATCCTGCCTGCGGCGCTGCATGAAGGCTTCGGAGGCAAGGTGGTTTCAGGGTTTCTGATCCTGCAGATCAGCGGCATCGGATGGGTGCTGGGCTCGCTCCTGCAAAAACGAGTTGGCGCAAAAGCCAGTTTATTCGTCAGCGGCGCAGTGCAACAACTAGCCGCCGGTATAGCCATGTCCGTTCCCGCGAGCATCTTCGAAAAAATGCCGCATGCCGTAGGAGCACGGTCTGGTCTGGCGGTTGCCTATCTGGTTGTCTTCGGCTCGCTGATCGGTTTTAGCGCGTTTATTTATGCAGTAGCAAAACTCCCTGTAGCGGTTGTTTCCATCTACGCGTTTGTTAATCCCATTGTCGCGGTTTGGCTCGGATTCCTGTTCTTCCGCGAGCCGTTCGGCTTTCGCGAACTGATTGCCATGATCGTCATCTTTGCCGGTATTGCGCTGGTTCGGTGGAGCGAATCATCACGCCGCGCGCCGGTAGCGGCACCGCCGCCTATGGCTGAAACGGCCAATTCCGGGTAGTCGAGAAACCGCCGTCCACGGGAATGACTTGGCCCGTAATGTAATCCGCGCCTGCGCTGCTCAGGAACACGGCCAGCGGCGCGATGTCTTCCGGCGAGCCCAGGCGAGGGTTGGGCTGCGAGCCATGGAGCCAGTTCTTCATCACGGGGTCCTGCCACATGCCACGATTCAGATCCGTCAGGATAAAGCCCGGCGCGATGCAATTGACCTGAATGTGATACCGTCCCCATTCCGCCGCCAAGCCGCGCGTGAGCCCGGCAATCGCGCTCTTGGTTACTCCATAAACGCTGATATACGAAAGCCCGAGCAGGGAAGTCAGGCTGCCGATCAGTATGATCTTTCCGCCCCGCCTTTGTTCAATCATCTTCTTGCCGACTTTCTGAGTGAGATGCACAATCCCATTCAGGTTCGTGTCGAGGATATGTTCGTACTCTTCCGCGCTGTATTCTTCGAACGGCTTGCGGATGTTCGTGCCCGCCACGTTGACCAGAATATCGACGCTCTCGACTGCGGACGCGGCTGCTTCAATCGAGGAAGAATCGTTGAAATCAAGGCGAAGCGGTCGCGCTTGCAAACCTTTTGCCTGCAAATTGGTCGCTTCCCGTTCGAGCGCTTCCAGGGACCGGGCAGCCAGCCATGTTTCCGCTCCCGCCGCAGCTAGACCCTGAGCGATGGCCAACCCAATTCCCCGGCTGGCCCCGGCCACGAGGGCCGTCTTTCCGGCCAATGAAAACATTTGAGGAAAATTCATAGTAAACCGGTCTAGGCAGCGGTCCAGCCGCCATCAATTGTCCAAACAGAGCCATGCACGAAAGACGCCGCCGGAGACGCCAGGTACAGACAAAGGCCGGCAACCTCGTCCGGACGGCCCATGCGTCCAATCGGCTGACGCTGGTTTAATTCTCCCCGCACTTTTTCCTTCTCGTGCTTGTGGTACTTCTCCAGATATCCTTCCACGAACGGCGAATCCACTGTGCCGGGGCAGATGCAGTTAGCCCGAAGACCGGTCGGATACTCGACCGCTAATTGCTTTGTCATGGCGATAACCGCGCCCTTGGTCGCGCAGTACGCAAACCGGCGCTTGATGCCTACCATTCCCGCGACTGATCCTATGTTGATAATGACGCCCTCGGAAGCAAGCAAGGGGGGAAGGGCCGCTTTGGTAACCAGAAAGGTGCCGTCCACATTCACCCGGAAGAG
>JAABUZ0100006314.1_pt1 | contig 14890 bp, 9 predicted proteins | sample 5562091 | NCBI WGS metagenome assembly JAABUZ01 (sample SAMN12813069, study PRJNA571459) | rock metagenome | isolation source: Antarctica rocks | place: Antarctica: Victoria Land, Linnaeus Terrace sud | collected 2015-12-21 | reverse complement strand
CCTGGAAACTCATGCTGGACCTCACTCTTTTCTCCCCTCCACTGTGCCGGTGGCACGATCGCTTCGGGTTACATTATTCGTGAGGCAACATCTCCCTGAAAGTAAGATCTACCGTGATGCAATGCGGCGGCAATTCTAATTGACGTTAAACACCCTTGTGCCAACGGATGATCATGCAAGGCAATGCATAGACGTGCATGGGCGGCTGACACCCGGTGGCGTTGGGATGGGTGGCGCGTCGCCCTGGCGACGGTAGGGTGCGGCCATTAGCGAGGTGTGCATACCTTGCATGACCCGCCCCATTACCTTTCATAAGACATACTACACAGGTGATAGATCCTTGTACTCGTTGACAACATTGCACCATCGTGCATCGTGCCGCAGTTAGAATGGAACAATAATGGCTCAACTGTCCACCAAGTACTCACATTCCTAACTGACGATCTAAGTCTAAGCAGCAGCGCTGCAAGTCATAAGCTCGTGATGTTGTTGACTTCAATGTCTAATTGCACTTACAATAGCAATTGAGGTGCCGAATATTGGAAGGTTGGTCTGCTAGAGCTTTAGCTCGATTGACGGGTGTGCCGGTGCCAACGCTTGCTTCGTGGGTTCGCACTGGATTGATAACGCCTATTCAATACGGGCGCGGTCGTGGAGGGCACTCGATCGGCGTTTCGGGGCTCATGGAACTCGTCGCAATCACGGAATTGCGCAAGGCTGGAGTGCCTCTTCAGGCTATTCGCCGTGCTGTAGAGAATCTCCGAGAGCTATCTGGCTACGCACGGCCTCTCGCCCGTCTTACTTTAGTCGTCGATGGCGGCGATATTGCGTGGAAAGACGCTGACGAGCTGGCCATCATGCCCATTAGTGCGCTCCATAAACCAGGCCAGCGTCTAATGATCTTCCCGGTTGGGGAACAGCACGCCGAGATGTTACATCGGCTTCTGGCTTATGACGAAGCTGTGTCTATCACGTCTGAGGTCGCCAAATGATGCAAAGTGTATTGACAATGGTCGATGTTCATTGTAGGACACTCGTGTGACATCATCGACGCAACGCATTTTCGCCATGGTTGAGCAAGGACTCACCGAAATAGGCTACACCGCAGGCCTGTTACGTCGGGATTATCCATTTGCGAATGCTGAACAGGAGATACGCATACCTTTAGCAGCATTTGCCCAAGAACCACCGAGCTACCGCAACGCATGCTTCGGTGTAGTAATTGGCCGTCGTGAGACTCCATTAGACGATTACTGGTGGCTTGGTGCACCGCAGCTACTGGAGATCACTGATGATGGCGTGCGTCGCTTGAAGGTCGTAGCTGACCGAAAGGTGGAGTTTGTCGAAAATATTCTTCCTGGCGACATCCTGCCGACGATTCGCAGCCACGAACAAGATTGGAATCCTGATTCAATTCTGCGTGCGCGATCGATCGCTTTTGATCGCCCAGCCTTACAACTTGACTTCTATGACATGGGTCTCTTGCCAGCCATTGATTCAGCTGTCCGTCCGAAGCTTGATCGCTTGCTACGTGACACCTTATGGTTGAGCGAGAAGACGTATCAAGAACACAGCGTGACGAGCGTTGACTACCCTCAGCTCTTTCGCTTGATATTTCGCTTGCTCGCAGCAAAGCTCCTTGGCGATCGAGACTATCCCGGACGGTGGCTGCAAAGCGATGCGAGCGCGGTTCTTGCCGAGGTTGAGGCTCGCTACTTCCGAAGCGATTCGAATCGACCTTACCTGACGGATTCGCACACTCAGCAGGTCGCTTGGGACAAAATCCGTTCGTCATTCCACCTACAAAACATCTCATTAGAAGCACTTGCATATATTTACGAAAACACGCTCGTTGACCAAGACAAGAGACGTATCTACGGTATCCATAGCACACCTCCCGAGGTCGCTGAATATATCGTGCAGCACTTGCCGTTCCAGGACTTTTCGGCCACGAATCGGCGCGTCTTTGAGCCTTTCGCAGGACATGGAGCCTTCCTCATCGCAGCGCTAGGTCGATTAAGGACGCTTCTTCCTAAAAATATGACGCCGTTTGAAAGGCATCAGTATTTTGTTGAGATGCTGACAGGTATGGAGATCGACGCGTTTGCTTTAGAGATAGCCCAGCTCTCACTGATGCTTGCCGATTATCCAAATCCTAACGGTTGGAATGTAGTTCTGGATGATTTTTTTCTCAGTTCTACTCTTGGTCACAAGCTGGGCCGTGCGACTGCGGTCTTATGCAATCCACCGTTTGAGGATTTTACCTCCGACGAGCGTGTGAAATACCGACATATACGCCTAAGTTCAACCAATAAGGCAGCGGACACGCTGCTCGGTGTGTTGAAACAACCACCACAGATGCTTGGCTTCGTACTGCCTTTCGCGTTTAGAGACGGGCAAGCCTATCGCGAGGCGAGACGCCGTGTCGTTCAGACATACGGGACAATAGAGCTAGTAGGGCTCCCAGAAAACACATTCCAACACTCAGAAGCAGAAACGGTTCTGCTCATTGCATCTGATCGACGCGAGAGTGGGTCGCTCCACCTACAAACAGGCATGGTTCCAAAGGGACACTATCACGATTTTAAGCGGGAAGGGCAAGTTCTTCATAAAGCAACGTCAACTCTTGCCCGCGACGCAACTAATGCGGAGGCGTCACTCTGGGCCTATCCGTTAGATGGAATCTGGGACACGTTGGCGAAGTGCCCTAAGCTCGGGGATATTGCTGACATTCACCGAGGCATAGAATATCGCTTACCACTCAAAACCCATGCGGACCTACTATTCTCCGATGAGCCACGCGAAGGCTTTGCCAGGGGGTTGTCGCGTGTTCGAGGTCAATTCGAACTGCTCTACATCAAGCACTCCGTGTTCTTGAACGTGGATCCTGCCGTGATGCGCTATCGGGCCTTTGCGCTTCCGTGGGGGGAGCCCAAAGTTATTGTCAATGCTGCGCGACTTTCTAGAGGCGCATGGGTTTTAGGCGCGGTGCCGGACTCGGATGGCCTAGTTGCTTCACAAAACTTCCTTGGGATCTGGCCAAACGACACGTTCTCTGTGGACGTGCTTGCGGCGGTGCTCAACGGACCGGTTGCCAACGCCTTTATGAGCTCACGACGCACACGGTATCACAATCGGAAGCAGCATCTCGTTAGTATTCCTATCCCCCCCCTAACGTTGAAAGAAGCAGCTGGGATACAAGCCTTGGTTCGTACCTATCAACACTATCGCTCCGACTGGCTCAATACTCAGCAGGATAACCGAGTATTGGCAGCACAATGTCGCGATCTTCTCTTCCAAATTGACCTGCGCGTTCTCGCTGGTTATGGCTTGCCCCAAGATCAGGAACAAGAGCTTCTCGACTACTTCGCAGGAGCACGCCGACCTGGTCCCGTAAGGTTCAACGGGTACTTTCCGACGCGCTTCCGGCCAAATATGTTAGAGGCTATCCATCTACTGAATAGTCAGGTACCAGCCGCAGAGATACAGAGAGCTGATGAGGGGTTGGTCACCCTACATGAGGCTGCCGATGCCTTAGGAGTGTCCATTGTGGCCCTCATTAATCTGCTTGAGCATGGCGACCTTCGCTTTGTCCAGGGAGGTCCACATCCACGTGTTCGCATCGGGGATATTGCCGCGTTCGCCCAGAGGCGCAGAGTCGCTAATGTAAAAGAGCTAGATGCGATGCGTACTTTGTCAAGTGAATGACAGGCAGCCTTGAACAACGTTGTGATAGGCGGTCAGGAACATAGGCCAATCGCGCTTCTAGATGCTAATGTTTTGTTCACTGAACTACTACGCGATTTACTTTTGCGCGCTGCCGAGCAGGATCTCTATCGACTCTTGGTGAGCCGCAAAATTTGGCAAGAGACAGTGCGAAATCTGATTAGTACAGGCACCATGAGCGATGATCAAGCAACGCACCTAACGGAGCACGCGACGCGTTTCTTTACGAGCCAAGATGCCTTCGTCTATGGCTACGAGCCGTTAATTCCTACCCTAACGAATCATCCAAAAGATCGTCATGTCTTTGCGGCTGCGATTGTCGGCGGTGCGAACGTCATTGTCACATTCAATCACAAGGATTTTCCTGCAAAATCACTTGACCCCTATGATATTCGCGTTGAGCGTCCGGGCGTTTTTCTCGCAGACTTGTGTGCGCATCACATGCAAACCATGATTAATATCATCCTAGCACGAGTAAATCACAATAAGAAGCCGCCAACGACCTCACGGGACGTACTCCTTGCGTTGCGGAAACATGCGCCTGAGTTCGCTGAAATCGTCGCTCCTCAACTTTCCTAAAGCATGACGAGAAAAATGTGCTACAGGTTCCGCTACTCACCGCACTTCGTCGATGTAATCTATGCCCTCCTCGATTCCGACGTCAGTATGCGAGATGTCGGCGCAATCCTTTCACGACCTGTCGGGAAGGTTGCAGATTCTGTTTCGCCGCATCGTCCTTCCCCAAGTTGTGGAGTGCGACAGCAGCAATGCGTACGCGAGTGCTTGTGCGAGAGTGCGTACTTGACGTTGGAAGGCCCCATCACCATACCCCTGCACGACGCCAGGGGCGCTGGCTTCCCGTCGATATAGGCCTTGTCCGCTCCACTGAATCATGTGCAGAGCCGCGCCGCGTGCGGCTATGCAAGCATAGCCCTTCGGCCACCAACGTCAAGTACGCACTCTCGCACAGGTACATCTACGGCCGACGCTTGACACCTTGACACCAAGCGGGCGGCCCTTGGTCGCGATACGCTCATGGTTGTATCAACCGCGCCCACGCCGCATGTCGCCGCTGCCAGAACGGCGCCGTTGGCCACCGTTGCTCAAGCGCATAATAGCCCAGCCACTGCACCAGGTACTGCGCGTACGTCTGCCGCACCCACGCCGCGTAGTTCGCTCCATCCTCGCGTCCCGCGATGGCCCGCGCGACCCGCACCCCGGCCTCCAGGGCCATTATCAGGCCCTGCGACGACAACGGATCATGGGCGGCCGCCGCGTCGCCAGCCGCCCACCACTGGGGCCCGGCCACTGTTCCCAGGTGAGAACTATCGGCACTGACGGCACGCGGCCCGTCTTCCAGGCGGCCACCATGCCGCGCCACGCGTGCGTCGATATCCATCGTGCATCGCAGCAGCGCCTCCCACCCGACGCGCGTGAGGACACGATGGCGCGCGGCAAGGTCCGCATCGCTCACGTGTGCGACCACGAGGCGCCCGTCGGGGAGCGGCGTGGCATACCACCAGCCCTCGCTTCCACGACGGTTCGCTGGTCGGGGTCCGCCGCGCTGGGCGCATAGGTGGCGACAGTGGCCACCAGCCGATCATAGGCCACGACACGTACCCCCAGCGCCCGAGTCGCCCACCGGGCGCGCCCGCTCGCGTCGACCAGAACGGACGTGTCCAGCGCACACGCTCCTGTCGGGTGGGTGAGAGTGAGTTGCCACCAGCCACGGGCCGTGCGCGTCATCGCTCGCACGCGGGTGCGGCCACACCACAGGACCCCGGCCCGTCGTGCGCTCTGAACGAGGTGGGCGTCGAAGCGCCCACGGTCGAGGTGCCAACCCGTGGCGTAGGGTTGGCGTACGAAGTCGACCTCCGCCGCCTCCGACCCGCCCCACCGCGAGCAGATTCCCGGCGCGCGCCGATGCCCCTGGGCCTCGAGGTCGGTCCACACGCCCAGTTCCTGTAGCAGCGGGGTCGCGGCCGGTGGCAGGCTCTCGCCAAGGCGTGGCCGTGTGAGGCCGCCATCGAGGAGGGCAACGCGGACACCCAGGCGCGCCAGCGTGAGGGCGGCGCTGGTACCCGCCGGCCCGTTCCCGATCACGATCACGTCGATGTGCGGCAGGAGCCCTGCGGCCTCGGCCTCCCCATCGGCGTGCATCAGAGGTGCGCCCGCCAGTCGTCCAGCGGAGGCTGGGCCGGCATGTCTCGCTCGGCGGCCGCCGCGGCATCGAGATCCTGCCCCGTCTGTCCCGCCGGGGCCGCGCCCCCGCCCGCGCCGCCGAGCGCCGCGGCGATGGCCTGGGCGTGCGGCGACGGCCCCTCGGGGAACCCGCTCTCCCGCTCCACATGCATCTCGGCGGGGAATGTCGGATCGTGCGCGGGGCCGGGCTGCGGCTCGATCAGGCCCAGGCGCGGCCAGTCCGTGACGAATTGGCGGATGCGCCCCTCGTAGTCGGGCGCCAGGTGGCGGCCCCAGGGCACCCGTCCCGCGAAAGCGGCCTGCCGCTCTTGCGGGCTGAGTCCGCCACTCAGGATGCGCTGGTAGGCCTGCGCGATGAGCACCTTGTTGGGGACCGCCGCCGGCCAGAAGGTCGGCAGATCAGGCAATGGCGACGGCTGCCGCGTCGCGTTAGGGTAGGCCGAACCGCAACTGGAGGTGTCGGTCTGCCAGGGGACAGCCATCCAGCGCGTCACGTCACCAGGTCCACTGGCGTGCAGGGGACCATCCGCGCCCAGGGCACGTACAGGGGTGAGTTCGTTGCCGTAGTCGGGCTCGGCCTGCCCCGGCGGTCGCACGTTCAGCCGGCACAGGTCCGTGTACATGCTCGGCTGGCGCAGCGGCCATGTGGCCTCCACGCCGGGGTGGAAGGGGCCGCCCGAGCACGCGGCCAGGGCCGCCTCGTCGAGCGCGGCCGGCCGCCCCGCCACCGGCAGGTCCTTGATGCGCTGCGCCGGGATGGGCGGCGCGCCGCGCCAGTCGGCCGCGAAGTGCCCCTGTGCCCAGGCCGTGAGGCAGCGATACTGCTCGGGCGTGACCGCCAGGTATTGCTGCGGGTACTGCGGGGGTTGGTCGAACGAGTCGCCGTAGACCCGCGGCCAGGCGTCCTCCTGGAACGTGCGGTACGCGGGGTCGCGGAAGCGGGCGTACACCTGCTGGCGAGCGGCCGCGGCGGAGGCGGACGGATCGGCGAGCGGCGCCAGGCGCGCCGGGTCGAGCAGCGGTACCTGCCCGTGCCAGCCGTAGCCCTGGTAGAAGCCCTCATTGACCCACTGCAACCGGTCGAACCGTTCCAGGAGCGGATAGATGTCGCGCGTGAAGGAGACCGGCCGCGGCGGGAGGTGCGGATGCCCGTCGAGATAGGCCTGGTAGGCGATATCGTAGAGCGTGACGATGGCGGCGATGCCCGGCGCGTAGTTGGGCGGGCCGATGATCACCCAGGTGCCGGTGACCGGCAGTTCCGTGCCCCCACGCACGACCCGCGCGGTGACTGGGCCGTCGGCGACGTCGTCGTACCAGCCGTCGTTGTTGCCGAACGTGGTGACCGGGTTATGCGGCCTCGGCGTCCCCGACTGCCCCGAGCCCCCGAAGACGAGCAAGTTGCCGGCGCCACCCGTGCGCAACTCGCCCAACGCAACGGGCGTGCCCAGGAAGCGCCCCCCGTCGCAGTGATAGGCCGGTCCCTGCGTGTTGGCACCGCGGATGGAGCGCGGCCCCGGATCAATGACGAGCTGCCCGCGGGCGGCGCCGACGATGTCGGCATTGCGCCTGCGGCTGCGCATGGCCTGCGGCTGCGCATGGCCGACGGCAACGATGGGGAGGTCGCCTCGGGGATGTCAAGGGCGAGCTTGAACTGGTACCAGGCCGCTTTCTTATTGGCCAGGTGGACGCTCCAGGTGATGTCAGCGTCGGCGGCGGTCAACTCCTGCACCACGGCGCCGGCCGCGTCCAGGCCGTAGAGGCGGAAGCGCGCGACCTGGCGCTTGATGTGCCCCTGCGCGTCTTTGTAGCCGGTCCCCCCCCGGGTCGGGCAGGTAGCCGGGGACCTCGGGGCCAATGAAGAAGTCGGTGGGGCTATCCCCGATACGGGCGATGCCGATGCCGGGATGGATGATACAGCGCACGATCTCGTTCTGGCTCATACGACACCTCAATTCCATGGAGCGACTCGTCGAATGGGCATAGGATAGGGCCTCGTGCGCTCAGCATACAGGCCCCGGCAGCGGATGTCCACCATCGATCACCAGCACGATGCACGGGAGGTTGAACCGATACGCCCACTCGTCACGAGAGCATGCCTTTCACACGTTGATGCCGGGACATTGAAAATACCTCTTTAGGTTGCGGTTCCACCAACGATGTCGTCGGTATGGTACTGACAGCCGCGAGGTAAGAAAACGTACGGCGATTGGAGCCGCGACGACAGGCGGTTGGACGTGGTCAGACGTCCGAAGACGCGGGGCTCGTTGCGATTGCGCACGCGGATCGTGCGCACGCGCATGTCGCGGATGTTCATCCATCGTCCCCCTTACTTTATATACGGTCCGCTCACACGAGCGGGCCACGGAGGCGGTAGTCCAGCAACGCGACCTGCACGTTGAGGCGGACGAGGGGGGCGGCTAGATCGAGCTCGCACAACCTCTCGATCTTGTCGAGGCGATAGGTGAGCGTGTGGCGATGCACGCCCAGCGCGGCGGCCGCTTCGGTGATCGCGCCGTCCTGCCGCACGTAGGCCTCCAGCGTCGCGAGCAGCTCGCCCCCTTTGGCCCGGTCGTAGTCGATCAGAAGCCGCACCTTGCGGGCGAAAGCGTTGGCAGCCCGCTCGACGGGCGGCACGGTCCACAACCAGTGCAGCACGCCCAAATCGTCGAAGGTTGTCACGCGGTCCGCGCTGTCGAGCCGCGTGGCCATCTCCAGCGCCTCGCGCGCCTGCCGGTAGCCGCTCGACAACTCGTGGATGCCCGCGGGCTGCCCCAGGGCCAGGCGGACGGGGTGGGACGCGCCAAGCGCGGCGATAAGGCGTCCCGCCAGCGGCTTCACGTCGCCCCCCCGCGCGCTCAGGAAGAGCGCCACGCCGCCGTCGCGCTCACCGAGCAGACGGGGCTGGCGGAGGTCCGCCAGCGCGGCGCGTAGGCGCGGCACGAGGGCCGCCACGTCGTTCTTCCCGGGTGACAGGATGGCCACGGCATACCGTCGCGCGGCATCCAGGCCGTAGCGCGCCGCCGCCGCCGTCGCCTCGTCGAGCGCCGTGCCCGTCACCAGGCGATCGATCAGCGATCCCTCCACGCGACCCTCGGCGTCGCGGACGGCGCGCTCCTTATATAGGAGCAGCGCTGCCACCGTCGCAGCGCTCTCCGCCGCCCGCAGATCGAGATCGCCCGTGCTTTCCCCCGGCGCGCGGGCCAGCACATACCCCAGCGTCTGGGGCTCCATGGCGATGGGGGCGACCACACACGCCGCCAGGACGCCGACATCCGGCCGCGCCGCGACGCGCCAGGCGCGGACGGGCGCGCCGCCGCGCGCCGGCTTGCTCCCCCGGATGTGGGCAACCAACGGGCGCGGCAGCGTGTCGCCCGCGCCTGGCGCGACCACGGGCGCCACGCCCGGCGCCGCCGCCGCGGCCATGACGGTGAACGACGCGTCGAGGATGAGCGTGGGGCACGCCACAATCGCCGCCAGGTCGGCCGCCAGGTCGGTGAGCCCGCCACCCTGGAGCACCCGCGTGGTGAACCTGTCGTGGATCTCCGCCGCGCGGCGGAGCAACCTGTTCTGCGCGTTGACGATTTGCTCCGACACGGCCAGCGTGACATCCTCGAACGGCACGTCCCAAGGCAGTTCGATGAGCGGGAAAGCGAGCCGATCGGCTTCCACCGTCATGGCCTCCGGCACGCGCTCGAGGTAGCCGCCCACGGCCAGCACCAGCCCGGCCAGCCCCTTCTCACATAAGTCGGGGACGAGCCTGCGCTGGTTCGCGGGGTCATCGCGCAACGACACGGCCGTCGTCAGCAGCAGATCGCCGCCGCGCACCCACCGCGCGACGTCGGGCACATCCACGACCTGCGCCCAGCGCACCTCACGGTCCAAGCCTCGCTCCCCCGCGACCACGCGCGCCCGTCCCAGTGCGTCGAGCGCGAGCGCGTCGCGGATCGTGAACATGGCCCTCTCCCCTCCATCTCATCTCGACACACTATAGCCGATTTCAGCCGGGAGGGGGGAGCACGACCGGCGCTTGGCGATGCCCGACAGCGCCTCCAACACGACTCGATTCGCCAGATAGGCCGTCACCTCACCGTAGTCGTACGGCGGCGCCACTTCGACGACATCCAGGCCAACAAGGGGCAGTTCGAGCGCGCACCGCCGCACGGCGTCGAGCAACTGACGGCTGGTCAACCCGCCCGGCTCCGGCGTGCCCGTGCCCGGCGCCATCGCCGGGTCGGCCACGTCGAGGGCGACGGTGAGGTAGGCGCCGTCGCAACCATCCCGCGCGATGGCGATGGCCTCGTCGAGGCAGGCATCGAGCCCGCGCGTGACGACCTCCGACATCTCCATGCCGCGCAGGCCCCGCGCTTCCATCCACGCCAACACCTCGGGGCCGGGCCAGTACCCCCGCAGCCCGATCTGCACGACGCGGTCGCCGCGCACGACGCCCGCCTCGACCAGGCGGCGGATCGGCGTGGCATGATTGTACGCCGACCCGTACTCGACATCGGCCGTATCGGCATGGGCGTCGAAATGGATGAGGGCGATGCGGCCCGCGCCGTGGTGGCGCGCGACTCCGCGGACGTTGGCGCGCGTGACGGAGTGGTCCCCGCCGAGCACGACCGGCACGGCGCGCGCCTGCACGATGCTGGCCACGGCCTCTTCGAGGCGCCGCAAGCGCAGCTCGATCGCGTCCGCGCGCATGTCGACGTCCCCGGCGTCCACGACGCGCAGATCCACCAACGGATCGACCCGCAGGGCCAGGTGGGGACGCGACGCGTTATGGGTGTCGCAGTCGGCGGTCCGGATGGCCTGCGGCCCGAAGCGCGCGCCGGCGCGGTAGGTGGTCCCGCCGTCGAAAGGGGCGCCGACGATCACGATGTCGGCCTGATCGAAGCTCGCGGGGTCGGCCAAGGTGGCGCGCGGCACACCGAGGAACGTGACGTCTTGCCCAGAGATAACCGGCATACAAACCCTTCCTACTACTACGCCTGCTACGCCACCGCGGCCAGCGCCGCCTCGAAGATGGCCAGGGCGTCCTCGATCTGCCCCTCCGTGACGATGAGCGGCGGGGTGAAGCGCACCACCTGGTCCTGGGGGCCACAGCTCAACAGGATGAGCCGGCGCTCCTCGCACGCTCGCAGCAGTGCGCGCGCGCGGGCCGTGTCGGGCCCGCCGTCCGGCGTCACGATCTCCGCCGCGACCATCAGGCCCAGCCCACGCACGTCGCCGATGAACGGGTACATCCCTTGCAGCGCGCGCAGTCCCCCCATCAGCACCTCGCCCTGGCCGCGCGCGTTCCCGGGGAGATCCTCATCGCACAACACGTCGATGGTGGCGCACGCGGCCGCGCAGGCCACGGCATTGCCGCCGTAGGTGCCGCCGTGCACGCCGGGCGCCCACCCATCCATGAGCGCCGGGCGCGCGGCGATGCCGCTGAGCGGGAAGCCCGAGGCCAGGCCCTTGGCCATGACCATGATGTCGGGCGTGACGCCGAACTGCTCCACGGCGAACATCGTGCCGGTGCGCCCGAAGCCGGTCTGCACCTCGTCGGCGATCAGCAGGATGCCGAACTCGTCGCAGAGCTGCCGCAGGTCGCGCAGGAACCGCACCGGCGGCACGACGTAGCCGCCCTCGCCGAGCACCGGCTCGACCAGCACGGCCGCCACGTCGTCGGGGTACACCTCCGTGGCCAGCAACGCGCGCAGGGTGGGCAGGCCCGCCTGGCAGCAGCGATCCTGGTGCGCGGGGCTATCGTAGGTCTGCGAGCTCGCCGAGGCGCGGCCGTCGCGCGCGCGGACCTGACAGCGGTAACAGTACGGGTAGGGCGCGGTGTAGACGCCGGGCATGTAGGGGCCCATGTGCGCCTTGTACTTGGCCTTGGACGAGGTGAGCGAGAGCGCGCCGATGGTGCGCCCGTGGAAGCCGCCCGTGAATGTGATAATGGCCGAGCGCCGCGTCGCGTAGCGCGCCAGCTTGACCGCAGCCTCGACGGCCTCGGCGCCGCTATTGCTGAAGAAAAATCGGTCCAGCCCGGCCGGGGTCACGGCGACGAGCTTCTCGGCCAGGCGCAGCATCGGCTTGTGGTAGACGATGTTAGCCTGCCCGTGGATCAGCCGCGCGACCTGCTCCTGTGCCGCGGCGACGACGCGCGGGTGGCAGTGGCCGGTGTTGACGACGCCGATACCCGCGCTGAAATCTAGGTATCGTTCGCCGGCCTCATCGTAGATGTAGCAGCCCTCGGCATGGTCGGCGATAATGGACGTGTAGCGTGCCCAGACAGGGGAGAGCAAGTCCTTGCCCTGGACGTCGGTCTCGTGTGTAAGCGTCGGCATGTGTCCCTCCGCGACAATGACAATGATCGCCCCCGCCGCGCGGGGGTGTTATGTAGTATCGTAGAGATCGGGCGGCCGCGCGTCTATGGCCGTGTTGTCTAACAATCAGCCCGTTTTTTAGCCCGCGCGGCCATAGACGCGGACGCGGCGGCTCTCTATGATGGTGAAAAGCGGCCGTGGTGGGCGGCGCGCCAGGCAAGAGCGTTTCAGCGATTGAAGCAGCACTCACTATCGACATCAAGGAGGTTATCGCCATGTCGGACGTAGAGGACGTTAAGAAGGAGCCCATCCTCAGCCAGGCCGAGCGGGACACGCAGCACCTGGCCTCGCTCGGCTACACGCAGGAGCTCCAGCGCACGCTCGGCCTGTTCTCAAACTTCGCCGTCGCCTTCTCCTATATCTCGGTCTCCACCGGCACCTTCGCGCTCTTCGCCCTGGGCATCTCGACGGGTGGGCCCGCCTTCTTCTGGAGCTGGCCGCTGGTGGCCCTTGGTCAGTTCCTCGTCGCCTTCAACTTCGCCGAGCTCGCCTCGCACTACCCGGTCACCGGCTCGATTTATCAATGGAGCAAGCGCCTGGCCAGCCCCGGCGTCGGCTGGATGATGGGCTGGTTCTACCTCGCGGCCACGCTCCTGACCGTGACCGCGGTGTCCTTCTCCCTGCCCCAATCGCTGGCCCCGATCTTCAATTGGCCGGTCGACCCGCCCACCGAGGTCAAGATCGCCCTGGGCGCCATCGTCATCTCCACCGCCCTGAACATCTCGGGGGTGAGGCTGCTCTCGCTCATCAACAACGTCGGCGTTGTGGCCGAGATAGTCGGCATGGGCCTCTTCGCGCTTATCCTGCTGATCGTCGGCCACCACCAACCCCTGGGCGTCTTCGCCAACACGGGCGGAACGGGCTCCGACGGCGCCTACGTCGGCGTCTTCCTGACGGCCATGTTCATGTCGCTCTTCGTGATCTACGGCTTCGACACCGCCGGGTCGCTGGGCGAGGAGACGATCAATCCGACCAGGGAGGCGCCGCGCGGCATGCTATGGGCGCTGGGCCTCTCCTGCCTGGCCGGCTTCCTGTTCATCGGCGGGGCGATCCTGGCCATCAAGGACGTGCCGGCGATCATGAAGAGCGCGGCGCCGCTCCCGGACATCATCACCGGCGCCCTGGGCACGTTCTGGGGCAACGCCTACCTGGTCATCGTCAGCATCGCCATCTTCGTCTGCGCGCTTTCGGTGCAGGCCGCGGCGACCCGCCTGATCTTCTCCATGTCGCGCGACGACCGCCTCCCGTTGGCGCGCGTGTGGGCGTCGGTGCACCCGACCTTCGGCACGCCGGTGTGGACGGCCCTGCTCGTCGGCGTGCTCGGCGCCCTCCCGCTGATCGTGAGCCAACAGATCGGCGTCATCACCACCGGCGCGGCCGGCCTGATCTACCTCTCGTATACGCTGACCGACATCGTCCTGCTGCGCGCACGCCGGCGGGGCTGGCCGCAGGGTCGCGCCCCGTTCAGCCTGGGCCGATGGGGCCTGCCGATCAACGTCCTGGCCGTGATCTGGGGCTGCGCCATGCTGGCCAACTTCGCCTGGCCCCGCGCGCTCACCAACCCGAGCGTCGGCCTCATCCCCATCTTCGAGCTGACGGTGATCGTCCTGCTGGTCGTCGGTGGGGCCTACTGGCTTGGCGTGCAACGCCACCGCGGTGCCGCGCCGGGTATTGTCTCCGTCCCCGCCCACGGGCGCGACTCCGAGCCGGGCCGGACGCGGTGACCGTCCCCCCCGCCCTTTTCCTTTTTCCTTTTTCCTTGCGCGCCGCGCCATGACTCGACGTGACACACAGAGGAGAGGCCGATGAGACGGTAGAGGTCGGACGCCCGCGCGTCTATGGCCGCGCGGGCTGGAAAACAGGGTCGATTGTTAGACAACGCGGCCATAGACGCGGACGCGGTGGCTCTCTATGATAGTGAAAAGCGGACGCGGTGGCGCGCCACGCCAGGCAAGAGCGTTTCAGCAGAGGAGGATAGGAGATGGTTGCACCGACACGTCCCGTGGCCCCCGAGGTCGCGGCCTTCCTGGGCGGCGGACCCAAGAAGCTTCTCATCGGCGGCCGCTGGGTGGACGCGGCCACGGGCAGGACCTTCGATACGGTCAATCCCGCGACCGGCAAGACTTTGGCGCGGGTGGCCGCGGGCGACGGAGAAGACGCCAACCGGGCGGTGACCGCGGCCCGCGCGGCCTTCGACGGCCCCTGGTCGCGCCTGACCGCCGCCGAGCGCGGCGCGGTCCTCTATAAGATCGCCGACCTGATCGAGGCGCACGCCGAGGCCTTCGCCCAACTCGAGACACTCGACAACGGCAAGCCGTACGCCACCGCCCTGCGCGACGACGTGGGCGGGACGGTCGCCTACTTCCGCTACTACGCCGGCTGGCCGACCAAGATCCAGGGCGACACCGTCCCGGTCAGCGTCGTGCCCGACATCCTGGGCTATACGCTGCGCCAGCCTGTCGGCGTGTGTGCGCAGATTATCCCTTGGAACTACCCGCTCATGATGTCGGCCTGGAAACTGGCGCCGGCGCTGGCGGCCGGTTGTACCTGCATCCTCAAGCCCGCCGAGCAGACGCCCCTCTCGGCCCTCC
>JAABUZ0100006313.1_pt1 | contig 14890 bp, 13 predicted proteins | sample 5562091 | NCBI WGS metagenome assembly JAABUZ01 (sample SAMN12813069, study PRJNA571459) | rock metagenome | isolation source: Antarctica rocks | place: Antarctica: Victoria Land, Linnaeus Terrace sud | collected 2015-12-21 | reverse complement strand
TGGACCTGACAGCATGGCCGGCCGGGATGCGGGTCATCGTCCGCAAGGAACGCCCGCATCCCGGGGCGCAGCTGCGGTTCACCGACGCCGACGGGCTGCGGTTGACCGCGTTCATCACCAACACCCGGGGCGGGCAACTGGACGACCTGGAACTCCGCCACCGCCGTCGCGCCCGTTGTGAGGACCGCATCCGCATCTGCAAAGACACCGGACTGAGCAACCTGCCCCTGCACGGCTACGCCCAAAACAAGCTCTGGTTGGCCGTCGTCTGTCTCGCCGTCGAGCTCACCGCCTGGCTGCAGATGCTCGCCTTCACCGACCACGACGCCCGACGATGGGAGCCGAAACGGTTGCGGCTCAGACTGTTTTCCGTCGGCGCCCGCATCGCCCGCCATGCCAGACGAACTCATCTGCGACTGTCGACCCACGCCCCCTGGGTCACCCTCATCGAGACCGCCCTCGCCCGCCTCGCCGCCCTACCCCACCCATGCTGACCAGCACACACCAGCCACCACGAACCGAAAGGCCCACCCGGGCAGTGGAACCCGGCAGACCACCCGACTGACCTCGGGAAGGCGACCATGCCCAACACCAGAAAGGACACGCAAAACACGCACCGGTCACCCAGTCAGCCCACCACGAGTGCTGCACGAAAGATCTGTGAGTGTGTCGACGAGGGCCAAGTAGAGCTACTGCCTTCGAGGACCTGCTGGCAGGTCCTCGCGGGCCCAACGCAGAGCTGGTTGAAGGCAGAGTATTGGGCACGGCGCGCCGATCAAACATACCAGTTTGGCTATCTTTTCGCGAATCTCGCCGCGGTAAGCCGTCAATTGTGGTGGAGGTATCCGTTCGCGCTCAGCGTCGTAACAGCGTTATGATACGAGGTTGAAAGTCGCGCATGTCCAAATTCGCTGCACGGTACAACCACAGAAGGTAGCTGCCCGCGAACAGCACGTAGGCGATCGACGAGGCAATCCCGGTGCCAACAAGGCCCCACGACGGAATTAGCGCTAGGTTGAGCGCCACATTGACAGTGAGTGCCATAAGTGCCAGAAGGCTGTTAACCAGGGGACGGTTACGCCGCAGGAGATAGCCGCCCGCACTCCGGGCCATAGCGAGGGCTACCACTCCGGGCGCAAGCGCGAACAGCGCGGGCAGGGTGCCACGAAAATCCTCACCAAAGACCAGCGGCACCAGAGTTGGTGACGTGACGAGGAGTCCGGTTGCAGCCAGCACTGCGAGCACGCCGCTGAGGCCCACGACCTGTGCTGTGAACCGGCCGGATTCCTCAAGCGGCAGGTTAGTCTGGCGTTGGAGGACGGCTGTGGAAACCGCATCGGTCACCAGGTTGGTTAGTTCGATGAGGGTCACCGCAAGCGCGTAAAGGCCGACAACTCGGTCGTCCTTTATTGCCCCCAGCATCAAGACGTCTATTCGAAGGAGCAGAAAAAAACCGACCAGGGCTAGGTGGTAGCGGAGGCCAAAGCCGAGCGACTCTCGCGCCAGCCGCAAGTTTATGTCAACCCGGCGTGGACGTAACGCGGGTAGCGTGAGGAGCAAGGGTGCGCCGATGGTAAGTGCCCAGGCCAACAGCGCGGTCGTCACGGTAAGGCGGTCAGTGATCGCCAGCCCGGTGTACATTGCCACCTGCACCGCCCCTCCGACCATCACGGCGCGGTTCATTACCCGTGTGCGGCCCTCGAGAATCAGCAGCCCGTTCGTCCAGAGCACTACGATGGTCAGAGGTATAGCAAGGAGAGCGAACAGTAGGGCGAGCTGGTTCAATGCGCGGTCGTAGGGATACGAGAAACCCACGGCTACGAGGGCGGTCGCGCAGGCAACGACACTGCCCAGGAGCAAGCCCAGGATCACGGCGTTCGCCGTGAGCGCCCTTATGTCAACGCCTCGGCCAGCGAGGTATACCTGCGCCTGTTCGATGCTGCAGTGCCCTACGGCCACGGCCGTACCCACCATCGCGACAATGACTGCGTACTGACCCCGACCTTCCGGCCCGAGGATCCGGGTCATGAGCACGCTGGCGAATAACCCGCTCACAAGCAGGAGGACCCTTGTCCCGATAAGGGCCAGCGTTGTGCGGACGAACGCCCGAGGAACGTTCGGCTCAAATGGAGCGCTCGTCTCTCCTGGACCGCAAGTCACTTGCGGCGCGGCTGCAGCAATGAGCGGTAAAGCTCCACATGGGTCCGGGCGTTGTTTGCCCAATCCAACTCGGCGGCCCGTTCACGGCCGCGACGCCCGGCTTCCACACGGAAGTCGCCGTCTTGGATCACGCGTGTCAGCGCCCCAGCGAGCGCTTCCGGGTCGCGCGGTGGTACCAGCAGTCCCGTGACACCATGCTGAACGAGTTCACGGCTACCCCCAACGTCCGTCGCGACGACTGGTAGTCCGGCTGCCATGGCCTCCATGACAGCGTTAGGCAGCCCTTCCTCATGGCTTACTAGAAGCGCGTACTGGGCCTCAAGGTACAATGGCACAGCGGCGCGGGTGCCTTCGAGAATCAGCCGGTGCCGGAGACCCGCGTGATCCCGCGCGGCTGTAATTTCGGCGCGCATCGGCCCCTCGCCGATGCACCTGACGCGCACCTTTTCTCGGATCGAGGGGTTCAGTAGCTGAACGGCCGCCACCAGGTCAAGATGGCCCTTGTAGCGGATAAGGTTCGCGACAAGCAGTCCGGTCGGTGGTTCGACAGCGCACTGGGCGTGCACCGGCGGCAGGGCGACGGCGTTGCGGATTACGTAGAGCTTTGAGCGCGGCACCGCTTCGTGGAGATGGGCGTCATCGGCGACTGCATTCGCATTAGCGAGTACTGCCGTAGCGGTGACCGTGGAGAGTCGCGTCAGCGGACGTAGCAGTACATTCTCCTCCAGGCTGACCTGCAACCCCCGACGAGCGGCGATCCGGACAGGGACCCGGACTAGCCACGCCCAAGGGATTAGCAGAGCGTAAGCAAAGAACAGGTACGCGTGCAATATGTCGTAGTGCCCTCGCCAGACGTGGCGATACAGCGCGAGCAGCCGACACACCACACCGATCGCAGGGCGAATGTACCCCCGCAGACCACCTCCGGTAGCGATGCTGCGGAAACCCCTAATGCCAGCGCACCAGGTAGGGATACCCAACTCGTCGAGCCCGTCCTGGAGGGGCCCTCGCCCGTTGAGGAGTAATACCTCTACATGGTGCCCCATCACGTGCAATTCTCGTGCGAGGCCGACGAGCTGGGTTTCGGCGCCCCCCCGGTTCAGTGTCCCGATCGCCAACGCGATACGCAGCTGCCGACCGTTACGCACCCGAGGCCTTTGTAAAAAGGAACTCATTGCACCCCAGCCTGCCGGCGCACGTCGTGAGAACTTCGAGGACAAAGCCGCGCTGCCGGCAGAAGTCGAAGATTTCTTCGGGCTTGGCGACCTCGAACGGGTAGCCCCCCACCCAGTCGACCAGGTCGTGCTTGCGGTCCATGCCGCGAGCACGTGCCTCGCGTGAGGGCAGCACCCGACTCATGTCTCTGCGCGCCAGCGCGATCGCAGCATTGATGGCGTATTTGACACCCCTACGACCGTTGAAGTAGGCGCCGACACCAGCAACCATTACCTTCTGCACAGTCGGTCCGCTTTCAACGTAACTCTTCTTGGTTCGCGTCCACATCCGGCTGGCTAGGCCCTGATCGTTATAGATGGCGATTGCCAGCCTGCCATCAGGCGCGACCGCCCGGGTAGCGAGGTCACAAGCCATCCACAAGTCCCCCGTGTGATGCAATACACCCCACGAGTAAACGACGTCGAACGAGCCCAGCGACGACATAAAGTCGCGGTCGAGTGCGGAGCCCTGTAGCACCTCGTACGCATCCGGGCAGGCGAAGCGGTCACGCACAGCCCGCGCGGTGCGAACAGAGTCCACATCATAGTCGAACGCGCGCACCCTCGCGCCCATCTCATGCGCCGCCAACGACATGAGGCCGGAGCCGCAGCCGATATCGAGGAAAGTCTTACCGCTAAGGTCGGACGTCTGAAGCAAGCGCTCGACACCCGCGCGGGCCCCTGCGATGCGCTCCTGGTCCAGCTGCTCGCTGAAGCTTTCCCAATTGCGGCCGAACGCAAAGCGCTCGTCCTCATCAGGGGTTTGTCGGGTGGTGCCAGCAGTCATCCTGTAACTCCGCTCTGGTGTCACGCGCCGTGGGCCGTAGGCCTATTGTTACAGACTGCAGCGCTGACAGGCGGCGCAGTCGGGAGGCCACGTGTGCGGGATCGCCGGCTGCTGGGATGTGCGCGGTTCGCAGGAGGCCGACCAGTTGCGGTACACCGGTGAACGCATGGCCGATGCTCTGCGCCACCGTGGCCCTGACGACGCCGGCACATTCGCGGACCCACGTGCCGGGCTGGTGCTTGCCTTTCGCAGGCTCGCGATTATCGACCTATCCGACGCCGGGCATCAGCCGATGACTTCGGCCTGTGGCCGCTACGTCATCGTCTACAACGGCGAGATCTACAACCACAGAGCGCTCCGAACTGAGCTCAAGCCACACCTTGCCTTCCGCGGCCACTCTGACACCGAGGTGATCCTTGGAGGCTTCACGCGCTGGGGCATCCGGGCTACGGTCGAACGGCTCAACGGCATGTTCGGATTCGCGGTCTGGGACCGCGCGACCCAAACCCTGACGCTTGGTCGAGACCGATTCGGCGAAAAGCCGCTTTACTACGGGCGTGTAGGTGGTCGGTTGCTGTTCGGCTCCGAGCTCAAGGCGCTCCGAGCGGTCGAGGGCTTCCACCCGCCTCTTGACCGTGGCGCCCTCGCACTTTTCATGCGGCACGGCTGCATCCCGGCTCCGCACACTGTATACGAGGGCGTGCACAAACTTCCTCCCGGCTGCCTTCTCGAAGTCCGGAACGGCATTCCCGCCGGCCCAATTCGCTACTGGTCGGCTGTTGAGCGGGCAGAGACGGGCGTTCGCAGCACGTTCACGGGCAATGAGCGTGAGCTCGAGGAGGAGCTCCACGCGCTGCTCTACGAAGCAGTCGGGATGCGCATGGAGGCGGACGTACCGCTCGGCGCGTTCCTGTCTGGCGGAATTGACTCCTCGCTGGTCGTGGCGCTGATGCAGGCCCAGTCGACCAGCCCTGTGAAGACCTTCAGCATCGGGTTCACTGAGGCGGATTACAACGAGGCGAACTTCGCGAAGCAGGTGGCCTCGCACCTGGGTACGGAACATACCGAGCTCTACGTCACGCCCGCTGATGCCCTGGCCGTCGTGCCGCTATTGCCGACGATGTACGACGAACCGTTCGCGGACTCATCGCAGGTTCCAACCTACCTGGTGTCGCAACTGGCGAGGCGCGACGTGACGGTGAGCCTGTCCGGCGACGGTGGTGACGAGCTGTTCGGCGGCTACGCCCGCTACGCGCTGCTGACCGACATGTGGCACCAGTTGCGAAGGGTCCCGCTGCCCGTTCGTAGAGCAGGTGCGAGCGTACTTAGCGGCATTGCTACCAGACGATGGGACGCGATATTTCGTGCGGCTGACCCAGTACTGCCCGCCCGTGCCAAAGTCTCCAGACCGGGCGAGAAGCTCCACAAGCTCGCCTCTGCACTTCATTTCGACGCACCAGAGGACGTCTACCTACAGCTCGTATCCCTCTGGCGCGACCCCTCTCAGGTCGTTCTCGACGGCCGAGAGCCGCTGACCTCACTCACAAGCGGCGTGCGGTCGCCGCTCACTGAACCAGGGCTCAGGGCGATGCAGCTCGACGCGATCACCTACCTCCCAGACGACATTCTCGTGAAAGTCGACCGTGCGGCGATGGCGGTGAGCCTCGAGACACGTGTGCCCCTGCTCGATCACCGCATCTATGAACTCGCATGGCGCCTGCCCAATGATCTGCGCAACCGGCCCGGGCACGGCAAGTACCTGCTACGCAAGGTGCTCGATCGATACGTCCCCCGTCCCATGTTCGAACGCCCCAAGATGGGCTTTGGGGTTCCCATCGGCTCGTGGCTCCGCGGACCGCTGCGCGAGTGGGGCGAGGACATGCTGTCGCCCAGCATGCTGCGCTCCCAGGGCCTACTGGACGCTGACGTCGTCCGCCGCACCTGGGTCGACCACCTGTGGGGACGATCAGACCATACCTACGAACTGTGGAGCGTCCTCATGCTGCAGGCCTGGCTGGCCGAAAAACCCCACTCTCCGGTCGCATATTGAACGCGCGATCAGAATTAGAGCCGACTCGCAGACGTCGCTGACGCTGCGAAGTTACGGCCGCGTGTGCGGTCCGGTTGATTGTCTCAAACTCGATCGGGGTGCGAGGAAGAGTCAAGACCTGCGGATCGGCGTGTCACGCGACTTGCTGTTCACTTCAGATTCGTTGGGACGTTCGACGAGTTTCCCCCTTTCGAAGCGGGCTCCGGCGCGGACCAGGGCGACGAGATGGGCGCGTTGCCGGCGCGCCAGCGGGTTTGTGCCGACTCGATGAGCTTGAACACCATCGCGACGCCGGCTGCCCGTGAGCCTGGTCCCTTGGTGACCCGCTGACGCAGGCGGACGGCGGCGAAGGTCGACCCAGATCGGGTTGGTCGTGCGCAGGTGGACCCAATGTTCGGTGGGGGAGTCGTAGAAGGCGAGGAGCACGTCGAGGTGCTCGGTGATCTTGGCGACCGCCTTGGGCCACTTGGCGCCGTAGTCGGCCTCGAATGCCTTGACCGCCTTCCGTGCGTGGTCGCGGTCCTCGGCGTTGTAAATCTCGGCCAGCACTGCCTTTGCTCCCGGGTGCGCGGACTTGGGCAGCGCGGCGAGGATGTTGCCCGAGACGTGGAACCAGCACCGCTGCTCTCCGGTGGTGGGGAACACCTCGCGCAATGCCTTCCAGAACCCGAGTGCGCCGTCGCCGACCGCAAGCACCGGAGCCCGCATTCCGCGGCGCTTGCAGTCGCGGAGCAGGTCGGCCCACGACTGCGAGGACTCACGGAACGCGTCCGCGAGCGCGATCAGCTCCTTGGTGGCGTCGGCACGGACCCCGATGATCACCAGTAGGCACACCTTGACATCGCCCGCGCCTGCCGACGACTCGCAGCCAACCCCCACGGCGCACTCAACCTCGTCCTACAAGCATGAATTCACAGGTCACAAACCCGCCAGTCAACAACGACGGCAACCTGCCTGACGCCCCGAACGAGACAATTAGCAGGACGACGCTGTCAGTCACTCGCCGCCTTACCGTTTGCAATCTACGGCGCGCAGACTCGTCGGAGTCCTTCACGTGCCGAGAGTGGCATATGCTCCAGACTAAGGACCGCCTTAATACCTTCGTTTGAGACGATGTAACTACCCGTCAGTTTCTCCAAACGCTCGGAGTTGAGCGGAAGGCGCACTTTATCGCCTAGCCGTGCCAGCATTGTTAACAACACGGGGCTTATCTTCAAGACCCGCGCTGGGCGACCGTGTTCCGCCGCGATGAGTCGCACGATCGCGACCGTCGAGAGAGGCTCGTCATCCGCTACGTTGTACACACCCGACGGTGCATTTTGTTCGAGCAACGCGCGAATGACATACACAAGATTATCCACGCTGAGTAGCGAGCGCTGATTGTCGAACGCCCCCAGGGGGTACGGAAAGCCGGAGTCAACGAAACGCTCAAGCAACCTGATGTTCCCCTTAACACCAGCACCGTGAATTACGCTGGGACGAAGCACGTATACTTTTTGCGTGGCCCGTCCGGGATGACTACGAATATATTCTTCAGCCTTGAGCTTTGACCGCCCGTAAACCGTTGTGGGACGCGGGATCGTCTTTTCAGTAATCGGCTCAATCGCGTCGTCTGCGACCGCTTTGACTGAGCTAATAAATATGAAAGTTGATGCATCAGATTGCCGGAAAGCGTCATAAATCCCCTGGGTCAGTTGGAAATTTGCGGCGTCATACTCACCTATGTCGGCGGAGCCCTTCAAGTCATGAGCCTTTCCTGCTAAATGGATAATCGCGGACCCGCGGACCAACGCAGTGGACAGCAACTCATCGTAAGAAGTAAGGCCAGATGATCGTCCAACGCGCACGACCTCGGTATTATCTGCTTGTAGGAGCGCGCCTACTACATGCCGGCCCACGAAGCCAGTAGCCCCAGTTACATAGGTAGGAGGTGTCAATGGGTTACCTCTTTCGCGCGGTCATGACGTTCAATTATTCGTCCGCTTACGCCAAGGTCAACGATCGCGCGTGCGACGTCTTTGGGCTGAAAGTCCTTCACAACGCGGTTTCGGGCCTCGCGCCCCATACTCGCGTGCGAGGCTTTGTCCTGAATTAGTCGAAGCACCGCGGCAGCAAGTGCGCGCTCATCTCCAACAGGCACGATCAGCCCTGTGACATCGTGAACGACAGAGTCAACCGCACCCGTCGCATCCGTGGTAACTGACGGAATCCCCATGGCGGCCGCCTCTAATACGACGTTGGGCATCCCCTCACGCCGGGTTGGAAGCACGACAACGTCTGAAGCCGCCAGGTACGGCCGCACGTCCCGAATGTGATGCAAGATGATGGCCGGCGTTGGCTCTCGTTCGATCTCGCTTAAGTAATGGGCCGAGTCCGCCTCATCCTGGGCGCCCAGTAGGAGCAGTTGTACCAATATTTCTTCAGACCGAATGCACCGCAGAGCCGCTAGTAACATGTCAAGTCCCTTGTCCTTCGTCAGCCGTCCGATAAAAGTCACGACCGGGAGACCACCGTCCAGGCCGAGTTCATTAATCAACCCGGGCGTCTTCTGACGAGGAGTGAAAAATTCCGTATCCACACCGTGACTGCTGCCATGGTGTGGAACTACAAGTGGACGGCCAGCGGCGAGTCCCAAGTCTCGATAACGGTCCGCCAGGGACGGCGACACGGCGATCACGACGTGGCTGCACCGACTGGTTAACCATTCCATCTTGGCGAGCATTATTCTTTGGCGGCCCTGACTGCCCTCAAGTCGCATACCTTGCAAGAAGTAGGCGCGACGCGGCACGCGGGTGATCCAAGAAGCGGTCATCCCTAGGAGCCCTGCCTTTGGTGTACCTGCCAGAACGAACTCAGGGCGAACTCTGAGTAATACCCGTATCCAGCCGAGCAGCGCTTGGATGTCCGCCCAGATACTAATGCGACGCTGCATCGCTATGATGTGCACATGGTCAGCACGTCTCGCAAGTCGAAGAATCTCAGGCCCGTCCGACGTGACGACGTGCACTTCGAAGCCGTCGCTCCGCAGGGCGTCGATGATCTGCCCGTAGAAACCATCGACCGTTCGTGAGATCGTGGTGGCTACGATCGCACGCCGCGGACTTTCGGGACTACCTTTCGTAGTCTGACCGGTGCTCTCGCTAAGCCAAAGGCAAACAGATCTCCTCAACCACCGTCCTCGGGATTTTACCATGACGTTTCTCCCGGCCTATACTAGTTATCGGTAGGAATCATCAGTCCGCCAGTTTTCGTCCATGTTAGCCAACCTAACAAGCATACGAGTCCCCGAGGGGCAGTCGTAACGCTGATCACCTTATCCTCTTGTTCGCAGCTGGCAATCGGTGGCGTATCACCTGCGCCATTGGGACCGATAACAAATACCCAGCGATAAGAACGATTGAGATACCTCCCGCGACAGGTAGAGCCAAAAAAGCTACGCTTGCTGTAATACACATACTCGTAACTCCAACGGTCACTGCGACGGCGAGGTGCGATAGCCCGGCTTCACTAACTAGACGTTGATAGATGTGCTCTCTGTGCGCCTCGACCAACGAGTCACCTCGCAAGGCGCGTTTGGTAAGGGCGGTTCCGGTATCGGCTATATACAGTGCCAAGGGCGCTATCAGTACTACCATGTGGACGCCGCCAATCCATCCTAGAAGGAGACCGACCGCAACCAGGCCGCCGAAGAGATAACTGCCTACATCTCCGAGAAAGAGCTTGGCGACCGGAGCATTCCACGGTAGGAAGCCCAGAGCGGAACCAGCTGAAACGGCACCCACTACGGAGAGAAGCTCCAACCCATGTGCACGGCCCACGAGCAGTGCCGTGATTCCCCAACAGATGATAATAAGGCTCGTGATGCCATTAATACCATCCATAAAGTTTACGACGTTGACTGCGGCTGGGACCACGAGCGCCGCCGTTAGGGTAAAGTAAAAGCCGCCGATAGCTGCGCCAGCGATTAATCCGCTAGCAAGTTGCGCCGCGAGCCGCGGGGTGGCGGCCAGACCCCGACGATCGTCTGCGAAACCAACGCCTGCGAGCAGGACTACCGCAAGTACTGCAACCCAGAGAACCTGGCGCCCCTGCATTTGTGCCACCGCTAACCCGACAAGCACACCACTCAAACAAGCCAGCCCCCCTCCACGCGCAATGGGCGCAACATGAGATGAGCGGTGGTTGGGAATGTCCATGATGCCAACCATTTGCATCACGCGGCGTACGAAGGGTGCCGTCGCGGCTGTGACAACTATACCGACCAACAGCGGGATCATGTCGATGCGCCCAGCGTGAGAGGCGCCTGGCTTCCCCGCACCGGAGCCTTTGACCAGTTGGCCGAGCTAGTAGCATTCTGCATCAGGTGACCGGCTCTACGCTGCGGTATGCGCGCTCCCGCATCCAGGAGGCAGCACCGGAATGGCTGGCGGGGACCATATGGCGCACTGTCTCGGTATCGATCAGCGGCACCAAGACACTGGATACCAGCGGATGCGCCGTCGGCCCACGAGTCTCCCCCGGATAGAACAGCTCTTCGGCTAATTTCTCTCCTGGGCGTAGCCCCGTGTACGTAATTTCCACTTCCGTGCGCCCGGAAAGCCGGATCAAGGTGTTCGCCACTTCGACGATCTTCACCTGCTCGCCCATGTCGAGCACCATCACCTCGCCGTCATTGCCCATCGCCGCAGACTGCAGGACGAGCTGGCAAGCCTCGGGAATGAGCATGAAGAACCGCTCCACCTCGGGGTGAGTCACCGTCACCGGGCCGCCGTGCTCAATCTGCGAGGTAAACGCCGGAATCACCGAGCCTCGCGAGCCCAGCACATTGCCGAAGCGCACGCTGACGAACCGGCCCATGCCGCGCCGCGCGAAGTCGGCGGTCAGCCGCTCAGCGATCCGCTTGCTGTAGCCGAGTACGCAGGTGGGGTTGGCCGCCTTGTCGGTCGAGATGTTCACGAAGGTGCCGACGCCAGCATCCTCCGCCGCCTGAAGCACGTTGAGCGAACCAAGGACGTTGGTCTTCCATGCCTCCAGCGGGTAGCGCTGCAGCAATGGGAGGTGCTTGAGGGCGGCAGCGTGAAAGACCACCTCGGGCTGGCACAGTTGGAACACGGACCGCAGTGCCTCGGGGTCGCGGATGTCGACCAGCAGCGTGTCGTCCCCGTCGAGCAGGCCGTGCCCGGCCAGCGTGAGCTGCGTCGCGTGCAGGGCCGACTCGTCCCGGTCGAGCAACAGCAGCTTCGCTGGCCCGAACTTGGTGATCTGGCGGCACAGTTCCGAGCCGATTGACCCTCCTGCCCCGGTGACCAGCACAATTCGTCCGCTGATCTGCTCGGCGATCGCCGTCTGGTCCAGCTCAATGGGGTGGCGCCCGAGGAGATCCTCGAGGTTGACATCGCGGAGATCGTTGGTCGTCGGGCGCCCATCCATCATATGGCGCAGCGGCGGCAGCACCAGCGTGTGCAGGCCGAGTGCCTCGGCGCGCTCGGTGATGACCCGGATCAGTGCTGCGTCGGCGTTGGGCAGGGCGATCACAAGGTCGGTTGCTTTGTACTTGGCCGCCACCGCGGCGAGGTTCTCCCGAGTGCCGCGCACTCTGATTCCCTCGACGCGCAGGCGGCCTTTGTGTCTGTCGTCATCGAGCATGGCCACAGGGATGAACTGATTGTCACCCTCCCGCAGCATGCTGCGCACCAGCCGACGGCCCGCTTCGCCGGCGCCGAACAGAACTACGCGGCGCTCACCCTTGCGGGTGGCGTAGCGGTGCGTGTTGACGGCGCGGACCGTATAGCGAAGGGCAAACATGGACAGGAGCGCGAGGGCGGCGGCAGACACGGGGACGCTGCGCGCAACCACAACTGGGTTGATGAGCAACGCCCAGACGAACAGTCCAAGGCCCACAATCGCGACCGTTTTGGCGACGTCGACGATCTCCTCGAACGAGCCACGCTCGTGCCCCACGACGTAGGGGCCGATCAGGCCGCCAACGACGATTTGGCCCCCCATGGCGGCCAGCGCGAACCACAAGGCGCCCATAACGGGGACGTCGGCGGAGTCGAAGTCGTAGCGCAGCCAGCAGGCGAGGAAGATGGCCACGCCCCAGATGAGAGCGTCGAACAGCGCCCAGGTCCATCGGATGACGCCATCACGCCGTCTCGTCGGTCCGGTCACCTTAAAAGCCTGCCGACGCCGCTTGAGCATCACGGCGACCGGAACGGCCGTGCAGCCAACGATCGATCGAGCGGCACGACTGGCCGTAACGGTGGCATGGGCGTGCCCCTCTCCAAGTGCGAGTGCGGTCCGCCGAACCCCGATTCGGCGACGTCAGTATTACACAGGGATCACATGCCGAAAAGAGGCCGGGGAGGCGAAAGGCGCTGGTGGTGCGTCACTTCGATCCACTGGTGCGCTCGCAGCGCCCGTTTTGGAGTCAAATGCCCGCATCCGAGGGGCATCCCGCCTGGTCTCAGTACCGCGCAAGGAGATGCCAGGGCAGAATGCGTGGCATGCCGAAAAAGCCGCCCCGAGCCTCGACCGGCCGCATCCGCGACCGCGGCACCATCGCCTTCTGGGTGTTTATCGTCCTGGCGGTCGTCGCCGGCGCCGTCATGTACCGGACGGCAACCACCCGCGGCCCCTCGGACACGGGCTACCGCTCGTCCTACACACCCGCGCAGGCCACACCCACACCCACACCCGCCACACCCGCTGTACCGGCGCCGACCACCGCTCCGGGAGGTACGAGCGCTCCGGGAGGTACGAGCGCTCCGCCGCCGGTCGCGATCCTCGGCGACCCGTACTCGGGGGGCCCCGGCTTCGTCGGCATCGGTGAGGCAAACTGGACGAAGCTCCTTGCCAAATCGTTGGCGACAGCGGGGAAGCCGATCGACCTTTCGGTGTTCACGGACAGCAGCGCTGGGTATGTCAAGCCGATCGGAGGGGCCGGGACGGCGCTGGCCCAACAGGTGAGCCAGATCGTCAAGCCCGACGACCGCGTGGTCGTCGTGTTCCCCAGTTCCTCGGATTCCGAGCAGTCGCGCGACGCCGTACGCTCCGCGGCCCACGCCGCCTACGCCCAGATCAAGTCGACCGCTCCCGGCGCCACGTTGATCGTCGTCGGGCAGTCCTGGACAAGCGACAAGCCACCGAGCAACGTGACAGGCTTGCGCGACACCCTGCGGGCTGAGGCTGCTGCGGCCGGCGCGGTATTCGTGGACCCCTTGACCGACAAGTGGTTCGTCAACGACACCGGGAAACTGGTCGGCTCGGACGGGGTGCACCTCACCGATCAGGGACACAAGTACCTGGCCGATCAGCTCCAACCACGCATCGCCGCTGCGCTCGGCTGAGGGCGTGCGACAAAGCTGGCCGCCCAATTGGGTATACCGACGCCGATTGGTGCCGCCAGCGGCGCGTCGGCCGATCGTGCTGCTAATGAGCGTGGCTGGCTTTGTCGTGCTGGTGCTCGGAGCCCGCTACGCGCACCGTGGTTCCGGCGAGGTGGACCAACGGATCAGCGGAGAGACTGCAGCGCACCTCTCCGGACATCCGCGGCTCGTGTCGTGGCTCGTATCGCTGGGCAACCCGCTCACCATTTTCGCCCTGGTACTGATACTGGTGACCGCACTTATGCTGCTCAAACGACCGGCTGCCGCCGTGCTGGCTCTCCTCGGTCCAGCGACGGCCGTGGTGTCGACGGAAATGGTGCTCAAGCCGCTGGTCGGCCGCCGCTTGGACGGCGGCCTCGCCTATCCTAGTGGCCATACGACGGCGATCTTCAGCGTCGCCCTGGTCGTGGTCGTGGCCCTGTTTGGCCCGGCCCGTGGTCCGTCCTGGCCGCGGGTGGTCGGTGGCCTCCTAGCGTTGGGAGTGGCTGGTGCCGTGGGGGTTTCGCTGGTGATAGCCGGGGACCACTACCCCACAGACGTACTGGGCGGGGTCTGTGTGGCCACAGTCGTCATTGGCGGGCTGGCGCTGCTACTCGACCGGATACCCGTCGGCCAGCGGCGTCAGCACCCGGTAACCGCCGTCCGACCGGTCGCGTTTCGACGCGGCCTACCGGGTTCTCATGACTAAAGCAGAGAAACACGACTATCTTGAGCGATGCCGTTTTCCCGTGGCAGGCGCATGCGCTGAAGTACTGGCAGGTAACCATGCTGGGTCGGTCGGAATTACTGGCGTCCCCGAAGGGCCAGCGGGAGCCTACGGGCTGATCCCGACATCGCGCATGGCCACGTTGCTCATCACCCTCGCCGACGGGTCCACCATCGAACGCACCGGTAGCGGCATCGTCGGCCGAAGTCACGCGCTGAGCTTCGCGCGCGCTGTCAATCTGGCCGCCTCCGGCTGCACACTAGTAGGGTGACCACGGCTTGTTGAGCACAGGTGGAGGTGCCCCGCCGGTGCTTCGGTGGGTGCGCGGCTTGGGCGGGTGCGTTAGGCGGTGGCGGCCAGGGGTTGGAGGGTGAGTTTGTAGCCGACGACTTCGAGCTCGGCGATCGCCCGTGTTCCGGTGTAGGTCGGCTGGTGCCGGATGAAAGTCGGCGCCTGAGTCTAGTGTCGTGTGTTTGAAGTTGTTTTACGGTGGGCTTTGGCGAGGATGTGGTCGGCTGTTTTGGTCCAGATGAACGGGGTGCATCGTGTGTTCCAGCCGTCGATGAAGTTTTCGATGGCGGTGAT
>JAABUZ0100006311.1_pt1 | contig 14896 bp, 12 predicted proteins | sample 5562091 | NCBI WGS metagenome assembly JAABUZ01 (sample SAMN12813069, study PRJNA571459) | rock metagenome | isolation source: Antarctica rocks | place: Antarctica: Victoria Land, Linnaeus Terrace sud | collected 2015-12-21 | reverse complement strand
AAGGGTGTTCCTTATCTTCTAGATGCCTTCTCTAAGTTGAAGCATTCTGCGAAGCTCCTCCGAATTGCTGGCACTCTTCAACCCGATCTGCGCTCCGTTCTTGAGCGTCTTCCCCGGGCCAGTGTGGAGTTCCTCGGCGCTGTCTCTCAGGAACGATTGGCCCACCTGATGAGCACAAGTCATGTCATGGTACTGCCCAGCATTGAGGAGGGCTTAGCCCTTGTTCAGGGGCAAGCGCTGGCATGCGGTTGCCCTGTGATCGCTTCGACGAACACAGGTGGCGACGATCTCTTCACGAATGGTGTTGAGGGCTTTATCGTTCCCGTTCGCGATCCAGATGCAATCAGAGAGAAGCTCCAGATGCTGGCGGATGATCCTGGACTGCAGCAATCGATCAGCCAAGCGGCGCTTCGACGGGTGCAGTTCCTTGGCGGGTGGGAAAACTATGGTGATCGGTGGGAACAGCTTCTGCTGCAGCTCACCGGAGCTCCCCCGCCCACGAACTGAACTATCTCCACCCGATCACCTTCCGCCAACCGAGTCTCCGGCCAGCTTGCTCGAGGTACGATCAGGCCGTTACGCTCGATCGCCACGCGATCAGCCTGGAGATCGAGGGCCTCCACCAACTTAACGATGGTCTGCTCTGAGACCGCATCCAAGATCCTTCTCTGGCCGTTGAGGATGATGGTCATAGACATACTCTCTAAAGATAAACGAGCTATTCCGTTCCGCGCAGTTTTACTGTTGGCAGATCTGAACAGGAGCTTAGGAGCGAAGCGATTGAGATTTGGGTGATGGCTTCAATGGCCAGAGGTGGTTCAATGGGCCGTGGCCCGAACCGATCGGTGTCGCCGATCGCATCGCCTGGGCGACATACATTTTGGCCGCTCGGACGGCTGCAAGCGGCGTTCGCTCAAGTACCAGTTCGCACAGGAGGGCCGAGGAGAAGGCACAACCAGTGCCGTGAGTGGAGGTTGTATGAATGCGCTCACCTGTCACAAGTTGCTCATTTGAGTAGGGTTCTAACAGGAGATCATGAGGTGGATCGAGGTGTCCTCCGGTCACTACTATGGTGAGTTTGTTGCTTACGGTTTGCAGATGTCTGGCGGCCTTGGAAAGATCGCCTTTCCGTGGGGTCTCTTGGCCGATAAGTGCCCATGTTTCATCGACATTGGGGGTGATCCAGTCGACTTGAGGGAGAAGTTCGTGGCGAAGGCGCCGGAGTCCGTCCTCGTCGAGTAAGTCCTTGCCCGAGCTTGACTTGAGGACCGGATCTAAAACCACTACTGTGGAGGTCTGCGGGCGTATGTGGGTCAAGAACGCAGAGACGGAGGAGACGGCTTCGGCAGTGCCCAGCATACCGATCTTGATGCCTGCGGGTGGCAGGTCTTCGTAGAGGCGGTCGAGGGTGGATGAGATTGTATCTGATGCAACTGGATGGGTTGCGAAGACTCCTCGGGTGTTCTGGACGGTGAGGGCGGTGATGCAGGAGGTCCCGAAGAGGCCGTGGGCTGCGAAGACCATGAGATCCGCGGTGATTCCGGCGCCTGAGGACGGGTCGAAGCCGGCGATGGTAAGGACCGTTTTCATGCATTTCCTGTCGATTTAGCGTGGTTCGGCATGGTGTTACGGTACCAAATTCGTGGTGACCTGCTGGTGGGATCGTGGTGCTGTGCGACCCCCAAATCGCGGGAGGCGGTGCGAGTTAGGATGGGCTGATGAAGATGGGTGGAGAACGGATGAACTCGGGCGAGGATGCACGGGATCGGCTGATCGTGGCGCTTGATGTCCCTTCCCGGCGGGAGGCCCTGGAGCTGGTGGACCGGATGGAGGGAACGTGTCGATGGTTCAAGGTCGGGATGGAACTTTTTTACGCTGAGGGTCGACCGGTGATCGAGACCCTGCGCGGGCGCGGATTCGAGGTGTTCCTGGATCTTAAGCTGCATGACATCCCGAATACGGTTGCGGGAGCGGTTCGGTCCCTTGAGAGTGCCGGCGCTTCCCTGCTGACGGTGCATGCAGGCGGGGGCGCGGCGATGATGAAGGCGGCTCGAGGTGCAGTGCGGTCGAGTAGGCTGCGCCTGCTGGCGGTGACGGTGCTGACGAGCATGGATGCGGGGGAGCTTGCGGGCGTGGGAGTTGTGGACGGCCCAGCGGAGCAAGTCTCCCGGCTGGGACGGCTCGCCTGGGATGCGGGCATCGATGGGATGGTGTGTTCGGCGGAGGAGGTCGGGGCTTTGCGCGAGGCACTGGGAGAGCGGGCTTTGCTGGTGGTTCCGGGGATCAGGCCTGAGGGGGCCGAGACCGGGGATCAGCGGCGGGTGGCTACGCCAGGGGAGGCGCTGCGGAAGGGGGCTTCGATGCTGGTGGTGGGACGGCCCATAACGCAGGCGGTTGACCCCCCTGCGGCTGCGGCTGCGATCCTGGCGGAGATCCATGCCGCTGCGAGCGAGGCTGGCTGATCGATAACCAAGGCGCAGCCACTGTGGAGAGCGTATAGCCGCTACATGGAGGGTAACGACGACATACGGGGGGCTCTCCGCTTGGTCGAGATGACGGCGTTTTTTTAAGGCGGTTAACTGTGAGTGGAGTGGAGGTCTCATGCCACTCTTCGCGGTGCCTTGCGAAGAGTGGTGTTCCAGGGGCTCTGTTGTGGCAGCCTGGTGAGCTTGTTGTCAGCGTGCGGCGGCGGTGTTGGCGCTCATATCGCTGAGGCGAAGTGCTAGTGATTTGGCGGAGCCGCCACCACGTAGAAATTCGCTGAGATCGATCTGCTGGACGTGGAAGCCGACCGTAGTGAGACGCGCGGCCAGGTTGACGCCAACGGTGCCCATAAGAATCCGCTGACTGATGTTGATGACGTTGCAGGCGAACTGCGTGGCCTCTGCCTCGCTGACGGCGATGCGCTTCCCTGGCGCGTAAGCGACATGGATACGGTCGAGTGATCGCGCGTCAAAGGCCTCCGGATAGTAGAGCAGGAAGCCTCCCGCTAGGGGAGCGAAGCAGGTATCGAGGTGGTAGAAGCGCGGGTCGATGAGGTGCAAGGAGGTGACGGTGGCGTGCCACGCGCTGGCGAGATGACGGTGGGAGTGCTCGCAGGTGCGCGAGCCGTGAGCGGCCCAGATATGGCGGCCGTTGGGGTCCATGAGGACATCTCCCTCGCCCTCGAAGTTGGACTCGCGCGGGGTCTCCCAGAGGAGGAAGCCAGCCTCGGCCATCCAGCGGCGGAGATGCTGGGCTTCGGCCTCACGCTGTGGGTGGGCGAAGTTGGAGATGGCGGCGACGCCGTGCTGGACGACCGCGGTGTGGCCGACAAAGGTCATATCGGGCGAGCCCTCGCGGGGGTGGAGCACACGGACATCGGCCATGCGATGGAGCGCGTCGTAGAGGGTGCGCCACTGGGCGAAGGCGCGATCGCGTGAGGGGCGGTGGAGGTTGCCGGCCATCCAGGGATTGATGACGTAGTCGACGTCATACCACTGCGGCGGGCACATCAGGTAGGTGGGGCGATCGAAGTGCGGTAGGGGAGTGAGACCGGAGACAGTCGAGAGGCCAGTTGCAGCGAGAGTCATGATGCAGGTTCCTGCTTTCCACTTAGAGCGTGCCCATCCTGACATACGACTGTCAAGGGACGTCGGTGAAGAGCTCTACAACTTTTTGGGAGATGGATCAAGGGGGGTACGGGTGGAGGTTGCCGGTTGCGGATGTGGTGCGAGTAGATCCGGAGCAAGGCCGACCGCTTCGAGGTTCTTACGCGAAGATCCGTCTAGCTATCCTTGCGGTAGAGGAGATCGCGCATGGCCTTGCGCCGTGCCTCGTTGGCCTCGCTCGCAGACTTGCGTTCATCGGCGTCCATGCGGAGCTTGGTCCCGGGCTCCGCGGCTGCGGGGGTGCTGCACTCTGGGCAGCGATTGGCGAAGCCGGGCTTATCCGGTTTCAGTTCGAACTCTTCCGAGCAGACGGCGCAGACTTTGATGGGGAACGGCATGGTGGCTCCATGATCATGATAGCGAAAGCTGGTGTTCGGGGTGCTCGCCGGGATGGGGGATGCTGAGGCTTAGGCGCGATTCGTCTCTAGTTGCCGATAACGCCGTTTTACGGGAGCTGGACGGCGCTCTAGGGTATTCAGCTTGAGGGTGGGTTTCAGGGTTTCAGGAACAGGCACCGGCGCAGAGCACGCCGACGCAGCGATAAAACGAAACAGGAAGACTCGCAAAAATTGTCTTTCGCTCTATGTTTATGCGTTTTGCAGCAGTTGGATTGCGAAGGCCCCGAAGCGCAAACAATGCTTGCACGATTGCCATCAACAGGAACGGAGTTCTATGAACCATACTCCGGGCATTATGCCTAAAGGCTGAGCTTCCTGGCCGTCTAGTCTGCCTTGCTTCTAGAGCCGACACTACCTTGCGTGCGCTTAGGTTCTGAGGAGGCCGCTAAGCCACCGGCTACGCTGGCGGGAGGGGTGCGGAAGGACGTCTTTTGAGGCGGAGCATGGGGCGTTCGACGAAGTGCCAGCTTAGCCAGCCGATGGCGAAGCAGAGGACGGCCGAGACGAGCGCGGCGACCCAGGGAGAGCCGTGGACGTACCAGATCCACAGGCACTCCACTGGCCAGCCGTAGAGGTAGACGCCGTAGGAGATGTCGGGGACGTGTTGCATCCAGTCGAGGGAGCGCAGGGGAAGGGCCGCGAGATAGAAGAGCAGGTAACCGCCGAAGAGCATGAGGGCGGGCTGCAGGTGTTGGCGGAGGAAGAGCTCGACGAGGATCAGGGCGATTGCTGCTCCAAGGGCCAAGGCGGGGCGAAAGGGGATGTGATCTCGGAAGAGGAGGAAGCAACCGCCAACGAAGAAGGCGGAGGCGAGCCGGAGGTCTCTGGACGGATCGCCTGCGAGCGCGAGGAGAGGGCGCCAGGGGTGTGCGGCGGTGAACGACGGAACGCATTGCAGGGAGAGGAATGCGAGGGTGAGAGCGAGCCAGACGGCCGGCCGGCGGAGGAGGGACAGGCTGCCCAGCAAGGCGACGAGAAGATAGCAGCGGAACTCATAGGCGATGGTCCAAAGGGGCGTGTTGACGGAGGCGAAGGGCTGCCCGGGAAGGACGGGTGGGGTGTGCGGGACGTCGAGCTTCAGGAGGCTGAGGAGGAAGCGGAGATTGAGGTGGGCGAAGAAGTGGGGCACGCCGGGCGCGAGCAGACCTATGGCCAACGTGCTGAGAAGGGCAGCGACGAGGTAGCCGGGGACGATGCGGAGGAGGCGTTTGCGAAGGAAGTTCGACAGCTTTGGATCGGTGAGCCAGCTGCCAACGATGAGGTATCCGCTGAGCAGAAAGAAGCCGTCGACGGCGACGTCGCCGAGGCTGAGACCGGAGTGGGTGAGGCGGCCGAAGAGCTCTCGCGAACGGTTGCCGTCGATGATCTCGGGCGCGTGAGCGACGATGACCGCGACCGCGAAGATGATTCGGAGGAGGTCCAGGAGGTGATTTCGACGAGCTCGCGGTATCGGTGGGACGGGGACCGCTGTGGACATGTTGAGGGTCGCGCGGGGCTCCGGCTTACGGGGAGATGGTCAGAAGGAGAGAAGTAGCTGGGCCGAACACAGAAAGAGCGACCTTGAGGGGTCGCTCTTTCCAGATGCTGTGTGCCTGAGAGTGCAAGCGAGGCTTTAGAGCTTTTCGAAGAAGTCGCAGGCAGAGCAGGAGATGTAGACGCCGCCAGGGACGCCGCGCTCACGATCCTTGACGCGCTTGACGATGCGGGTGGGCTTGGAGCACTTGGGGCAGTCCGTGCTCTTGTTGGTATCCATGACCTTCTTACGGTCGCCGGTCTTGGCAATCTTTGCCATGATGCTTAGATCTCCCTGGTGATGAGTGGGGGCCCCTCGAGTGTTGGCCGTCGGTCGCTGTGAGAACGAGGCGACTCGAACCGCTACCAATGCACAGATGTGCGCATAGGTGAGCTGCGAGGAGTTAATGTGCCCTCTGAGTCTGAGTTTACATGAACCTGCTGGCGCGGAGGTTGGAGGGCGCCGCGGGGATCGGCTTTGGCTTGCTGCCGGAGCTCGAGGTTGGGAACTGGACGCGATGATCGCTGCCGGCATCGGGGATGGCTTCGCCGGGTTTGCGGAGGGTGGGTGCGGGTGCGGGTGTGGCGTCCTCACCCTTCTTGACGCCGTCGCCCATGGCGATCTCGCGGATGGGTGTGGGCGAGAGATAGCCGTTGGTCTCGTCGGTCTGGTGGATCTGGATGGCCTTGCCGAGCTCGGCGATCTCAACGACGGCAACGCGGTCGCCCTGGAAGCGGACGAATTTTACGGTTTGGGGGACGTGGCCGTAGATCCACTCCTCGTAGTGGGCAGAGCTGGTGTCGGGGTTGCGCTCGCGAATCTTGTTTTCGGGGGCTCCGAGAGCGGCGAGCACCATGCGGTGGTTCATGCCGACGAGGACGTCGTGGGCGGCGATGGCGTCCTTGAGGAACCCTGGAAGGGTATCGGCGTAGGCCTGCTCGGAGGATTTGACGCCGAAATCGATTACGGGATCGAGGAGGGCCTTGACCTCGGGCGCGGAGATCTCGGGGATGTGGCCTTCGAAGACGAGGGTGATACGGGCGCCGGTGGGCTGCTCGACGGGTTGCTGGATGACGGGGTTGTCGTTGAAGGAGATGTGCGAGAGAAAGCGATGTTTGGCGTAGGGGCCGCCATTGAGATCCAGGATGATGCGGTCGCCCTTGATGACCATCGCGGTGATGGCGACGCGGTCGCCGGGCCCGGCGGCCTGACCCTTCTGGTAGATCATTTGCTTGTACTTCTCAGGGCCGGGGTCGAGGGGACCGTTGGCGCGGAGGGTGATACCAGCGCCCATGGGGAGGGAGCGATGGGCGAAGCCCTGCTCTGCCTCGAGATTACGCACAAGATCGCGGCGGCCGCGTTCGGTCAGGGGCGTTGAGGGGAGGTCGACGGCGGTGGGCTTGAAGTCGGTCGAGATATCAGACGTCGCTGACTTTTCGCCGACGACGAAGACCTGAGCGGAGAGGAGGGGAACACAGGCTAAGAGGAGGGCGGTGAGGAGAACACCTCTCTGCGTACGGTATGCCATGGCGGCACCTCTGTATGCATAGCTTGCGCTTGCGATGGGAGCTTTGACAAGGGGGTATTTGCGTCTGGCAGCGGGTCTACGTAGCAGATTGTTGCCTTGGCTCGCGGTGAGGCAGAAAGGCAGTCCAACGGCAGGAAAAAAGACAATACAAGGGTCACTTCCCCGCGGCGCTCATGAACAAGCTGTACCCGAGCTTGAGTCGCGACCTTGGCTGCTTTTGTGGCTACCGGGGTGTGTCGGTGACGGAGCGATGCTGTGGTGTGGAGGGTAGGATCTGGACGAGCGGAGGCGGGGGGGCTGCCGATGTCTGCTCCATCGCGGTGTGCGCCGCGGGTGGGGGGACGTCCATGGGGTACCCGGCGGCAACAATGGGTCTGTAGGTGTAGTTCCAGGCGAAGTCGCGCGTGAGACGAATGACTGCGGCGATGGCGATGAGGATGATGATGGCGGTGAAGGGCGCGGCTTCCGGGCCAAAGTCGCGACCGGTCAGGAGGCGCGGGCCGATCGCAGTGGTCTGGACGACGGAGGAGAGGTCGGTCGAGCCGGCAGTGGGAAGACCGAAGAGAAGGCCGAGGCTGGCGGTCCAGGCGAAGTTGAGACCCCACGAGAGCCAGAGCCCGTGAGTACGGAGCCAGCCGAGCGAGAGGACGATGCCGAGGAGAGCCATGACAATGACACCCAGGCCGGTCGACCCGGGGCTGAAGGCGAAGAGGAGGCCGTAGATAAGGGCCATGCTGAGGGTTGCGCCGACTGGGCCGATGGCGTCGATCATGCGGCGGAAGCTGTAGCCGCGAAAGGCGATCTCGACGGCCAGAGCGGTGAGGGCCGCGCCGATAAGGGTGAGAAGGGCGTAGAGGAAGGCGCGGGGCTCGGTCCAAAGCTGGACCTGAAGCCTGCCAACGATGGCGAGGGGAAGGATGGCGAAGAGGAGGGCGGACCAGCCGATGGCGGCTCCGATTCCCCACTCCTCACGAGCGGACGGGCGTTGCGGCAGGCCGAGGAGGTCGCGAGTGGCCGAGTGGCGGCGGGCAACGAGCTCCAATATGGAGTAGCCGACGACCAGAAGAAAGATAAGAAAGAGCGGCTTGAGGATAAAGGCTACGGCGACAAGATCCAGACGCCCGGCGATGCCGGATGCGGAGCGCGCGGAGAGTTCGCGGGCGGCAAGGAACCAGGCAATCGCTGCGATGGAGAGAGCGAGGTCGAGGGTCTTGCTGGGGCGTGGCGGGGGCGGGGTTGAAACGATCGCCGGCAAGGATGGGACTCCGTGAAGGGGATGACGGTTGATGTGAGTGGGTGAGACAGCCCGGCGTCCAGAGTGTCAGATGAGATCGAACCTTGTCTGCTTATGAGACGCAGACCCGTGTAAGGTCCGCGGTCAATTCGATCCTTCGCGCTCCCAAGAGCAGGGAGAGTTATCTATGTGTGACGAGGCTGCAAAGTAAATAAAGATGCGACACCAAAGACGAGAACGAGCAACGGCCCGTACGGCTTTCTCGCTTCACTCAGAAGGGAAACAAAGGTCTAGGCGGTGGTGTAGAACTGGGCGATGTTTCGGAACTTTTCATAGCGCTGCCGAAGCATGTCTTCGCGGGGCATCTGCTCGAGAGTGCGCAGGTTGTGGCGGAGGCAATCTCCGACGAGGGTGAAGGCTGCGGGTAAGTCGGCCTGTGTGCCTCCTTCGGGTTCGGCGATGATCTCGTCAACGCAGCCCAGGCCTTTGACGTCCGTAGCAGTGTATTTGAGAGCGGCGGCGGCCTGCTGCTTCTTTCCGGCGTCCTTCCACATGATGGAGGCGCAGCCCTCGGGTGAGATGACGGAGTAGATAGCGTTCTCGAGCATGAGGACCCGGTCAGCGACGGCGAGAGCGAGGGCGCCGCCGGAGCCGCCTTCGCCGGTGATGGTGGCGATGGTGGGAACGCGCAGGCGCGACATCTCGAGGAGGTTGCGAGCGATGGCCTCACCCTGTCCCCGCTCCTCGGCGCCGAGGCCGGGGTTGGCGCCCGCAAGATCGATAAAGGTGAAGATAGGGCGGCCGAACTTCTCAGCGATCTTCATGGCGCGGAGAGCCTTGCGGTAGCCTTCGGGGTCGGGCGAGCCGAACTTACGGGCGACACGTTCCTTGAGTGTGCGGCCCTTGAGGTTTGCGATCACAAGAACGGGCTCTCCGTTGAAGCGAGCCATGCCGCAGCTCATCGCGGCGTCGTCCCCGAAGGCACGGTCGCCATGGATCTCGCTGAGATCGGTGAACAGGGCTTCGATGAAGTCCATGGGGTAAGGCCGTTGAGGGTGCCGTGCGGTCTCCGTCCTGATCCAGGCTTCCGGTACGAGAGGGGCAGCCGCGGCCTGAAGGACGATGGGTTTGCTGAGTTCCTGATCTGCCATGCTTTGCTTGGGGGGTACGCCTCTGATTGTAGTGTATGGCAGTCAGTAGCCGGGGTTTGGGAGATCGGTGGCGCCGAGAAGCTCGGGCCAGCTGGTGGCGTAAGGGATACGGAGGAAGAGCAGAGAAAAGATGACGAAGCCGTAGACGAGTTGCAGGCCGGCAGTGGGCCAATCCTGCTTGATGGTAACGCCAACAGTGAGCGCGATCATGAAGAGCATGGCGACGGTCAGCGTAGCGCGGGTGAAGATGGCCAGAATCAAAAGGGTGCCGAGCGTGAGCTCAAGCCAGGGTACAACCAGAGCGAAGGCGTGAACAAAGGGGGCGGGGAGGAGTATGGAGGACATCTGCGCGACCATGCCGTTCGCGAAGAGGTCAACCCCGTGGTAGATGCGGATGGAGCCGTGGCCGAAGAGGTTGACGCCAAGGAGGAGACGGAGAAGGGCATAGGCCCAGCGCCGTTCGGAGGTTTGCAGAGCTTCGAGCTGAACCCGGGAGCGTTCTTCGGCTGAGTTCGGGGTTTCGCGCGGGGTCGCGCCGATGCTCGTCATATCGGGTTGGATGCGGGGGGCAGGCTAGTCGATGACCCGAACGCCGCCGCGACCGACAAGTTCCTCGATGCGGTCAATGAAGAGACGGTCGGCGGCAACGAGGACGTCCTGAGGCTCGAGCACGGCGCAGAACTCACCGGGCTCTTCGAGGTCGAGCAGGAGCTTGCCCTTTCCGGGCGCGCCAAGAAAGATGACGTTGAGCTTCTGGAGCAGGGCTACGTCCGGGTTGTGGAGCGGGACCTTGATGCGGAGGGATTCGGGGAGTTTGAGCTTGACGTCTTCGAGCGCCTGGATGTGGGAGATGGCGAGCTTGGGGGCGGCGTCCTCTTCACCGCGGAGGACGCCGCGAACGACAACAGGAACGTCGATCTTCAGGGACTCGGCGAGCTTCTCGTAGGCCTGCGGAAAGGCGATGAGGTCGATCTTGCCGACGGTGTCCTCGAGGCAGGCCTGGGCATACATCTCGCCGGAGCGCTTGGATTTAGCGACTTTGAGGCCGGTGATGACGCCGGCGACCTGGATCTCGTTCTGGGGGGCGTCGTTGCCTCCCCGGCGGAAGACCTGCGGCTCCGGCTTCATCTCGCAGGCGGCCATCGTATCCACGACCTTCATGTTACGGAGCTTCTCGCGGTATTTGTCCAAAGGATGTCCGGAGACGAAGAAGCCGAGGACGTCCTTTTCGTTCCCCAGACGGGTGTGCTCGTCCCACTCGGGAGTTTTGGGGAGGGGTTCATCGGTCTGGGTCTGGACTGGGCCATCGTCGAAGATGCCGAAGAGACCGTGCTGGCCGGAGGCGACATCGCGTTGGGACTTTTGGGCGCGCTCCATCGCTTTGTCGAGGGCGGAGGCGAGCTGGGCGCGATGGCCGAAGACGTCCATGGCGCCGGCCTTGATGAGGGACTCGAGGACGCGCTTGTTGAGGAGGCGGAGGTCGACTTTTTCGCAGAAGTCCCAGAGCGAGGAGAAGCCCTGCTTCCCTTCCCGCTGGAGCGCGGTTCGGGCGGCGATGATGGATTCGATGGCGTTGTGGCCGACGTTTTTGATGGCGGCGAGGCCGAAGCCGATAGCGTCCGAGGTGGGGGTGAAGTTGGCGTCCGAGATCTGGACGTTGGGCGGGAGGACGGAGATGCCGATCTCGCGGCACTCGGAGATGTACTTGACGACGTTTTCGGGTTTGGAGGTTTCGCTGGTGAGGAGCGCGGCCATGAACTCAACGGGGTAGTGGGTCTTGAGCCAGGCGGTGTGGTAGGCGAGCAGGGCGTAGGCGGCGGAGTGCGACTTGTTGAAGCCGTACCCGGCGAACTGGGCCATGAGATCGAAGAGCTTGCCGGCGACGTCCTTAGGATGCTTGTTGGCGGCGGCTCCGGCCATAAAGCGCTCGCGCTGTTTCTCCATCTCTGCGGGGTCTTTCTTGCCCATGGCGCGGCGGAGCAGATCGGCGTCACCGAGGGAGTAACCGGCAACGACGTTTGAGATCTGCATCACCTGCTCCTGGTAGACGATGACGCCCAGGGTCTCGCGTAGGAGCGGCTCGAGATCGGGAAGGAGATACTCGACGGCGCGGCGGCCCCACTTGCGCTCGATGAAGTCGTCGATCATGCCGCCCTGGATGGGGCCGGGGCGATAGAGGGCGTTGAGGGCGGTGAGGTCTTCGACGGTGGTGGGCTTGTAGCGGCGGAGGACGTCGCGCATGCCGCCGGATTCGAACTGAAAGATGCCGGAGGTGAGGGCGCGGTGGAAGACCTTCTCGTAGACCTCGGCGTCGTCGAGCGGGATCATGGCCATGTCGACGGTCTCGTTGCGATTCCCCTGGATGAGCTTGAGGCAGTCGTCGATAACCGTGAGGGTAGTGAGCCCGAGAAAATCCATCTTGAGCAGGCCCATCTTTTCGACGGCCTTCATGTCATAGGCGGTGACGATGGCTTCATCTTTGGTGCGGGTGACGGGGACGAGCTCGGTGAGTGGCTGGGGCGCAATGACAACGCCCGCGGCGTGGACGCCGGCGCCGCGAACGAGGCCTTCGAGGCGGAGGGCGGCGTCGATGAGCTCCTTGATCCTAGGGTCGGAGTCGTAGGCGGCCGAGAGCGGGTTGGAGTCCTTGAGGGCCTGGGCTATGGTGATCCCGATCGTTGGCGGGATGAGTTTGGCGATGCGGTCGACCTCACCGTAGGGCATGTCGAGGGCGCGGCCGACATCCTTGATGGCGGCCTTAGCCGCCATGGTGTTGAAGGTGATGATCTGGGCGACCTGGTCGGAGCCGTATTTTTGGCGGACGTACTCGATGACCTCGCCGCGGCGGTTCATGCAGAAGTCGATATCGATATCGGGCATGGAGACGCGTTCGGGGTTGAGGAAGCGCTCGAAGAGGAGTTCGTTCTGGAGCGGGTCGACGTCCGTGATCTCCATGACGTAGGCGACGAGCGAGCCTGCGGCGGATCCACGACCGGGGCCGACGGGGATGTTCTGCTCACGGGCGTAGCGGATAAAGTCCCAGACGATCATGAAATAGCCCGGGAACTTCATGGCTTTGATGCAGTCGAGTTCGCGGTTGAGGCGGGCGTGGTAGTCGGGGATCGACTTTTTGAGCAGGCCGCGCTCGCGGAGGTGGGCGACGGCGGTGTCGAGACGTTTGGTTAAGCCTTCGCGGCAGATCTTCTCGAAGTAGGTTTCGAGGGTCTCGCCTTCGGGGACGACGAAGTTCGGGAAGGGATCAATGACCTTGGACATCTTGAGGTTGCAGCGGTCGATAAATTGCATGGTGCGGGTGCAGACGTCCGGCGCGTGGGCGAAGGTGCGGTGCATCTCCTCCGCGGACTTGATGTAGAACTCCTGGGTGTCGAACTTGAAACGCTTGGGATCGTTCATGCTTCCGGCGGTCTGGACGCAGAGGAGGATCTCGTGAGCGCGGCTGTCATCCGCGGCGACGTAGTGGGAGTCGTTGGTTGCGATGAGGGGGATGTCGAGCTCGCGCTCCAGCTTGAAGAGCTGGTCGCAGACCTGCTTGTCAGGGGCGAGGCCGTGGTCCTGGATCTCGAGAAAGAAGTTGTCTTTACCGAACATGTCGGAGAACTGGCCGGCGGTGCGCCTAGCCTCGTCGTACTTCCCTGCCATGAGGCTCTGGTTGACCTCGCCCGCGAGGCAGCCGGAGAAGCCGATGAGGCCTTCGGTGTGCTTCGACAGGAACTCCTTTGAGACGCGGGGTTTGCGGTAGAAGCCGTGGAGGGCGGCCTCCGAGGTGAGGCGAACGAGGTTGCGGTAGCCGGCTTCGTTTTCGGCGAGGACAAGGAAATGGTTGTAGCCGTCCGCCATGGTGCGATGGTCGTCGGTCTTGGAGAGGTAGAGCTCGCAGCCGAGGATGGGCTTGATGCCCTTTTTCCCCATGGCGTCGAAGAAGTGGACGGCACCGTAGATGTTGCCGTGGTCGGTCATGGCGGCGGCGGTCTGGCCGATTTCCGAGAGGTGGGAGGCGAGTTTATCGACGTCGCAGGCGCCATCGAGGAGGGAGTAGTCGGTGTGGAGATGGAGGTGCGTGAACTCGGCTGCCATTGGCTTAATGGTAGCCCCGCGCGGAGAGGAAAACGGGGGACGGAACCTCCGGTGAGGCGGGGAGCAAAGGATCAGGGGAGGAAGGGGGAATGGGGGAAGCCATGCAGTCGCAGGCGCAAGCAGCCTAAGGCCTCGTTGCCGTAAAGGGCGAGGATCTTGGATTCCGTGTACTCGCGAGGCCAGAGTGCGGGATGGGTTCGCCACGCGAGGTTGCTGTAGCGGGCGAGGATGAGGCTGGTGCGGGGCAGATGGCTCGGCGAGCTGATGACCTCGGCGCTGTTCCAGCCGTGATCGAGCATGATACGGCGGCTGTAGAAGATGTTCTGAACGGTATTCTGCGCGCGCACCTCTTCGGACATTGCACTGGGCGGAATGCCCTGCGACTCGGCCAGGAGAGCCATCGAATGAGCTTCGACGAAGTGGTTGTGGGCGGGGCCGCCGGTCATGATGATGTGCTGGGCGATGCCGGCCTTGTACTCGCGCACACCTTCGAGGACGCGCTCTCGCTGTTCGGGCGACGGGGTACCGTCAGGGAGCGTGGGCGTGCCCAGGACGATCAGGGTGTCGAAGTGCGGCTGAGTGGTGTCGCGCGAGGGGATGGTCTCGTAGTTCGCAAGGACAGCGCCTATGAAGAAGACCGGGAGCGAGAGGACAAGGAGGAGGAGGAGGCGGAGCGGGGAGGTACGTGGCTGAGGATTGGACTTCAATGGGTCTCGATCCTTGCGGACGGGGTTGCATCGCCATTGACGAGGGTTGTGGCCAGGTCGACGTAGAGGTCGACGGCTTCGAGGAGTTCTTTCTTGGCGATCTTTTCGTCGGGGGTGTGGGCGACATGGATGGAGCCGGGGCCGAGGAGGAAGGGTTCGCCCCAGGCGGTGAGGGAGGGGATGTCCGTGGTGAACTTGGCGATCATGGTGGGGAGGTCGGCGACGTGGCGCATACGGACCGGTCTCATACGGACGAAGGGGAGATCGAGCGAGAAGCGGACCTCGGCGCGGTCGCCGACGGTGGCGAGGATTTGGGCGCGGGTGTCGTCGGAGGGGCCGACAAGGCGGATGAGCAGGTGGGCCTCGGCGTGATCGGCGATGACGTTGGGGGCGCGGCCGCCGCGGAGGAGGCCGATGTTGAGGGTGGAGTGGCCGTCTTCGCCGAGGGTGGGCTCGAAGGGGAGGGGCATGGCGAGCAGATCGTGGAGGGCGGCGATGAGCTTGTTGATGGCGGAGTCGCCGAGCTCGGGGTAGGCGGAGTGGGCCATTCTGCCCTTTGCGTGGAGCTCGACGCGAAGGGCGCCCTTGGAAGCGATGGCCAGGCGGTTATCAGTGGGCTC
>JAABUZ0100006309.1_pt1 | contig 14897 bp, 13 predicted proteins | sample 5562091 | NCBI WGS metagenome assembly JAABUZ01 (sample SAMN12813069, study PRJNA571459) | rock metagenome | isolation source: Antarctica rocks | place: Antarctica: Victoria Land, Linnaeus Terrace sud | collected 2015-12-21 | reverse complement strand
GGCTCGCACTGCGCAGCGCCGAGATCACCGGCCGTCAGGCCCGACTGTTCGCCGGCGGTGGGATCGTCGCCGAGTCCGATCCGGACGACGAGGTCGCCGAGACGGACGCGAAGTTCGCCGCCGTCCGCGATGCCCTGGAAGGCCTTGAGGGCTAGCGGACGCTCTCGCCCTGCAGGGCGGTGGCCAGGACGCATCCGCCGAACTGGACCAGGCGCAGGTGCCGCCGCAGGGTCGGCGGTTGGGCCCGTTGAGCGAATCCGCACAGCGTGCCGTACAGCGACCCGTCCAGCATGCGGATCGGGACACCGATGTAGGCACCGGGCACGCTGAATACCCCCAGGCCCAGGCGAGTCAGTTCGGACCGGAGCTCGGCGTAGGCCGGAACCGCGGACACCACCGAGGCAACCTGCGGTCCGCGGCCCTGCACCATGCGGTGGCAGAACGTGGCGGAAGACGGCAAGGACAGGCCCGGCTGGATCGGTCCGCGCTCGGGATAGACCGAGATCGCCGTCTGGTAGTCATCCGCCAGCCGCGTGAGCATCCAGAGATCGAGCCCGATGTGCTCGGAGAGCATGGCCAGTACCGAACCCGCACTGTCGTCCAGGCTCTCCCACGGCCGCGCCGTGTGGCCCGGGAGCGCGGTGGCGGTGTCCATGCCGGACTCCCCCTTTGTGCCAACAAACATCCCTATACCCCAGTGTGGTGCCCTTAGCACGCCAGTGCAACACGTTCAACCAACAAACGTCCGTTGTGACACGGCTCGCGTTGCGTCCGCTCGTCGGGTCAATGCCCACGCAGCGCGGCGTGCAGCTCGCGCAGGCGCGTGCGCTCGGTGCGTACCTCCAGTACCCGCACACCGTGGCTCGGTTCGGCGAGCCGGGACGCCAGCGACGCAACGTCAACCAGCCGATGCGGCACCCCGTGTGCGGCGCACAGGGCGCCGAGGTCCGTGCCGTGGGCCGTCCCGAACACCCGCTCGAATGCCGCCGAGTGCTCCGGGGCACCCTGCTCCAGCAGGCCGAAGATGCCGCCGCCGTCGTCGTTGGCCACCACGATGGTCAAGTTCGGGTGCGCCTCCTGCGGACCGGCCAGCAGGCCGCCGCTGTCGTGCAGAAAGGTGAGGTCGCCCATCAGCGCCACGGTGCGCCCGCCGTGGGCCAGCGCCGCGCCGTGGGCGGTCGACACGGTGCCATCGATTCCCGCGACCCCTCGGTTGGCCAGCACGCGCACGCCCGTCCGGGGCAGGCCAGCGTAGGAGGCATCGCGCACCGGGTTGGAGGATCCGAGCACCAACAGGTCACCCTCGGCGAGACTGTCCGCCACCGCCCGGGCCACGTGCAGCCCGGTGGGCGGGCTCCCGGCCAGCACCACGTCGACCCGCTTCCTGGCCCGCGCGGAGGCGACGCGCCAGTCCTCCAGCCACTGCGGTGCCACCGCACCACGGGTCACCACCCGGGTGCCCACCGAGCGGACGGTGGCGGCCACGTCGGTCCATACCGGACCATCGGTGAGGACGTGCACAGCGACCTCGTCCGCGGCGAACAGCTGCTGCACGGCGCGGTGCAGCGTCGGCCGACCCGTGACCACGACCTGCTCCGGACGACGGTCCCCCAGCGCGAGGGGATGCACCGGTATCGCCGGGGCCGGGGCCGAAGGTTCGGCCACCGTCGGAACGCCGGCGAGCTGGGGATGCGCCAGGGCGCCGTCGCCGGCGACGACCAGGGTCGGCACGGCAAGGTCGAGTTCCACGGGGGCATCGACCGCGGCGGGCACCACCCGTGACCACGGACCGCCGTCGGCGCGGCCGCCGATGCCTTCGGCGCTCGCGTGGAGATCCGGCACCAGGGGTTCGCGCAGCGCCACGTTGAGCTGCACCGGTCCCGGGTTGGCGTCCCTGGCCCCGGTGGCGGCGGCCAGCACCCGGCAGACCGTGGCCCGCCAGCGCTGGTGGGGCCAGGGGGGCTGTTCTGCGGGGTTGAGGGTGACATTGAGCCGCACGGCGGCACCGAAGAGCCCGTGCTGCAGCACCGTCTGGTTGGCGCCGGTCCCGATGAGCTCGGGCGGCCGATCGGCGCTGAGGACCACCAGCGGCACCCTCGAGTAGCTGGCCTCCAGCACGGCCGGATGCAGGTTGGCGACCGCCGTGCCGGAGGTCGTCGCCACGGCCACCGGTGCACCGCTGGCCCGGGCCAGGCCCAGCGCCAAGAAGCCGGCGCTGCGCTCGTCGATGCGGACGTGCAGCCGTAGCCGCCCCTGCTGGTCGGCGGAGTGCAGCGCGTAGGACAGCGGCGCATTGCGCGATCCGGGACACAGCACCGCCTCGCGCACCCCGCCGCGCACCAGCTCGTCGACGAGGACGTTGGCCTGCGCGGTGGAGGAGTTCACACCGCAGAGCCTGGCAGAGATGGCTTTGCCGCATGCGAGGTGGCAGCGTGAGGCCCGTGCGTACCGACTTCGACCCCGACGAGACGGGGCACCGTCGCTTCTACAAGTTGCTGACCTCCGTGGTCGTTCCGCGTCCCATCGCCTGGGTGTCCTCCCGTTCGGCGCAGGGAGTGGACAACTTGGCGCCGCACAGCTTCTTCACTGTTGCCGCGGTGAGCCCGCCGGTGGTGCAGTTCACCTCAGTGGGCCGCAAGGACAGCCTGCGCAATATCGAGGCCACCGGCGAGTTCGTGGTGTGCCTGGCCGCCGAGCCCCTCTTCGAGCAGGTCAACGCCACCGCGACGAACTTCGGCAACGACACCAGCGAGTTCGACACCGTGGGACTGGAGCGCGAGCCCAGCCGCACGGTGTCGCCGCCGCGGGTGGCCGCCTCCCCGGTGGCCCTGGAGTGCCGGCTGCGGCAGGTCATCGAGGTGGGTGACTGCTTTGTGGTGCTCGGTGACGTATTGCACGCAGCGGTGGATGCCAGTGCGCTGGGCGAGGACGGGCTGCCGGTCCTCGACCGGCTTCGTCCGCTGAGCCGCTTGGGCCGCGACGAATGGGGGCTGTGCCCGGAGGTCCGGGAGATCAGCCGAATCCGCGTCGAGGAGTGGCCCGGCCACTACCAACGCTAGTGGCGCTCGCCAAGGCACTCTGCGCACGCACCGGCGGTGGCTGGCTGGCCGTCGCCGCGGCGATGTGCGCCACCGTCGCGCTGTTCGGCGCCCTGCAGGTTCCTTCCGCGGCGCTGGTGGCGGGTCTGGCGGTCGGCATCGGGTTCGCGCTGACCGGCGCGAGTCCGGGCGTGCTGCCGAAATGGGGCATGACCGCGGCTCAGGCGACGCTCGGGGTGGTGATCGGCGCCTTGGTGCAGAGCTCGACGGTGAGCGCACTGAGCGCGGTGTGGCTGCCGGTACTCGCGGTGAGCGTGGCGACCCTGGCACTCAGCGTGCTCGGCGGTCTGCTGCTGGGGCTGCACCGCGAGGTGGATCCGCTCACCGGCTCATTGGCGCTGACCGCGGGCGGCGCCTCCGGGCTGACCGCGATCAGTCGGGACCTGGGTGCCGACGAGCGGCTGGTGGCCGTGGTGCAGTACCTCCGGGTGGTCGTGGTGATCGCCTTGATGCCCGTGGTGATTGCCCTGGTGTTCCGTCCGTCCTCTGCCATCGGCGGCCCGGGTCCTTCCGATGCCGCCGCGCCGTGGTACGTCGATCTCGCGTTCCTTGCGGCGTGTTGTGCGGCTGGTCTGCCGGTGGGGCGGCTGCTGCGCCTACCGGCCGGGGCGCTGCTGGGGCCGCTGCTGGTGGCCGCGGCACTGACCTTGACGGGCGTCTCGATGCATGCCGCCGTGCCCGGGATGCTGGCCGTCGCAGCGTATGCGGTGATCGGTCTGCAGGCTGGGCTGCGCTTCACCAAGGACAGTGTGCGCACCATGGCCGGGGTGCTGCCGTTGGCCGGGGGGCTCATCGGGGTGGTACTGGTGGCGTGCGCCGGACTCGGGGTGTTGTTGGCGCGGCTGGCGGACGTCTCCCCGTTGGTCGGCTACCTCGCCACCACACCGGGCGGCCTCTACGCGGTGCTCGCCACCGCCCAGGACAGCCACGTCGACGTCACGTTCATCCTCGCGGTACAGCTGCTGCGGGTGCTGCTCATGCTGCTACTCGCCCCGGTGCTGGCCCGGACCCTGCCGCGACTGCTCAGACGCCGCCCGGCGGTGGCCAGGCGGGATGGCCCGACGCCAGCAGTGCGTGAGCGCGACTGATCCGCTGCCGCCACCACAACTGGCGCTCCGCCGCGGCGGCCACCCCAGCCATTCGCGCTTCGTCGGGCACCACCGCGCCGACCGCCAGCTCCCCGTTTACCGGCGTTGCCGGGGCGGCCACGTCTCGGGCGAGCAGGCCTCCGGTGGCCAGCCCGCAGGCGTGCTCGAGCACCGGAAGTGCCGCTGCCGCAGCCAGTCCGGCACCGATGCCGACGGCACTGTCCAGGGCGCTGGAGACCACCACCGGCAGGTCGTGCTCCTGCTGCAGGGTGCGCGCCAGAGCCAGCACCCGCCGCATGCCGCCCAGTGGCGGCACCTTCAGCACCGCCACATCGGCGGCCCCGGCCCGGGCCACGCGTAGGGGGTCCTCGGCGCGGCGGATGCTCTCGTCCGCGGCGATGAGGACATCCACGCCGGCCGCCGCCAGCCTGGTGCGCACCTCGGCCAGCCCGGGGACCTCGGCACAGGGCTGCTCGGCGTACTCCATGGGCCCTTGCCCCCGCAGGGCGGTCAGCGCCCGGACGGCCTCGGTGGGCGTCCAACCGCCGTTGGCGTCCACCCGCACCCGCGGCACCAGCTCACGCACGGCGGCGACCCGCGCCAAGTCGTCGTCGAGGCCCTGCCCCCGCTCGGCCACCTTCACCTTGGCGGTGGTGCAACCCGGAAAGGCCAGCAGCACCTCGGGAACGCGCTCGGCTTCCACCGCAGGAACGGTGGCGTTGACGGCGACGGTGCTGCGCAGCGCCTGCGGCTGGCCCCACCAGGCCGATTCCAGGGCCGCGGCCAGCCACCACGCCGACTCGGCGTCGTCGTACTCCGGGAACGGCGCGAACTCGCCCCAGCCTGCTGGCCCCCGCAGCAGCAGCACCTCGCGGACGTCGATCCTGCGGAACCGCACCCGCAGCGGCAGGGCCACCACACGTGCGTCGGCGAGCACGAGGTCGAGCGCGGGAAGGGACACCCCGGCATTGTGTCCGATCGGGACGCGAACGCCGTGCCATGCCTAGCCACAACGCCCCGATCTAAGGTGTGCGCCATGACCTTCGACCCCAGCCTGTGGCGCCCGGTAGCCGGATTCGAGAACCTCACCGACATCACCTACCACCGGCACTTCAGCGACGGCACCGTGCGGGTCGCCTTCGACCGGCCGGAGGTGCGCAACGCCTTTCGGCCGCACACCGTCGACGAGCTGTACCGGGCACTGGAGCACGCCCGGACGACCTCCGACGTCGGTTGCGTCCTGCTCACCGGAAACGGGCCGAGCCCGAAGGACGGCGGCTGGGCGTTCTGCTCCGGGGGTGACCAGCGCATCCGGGGGCGCAGCGGCTACCAGTACGCGGAAGGGGAAACGGCCGAGACCGTGGACCCGGCGCGCGCCGGGCGGCTGCACATCCTCGAGGTGCAGCGGCTCATCCGGTTCATGCCCAAGGTCGTCATCGCCGTAGTCAACGGCTGGGCGGCCGGCGGCGGGCACAGCCTGCACGTGGTGTGCGACCTCACCCTGGCCAGCCGCGAGCACGCCCGGTTCAAGCAGACCGACGCCGACGTGGGCAGCTTCGACGGGGGTTACGGCTCGGCGTACCTGGCCAAGCTGGTGGGGCAGAAGAACGCCAGGGAGATCTTCCACCTCGGTCGCGCGTACACCGGTGAGCAGATGCAGCGGATGGGCGCGGTGAACGAGGTGGTGGACCACGCCGAGCTGGAGGCCACCGCGGTGCAGTGGGCGGCCGAGATCAACGCCAAGTCCCCCACCGCGCAGCGCATGCTCAAGTACGCCTTCAACCTCGCCGACGACGGCCTGGTCGGCCAGCAGCTGTTCGCCGGGGAGGCCACCCGCCTGGCGTACATGACCGACGAGGCCGTGGAGGGTCGGGACGCCTTTCTGCAGAAGCGGGAGCCCGACTGGAGCCCGTATCCCTGGTACTTCTGAGCCACGCCCTGGTATGCCGGACCCATGGAGATTCTCAGCAGTCGCCTCATCCTGCGCCCGGCCGACCCGGTTCGGGCGGTGCGGTTCTACCGGGAGGTGCTGGGACTCGCGATCTACCGGGAGTTCCCCGGGGGCACGGTGTTCTTCCTCGGCCAGGGCCTGCTCGAGGTTTCGGGGCACGGTGCTGGGGACTCTGCCGCCGGCAGCACCGTGATCTGGGTGCAGGTGCGCGACCTCGCGGACACCGCCGCCGAGTTGGCCCTGCGCGACGTACCGATTGACCGGGAGCCGCGGCGTGAATCGTGGGGTCTGGATGAGATGTGGGTCAGCGACCCGGACGGCGTGCGCCTGGTGTTCGTGGAGATCCCACCAGAGCATCCCCTGCGCACCGACGTCCGCTCGCGCTGACAGGATGCGCGGATGAGCCAGGTCCTGCGGGCGCTGCCGGTCCCGGACGGGACTGCGGCGCTCGATCTGCTGCCCGACCTGGCCGACGCCCTCATCGGTGCGGGCCCGGCGTGGCTGCCGGTCCCGGCGAGGGACGGGCGCGAGACCGCACGGCTGGTCGACGCACTCGGGGTCGACCAGCCGATCCCGGACGGCATTGCCCTGGTGATGGCTACGTCCGGTTCCACGGGCATCCCCAAAGGGGCCATGCTGCCGGCCAGCGCGCTCGGGGCCAGCGCCACCGCAACGCACGCCAGGCTGGGTGGCCCGGGGTCCTGGTTACTGGCACTTGCCGCGCACCATATCGCCGGCATGCAGGTACTGGTGCGGAGCGTGCTGGCGGGCACCGAGCCCACCGTGCTGCCGATGCACGGCGGGTTCGACCCGGCGGCGTTGGTGCCCGCGGTGGCCGCCATGCCCGCGGGGCGGCGCTACACCTCCCTGGTGCCGACGCAGCTCGTCCGGGCGCTCGAGCATCCCGGGGCCACCGCCGCGCTCGCCGAGCTGGACGCGGTGCTGCTCGGCGGTGCGGCGACCCCCGCCGCTCTGCACTCCCGCGCGCAGCAGGCCGGCATCACCGTGGTGCGCACCTACGGCATGAGTGAAACCTGCGGTGGCTGCGTCTACGACGGGGTGGCGCTGGAGAAGGTACGGATCCGGATCGAGGACGGGCGGGTGCTGCTCGGCGGGGCTACCTTGGCCGCCGGATACCGCAACCACCCCGGGCACCCGGCGTTCGCCGAGCCGGGGTGGTTTCGCACGGATGACGCCGGCGTCATGGCGAATGGCGTGCTCAGCGTGCACGGCCGGATGGACGACGCCATCACCACCGGCGGCCTGACTGTACTTCCGCAGGTGGTGGAGGCAGCGCTCGCGGCCCACCCTGGTGTCCGGGAATCCGCCGTGCTCGGCATGCCCGACGAGCAGTGGGGCCAGCGCGTAGTCGCCTTCGTGGTTCCTGGTGCCCCGGCGCCGACCCTTGCGCAGCTGCGCGAGCACGTCAGCGGCACGGTGGGCAGCGCGGCCGCGCCCAAGGAGCTGCACCTGGTCGACCACCTCCCGCTGCGCGGACCGGGAAAGGTGGATCGGCGCGCGCTGGCTGACGCGCTACGCACGCGGGCGCAATAGCCCGCGAGTCGGTCAGGGACGAGAGCACCCTGTCGCGTCTTGTAGCACACATTGCTACGATCAGGGCATGACGAAGACCATCGCTCAGCGTGAACTACGCAACGAGAATGCCAAGGTGATCGAGGCCGTGACGGCCGGCGAAACCTTCGTCATCACGCGCAACGGCGAACCGGTCGCCGAGCTTCGGCCGCTTCGGGCGGGCCGCCGCGCATTCATCTCCCGCGAGGAGGTCTCGGCGCTGGCGGCAGCCGACGTGCGAATCGACCGGTATCAATTTCGCGCCGACCTCGACCAGGTGATCGACCAGGGACTGTGACATGACGTCCGGGCTACTCGATACGTCGGTGGTCGTCGACTGGCACGACCCCATCGTTGTCGCAGCGTTGCCAGACCAGATGGCCATCTCCGCAATCACCGTTGCCGAACTGTCGGCCGGACCCCACCTCGCCGCCACTCCGGCCGAAGCGGCGAAACGACAAGCTCGGCTGCAGGAAGTCGAAGCGAAGCTGGAACCGCTCCGGTTCGACAGCACGGCCGTACGTAGCTACGGACTCGTGGTCGCCGCGGTTGTCCGGCAAGGACGCAAGCCGCGCAGCCGATTCGCGGACCTGCTGATCGCAGCTACCGCACACGCAAACGGTCTCGATCTATACACCCGCAACGGCGACGACTTTGCCGGACTCGAAGACCTCGTTGACGTCATCACCATCTGATCGCCAGACACTCCCGCGGCGCGCGTCCATCGGCGTTAGCAGCGCTCGGCGAGCTCGGAAAGCCGGTCGAGGGAAGACCGTAGGTTGTCCTCGGTGGTGGCGCGAGCGCGCGGGAAGCGCTTCTCATCGGTCAACCCCTGACCAGTCGTAGGTGTGAGTTACCCGAACGTGTGTTGCGTCCAGAGGTTCAAGCTCCCACCGCCACAGGTGACCCGGCGGTTGCTGACCGGGTTCCGCCGGCAACCAGGCGATGCGCCGCCCTTCTTCGAACTCCACGACGCGATTCTCCCTGACGCTGCCCCGAGTGAGCGTCATCGTGAACACCTCGCCCACCCTGTGGACGCGTTGTCCCCCTCGAGCTTCGGCCAGATTGTCGTTGCCATCCCATCGAGGCTGCTGCGAGGGATCAACAATCAGCTCGAAGACCCGGTCCGCCCCGGCCGCAATCTCGCGGTGGGCACTCACCTGACGACGATCGGTGTTGTCGGTCATGGACCTCATCGAACCACTACGTAGGTGCGCACCGTCCTTGGCTGACGCGCTACGCAAGCGGGGTGCAAGAGCCTGCAATAGAGCTGCAAGCCGGCTGCAAGGACGGGCCCGCAACCTCGGTGCCACCCCGCATCCAAGGAAAGGCACCACATGCCCCCCTCTTCTGCACCTGCCATCGAGGCCGAAGGGCTGGTCAAGTCCTTCGGCCGGTTCCGGGCCGTGGACGGCGTCAGCCTGACGGTGCCCACCGGCTCGGTGTACGGCGTCCTCGGCCCCAGCGGCGCCGGCAAGACCACCACCATCCAAATGCTCGCCACTTTGTTGCGCCCGGACAGCGGCCACGCGAAGATCTTCGGCCACGACGTGGTGCGCGAGCCCACCGCCGTCCGTTCGCTGGTCGGCGTCACCGGCCAGTACGCCTCCGTGGACGAGGACCTCACCGCCACCGAGAACCTGGTCGTCTTCTCCCGCCTGTTAGGCCTGAGCCGGGCGGCGGCACGGCGCAAGACCGTCGAGCTGCTGGAGAAGTTCAGCCTCACCGAGGCGGCGGACAAGCCGCTCAAGGAGTTCTCCGGGGGCATGCGGCGTCGGCTCGACCTCGCCGCCAGCCTCATCGCCGCCCCGCCCCTGCTGTACCTGGACGAGCCGACCACCGGGCTCGACCCGCGGACCCGCTCGCAGATGTGGGACACCATCCGGCGATTGGTGGCTGCCGGCTCGACCGTGCCGCTAACCACGCAGTACCTCGAGGAGGCCGACCAGCTCGCCGACCGGATCGCCGTCATCGACCGGGGCAAGGTCGTCGCCGACGGGACGACCGACGAGCTCAAGGCCTCGGTGGGCACGTCCGCTCTGCAGCTGACCCTGGCCGAACCCTCCGAGCTGAGCCAGGCCCGCTCGCTCATCGCCGGCATCCTCGGCGTGGAGGTCGGCGTCGATGCGGAGAACACCCGGCTCACCGCCCCGATGCCGGATCCCGCGCACACCCCGGAACTGCTCATCCGGCTACGCGACCACGGCATCGGCATCAGCGAGATCAACGTGCAGAAACCCAGCCTCGACGAGGTCTTCCTGACCCTCACCGGTCACGGCGCCGAGTCGGCAGAACCCGACAGGAGCGTGGCATGACCACCACCATCAGCCCCACCCAGCCCAGCAACCCACAGCCCAGCGTCGCGCCAGCCCAGCTGCCCACCGCCAGGTCCATCAGCCTGGCCCAGACCGCGGCGAACACCCTGACCATGGCCTACCGCGGACTGCTGAAGATCAAGCACAACCCCGAACAGCTCTTCGACGTGGTGATCCAACCGGTGATCTTCACGCTCATGTTCACCTACATCTTCGGCGGAGCGATCTCCGGAGACGTCGCCAGCTACTTGCCGGTGATCATCCCGGGCATCCTGGTACAAACGGTGATCACCACGTCCCTGGTCACCGGCACCCAGCTGCGGGAGGACATGGACAAGGGAGTCTTCGACCGCTTCCGCTCGCTGCCCATCGCCCGGATCTCTCCGCTGTCCGGCGCCCTGCTAGCCGACGTCGTCCGCTACGGGATTGCCACCGTCATCACCTTCGCCATGGGGCTCGTCATGGGGCTCGTCATGGGTTATCGGCCCGGCGGAGGCTTCCTCGGAGTGCTGGGTGCCGGGGTCTTGGTGGTGGCGTGCTCGTGGGCGATCAGCTGGATCTTCGCCTTCATGGGCGTGATGATGCGCAAGGCCTCGGCCGTGCAGGGCATCTCGATGTTGGTGCTGTTCCCGCTGACCTTCATGTCCAACGCCTTCGTGCCGGTCGACACCATGCCGGGTTGGCTGCAGGCCTTCGTCAAGGCCAACCCGGTCTCTCATCTGGTCAGCGCGGTGCGGGAGCTGGCCAATAATGGCGAGGTCGGGACCGAGTTCGTGCTCTCCCTCGTCGGTGCCGCCGCGGTGGTCGCCGTCATGGCGCCGCTGACCGTCCGGGCCTACATGCGCAAGGCCTGATAGCGCCGGCCCAACAGTCGCTGCAGCTCTACCCCAATGTCCCTGCGCCGCAGGGCAGCGGCCCGGCTGATCTCGGCATCGACCAGCTCGTCGCCGACGGTCAGCCGGGCCGCGCTCAGGTGCCGGTCCACTCGCAAAGACGGGTAGTCCTGGCGCGGCGCCGCTCGCGCCGCGGTAGCCAGCAGCCGCACGCCGTTCTCGTGCCATCCGGGATCGCCAATGTCCAAACTGGACACCGCCAGGGCCAGCGCCCCGGTAATCGGCAGGTCCACGAACGGCTGGCCCGCTCGGGCCCCGAGGTCACGGGGCAGCACGGTATCGAGCAGGGGCGCCAGGAGCTCCCTTGCCGGGCGCATCGCGCCGACGGCGACGTGCGCGCAGACCGCGGCGGAGGTCACCAGTGACGCGAACGGGTCCGCAAATTGGGCGGCCTCGGAGAGCCCGCACAGGACAACGGCCCTCCGGTACAGTTCGAGCCCGCTGGCTGTCTTGCCCTCCGCGAGATCGGCTTCCGCCAGGGTTGCCGTCACGGCAGCCTCGTACTCGGTATGGGAACCCTGGTTGGCCGGCCCGCCGATCAGCGGGCCCTGTTGCGGGCCGAGCGCCGCCAGCGCCTCCCTGCGCCCCAGCTCCACCTGGCCCGCCCCTACCAGCGCCGCACCGACGAATCCCCTGGACTGCGCGCTCTCCTCATAGGCGTGCAACTCGTGCAGGATCTGTGCAGACAGCCGGTAGTACTCCACTGCTTCCGCATACCGGGCGGCCTGGCTGTGGAGGCTGCCGAGCATCTGCGCAGCCATGCCCTGCGCCCACCGGTCTCCGCACTGCCGCGCGAGGTCCAGGCCACGGACGGTGTCCCGCCACGCCTGCGCTCGATTGCCCGCGTTCTCCTGGAGGTTCGCCCGGATCAGGCGGGCCAGGCACCGGGTGTCCGGTCGCGCCGAACGCACCCCCGTGGCGAGTAACCGCCCGAGTCCTCGGCCACCCGGCCCCGCCAGCGCAGCGCGCGCGGCCAGCAGCAGGGTGTCGTCGAGGTCCGAACACCCGACCACCAGGCGCCGGAGGCGGGTCTTCGCCTGGGCGAGTGGACGGCTCACCCCACCGAAGCCGAGGTGCACGGTGGCCGCCAGGTAACTGGCAGCCACCAGGTTGGGGTTCAGGTCCGCGAACTCCCCCGGGGAACCGGAAACGTCGAAGATGCGCGGCGCCCAGAGGTACACCTCGGAATGCGCCCCCCGCATCGCCCAGTACACGGCGAGGACGGGAAACACCGTCAGCGCCGTGCGTGGCTCGTGCTCGGCGACCCCCCAGCGCAGGGCCGAAACCAGGTTCTCGTGCTCGGCTTCGAGCGAACCGATCGCATCCAGCTGCTGCCCGTTCAGGTACAGCCCGACGAGCTGCAGCGCCAGGGCACGGGCCCACGCTGCCTGCCGCCAGGCGACGACCTCGGCCTCGCCGGCGAGGCATTCCTCGCCGAACTCCCGCACCGTCTCGAGCATGTGATAGCGCAGGCCCACCGGGGCGGGATGCTCGGTCAACGCGAGCAGCGACTGGTTGACAAGTCCGTCCAATGCGGAGTCGATGTCGGCACACTCACCCCAGGCGGCCACCTCCTCGGCCGCCGCCCTGCTGAAGCCGCCGGGGAAGCGGCAAAGCCTGCGCAACGCTGCCCGCTGGGCGTCGTCCAGCAGATTCCAGCTCCACTCGATGACGGCGTGCAGGGTGCGGTGCCGCTCCGGCGTCGTCCGGTCGGTCGCGCGGAGTAACGCGAAGCGGTCGGCGATGCGGGAGTGGATCTCCTCCACCGACATCGTCCGGACCCGCGCGGCGGCCAGCTCGATCGCCAGTGGCAGACCGTCGAGCGTTCGACACAGCTGCGCCACCACGATGGGGTCCAGCCGCGCCCCAGGCCGCACCGCTCGCGCCCGGGCGCAGAACAACTCCGTTGCCGGGGAGCCGCTCTCGTCGACCTCCAGCGGCGGCAGCTGGTACACCGCCTCGGCGGCGGTCATCAGCGGCGTCCGGCTCGTCGTGAGCACAGTCAATTCTGCGCTGGTGGACACCAGGTCCGCGACGATGTCGGCGGCGGCCTCGATGACGTGCTCGCAGTTGTCCAGGATCAGCAACGAGGGGCGGCCGGACAGCGACGCGCGCAACCGCTCGCGGACGTCGCGTCGACGGGGACGCAGGATGCCGTCCGGACCGATCTCCGCCTCGCTGACGCCCAAGGTGGCGCTGATCGCGCCCACCACGTCCTCCGCACTGCGGACGCCGGCGAGCTCGACCAGGGACACCGGGGTCTGTTGTGCTGCAGCACGCCCGAGCTCGTGCGCCATCCGCGTCTTGCCGGTGCCACCCGGTCCGAGGATGGTGACCACGCGGCAACTGCGCATCAGCGCCTGCAGTGCGGCGGTGTCGTCCTCCCGGCCGAGCAGCGCGTTCGGCGCCGCCCGCAGACCGATCGCCGTGGCCAGCGCCGGAGCGTGCGCTTCCGGTGGCGCGGCAACCAGCTCGCCGCGCAGCAACTGGGTGTGCAGGCCGACGAGGGTGGGTGCCGGATCCGCGCCGAGTTCCTCGGCCAGCCGCGAGCGCAGCTCGGCGAACACCGCGAGCGCTTCGTTCGTCCGCCCGAGGCCGGCCAGGCACCGCAGCAGCGCCTCGTGCGCCGGCTCGTCCAACGGCTCCTCGGCGCAGCGCTCACGAAGCCGGGGCAGTGCCTGCGCGAACTGGCCCTCGCCGAGCTGCGCCTGCAGCCGCACCGCATCGACGCCTGATCGCAGCGCCTGCACTGTGGTGCGCAGCTCGTCGGCGATCCGCTGGGTCTGCAGGTCGGCTCCGGCCTCACCGCGCCACAACGCTGACGTCTCCGCGACGAGGCGCAGTGCCCCAGCGTGATCCGCACTGTCCTGCGCCGCGCGTGCCCGCCCGAGCAGGTCTTGGGCGCGGGTGACGTCGACGTCGACCCGCTGCAGCGCCAGCCGATAACCGGCGGGGCCGGCCTCGAGCAGGCCCGACGGCAACAGCGACCGCAAACGGGATATCTGGGTGTGCAGTGCGTTCATCGGCGAGCGCGGTGGCTGCTCGTCCCACACCTCGTCGATCAGCGACTCGGCGCTGCGGAACCGTCCCGGATCGAGCGCCAGCGCGACGAGCAGCGCGCGGGCGCGCCGGCCGGGGACGGGTTCCAGGATGCCGGCCCGGTGCACCGAGACCACGCCGAGCAGCCCCACCTGAACCGCCGCTGTCGGCGACGACGCGCACTCCCTCACTGCCACAGTGGCACCAGCGTATTGCCCCACGGGCGCTCGCGGTCAATACCGACCGGGCGACCTGGAAGGATCACCGCATGGCCACCGCAGCGCAATGGATCGAAGGGGCCCGCCCCCGCACCCTGCCCAACGCCATCGCACCCGTCCTGGTCGGCACCGGCGCGGCGGTCTCGTTGGACGCGTTCGTGTGGTGGAAGGCGCTGTTGGCGCTGCTGGTGGCACTCGCGCTGATCGTCGGCGTCAACTTCGCCAACGACTATTCTGACGGCATTCGGGGCACCGACGACCATCGGGTAGGCCCGCTGCGGCTGGTCGGTTCGCGGGTTGCCTCCTCGACGGCGGTGAAGCGGGCGGCCCTCGGCTGTTTCGCCGTTGCCGGCGTGGCGGGGCTGGCGCTGTCGCTGACCAGCGCCTGGTGGTTGCTGCTCGTCGGTGCCGCCTGTGTCGCCGGCGCCTGGTACTACACCGGCGGTAAGAGCCCGTACGGCTACCGCGGCTTCGGTGAGGTAGCCGTGTTCGTCTACTTCGGACTGGTGGCGGTGCTGGGCACCGAGTTCGTGCAGGCCGAACGGATCGACTGGGCCGGGGCGGTGGGCGCGGTGGCTGTCGGCTGCTTCTCCAGCGCCGTGCTGGTGGCGAACAACCTGCGCGACATCGCCACCGACACCGTCAGCGGTAAGCGCACGATGGCTGTCCGCCTGGGCGACCGCCGAACGCGGGTGACGCACGCCGTCCTGCTGGGCGCACCCT
>JAABUZ0100006306.1_pt1 | contig 14902 bp, 26 predicted proteins | sample 5562091 | NCBI WGS metagenome assembly JAABUZ01 (sample SAMN12813069, study PRJNA571459) | rock metagenome | isolation source: Antarctica rocks | place: Antarctica: Victoria Land, Linnaeus Terrace sud | collected 2015-12-21 | reverse complement strand
CGCCGCCCCGCTGCCGCCTCGCACGCTGGCTGGCCGTGCGCAGCGCCACGCGCATGCGCGGCCCGTGTACGCGGGGAGCGCGCTGCGTGCAGGAGCCATTGCCATCGCTGCCGCTCCTCCGTTGGAAAGCCGACGCCATGTTACAGACGGGGGCTTGCACATGCAGCGTGCATGCAGCGACTCGCATCCGCGCGGGGCGGAGGTGGCCGCCCAGGCGCGGCCGGGCCGCGGGGCCGCACCCCCTCAGCCGCCAGCTCCTCCAGCTCCATGTCGGACGGGGACGGGTTTATGAAGTCCCGCCCGGGCAGCATCGCCTCCTCCGTGTCGTCCAGGGTCGCCCGGCTGCCTGCTTAACGACGCGCCCCCCCACGAGCGCGGTGGGCACGCGTTGCTGTGGCCGGGAGCTGTGCTGTGCGCCGTGTTCAGGAAAGAGGACCTCACCAGTGCAGCAGTGACACTGGGTCTCCAGTGCGTTTCTTCAGTCGTGCACGCAGCTATTCGCTGTATTGCTATAGATAAGGACTTGCCAGCTCCACAAACACGGAATAAGCAGGAGACCGCCACACCAACCGCCGCGCTGCTTACCACAGCAGTGCCGGACGCAGCGCATGCTCGGTGCAGCACAGAAGCGGGACCCCACCGTTGCCGCTGATGCTGCCGCCAAGCTTGGCCCCGCCTTTCCTGCGCTTCCTGCCCAGGCCCTCTGGCGAGGAGCTGCCCGCTGACATGGGCACCGCATGCCGCCGTGCTCGACATCCGCCTGCGCGGTCGAAGGCGCAGGGTCACACGGGCTGGGGAGCTGGAAGCTTGAAGGTTGCATAGCTTGCGTATTGCAGGCTTCCACTTGCAAGGCTTGCTTGAGCGCACTGATGGGGGCCTGCAGGGCGCACCGCGGAGGTCCCGGTGCGGCGGCCTCCCGGGCAGGCGCCGTGCGGCCCAGCTGCAGCCCTCCCACCTGCGCAGCGCAGCCGCTCTATGACCGCCACCCATGTGAGCCCTGCCACATGCTTCCCAGATATGCTTTTCACGTGTGCTCATGCCCCGCTGTTTAACACCTCACTGCTTTGTGGTGAAAGCACAAGTCCCATGCACTGCATGCGCACCGTGGCAGGGCCACGCCCCGCCCCCGGTTGGAGCAGCTGCACGTGGACGCGTCCCACGGATGCATACCGTCCAGCTCCCCTCCGCTAATGAAGAGGAGGCCAAAGCCCAGCCGGCGAGCTACTCGAGGAGCAGCGGGCGCCGGCCTAGGGTATGCGCAAACTGAGCTGTCAAGTCGGATGAGAGTCGCTCGCCTGCCAAGCCTGCGACCTTGCACATCTGCATTTGGAACAGCCAAGACTTTATTGTGCTGTGAGTCCGCTGCAGCGAACTTGTGCAACCGCCAAGCCAGGGCTTGCCAAGGCGGGCGAATAGTGCAGGGGGTTGCGTGACGGCAGCATGCTTGTTTGCACACGCCCGACACGTCCCTGCTGTCGCACAAGTCCCGAACGCAGGCACTTGCCCTGGCTGCAGGCTGGCATTCAACTCCTGGCTGGCAGGCGTGCTGCCTGGCCCTGGCGATTTGCCGGTGAGCGGGACGCGCTACCTGCCCCGCCCCCGCTTTGGCTTGCCCTGCTCAGTGTACGCTTCACATGCAATATCAACCCAGGATCCACACCACAACAGCACTCCTTCACCAGGTTCTGCGATACATTTGCAGGTGGCACTGAGCATGCGCCCAAAAGTAAATTCTCTAGAAAAATCAGCAACTCCCCTTCTAGCTGTGGAGCGTGCAAACGCTGCTGCTTCCCCTCACCTGCATGCTTCCGCTGTTGTGCAGGTGAAAAAAATGTACATGGGAGCCACTGCTATCAAGTTATTTGCGGGTTTCTCTAATTGCTAGAGATGCTGTTGACATTCTCAGTTTGGTCACCATACCTGCTCTCCCAAGATACTATGTACAGCGGTGTTCTGCTGTGCGATACAATGTGTTCTCATGCATTGCGCAGCATGCACGGTCGCACATGTCATGCCAAGGGCAGCCTCATCGATGTTGACTAAAAAATGCAGGATAGGGTGCCTATGAAAAGCAAGTCGAGCAGACGGTGGTCCCGAGAGCTCGCGAACTTACCGCAGCGTCCAGCCTTCAGATATGAGCGGGGCCGACGTCAGGGACAGCGACAGCACACCCGCGACCAGGGGCAAGGCGTGTGCCCCGCTGTGCACTTTTTGCTTACAAGTTTCCAGCAGTTCAGCGTCACAGTGCGTGTGGCAGGGAGATGCGCGGTTCACCGCCAGGAGTGCAGCGGCGATACAGCTGTGGGGCCAGTCGCACCGCCAGCGCCTGACGCAGGTGCGCAGATCTGTTCTAGGGCGCCGCCAAGGCCACTGCGTGCAGCACTCAGAGTGCGCAGGCACGCAGGACGAGGTTGAGAAGGCTGCCTGCCTGCCCGCGCTGCTCAGCCTGCTGGAGGAGGGCAGCCAGGAGGAGAAGCTGGGCGCCGTGGGCTGCCTGGCGCAGCTGATGCCCGCCGCGGGCGGGCCCGGTGCCATCATGGTCCTGGAGCAGGTCGGCCTCTCGCCTTGCCATCGGCCAGACCCCTCAGCTCACACAGTGCTTGACAAGCTGCCTACAAGCGCAGCCAGAGAATTTAGTTGTAAAGCAGGTGCCTGTTCGCGTCTGCGTGAGCGTCTGTTGTTGAGCAGTGCCATGATCGGGAAAAGGCACAATTGCTCACCCAGGTGGCTCACGCTGTGCTCAGAACGCGCAAGCGCCCGGCGGGGTTTCATGACCAAGCCCCGCTGGATCACTTCTTGTGCAAAGGCCGGATCGCCGGGTGCAAGCAGCTGCCGCTGCTCCTGGCGCTGCTGGGGCGCATGGACGAGCCGGCCACCTGGCGCGCGGCGGCGGTGCTGTGCAGCGTCGCGCGGCAGCCGGAGCTCGCGCACGGCCTGGAGCCGGCCCTGCCACGGCTCATGGCCGTGCTTCGGGAGCCGCGCCCGCGCGGCGCCGCCGCGCGCCAGGTTCGCCCGCGCCGTCAGCGCCCTGCCTGCGCTGCAAGCCCCATCACTTGATTCACTCATGTTCTGTAGCCATGAGGCAGTCAAAGCGTCAGCACGGTGGCAAGATCGATGTGTAGTAGACGGTGGCTGCACTGCAAGGCCATATAGGCCTGTAGGCAATGCGGACACCCCACAACCCGCCATTTAGTCAGGCAGGTCATCCACCGTGCCGCACTGCCGCAACTCCGTGTGAGCATCAAGCTCACAGAAGAACACTTGTCCCAGGCTCAGCTGGACGCAGCGCTTGCCTTGGCGGCGCTGGCCGGCGCGGCGCGCCCGCCACCCGCTGCTCAGGCCGCCACCCCACGCATCGCTGTGGCCGCCGGCCGTCCAGTCGGTGGCGCCGCCGCCGTTGCCATCGAGACGGCCGCGGCCGCCGCTGCCGCCGTCGCGGCCGCCGCGTTGCCCAGCTTTGCTGAGGTGCTGGTGACCGCCGGCGGCGTGCCGCTGCTGCTGGGCCTGCTGGAGCGCAGCAGCGACCCGCGGCTGCACGCGGCCGCGGTGGCCGCGCTGGCGAGTCTGGCGCTGGGCGCGGCGGACGCGCCGGCCGCCATCGAGGCGCAGGGCGGCGTGCAGGCGTGCGGGTGCTGGGCTCGCTGCTCCATGTGCCGCATCTGCAGCAGGCAGTGTCGGTGCCTCAGGGACAGCCTACCGCCACAACATATCCCTCAGGTGTCAGTGGCCGATGCTCCATGTCACCCCTGTACACGAGTGCAGAGCACTTTCCAGGCCTTGACATGGAGTACGGTGGCGAGCGCTTGTGTGTGTCGCAAGTGCCAACTGTTCATGCAATTGCATTCATGATGACATGCTCAGCCCTGTTATGCAGGCGCTCGCCTTGCATGTGTGAGTCGTAAGTGCCGATCTTAGCCGTCGCCTTGATGTTGACGTGCCCAGCCCCGACTTGCAGCCGCTGGCGGTGCTGCTGCGCGGCGCTGGCCCGGCCGAGCAGGCAGCGGCCGCGCGCGTGCTGGGCACGCTCGCAGCCGACGGCGCGCTGCGGCACAGCGCGGCGGCCGCGGTGCCCGCGCTGTGCATCGCGCTGGCCGGCGCGGTGGCGGCGGCCGGCCGGCCCGGCGCGCGGCGGCTGCGCCGGCGGCTGGTGCTGGCGCCCGCCGCCGCGGCGCGCATGGGCGCGCTGACAGGCGTGCGCCCTGGCCTGATGTCGGCACAGGGCAGGGCGGAGGCGTCTTGACCGCCCCGATCGTCCTCGCGCTGCTCTGCCGAGGCTGCTGACGGTGTGCGGTCGCACCAGTGCATGTCATGACCTTAAAAGCAAAGGATGCAGCGAACGCTGGCCGCGGCTGCCACACACCGCTCAGCGCCTGGGGCCTCATGGGCCGGCAGGCGCGCTGCGGCTGCTGACGCTGGATGTCGGCGCCAAGCGCGCGGTGGCGGGCGACGGCGCGGCCCTGCAGGCGCTGGGCGTCCTGCTGCGCGCGCGCTCGGTGGCCGTCGCCGAGGCTGCAACGGCCGTCGTCTGGAATGTGGCGACCGAGGAGGGCGCGCGCGGCGCGCTGCTGCAGGCGCGCGGGGCCCTGGCTGCACCGGGCGGGGTGTGCTCGCATGCAGCCAGTGTGCTGGCGGCCTCCGCAGCCCATGCGCCATGCCGGGTCAAGCTTGTAGCCGCCAAGGGCATGGTTTGGGCATGACATGCTTTGTACATATTCGCTAGCTCCCAACAGGCATACCAGGGTGTGCATCATGATGCCCGCCCGCACGTCTCTGGTTGCCAAGCCATGGCCTGATGACGCGCCTGCATGCGGCTTCCGGCAGGCAAAGATTCCGTCCGCCATCATTGACTCGCTGCCCGCCAGCTGGCGCACGCCAGTGACATCCTCCCCAGCAGCTCCGGCCCTGGTCGAAGTGCCGCGTTCGCCTGTCGAGCTCGCCGGGCCGTCTCCGTTTGGTGGTCTCAGGCAATCCTTCATGGCGCGCGGCGCTGCCCTCGCACCCCCACCATGCTAGCACATGCAGACACGCGTTGTGGACTGCTGCCCAGCAACAGAGCGCGCTACAGCAGTGGACAGTGCTGTCCTTGTCTGCTGTGTGAATTACTTGGGCAGCAATTGAGTTTGGTTGCACCTGGTGTGTGTTGCGCCGGCTCTGCAAGTGGGAGGCAGCCACCGCCATGAACTTGGGGAGCACGTTGCTGTAGATCAGCCGTCTGTGGAGTAGGCTCATGCATCTATCATGTCATCACCGGCCGTTGTGGTGAATGGGATGTTGCCCAGCATCGCTCAACACTCATCGCCAGCCATGGTAGGCCCACAGCCTGGACACCAGGGTGTTCGTGAAAGACCCAGGGCGTTTGCAACCGACTAGCTTCGCGACCAGCTTAGACACTCCTTGTTGCCTTTTCGCACGCTTTCCTTCCCGCTCCTGGGCAGGCTAACGCAGGCAAGCTTCGCAGGCATGCAGTCTAATCAGCAGCAGGACCGTGTCACAGCGTCATCAAGCTATGAGTGTGGCAGCTGTTGCCACAGGCGCCAAACGAGCCCTACTCTGCACAAACGTGCTTTCCTTCAACGCAACTTTTGTTGCTTTTGACGACAAGCTGACAAGGGGCTGGGCGCTGGCAGACCCGCTCTGCCTGGCGCACCTGGACTTCAGGCACCGCAAATACCGCAGCAGCTTGCTGCGGCACAGATGATTGCGCACCCAGAGTTCAGGCACCACAAAACCCGCAGCAGCTTGCTGCGGCACGAGCGACTGCAGGACGTTGTCACTGCCACTTCATGCAAGCTGGAGCAAGCAAGCATGCCACTCGTGAATGCTCGTGCATGCGGCGAGCCACGCGGCCCGGACAGCCGGCTGCGTCCTCAGGAGAGCTGCGTCCTCAGAAGAGCTGCGTGACCGAGGATGAGTTGTACACGCGCCAGATGGTCTCGCCCAGCAGGTTGGCCACGCTCAGCACAGTCAGCTCCGGGAAAGAGCGCTCGGGCGGCACAGGCACGGTGTTGGTCACTATCACCTGCGCGCCCGCGGCGCGCGGTCACGGATCGCGGTCGCCTTTAGCACCTGCGCCAGGCTCGCGGCACCTGGTACTTGCTGATTTTACAGGGCACGCTCCTTCCCCTGTCGGATGGAGAGCCCTGCCTTACATGCTGAGCTGCCGGCTACTCAGTAAAGGTGCGATGCCCTTCGAATCTGTGCTTAGCAAAGAGCATGATGCGCCAATGCTTTTGACGGGGCAGGTATGCATGCACAAATATCAGAAATAAAGGTACCCTGCGGATGCTGCCCGCCCAGTCTCCTGGCACGCGCGCGCAGGGCTGAGCGCACAGAGCGGGGCAGGGCCGCAGGGGCCACCTCCTGGAACACGCCGCTGCTGAGGCGCTCGGCAGCGGGCGGCGAGAACACGGCGTGCGTTGCGCACGCGTACACCTCGCGCGCGCCCTCCGCGTGCAGCACGCGCGCCGCGTTGGTGATTGTGCCTGCCCCGCGCGCGCGCCGCAAACGGTCGCCGCCTGCGTTCTGGCCGGCAGAGGCGGGCTCGCAGCCGAGTTGGTGCTGCCACAGGCGCCTCGGAACCTCCCAGGATGGGCGGCCGCACATGCGTGGCAGCGCGCTGGCACGCCTACCCTCGCGCACGCGCCCAGCATGCGCAATCATGCGGAGCGCTGCAGGTGCTCCCGGCGCGCGCATCCACAACAGCCATAACGAGCGCCGCGCACCGGCGGTGTCGATCATGTCATCGACGAGCACGGCCACCTTGCCGCGCACGTCGCCGATCACATTCATGACCTCGCTCACGTTGTGCGCGCTGCGCCGCTTGTCCACGATCGCCTGCCGCGCCCGACCGGCCTTGCTACGCAGCCCATGCCGTGGAAGCGGCAGACGTATACGCACATGAGAACTTAGCACACCGAGGCCGGCAATGGCATGCCTGTCTATTGGAAAGGCGGCACGAGCGAGCGTGCTGTGTTACGGCAGATGTTGCACCAGCTGGCGGCTTCGCTTTGGCACAGCAAGGCGCGTCCGCATGTGTCTTTGGCTTTCTCGGCGCGTGTCGCTGGCTGAGAGTGCTGGCGCACCAGCGGCGCGTCATTGAGCTTCTTGGCAAACGCGCGCGCGCGCGCGACGCCGCCGACATCGGGCGACACGACCACCAGGTCGCCGGACGGCAGGCGCTTGGACGCCAGGTAGTCCAAGATGACGCTGTCGCCGTACACGTGGTCCACTGGGATGTCAAAGTAGCCCACGCACTGCCCCGAGTGCAGGTCCATCGCGAGCACGCGGTTTGCGCCTGCGTGCCCAGCGGCGGCGCTCGCGTCGAGCGAAGCACCATCCGCCAGGGCTCGAGCGCTGAGCGCGCGCCCTGGACTGGGCGCTCCTGCAGGAGCATGCCCTGACCAGCGCATGGCGACTCATTCACGCAACTGGGAGAATATACCGCAGCATGCAGCAGCTCTGCAGCAAACCCCACAGTGCCGCGCATGGCCGCACCGGCCTCGGTGAGGATGTTCGCGACCAGCTTGGCAGCGATGGACTCGCGGCCGTGCGTCTTGCGGTCGGCGCGCGCATAACCGAAGTAGGGTATGACCGCCGTGATGGAGCGCGCGCTCGCGCGCCGGCACGCGTCGATCGTCACCAGCAGCTCCATCAGGTGGTCGTTCACTGGCGGGCTGGTGGGCTGGATCAGGAACACGTCGCAGCCGCGGATGGACTCCTGCGTGCGCAGGCAGGGCAGGCAACTTCGCCTCATGCACAGAGAAAAGGGCGCCAGTCGCCAGGCAGAGAGCAGAGCGCTCTGCTACATGTTGGCTGATGCTGCAGCACTTCTCCTCCTGTCCGTCTCCTGTCCGTATTCGTCTCCGGGGGGGGCAAAGCATCGGGTGCCCTGGTACAAGTGCTTGAAGGGGTGGATGGGTGAGACAGGGGAGCAAGCTGCCACGAGGAATGGGGGTTATGCGAGCACGCCATTTTGGCGTACAGGGAAGCACGCTCTCGGCCAGACGGCGCTCAGACCGTGGCCGCCCTGTCAGTGCGGGGCGAGTGCGGCTGGACAGCCGTGGGCATGTGGCAGGGCCGAGCTGACGTCCACTGGCAGCGTTGGCGGGCGGGGAGGCGCAGTGCGTTGCGGGCGCGCGCCTGGACCTGGACATAGATCTCGCCGTCCGCAAACCGCTTGATCTTGATGTTGCTCAGGTTCAGGCCCAGGAAGCACGCGACCTCCTGCGCCAGCGCCTGCGCGCCGCAACGCCGTGCAAAAAGCGCATCAGGGGCCTGCTCGGCCCGCGCGTGCGCCGTGCAACGGGTCGCGCTGCTCTGGCGCGCACGGAAGCCTGGAACTGCCGTGCGCAAGTGATGCGACCAGCAGGCGCCAAGCTAGACGCATGCTGCATATCAACGTAAGGGTGATTGTGTGAATGAATGGGTGTCTACAGCGGAACCAGCACCGGCGTGCGCGGTCGCGGCGCACCATGTTGGACGTGCCCGAGAAAACGCGCAAGCGGTTGGGCGCCGCGGGTGCGGCTGGCTGTGGTAGCGCAACGTGCTGCCGCGGCGCTGCCGCGCCGCCGGCTGACATCGCGCCCCAGCCAGCTGCCTCCAGGACTGGCTTGGCCGCCGGCGCGTCGAGCAGGTCTGGCGACCTGGCGCCGTTAAGCGACAGCCCGGCCAGCTCATGCAGCGGCTCCAGCACCCGTCCGTTGCCGGCCGACGAGCTGCTAGCGCCGCCGGCGGCTTGCCGCGTGCTCGGCTGCGCGGCCGCGCACGGGGCGCTGCCGCGCGGGTCGGCCGAGGCGCGCTGCGCGGACGCGCGGGCGCAGTGGTGAGCGAGCAGTGCACGCATTGGCTCTTCCAAAGACAGGGCACGTGAACAGCAGGCACTGCCAGCGCGCAGGCGCGCCGGGACCCACAGCTGGCGGATGCAGCCGCCGAGCACAATGCTCCGGTGCGCGTGCGCGGACGCTGCACGCCGTGCACCACAGCGAACGCGTACACTGGAGGCCACTGCGGCGCGACGCACCTGCCAGGCGCCACTGCTGAGCCGCTGCTGTTGCCTCCCGGGCAACCTCGCGCCTAATCACGCGAGCACATTTTGGTCTTCGTCAGCCTGCACACGGTGGCTGGAAAGCCAAGCGCTTACAGCGCCGCACACAGCAGGTCAGCGCGGTCGGCGCAGGTGCGCTCACCGACAGAAGCTTCGCCAAGCCTGGCTGGACAGGGGGCTGGCTGCATCAGTGTACCAGGCAAGCCCATGCTGGCGCCCAGCCCGTTTGCCTCTCTTCCCTCAGCTAGCACTGTCCGCCCGGCGACCCCTGTCTATCAGCAGTGACAGCCCGCGGCGTGCAGAAGAGCAGAGCGAGCTGCGCTGTAAACTCTGTTTCGAACACACCAAGAGCACCAGGCTTGCGCAGCCTTCAATGAACAAGAAGAAGAACCTTTGCTGCTGCACCCTATCTGCTGCTTCTACCTGGCATGCGGACAAACGCACCACAAGGCCAAGAAGGCACTTTGTTTTTGTACAGCATCAAGTGAGTCCATCCACAGGCTATCACACTTGTTGTGCACAAGTTGCTCTCTCTCTCTGTCAGGCTCTGCACCTGTGTGCTCGTGCAAGCGCTGGTGAACGCCAAGGCGATAATCATTTGACGCGGCTGTCACTCGGACATGACAGGCATAATGGTTCCAACACGATAAACTTGTGCTTACATACAACTCAGATCTCCAGTTTGCAACGGCAAGCACCCTTTCTCTCACCTGACCCATCCTTCCGGAACAGCGGCTGCAAGCAAAATTTTCAGCTGCTTCTTGCACTTGTTTGTACAGTGTCTGCACAGATGCCACCTTCCATCCATACAGTGCCCTTGCCTGGCCCAGCACACCTGGCAGACACGCACCCCGTCTCCCCTGCTCACACAACGTACAAAGCACCCAATCCATCCTGCTGCACACTTTGCCAAGCGGCGGAGACAGAAGCACAGCTTGGGTGGCCAACTTCCTGTACACCTCTGCTGGGGCAGGGCAGACATACAACATCACTGTGCAAACACTCCAAGCTGCTAGCACAGGGCGCACATACAGCGCATCGGTGGTGGCACACGCTCGTTTGAGGCAGAGCAGCCCAAGGAAGCTAGGAATGCCAATAGAAGCGCAGCCTCAACGCAACAGCAGCTAATCTGCTCGCTAGCTATCCACCCAACATGAACGCGGCGCCTGCTACACTGCCCAGGCTGGCACTAGGCGCCCGGGCGCGCCAGCATCAGCAGAGCCCTCCGGCCATAGCGCGCCTCCATCGCGCGGCGCTCGGCGCGGACGGTCTTCAGCCGGTCACCAGCCGCGTGCAGCTCGCGCGCCAGGCCCGCCGCGTGCACCTGGTTGTCGCGCAGCGCCTCGCGCAGGTCGCGCAGCCGCCACTCGCCCTGGGGGTCCCAGCGCGCGGCGTGAGGCTGGGGAGCATACGAAGTCGGCAGTTCCATTATTCAAAGGCACGTGTTTGTCATTTGACCAGGACTTGGCAAATCCATGTGAAGCAGTGCATGAGAGCGCTGGCCAGCACTCTCAGCGCCCTGCCAAGTGCAAGACAGAGAGCAGCGCAGCCGCACCTCCACAGGCGTTTGGTTGACCACGCGCTCGTGCGCCTTGTGCACCACCGCAGGCTCCCAGCACAGCAGCGCCGCGCCTGCCTGCCTGAACACACGCGCAGACATCAGCCTCAGAGGTTGCGCCGCACCGCACTGCAAAGCTGCCGTGCGGCTGGCGCGCCGCTGGACTTTGATGTGCAACCAGGTGAGGGAATACCTTGCTTTCAGTAGACCGGAGAGCTCTGCCTGCAGCAGCTCACGCCGTCTGCGGGTCAAGCCCAGGTCTTCCCTGACGCGATGCACCCGCGCCTCGAGCACCTGCAAGTCGGGACGCGCGCGAGTCAGCAGCAGGCCTCCAGGCACCTGCCGCGCCAACGTCGTCGGAGCAAGCGCTGTTCGCTTCGTGCCTGCGCTTCGCTCGTCATGCTGCGCAGGCGGGCCTGACGCTCGAGGCGATGCAATGTCCTACGTGACAGGTATTTCTTCCTGACGTCCTCGCGCCAGCTTCTGCCTTCTGGCTTTGGCTGGAAGGGCCAGGCGCCAAATAGCTGGTGGTGCACAGCCGCCCAGGCCTCATCGCTGGTTGCCACGAGCTGCTTGCAGCGCTGGCTGACCCGGGCGAACATACAGAGGTCCTCTACGTCCAGTTTGGTCAGAACGTACAGCTGCACGACCTCATCAGAGAGTATAAACAGAGACGCGCTGGGCGTGGCGCGGCGCTCGCCGCTATCCAGCGCGCCCCGACTTGCAAGACACGGTAAAGGACAGAAACGTACACTGTGGCTTAGCCAGCTGCAGCTATTGATCAGACACTTCCAGCCCCTGTCAAATACATCCTTCGCCAGAACTACTTCGTATTGCACCAGCAGGAGAGCTTGTGCAGCGCCTCTCTCACTGGCTTCAGGGATCAGCAAGTGAGTTACCGGTTGGTCTCACTCAAGCAACTGCTCTCTTGGCTGGCTGCGAGCAGCGCACCGCTCGCAAGATGAGCGCCAGCGCACCAGACGCGCACGCACACACAGCCGCCTTCAGCAGCCGCGCCGCGGCGGTGTTCGGCGCGCTGTCCGCCGGGACCGGCCAGCCAGCGTGGTCTCTGAGCAGGGAGACGGTGTTCAAAGCGGGCAAGGCCGCCGACCTCTCCAGCGATGAGGAGGTCCAGGCCGCAGTCGCCGAGAAGTGGCGCGAGGAGACTCTGCCGAGCGACCTGCTGGACCTCGCTGGTCAGCGCCTGCACTTGATTAAATATATATGCACGCTAGGAAAAAAGCGCTCCCAGCTACGCTGACGATTTCGTGCCTACTGGGCAGGCGAGGGGCACGGGCCGCGGCCACACTAGCACCTGCAGGCGCTGGCCCCGTGCCTGCCCGCACGCGGGAGGGAGGGGGCGGCTGGGGCGTACCTGCGCGAGAAAGTAGAGGTAGGCCACGCGGGAGAACATGGTGAGGAGGAAGATGGGCAGGAACGTGAGCACGTTGTACTTGGACGTGCGGATCGAGTTGTCCGCAAAGCCCGGGTTGGCGGCGCTGTGGCCCAGGCGCACGCGGCGCTGCTGGCCGTCGCTGGGCCCCGCGGCCGCCTCGAACGGCGCCCAGGCATCCTGCCGGGCCGGGCAGGCTGTTGGCCGAGCTGGGGCGCTGGTGTCAGCGGCAGGGCGGGGCCCCGCACTCCTGCACTGGCCAGGCGCTGGGTGTGGCGCTGCAGTCAGCGGGCGAGGCCGCTTCTAGCAGCAGGGCCTTTACCTCCTTGCGCGACCCGAAGAACGATTGCCTGGACAGCGAGGCAGAGAGCCGGGCGCCCAGCGGCGCGCTCATCTTCGGCGCGTGCTGGCTGTGTTACAGGCCTAGACAGGGGGTGCTCCTGTGAGGCATAGCGCCCCGCTGCCTGAGCACCTACTTGACACACTAGTAGGTAGAATATGTGCAGAAGCCCAATGAGAGGGGGGCTGTGCACGATGTCCTATAGGGCAGTTCGTATTGGCTGGGCAGCCGCGAGTAATATCAAGAAAGGACAGATGTCGCGGTCAGCGCGAGTGCACGCATGGATCAGATGGCGCCCAATCGATCGTATAGTTGCTCGATATAAGCCACCCCCACTCCTTCTTCTGGAGCATAGACTCAAAAGCGCCAAACCCTGATTGTGCACGTGCACAACCCCACTGACGGGAACGGCTCTGTCATACTCCATCAGACCTCGTAACGTGGGTGGATCGAGAGCGCATCCGCCTGCCTGGGCCTGGATGTGTGGCGCCCGTCATGAACATCTTTTGCCCGACGTGCGCCAATCTGCTCACACGTGCGCCGTCGTGCCAGAGCTGCACGTTTGCACACATCCCCGCGCTGCACTGTTGCGCTCAGTCCCTTCTATGCCCACGCAGTGAACATCTCGCCACGCGGCCCGCTCAACTACACATGCGAGTGCTGCCCCTACCTGTACAACGTCGACCGCAAGGCGCGCTGCAGCTCGTTGCCCTCCTTTTCTGGCTGCGGCTGTGTGGCGCTGCCTTCTATTTGCAGGAGTGCTGTGGGCCTGCCACTGGGCGATGCACTGCGCTCTCCTGTCTTGGCTGCGGCGCTTTGGCGCTGCCTTCTGGCTTGCAGGACTGCTGCGGGCCCGCCACCGGCACTGGGCTGTGCACTGCGCGGCGCGTGAAGCACGGTGAGCCGCAAGCGCGCAGATGAGCAAGGCGGCCAAGCTGAAGAAGAAGCGCGTGGAGGACGTGCTGGGCGGGGAGGAGGCCTGGAAGAACGCCGCGCGGTCGCCCAGTGCGCGCCCCCGCGCTTGGCGCGTGCGCTGGGCTCGCTTGCTCTGTCACCGCGCAGCCCGGCCCAACACCCTCGACACCCGGCGCTTGCCTGCCACGCTGGTCGGCTCAAACGCATACGTGCAGGTCTGGCAGCGGGCGCTGGCGAGCAGTTGTATGGGCCCTGACGGCGGCCCTGGGCCCTGACGGCGGCCGCGTGCGCCGCGGCGCAGCGCAGTGCCCCAAGTGCGGCCACGGCGAGGCGTACTACAACGAGGTGCAGACGCGCTCGGCCGACGAGCCGGCCACGCTCTTCTACCGCTGCTGCAAGTGCCACCATAACTGGAAGGAGGGCTGAGGGACCTCCTGGCGCTCGTGCTCTGTTGGCACACATGCTCCATGCCCCACTGGGGAGTTTCCAGGCGGTTGCTGCTTCCCTCTGACTGCCAGCGCTGCCACACTCTGCCATGTTTGTGGCGGTGACCGGTCCGATGCTTGCTCACAGTCAGGAGTGCCGTGGTCAGGCAGCTGGTGCTGCCTGCTCTGGGACATGCAAGACATGCAAAAAGCGGTCCAGCTCCGCCTCGTACTCGCCTGGGTACTGCCGGAAGTGCGCAACGTGCGGCGAGCCCCGGAACATCCTGGCAGAGACATCCACGCCCCTCGCCTCCTGCACGGCCGTTGCCGCAGTTTAAGCAGCTGACAACACTTCATGTAACGAAATCTGGCAGCGCACAGAGGTGCACAGACGATCACTGTGAACCTGCGTTGATACAAGCACACCGAATGCGATGTGCCAGAGCGCGTACCTGCAGGGCCATGCAGCGCCGCACTTCGCTGGGCGGGATGAGCGCATCAGCATCAGAGTACAGGTACAGCTGCTTCGCCCGCGGCGCGAGCGTCTGCCACGCGCGCCACACCTGCCCCAGGCAGGGACAGAGCCTGGCACGAGCCTCAATGACCTGTAGCAAGGCGGACACCCGGGTCTCGCTTTGAGCATATGTGCATCGGCGAGCTGCTGCGGCTCCTGCATCGCATGCGCCGGCTGCCACTCAGATACAGCATCAGTGCGCGCCTCGGCGGTCCGCTGGACAATGTACTGTGACTCGAGGACGGGGCGCAGCGCGCGCCGCGCCGCGCCCACCAGCCGCGGCCGCGCGTCCTCGATGCCCTCCGCGGGCTCCGCCAGCGCGGCCGACACAAAGCCCCTGGCGGCCGCGGGCGGCCGGTCTAATTGCATCTTGGCACTGGCATATCACATTGTGGGTAGACGGTCTTTTACAGTTGCAGGCACCCGGCATGGCAGGTGTGCGCCTGTCCCGTGCCTGAGCAACGCACGCGTACGCGGGTGGCGCTGTGGCCTTGGCATCGTGCGGACGCCTGCACAGGAGCGCCCAGTGCGTGTGCAGCAGGCGACGCAGATCGAGGGTGCGCCGGCCCATGGACGCGCCTGGCAGCGATGTCGGGGGTGAGCCGCGAGGGCGCCGAGTCCAGGATGAGCCCTGTGACAGGGGCCAGCACGCTCAGCGGCCCGCCGCGCCGCGCGTCGTGCGGCAGCTCGCCCGCGCCGGCCGCGCTGCCGCCA
>JAABUZ0100006304.1_pt1 | contig 14906 bp, 15 predicted proteins | sample 5562091 | NCBI WGS metagenome assembly JAABUZ01 (sample SAMN12813069, study PRJNA571459) | rock metagenome | isolation source: Antarctica rocks | place: Antarctica: Victoria Land, Linnaeus Terrace sud | collected 2015-12-21 | reverse complement strand
GTTGGCGACGACTCTGACCCCTCAACATTCTCTTTCCGCAGAGACCGGCGCAAGAATTCCGGGCCGTCATAGCGTGCAAAAAGTTTACTTTGCGCACACGGCTGCAACCTGGCCTCAACCAGGGCAGATAGTCCCGCTCAGGTGCGCACATACCGTTGCTAAAATCATCGTGCAGTTGGCCCGTAGAGGAATTGGCTTCTTGCACACCTGAAGTGACCCAGAATGAGGAGCATCGCCATAACCTACACGTACTTTTACCTTTTCGGGGGGTTGGGCACTAATAGCCCACATTGAACGCACGCTGGCCGAGGCGGGCGCCATCGGCAAGGTGCTGCCCTCTGATGCGGCGCTGGCCGAGGAGATAGAACGCGCCCAGGCAGCGGACGTCCAGGGCCAGGTGGAGGCCGCCGTTGCCCGACTGCTGCATGTGCCCGAGATCACCACCCGCGTGATCGAGGTAACCCATGCCCACCTCCCGCTCTCTCACATACGGCAGGCGCTGACCCAGGGCTTGGAAGAGGACACGGCGCAGCACTGGCGTGCCGTCGTTCACGAGACGGTGTGCCGCCTTCTGCAGGACGAGGCCATCAGGGCAGAGGTGGAGGCTGCGGTCCAGCAACAGGTGCGCGTGCTCATAGACGAGTAGGGCGCCTGACACCGGGTTGGCAGCCGCGGGCACCCTTTTCTTGGCCTGCTGATCACAACGGGGCTGCGGCCAGGAGATTGGCCGCAGCCCCGTTCATTGCGCACGCGGTCCGCCAGTTCTCTGCTAGATGACGCGGTTCACATGCTCCGCTCGCGGCCCTTTGCCGCGATCGACCGCTCCCGCCGAGCGGGGCTGCGGGCGAAGGCTCCTGCCCTTTAGGAGTACACTGCCCCATGATGCCCGGCGGATCTCCTGGGTCAGCTGCGCAGTGCCGCGGAGCGCTAGGCCGAAGGAGAGCAGCCTGATGGATCACGATTCAGGTGACGAGCGTGAGCGTCTCACGCAGATGTGGGAGCAGAAACGGGTGGAGGCGCAGCGGCAGAGACAGCACGCACAGATGGCTCAACGGACCCGGCTGTTACGACAGCTTCTCATAGCTGCCGTGCTCCTGTTTGTCGTGCTCCTTGCCATCCTTCTTCTGATTGCTTGGATAGAAAGGCCCTGAGAGACCACCCCCTACTCTCTGCTTAAGGTCTCACTCGTGAAGGGGCTCATCCCCCTAGGACTCCCAGATACACAAGAACGGAGCCACGCTAGGATCTTCCGCTCCCTACCGTGGCTCCGTTCCTCTGACCAGATCCACGCCAGGATCTTCCGCTCCCTGGCGTGGCTCCGTCTTTGTGTGTCGGGAGCAAAGCACGTGTCGTTTATGTTCTCCTCCCAACACCTGTACTATCGGCGGCCCTGAGCCCCACCTGTAGCTCAGCCGCCCGTGATCGTGCTCAGAAGTGCGTGTTCGCTAGTAGTGCCACCATACGTGTATAACCCGGTTGACTGACACTGAACTGTCAGTTATGATTAGTGAAAGATGCTGAACAACGCGGCATGGAGGTGGCCGGCCATGGACCAAGCAGGGGCGAGCCTACAGGCGGGAGGGCTGTTAACCGTGATGGAGGCGGCCTATGAACTGCGCATTGGATACGCCGCCACGTTGGCCGCTATTCGCCGCGGAGACCTACCAGCCCGCAAAATCGGCAAGAGCTACCGGCTCCAGAGATCCGCGATTGACGCGCTGGTGACGCCACTGGTGGCCCCTGCGCGGTCGGCAGGGGGGCGGTAGCGATGGCGACGGGGCACACAGCAGAGAGGAGGCAGGCAGGCCATGGATAGCCTCTATAACCTGGCCGTGCGCCTGGAGCTGAGCGCGGGCGGGGTGGCCTCCGGGGCCGCCATGGCGATGGCCGCCTTTGGCAAGATCGAGCAGGCCGCTGGGTTAGCTGAGGCAGCGGTCGTACGCCACCAAGCCGCCCTTGACCGCATGAACTTCACGGGCGTGAGTCACGGCAGTGCGCAGTATCAGTGGGCCTTACAGCAGCAGGGGCAGGCCGCGACGGCAGCGGCCCTGGCCAACGATAAACTAGCGACGGCGCAGCGGGGGGCCAATCTGGCAATGGCCGGCGCCATGCTGACCGGGGCCGGCTTTCTGGGCCTGGGCGTCATCAAGGGGTGGGTCAAAGACGCTGAAACCATGCAGGACGCCCTGGCCAAAGTCAGCTTGGCCACGACAGGCACCAGCGCCCAGCTTGCCGCGCTCCAGAGCCAGTCCTACACCGTGGCCGGTCAGACCCAGTACAGCGCGCCGCAGATCATGGACATGGAAGCCAAGATGGGTCGCATGGGTATCAACCGCCGTGACTGGGTGCAGCAGGATATTCCCACGATTGCCCGCTCCGCTGAGATTGACCAGCGCATGGCTGGCATCTCTCCCGAGAGCAGCATTCCGGCGATGATTTCCCAGGCGCATATGCTAGGCGCTACTCACGGCAAGGCGTTCATTGATAACATCGCGCTGGGCACCCGCGCCCTGCTTGCGTCGGGTATGACCCCTGAGGAACAGAATACCACCCTGAAGTACCTGCTGCCCGCCAAGAACGCCACGGGCATGACCAACGCCGAGATGTTCCAGTGGGCATCTCTGTCCAACCTGATGGGCCTCTCGCAAGGCAAGGGCGGTAGCTACCTGGGGGCGATGTTTTCCGAGTTGGTGCCTGGCGTGGGCACCAAGAAGCACCTGCAAGCCCTTGCCCGGCTTGACCAACTGGGCGGCGGCCACATCTATGAGCACGGCAACATGGTGGACTCCGCACGGGTGCAGCAGATTATATCCAGGGCCCTAGCAGCAGAGCCGACCGATGCGGCGAAGCAAGCCCTTGCCTTCTATGCCTTTGGCAAGCAGGGGGAGCGGGCCGCGTTTGCGATGACCTCGCCGGTGGCTATGGCCAACTCAGAGATGCTCCGGCACAAGCTAGCGCCCTATGATCCAGTCAAGAACCCGACGGGTATCGCCAGTGTTGAGGAGATGCAGCAGAAGCTCAACCAGACCATGGTGGGCCAGTTGAACACGCTGAACACGAACATGCACTCGATGGGCGCCATGCTGGGTGGTGAGCTGATCCCCGACTTGACCAAGGCCGCGAGTGCCCTGGTGCAACTGACCGGCGGCATGATCGCCTTTGGGCAGCAGCACCCCGTGCTTGTCAGGATCGCTGCGGGGGCGGCGGTCGTGGCGACGGCGATTGGCTTGATCCTCGGACCCATCCTGATTGTTGCTGGCGCTGCTATGATCCTGGATACCGCGTTTCTCCCCGTTATCGGTGTTGTGCTGGCCGTCACCGCGGCTATTGCGGGGGTCATCCTTGTTGCCACGCACTGGGGCGAAGTAACCGACTGGGTCGGAAAGCACCTTGCCTTTCTGGCCGTTGCCGCCGCTCCGCTCCTGGTGCTAGGGTCGGGTATCATCACGGTCGTTGGAGGTGTCGTCTGGCTGTTCACGCACTGGGGCGACGTCACCAAGGCGGTCGGTACTGCCCTGGGTGGCCTGGGTCACGCGGCGGGCGCGGCCTTCAGTGGCCTGGGCACGATGGCGCACGCTGCTATGGGCAAGGTCGGGGACTTCTTTAGCCTGCTAGGGTCAGTCGGGCAACTTGTCCTGAGCGGGGTGGGGGTGGCGCTTTCTCCCATCACGGACATGCTCGGGGTGCTGGGTGAGGCGTTCGCGCCCGCCGCGCACGCTGCCACGCAGGCGCTGGGCAGCTTCTTTAGCGGGGTCGGCACGCTGGCGCATGGCGGCAGACAGGCGATGGGCGACTTCTTTAGCCTGCTGGGGTCGCAGACACATGACGCCTTGGGCGCCCTGGGCAAGCTCTGGACATCCATCGGCGGCATGTTCGGCACGGCCTTTGACGCGGCCTTCAAGGCGGCGGGCAACTTCTTTAGCGGCCTGGGCTCACTCGTCAATGGCGCTATCATGCAGCTAGAAAAGCTGCTGAACCTGCTTAACCCGGCACGGACTCTGCCCACCGGCCCGCCGACCATGGGGTTGCATCCGCAAGCGCCCATCGTGCATAACGTGCCGGACCCCAGGATACGCGGCTCAACGGTGACGACACTGCCGCCGACGTTCGACCCCAGCCAGGTACTGGGGAGCAGCACAGTAGGAACTCCGAGTGGCAGCCTGGGGTTCAAGCCCTTTGTGGCCCCGCACCCCACGCGCGCGGCGGGGCCGGCCGGCAGTGGCCGCCCTGTGGTGAACATGCACCCCGGCGCGGTGCCGGTGACGATCAACCTCCACGTGGGCGACAACGCCGATCACGCGGCGACGGGCAAGAAACTAGCCCGCCACGTCGCCGCCGTGTTCCATTCCGAGATCGACGCGGCGATCAGGAATGCCCAGGGCCAAAGCCTGGACATGAACGGCCACTATGCTTGAGCCGAGAGGGGCGGCGCTTGACGCCGAGGCGATCGGCGACCTGGCCGCCGTGATGCGCGACGGGGAGGCCCGCTTTGTCGTCGAGCGGTCAGAATGGCCCGCCTGGAAGATGTCTTTGCGCCAATGGCCCACGCTGGTGATTCGCACCGTTCAGAACCTGGCCGCGCATCCATGGGGGACGGATGTCGTCGCCTACGACGTCACCTTCGGTCTCGACCTGCTGATCCTTGACCCTGAGGGGCCGGTTGTGCGGGTTGGCGCCTACGTCCGGGATCGGGCCACGCGTCAGGAGGAGGAGGTTGCCGCCTGGCTCAATCCGACGGACGCCGCTGATCGGCGGGTGCTCTCCGGGTTGGCCAGCGTGCCCCTGATGGCCGTCTACCTCCTCTCCTTTCAGACGGCCAGCGGGGGGACCACGTGCAGTGGCGGCAGTGGGATTGCTCATCTCTCGCGTGACGTCCACGCAACCTTGGCGGAGGTCCTGGAGGTGACGTGGGAGATGAGCGCCCAATGGCCGGAGACCCAACAGCGCGCTGAGGCCGAGTGGGGGGGGCAAGGGAAAGGAGGCGCCGCATGAGCCCCTGGGAAGATGATGGCTTGCGGGCGGGACGTCAGATCCTGACGCTGGTGAACGCGAACGGTGGCCACACCATCACGGGGCTTGTCTCCCTGGCGCCCCATCAGGAGCGCGCCCTCGGCCTGTGCATGGCCTGTGGCTTGTCTCTTGAGGTGCTCTACACCCCGCGTGGGCCGATCATCACGGGGGATGTGCGCTCTACGCGCTGCTCACCCCACCCATGGTGGGAGCGCACGGGCCGGGAGGAGATGCTCCGACTCCTTGCTCTCCTTGCCCGGCGCGATCCCGCTTTTCTGGCCTACCACCTCGCCGCCTACGGGCGCGGGCGCGGTCTTACGGATGACGAGGCACTGGCGAAAACTCTCCACCTGACGACGGGCGGCATGCACCGCCTGGAACTGTACCCCGTCCCGCGTGCCCCATGTGAGCCACTAGGGGCCCCGGCCGAGGCAATGGCCCGCGTGATAGGGATCGCACCCGCGCGCCTGGGCGCCGTGCTCGTCGAAGCCCGGCAGGTCCTGGAGGCAGAGGCTATCTCGCGTCTGGGGCAAGAGGGAGAGAACATCGTGGCCCAGGCCCGGGCGGCCGTGGCGGCCGCGGAACGTGCCCTGCAGGCAGCACAGGCGCACCTGGAGAGCCTGTGCGCTGCCCCCACAGAGCGTCGCCGCCCCGAAGGTCACTGATGGCTCGCCCCTGCTCTGTGTGTGCTCATCCTGAGCGTGAGGCCATTGATAAGGCCCTCGTCGCCGGCGAGTCGTTTCGGAACATAGCGGAACGTACCGGAACATCCGTGGCCGCATTGTCGCGCCACCGGGCCGATCATTTGCCCGAGGTGCTGGCCAAAGCGAAACAGGCACGCGCTGCGGCCCATGGGGCGGATCTAGGCGACCAGGTGGCCCAGCACGAGGCGAAAGAGCAGGCCCACGCCCTGGACGTGATGACCGAGCTGGAGCGCTGCTTTGCCCGGGTGAACATGCTGTTTGACGCCTGCCACGCATGGCTGCTTGACCCCGAGGATCCTACCCGTTACTTCCTGGGGCCACGCGCCGACGATGTGACGGTGGTCTACTGGGGCCGGGACCGCAGCGGCCAGGCGGTGCAGAAGAAAGCGCCCCTGTCCGAGGTGCTAGCCAGGGTGGAAAACGCCGGCGTGCGCGTGGAGCGCTGGGAGACCAAGTACGCAGACCCACGGGAGCTGGCCCTGAAGGTGGCTGCCCAGCTCAAGGGACAGACCGAGCTGCTGGCCAAGCTGATGGGGGACTTGCAGCAGGAGGGCACGGTCAACCTTGTGGTGAGCCCGGAGTGGGTCCGGGTACGCGCTACCCTGACCGGTGCCCTTGCTCCCTATCCAGAGGCCCGCCTGGCCGTCGCCGAGCAGCTGGCTGCCCTGGAGGCCGTCTGATGGTGACTATGCCCCCGACGGTGGCCACGCCCCCCAGGCCGGCCCTGGCCGCCGACCTCTCCCTGGCCCTCGATCCTGTGCGCATGGCCCGCGTGGCAGGCATGGACCCGGACCCGTGGCAGGCGCGCCTCCTGCGTTCCACCAGTCGCCGGCTGCTGCTCAACTGCTCCCGGCAGAGTGGCAAGAGCACCACCACGGGGGTGCTGGCCCTGCACACTGCGCTCTACGAGGCCGGCGCCCTGGTCCTGCTGCTCTCCCCCGGTGAGCGGCAAAGCGGAGAGTTGTTCCGCAAGTGTCTGGCCGTCTACAGGGCCTTGGGCCGCCCTGTGCCCGCGCGCAGCATCGGCGCGCTGCACCTAGAACTGGAGAATGGGAGCCGCATTGTGGCCCTGCCCGGCAAGGAAGAGACCACCCGAAGCTTCTCAGGTGTGGCTCTGCTGGCCATTGACGAGGCGGCGCGCGTGCCCGATGACCTGTACAAGAGCGTGCGGCCCATGCTGGCCGTCTCGGGTGGCCGGCTGATCTGCATGAGCACGCCGTTCGGCAAGCGGGGCTTCTTCTACGAGTCGTGGATCTCCTTGGAGGCATGGGAGCGCTACGAGATCCCGGCCACACAGTGTCCCCGTATCCCGCCCGCGTTCCTGGAAGAGGAGCGGCGCGTGCTGGGCCCCTGGTGGTACAGCCAAGAGTTTGAGTGCCAGTTCAGCGAGACCAGCGCGCAACTGTTCAGCTACGACGCCTTGATGGCCACCGTGTCACCGGACATCGCGCCTCTGTTCGCGCAGGGGTAAGGAGGGGAAGGCTATGGGTGTGAGACAGGGCTCCCAGGAGAGTGCGGCGCCGCGCCAGGGGTGGGAAGAGGCGCGCGACTACTTTATGGGCGTGGACCTGGGCCAAGCGCGCGACTACACAGCGATCGCCATCGTGCAACGTGTCACCCAGAGCGTGGGCGCGGGCGTGGGGGAGGTGCACACCACCATCAACTATCACCTGCGCCACCTGGAGCGGGTGGAGCTGGGCACGCGGTACCCGGCCATCATCACCCGCGTGGTGGGCCTGCTGGCCACCAGCCCGCTGTCACAGGAGAGCCCGCTTGTGGTGGACCGCACGGGCGTGGGGGCCGCCGTGGTGGACATGTTCACAGCGGCGGGAGCCGACCCCCGTGCCATTACCATCCATGGGGGCGACACCGTGATCCGCGAGGACCGCCACGACCGGGTGCCCAAGAGGGAGCTGGTGGGCGCCCTGATCGCCATCCAACAGAGCGGCCGGCTGCACACCGCTGCGGGTCTGACCCTCTGGCCCACCCTGGTGAATGAGCTGGTCAACTTCCAACTCAAGGTGAACATTGCGACCGGGCACGACAGCTACGAAGCCTGGCGCGAGAGCGTCCACGATGACCTGGTGCTGGCCGTGGCCATGGCCTGCTGGTACGCCTCCAATGAGCCGCCCGCGCTGCCCTGGATGCCGTGCCAGGTGGTCCACAGCTCCTGGCAGTGGGGCAGCGCCGGCCACCCCCCCCGCTCGAAGCAATCACGGCCCTGGGGCCTGCGCCCCTAATGCAACAGCTGGGGCAGGACGGGACCGCGCTACCCACACCAGTGCGTAGCGCGGCGCTCCAGACGCCCCGCGGGGCCTCAGAGGCGACCCACGACTCTGCAGTGAGCGCGCTGCTGCTGGCAAAGAGACGCCCCCCCCCGCGCCGCGAGAGACCGAGCGCGGGGGGGGGCGTCGGCGGGGTCCACAGGGCGATGTGCATGAGACCTGTGGGCATCGTGGTTACTAGTGTGGCGCCTGCTCGGAATAGACACAAAGGGAAGCCCACCTTTGATGCCCCCGCGCATGGAAGGATGACTGTGCGCAGGGAGAGGTGGGCTTCGGTCCGTGCCCACGGGGCGTCGGTGTCGCCGTGGGCACTGGGCCTACCAAGCAGTGTGGCGCCGAACATGCCCCGAACGCAAGAGCGAGGTGAGGAGAGGAGGAGGAGAGAGATGCCAGAAGACGAGGAGACGCCTGCTGGGCCAGGGCGGCTCGGTGAGGGCGTCCTGCAGGATGGCCAGGACCCCGGCGCAGCGCGGCGTGCGGCGATTCGGGGAGCCAACGCCCGCCGGCAGCAGGCTGAGGCCGACAGGGCGGCGCGTAAGGGCCAGGACAGGGCCGAGATCCCCCACTGGCAGACTGGCCCACGCAAGCCCGCTGCGCCGCGAGAGGGCTAGCCGTACGCCCACGCCGGCCCGTGTGCATCACGGGCGGCCTGGCTCGGCTCCTGGAGGCGCTGAGTTGAGCGGGAGTGGTCCGGGCTGAGGGGGGCCTGCGATGTCTACCAGCGGCGGTGATGCCACACAGGCTGCTACCTAGAGATGAGGATCAACGGTAGCACGTACACTAGGAGCATCGTGAGGAGGAGTGCGATCAGGGTGAGCAGCAACGCGCGGCGGACGCCCCGTTGCCACGCTTGCTCTGCGGCCTCCCAGTCTACCGTGCGATCGTGGGCCATGGGTCGCCGGCGCTTCCTATACTCTTCTAGTGACACGGGACTTCTCTCGAGCACCGTCACGTCCTCCCTTCACGTGCACCGCGGCGCGCACTCGCTTCCTGGGCAGGAGGGGCTCATGTCTCTGCTCAGTATACAGAAGATGCAGCCCCCGCGTTGCTGAGGCCTCTCACCCCCAGGCGGAGTAGGCGCATCCCCAGGGGCGACGGTGGGCCACATGATGAAAAGAGGGCTGGCATTATGCGCCCCGGTGGCCACGGAACCCTCCCTGAGGGGAGCGAGGCAGGATAAAGGCGAGTACTGCACCGGTACCGGTGGCCAATTTCACGCACGAAATGGCGGTACTGGACCAGTACTCGCGCCTCCTGGCGGTACCGGTACCAATATCGGTGCCTTTTACATCGCTACCGCTGTATTGGGGGCCTCGTCTACGTGGTAGTCCGCTGCTACCTCCAGGAGGAACGGGCAGAGGGCGCCAACCGGCTGGCCGGCCTAGCCCGACTCTCCCGAGGCCCTTGGCGAGAGAGTTTTTGCCCGTGGGCTAGCCCCGTCACTTCTTTCCAAGGAGTCGTCTTGCCCGTCTCCCGCGCGGGGTGTATGCTGCCTCCGGGGAGCATGGCGCACGTTTGGGGTACTCACTACACCAAACTCGCTGACGCTCGCTTGGTTGCGTTCGGCACGCCCGGGCAGCGACCACTGGGAAAAGAAGAGGGAGGGGGGCCTGACCCGTGTACGCAGTCATGCGCATGGCAAAGCTCAAGAACCTAGGAGAGGTCGCGGAGTTGGGCCGCCACAACGAGAGGACGCGCGAGACCCCCAATGCTGATCCTGCGTGCCGGCAACAGAATGAGCGGCTTGCTGGCACGGGCGACTGGAGCCGGGATGCCCAGGCGCGCCTTGCGGATGTGACGTCCCGCCGCCCCGATGCCGTGGTGGCCGTGGAGTATGTCTTGACCGCAAGCAAGGAGTTCTTCGCGCACAGTGACCCGCTGCATCTGGCCGCGTGGCGTGAGGCCAGCATGGCCTGGCTACGCGAGACCTACGGCGAGAAGAATGTGGTGGGCGCCGTGCTGCACCGCGATGAGATCACCCCCCATATCCAGGCCCTCGTGGTGCCCATCGACGATCGCGGCCATCTTAACGCCAAGCAGTGGACGGGTGGCGCGGCCAGGCTCTCAGCCCTACAGGACAGCTATGCCCGTGCTGTTGAGCCTCTGGGTCTTCAAAGGGGGGTCAAGGGCAGTGTGGCTGACCACCAGACGGTCAAGGAGTTCTACGCCAAGATAGAGCAAGAAACGCCGGGGCTGGGCCGGGTGCTGCGCGCTGTGGACGTGGACCCCCCTGGCCGGCTCGTGGCCAACCCCCAGAAGTGGGCCGCTGAGCAACAGGAGCGCATCGCCGAGCGCCTGGCCCCCGCGGTGGACGCTGCGCTGGTCAAGGCCCGCCACTTCGAGGAGCAGGCGGCCAAGGCTGAAGCCAACAACGTGGTGCTCTCTGAGCGGGTGCGCGCCCTGGAGGCAGCCTACAAAGAGCACATCGCCCAGGCCCGTGCCGCCGACCTCCGTGAGGTGATCGGCACGCTGGGTGGGCAACCTGATCGGCACGACCGCCACAAGTTTGAGATGGCCAGCACTGGTGATCACATCAGCGTCACGAGCGGCGGCAAGTGGTACAACCACGACCAGCAGCATGGCGGCGGTGGGGCCATTGACCTAGTCAAACACGTGGCAGGCTACGACTTCACGGACGCCGTGGCCTATCTTGCTCACGAAAGTGGCCCCCTGGTCGCTGTGGCCGCCGCCGCCCAGCACGGAGCACAGCAGGCGAGTGAGATCGTGGAGCGGGGCCAGCGGGCGCCCTTCACGCCACCCGTCGCCACAGAGACACGCTGGCCCCAGGTACGGGCCTACCTGACGGGGGAGCGGGCACTGCCGGGGGGGCTGGTGGACGCGCTGCACGCCCGTGGGACGGTCTACGCCGACGCCCGCGGGAACGCCGTGTTCCTGCGCACCGACCCGGAGGGCAACGCCGTGGGCGCGTCCTTGCGGGGCACGCTGCCCGGCTCAGAGTTCAAGGGCCTGGCCCCAGGCAGCCGGCGCGACGAGGGGCACTTCTCGCTCACCACGGGGCCGGCCGGCGGCGCGGCGTCGTTCGGCCAGGCTCCCCAGGTCTATATCGCTGAGTCGCCCATCGACGCGCTCAGCCTGGCCACCCTGCACACCGCCCGAACGGGGCAGGCGCAGCAGACGTTCCTGTCCACCGATGGGGCGGGCAGCCTACCCCGCCGGGAGATAGATGCAGCTCTCTCAAGCGGCGCGCTCGTTCACTGCTGCTTCGATAACGACCAGGGCGGGGCGAAGCTCTGGGCACAGGTGCAGGACGCCTATCCGGGCGCGGGGGCCATTGTGCGTGAGCAGCCGCCAAAAGGGGTCAAGGACTGGAACGACGCTCTGCGCACCCAGACAGCACGCCCAGAGTCAGCGGAGCCGCCCCGGGGGCAGGAGCAAGAGCCCGGCCGGTAGGGGCGGCTTTTCGGTGTCATTTGGTGACACCGTGCGGTCGTGCTGCCCTGCACACCGAGCGCAAAACTAGGCAAAACTAGGGGGAAATGGGGGAGGGCGGGCTAGCGCTCGTCATAGTAGCGGCGCTGCTGCAAGCGCACGGGGGGGCGCTCCCCAATCAGCGCGATCAGCTCGGTCTCGGCAATCCGGTGGACCTCGTCAGGATTGATCAGCTGGCCCTTGGTCTCACTCTGGCCGGCCCCGCCCCGATCGGTGGTGACGTGAAAGCGGCCACGCTGGACGGTTGCGGAGCGCGTGACCTCCGTCTTCTGACCGGCCTGGTCACTGAACCACGTGGCGTCCGCCCAGCTCATGTGGGACAGACCGATCTTGGTGTAGCAGCTGCCTGTGATGGTCTCGAAGTGCTCCGGCCCATAGATGGCCTCGATCTGCTTGGTGCTCTGCACGGCCAGGACCATGCCCACGCCGGCGCTCCGCATCGTGGAGATCCACGTGGCCATAGCCGGAATAGCGCCCAGATTGCCGAACTCGTCAGCGTACACAAAGACGTCGCGGGGGAGCGCGCCCGTGGGGCTAGCGTCGGCCAGCTGCGACAGGGTGCGGAACATGTCCAGGAAGAAGGCGGCAATCAGGGGCTTGAGCTGCTCCTGCAGGGTGCGATCCAGGCGCAGGAACAGGGCGACCGGCCGGGCCGAGGGCTCCACCATGCGGGCAAAGTCAATCTCATTCCTGGCTGTGACCGCCTGCACCCGCGCATCGCCCAGCAGCATGAAGCGGGGCGTGACCTCAGCAAAGACGGAGCCCAGCAGCTTCTCATTCTTGCGGATCGCGCCCAGGAAGGCCGTGGCCTTCTTGCGGGCCGCCGGCGAGGGGCTTGTCTCCAGGGCCACGGCGACCCCTTCGGGCGCTTGTCCACACAGGAAGTGGTCAAGCTGGGTCAGCGTTACCTCATCGGCCACCGTGGCCGATGAGGCTCCCCTGGCCGCCTGCAGGTGGACAATGCCGGCATAGAGCAGTTCCCGGGCCGCATTATCCCAGAAGGGGTCCGTAGCGCTCGCCCCGGTGTTCTTGATCCAGGCGTCACAGAAGGCAGTCGTGGCCAGGTGACTGGTGCAGAAGGCCAGCGGGTTATAGCCCAGGCTCTCCTGGGGCGAGAGGAAGTCCAGCAGCCACACGTCATGATGCGCGGCCAGGGCGCTCCCCGCCTTGGTCAGCAGCTCCCCCTTCATGTCCGTGACCACAAGGGACCGCTCCCCTCTCTCGCGCAGCAGGTTGGGGATGATGAACCCCGCGCTCTTGCCCGTATTCGGCGGCCCCACGAGGAGCACGTTCAAGACCTGCAGGTCCCGGGAGAGGGCCACGGTGGCCTGTCCCGCGCGGCCCAGCATCAGCGGGCTGCCTGTATAGGGCAGGGCGCGCATCTCGGAGCGCGTCATCCAGCGGGCTGAGCCGTGCGCCGTACTGGGCAGCAGCTTCCGTGGCCGGGTGTACAGGAACCACACCGCCCGGTAGAGGATGGCCGCCACTGGGGCCAGCAGCACGCCAGCCTCCAGGGCGATCAGTCCGTTCAGCACGCCGGTGTGGGCCAGCTGGGCATAGCGCACATCAGCGTGCTGGGTCCAGACGTCCCACCCGGCCACAGAGGCCCCTTTGGGGCGGAAAGCGGACAGCACCAGCGCCGCGGGATAGGCCAGCCACACGTAGGCCATCTGAAAGAGATGCTGGGGCGCGCCTGAGAGCCAGCCTAGCGCGCCCAACAGTCCCGCCCCGCACATAAGACGAAAACCCCGCCTGGGCCATCTGGCGCCCAAAGCGGACCCTCTGCGCCCAAGCTCCAGGACGGCTTTTTGAAAAAGAAGGGGGCGCTTGCTGTGTGCGTTAGCCATCGGCCCATCCTCCCGTGCTATCAGCGCCCAGGTCCTCGGCTAGATCGGTCTCTTCCAGACGAACAGGATGCGGTTTGTCCCCCCAGACGCCGTGGAGAACGTGCCATGCAGAGACAGGGACGTGGCCGAGACCAGCTCCCACCCCTGACGGCCCAGGTCGGCCATCTTGCTCTCGTACTCCACCATGTCGCTGGGGCGCACCTCGGAGACGTGGTAGCTCCACTGCGCCCGTGTCTGCGTTGTCGTTGTTGCCATAACCGAGATCCTCACTCTCTTCCACGATGCGCAAATGCGTATTGAATGCGCATTTGCCCCCTACTTCAGTCACCAGGGCGTCCGGCCCCCCGAGGAGGCCCTGGCCGGCTACCGTGTCCGCCTCCGTGTCCATGTCCCCAGGGGCTGCGAGCAGCAGAGCGAGCAACGCCCCCGCCCCGAGAACAGGCCACACCAAAGCCAGAGCGGGCAGGGCCAACACAAGGGCGGCGGTGACGACCACAAGCCCCCCAGCGGGGAGCAGGACGCCCCCTGCCCGCTCTGACATGTCCTGCGCCTCCCCCAGCAAGCGCCCCGGCTCGTACCAGGGCGCCCAGGTCCTCCAGGCAATGCGCACCCGCCGCGCGGGGCTCCGTCTGAAGAGCGGCTTTCTTCCGGTCGCCATTGCTTACTTCCCCCTTCCTGAAAAGAGTGTGGCCCGCGCCGCCGAGACGGCCGCGCCCAGGGCTCCACTGGTCACCGAGCTGGCCACCGCGCCCAGGACCGCCCCGCCTGCCCCGGCAATCGAGCCGACCACGGCAGGCACGCGGTACAGCGTCAGGACCAGGCCCAGGGCAGAGAGCGCCGCCGAGAAGCCAGAGAGCGTGCCCAAGGGTCCCCCACTGGACAGCATCAGGGCGATCAGCTTCAAGCACAGCGCGTAGCCCACGGGCCACAGGCTGAGCGTGAGGAACGTCTTGACCCACCAGGTGGCGATGAAGGCAAAGTTCGGGGCCAGGTAGGTGGCCAGGCACAGCGGCCCCACCGCATACAGGGCCGCCAGCACGCCCAGGCCGAAGTAGCGCACGATGACCGAGAGGATGACCAGAATGTAGCCGGCCACCATCACCCCGATCTCAAAGACGCCCTGGATGCTGAACACGGCCCCCATTGTACCCAGCGCCCCGGAGAGGGCCGTCCAGGCTGACTCACCCGCGCTCAGCGACAGCCCGTTGATTGTGGCGGCCAGCCCCCCGGAGAGGGTGAACGCCGCGCCCATCACCTGCTGATAGCCGCCGATCAGGCCGAAGATCAGCACGGCCCGCCGCAAAGGGGCGGTGAGCCGGCCAAAGCTGCTCTGGCCCAGCGCTTCCAGGGCAGCGCTGAATGTGCCCAGCAGGAGGAAGCCCAGCGCCAGCGTGCCGGCCATCAGCTGGAGCCCTGACTGGATGCCCCGCAGGCCGGCCCACGACGCGTCCGTCGTGAAGTTGGGCGCGCTGGTCAGGTCGGCCGTGAAGGGCGCCACCATGCCCGTAAAGGCGCTCGAAAACGCGGTCTGCAGTGGGGCAAACAGAGCCGTGATAGCGGTGTTGAGCAGGCCGCCCAGAGCCGTCCCCACGGCGCTAAAGAGCCCACCC
>JAABUZ0100006303.1_pt1 | contig 14907 bp, 18 predicted proteins | sample 5562091 | NCBI WGS metagenome assembly JAABUZ01 (sample SAMN12813069, study PRJNA571459) | rock metagenome | isolation source: Antarctica rocks | place: Antarctica: Victoria Land, Linnaeus Terrace sud | collected 2015-12-21 | reverse complement strand
TGGGTTTGCGGGCTGTCTCCCATCAAAACGGGCGCACTTCGCATAATGAAATCATTGACGAGCTGTTTTCTATTCTCGAAGAAGCCAAAGCAGCGACGGCAACTTAGTTAGCATGTGTTTACGAGGATTCGGAATTTGGGAAGTGGATCGTGGAATGGGAAAGGAGAATGACTGGTATTGCATTTCATTACACACACTTGTACATAGAAAACAATTCAGGAATAGAGCTTCTTATCAAGCTCCTTGAGAACATTTTGTACGCTACCCACCTCCACTTCGCAACCCCGCCTTGATAACCCACCAACCAAAGATGACAGGCTTGTATGATTGAAACCCTGATGCCGAGAAAGAGTCTGATATGCCGCGCTACACGGAATGTAAAAGTCCGACGAAGTATCTGTTTGTGATTTCGTGCACATTCGATTCGGATCTGACGCACATTTCCCTCCTGCTCGTCCCGCGTGCCGCGCCAGTGTTTGGCAAAATAGCGTGCTCATTGGATCTGCTTTGCATTGAGCGCAGGAACCAGGCTCGTAATTGTCTCGGCAGCAAGCAATCGTAGGCCCAGGATGCAATGCCTCTGGTTTATCGTGGCTACAGGAGGAAGCTGAATCTTTGAGTAAGGGAGGAAGGATGTCGGAGGACAAGGAAGTTGTGGCGTACTCTTCCTTACACACGCACGGGGTGCCTGTTGAGCAGAACCCGCATGAATCATGGGGTGCCGATCGCCCGGTACTTGCTGAGTTATGAGAGGTTGATGGGTTGGGCCGGGCGAAGGCTCCCGTGAAGTCAATTTCAAGAGCGGACTGTTTGCTTCGCTTGGTTGGATGATGATGTGGAGTCGGCGAAGGCGTTCGTTTGCTACCAAGCTCTGTGGAGTTTGCACAGACGCATTCATCCAAAGAGCTACAAATACCACACCGGTCACTCAGAGGCAGAAGCGCGTGAGATATATCCCGCACGTGTGAGCGCCCTGGCGATGCGGCGGGGGATGCCATTTGTTGCTGATCATGGTCGGATACCCCAAAGGAATGCAGCGTCCTAACTTCCTTCTCCAAGAAAAGTACGCGCTGTTCCAATCTCTTCTTCTCTTGATTCATATCATACAGAGCCCGAAAATGAGCGCCTTCCTTTTCCATAAACTGCGCCTCCAAGTCTCTTCTATGCTCTCGTGAGTGATCTGTTCGCGCTGCCTTTCGCTCTCGAAAGAGCTTCTGAGCCACTCTGTTTTGAAGTTTGCGTTTGTCAGGGTTCACATCGCACCCAGGCTTGCGACCAGGCTTTGGCCGCGGCGGTACCTTCCATTCCTTTGTAGTCCCCAGGGGTATTGGTCTCTCTTCTTCTCTTTCTTGCTGCTCGTGCACGCTCTCATTTGGCACCTTTAGCGGTGGCCGTGGCGCAATGCTGGTCATGGTTGATCAATTGATTATATTCGGCGATGGAAAAGATAAGCCCTAGAATAGGGTTGCAGTCATGTGACTTCAAAAAGTCTCGAGTGTAAAAGACTCCCAAAGCAATGCACCAAGTCACAAGACATTCGAGCATGGTGGCTTCGTGGCATAGACCGTTGCTGGCACACTCGGTATGGCTGATGCGCAACATCTTAGCCTAGATGATAGGAAGGACGTGCGCTTACGGACGGAACAGACCAAGGCAGATGTGGAGCATCGATGTCGGCATTGAGGAAATTCAGGACGGCGTTACGGTGACTTGTAGAGCCAAATGGAGTGCTTCACAGGTCTCTTCCTGATCGCGATCAGATTGAATGTACAACCACCACCCAAACCCTTCTACTGACACCTTTTCTTCAGTAGATCCTGCATTCTGCTTCCAGCCTGCGATTGTCTTTGTGCCCATTGTCAAGGATTATGTTCCAGATCCTTCTCCCGAAATCGGGCACTAAGGTCACGTGTTTCTTTATAAATGGCGGGACTTTGAAGACCGCGCACCACGTCATCTAATACAGTGCGCTGGTTCCATGATCACAGAGCTCAAAGCGGTTGTCCAGAGAGTACCAGGAGACCGCATCATCCTCTCTGTTTCGCATTTAGAAGCTCTTCTTCAACTGGAGAATGTATCCTCACCATTTACATTCCGTCTCTCCAAGCGTGATCTGACGAGCTATGCTGCTGTGCAGGAGTTTACAGCCCAGGAGGGACATATAATCATCCCATGGAACATCCAGGAGTCTATGAATGTCAAGGATGGAGACGTGCTCCGTGTGGTGAATGTGCACTTACCGAAAGCCAACGCAGTGACCCTACAGCCTCTTGAAGCCGGCTACGACGAGGACTGGAAAACTTTACTTGAATCTCAACTCAATGGGAGGGCGACACTTACAAAGGGTGAAGTTCTCACCATTCTTGCATCTGGCCGAGAGCTACGCTTCCTGATACATGAGGTGGAGGCAGAAGATGAGTCTGTTGTGGCCGCTTCGATTATTGACACGGATGTGGAAGTCATTATCGTTCCGCTGGATGAACAGCAGGCCATAAAATCACTGGAGACTCGCGACAAAAAGAAAAAGCTGATGCATATTGTTCATCTCGACGAGCAATACGAAGCTGCAATAGATGGTAGTGAGTCCTTTGAACTCCACTCTTGGGACCGTTCCAGAATGCTGCATTTTCTGGTTGAATCAGAATCTGCAGATGTATATGTGTCGACGGAGTGGATGCCGTCTGAAGTTGACCACGAATGGTCCACATTGGAGGGTCCTCTACATATTCCACCTTCAGACAAAATGACCTCCTCAACCTGTCTCTATCTCACAATCACTTCTCCGACAAAAGACCACTTTTCACTACAAATAACACAAGAACCTCCGGGGAAAGAGTCTCATGCTGGTGACAATGGATACACTAAATGCGACAATTGCAATGTTTGGATCCCAAAATTCTCGATGTCTCTACACACCGTTCGATGTGCGCGTCAAAATATTAAGTGTGGTGAATGCGGTAAAGTTGTCGCCATAAAAGATGCAACAAGCCATTGGCATTGCCCAGACGATACCGTATCTGGGTTTGGCGACAAGTCTTTTACAAGACATAAAAGAATCTCGCATACCTCCCAAATTTGCGCCTGCGGCAAACATCTCGACTCGTTCATTGATCGAGCTCGTCACTCTGGATCGACCTGTCCACTTAAATTAATCATTTGCCGATTCTGTCACCTACGGGTGCCTCAAGGAGATCACTCTCTGCTGACATCTGGCGAAGATATTCTCGCGGGATATACAGAACATGAAGCTCAATGTGGTGGGAGAACAACCGAGTGTAACGTCTGCAAGCGGCGTGTGCCTTTGAAAAGTCTTCCAGTGCATCGACAGAACCATGAGGCAGATCGACTTGCAAGACCAATTCCCAAGCTGTGCAGCAATGTCAACTGTGTCCGCACGGTGGATTCAACATTAGTCGGAGCAGCTTACGGCTTATGTGGTATTTGTTTCGGCCCTTTGTATAACTCTGTATTTGATCCAGATGGCACAAAGTTGCGATCGAGAGTTGAAAGGAAGTATATCACGCAGTTGACCAACGGATGTGGAAAGCCATGGTGCCGAAACCTGATGTGCGGGACTGCGAGAAAAAGGACGGTACCCTTTTCAGAGGCCATGGGTGCAGCAAAGTCACAAACATCGCGTGCATTTTCAAGCGCCCCGCAATTTTCATTGTGTGTCGATCAAGTCACGCAGACTCGTGCAAACATGGTGACCTTGCTCGAGGCACACGGGGAATACACTCGTCCCTACATTGCTCAAGCAGTCAATCACTCACATGGCGATGAAGCTGATGCACTGGCTTACTTGCATGATTTCGGCGTTAGGCGGATAGAGTCGGTGTAGGTGTAGCATTTGACATAGCATAAAAGGCATCTGGTTGCAGTGTTTCCAACGTGCCCAACAGACTTGCACCGTCTTCAAATATTTTGACTTTTGAGTCGCCGAAAACAAATCCTGAACAAGCGACTTTTTGCAATTTCATTTGCTTGAGGTCCATACCCATGCTTTTATCTGCGAACGCGCCAACTGATTCCATAAGACCCTTTGAGCGAAGCTCTGCTTCGTCTTCAGCGCGTATGGAGAGCGTGGTGCGTAGATTTCCAATATGGTAGACGACTTCTACACCCTTTTGAGGTCCGTTATACGTGAGTAATTGCTGCTGTAGAAAGTCATGAGAGAAAATCACCTTGCTGAATCTCGTATCGAAACATCGTTCGAGCCATGAAAGTACCTTGTCACTCCAATGACTGCCTCGCGAAAATGCCAACTTCTCAGTCAGGATGAGAACGAGGCTCTCATCTACCCGTATACACGTCCCGTACTTCTCCTCCTCCAATTGAGTTTGTGTACCCAAGAAACCAGAGAGATCGAGCGAGTACTGAATAAATCTCTGTGGAGGACTGAATCTGAGAAGTGGCGGGTGCTTGTAAAGCGTGAATGTCGCGTTAAACAGCGACATCCGTGGCGCCGCGTTGATTGGTCACTTCTTGGCCGATTTTTTAAGATGAGCACCCACCCAAGCAACACATTAAAGGATATTGGAAGCACAGGCGGCTAAGAATTGTAGTTAGAAGGCACTCTGCATCTACGGAATATGATCCACGATTCTACTTGTCATAAACCGCACGGTAATGATAAAAAGAGGAAAATTCTATGCTTGTGGAAGGCCAAAGGCACTACTATAGCTTACATCGATGATGTTTACTTTTTGACTGCAGTGAGGGCATTCGTGTTGGCATAGTCCGGATAGCGTCGGCCGTACACGATCTGCACGTCATCCTTGAAGTCCTTCCTAAATTGTGCAACCGGGAATGTATACCATTTGATTTGCTTACGCACCTCTTGCAAGAAAAGTCCGGACCACCACTCGAATGTATCTGTGGTCGTAAATAGAAGCAAGCCTTTCTCCTTTTTAGTGCCTGTTACCAACAGCAACTTGGAGTCCATGGAAGCTGTTTCCTCTTGAAAAAACTCAATGGATCTGTCATCTGGATGGACTGCAGCTTTCATGTTGAAGTTCTCCGCATGTGCCATCAAAGCCCCGCCGTCCAAGTAAAATGACACTCCGGGAACATTTGATGACGAAGCAGGAGCAAGCAGACAACCATTATGGCAGGAAGGGTCGTTGATATGCATCAAACCAAAAGGCTCCCCATCGATTTCAGAGGACATTTCAAAATGTCCTTCGCGTTGAATATATTTTGGAAAGTCATCCCTCTCTTGGGATACTTCATTAGACGAGATGTCATCGTTGCCAGCTATAGCAACTGCCGAAGAAGAGGCCACGAAAACCCAAAGTAGTGTTTGCTTCATAGGATAAAAGTAGAACAACAATTATCCTGCCATGAACGGGCTTATATAAAAAAATTCTCCTTTGATTATGCGCTTATCAGCACAGGCTTGGCGGAGTCCATCTCTCCTTTAACTTCACTACCGCCTAGAGAAACGTGATGCCAAGGTGTTCATACTTTCTCGAAAAATGAGGTCGATCATTATGTGGCGGAAGTTTTAATATTCGACACAATTTCGAAATCCACAAGATCATACGTATATGATTAGATCGATCGATCCTTCCATCGTAGAATATCTTGGTGTAGACCTGCAGTTTGCTCGCGTATGTGGAGACAAGCGTCAGAAGATTAGAATCCAGCGACTGTTTAGTCGTGCTCACATAATAGAGGCAAGCTCAACAGACTACAAATCAAGAACAAGAACCGTTGATTATTTGTTTTTCACAAAGTCTATTGAAGCTTGATGCAGCAAGTATATCCTTGGTATGGTTACGATAAGTCCTTCGCTGTATGAAGTAATCTGACGTAAAGAGTTTCGTGTGTCATAGGAAGCAGACGCGCTTGCAGTTTCGAAACCAAACACTTTCTAATCTCTATGTGGTGGTTGCTCTCCTGCCATCATCATCCGCTCACCCTCCCTTCTCCGCGCCCTGGTGTTGCGGAATAGCATGCCTAACACGACTATACCGTACAGAGATCCGCCCACCAATACAGCTACCGTTGTGCGATGTGCTAGATCTGCAGCCTTAGTACTAAAAGCCATGACCACTTCTACACGTATTTGTGATCGTATAGACACCGTATCCAAATCTCGAGTGTCCACTGAATACCGTCACGGATGCGTGACCACTACGCTCGGAGTCTACAATAAGACGAATGACGACATGACGAATGAAGTAATAAATAAATAGAAAGCTGCCGAGTTGAATGGCAATGGGTGTTGTTATTCAATTCTTCGTCCTGTTCATGCGCGCTTAAAAGTCATGCTTTCCAATCAGCGCGATTACTATTCATTTGCAAACGACTTTGCAAGTTCTTCCGTCGTCAAGTTGACGATGTCGATCTTGTCATCTCTGCAGCAGTGCTTTCAGTGCGACCACAGTCATTTGAATCATAGCGAATGGCCGACACGGTGGAGAAGCAAACCAACTCAATCGCATCGTAATGAGTCCAATTCCGGGCACCGCCTTTCCAAGCAGCTTCGACATGCTTCCATTGGCTCGATTATTTCCCAGTCTACAAGCTCGTCCTTTCTACGCGGCAGTCAAGAACGAAGTTACTCTCGAAGGGAATTAGATTTCAATACGTCGGTGGGCGATGATGTCCACAATGTGACTTTTTACGATACCGCCACCCTACTCCAAAACACGGAAGAAATCTGCCGCTTGGTATTTGAGAATGCACTCATGCCCATGATGAAGACTGCTGGGCCAGACCATCGGCCTCACACGGATGCGCTGGCGACAATCATGTTTTATATGTCGGATGTTATTGAACTCCTCACGGGCTCCCGCGCATATTGTGCCAAATCATCAATGGCTCATCCTCATAAGTCCAATGGTTCTCGACACATCCGGAACAAGAAGTGTGCCTTCTGCGCTCTCATCAATATCCTAAACACCATCACAGCAGTCGATGGGGCCTATATTGCTGCTATCTATTCAAATCGCTATATGAACAATTCACATGGGATATCTACGTGGGAAGCAACGAAAGTAGAAGCATTTTGGAAGTTAATGATGCCTGCCAGTATGTTGCGCTCATATGGAGTGGAGTCAAAAGATAATTGCAGCCTTCACATGCAAAATCTTCTTGGCTGCCTCTCGATCATTGAAGCCCATGGCGAGCCTAAAGCATACTAACATATATAATCTTCTTTACACACCAATACTTGGTACTAGTAATTTATACATCCCGCCATGATTTCTTGTAGACAAAAATGGAAATGCGCTCAACGCAACATAAATCGCTCTTGATAGAAAAAAGGCAGTACCCTCCAACACTGACCACTGCAAAGTTCCGGACGCAACACCACTGCATGCATCTCACGAGAAAAAGAGAATAATGCACCTCACAGAAAGGAGAAATGCCTGGCGACAGGGTCGACATTCGATACGTCGGGCGTTTAGTTCGAAGCAAAGGAAGCCCAAGGATTCATCCGCGGTAAGGCAATTCCAGCTCCAGTCATTTCCCTGGGAAGACGGCAAGCTCGAACATGGTGGCTGCGTAGAAGTCAACATCAATACCTGGATCGCCGACTTCTGCATTGTAGCTCAGCATCCAGACGACGCGCCATCGACACCCTCGCGCTCTTCACTCTCCACAATGGCGGGAGAAGAGATTGAATTATCGGTGGTAGATTCCAGCTCTGAGTCACTCGAGAAGACCGAAAGCACACAAGTGACGCTCAGCAACTGGAGCGAGAATCCACAGCGAGAATGGCAGAGGATCGTGGACGCATGCTTTTCAGGCTGGGGCCAGGGGTCACCACTATTCACAGGCATCTTGCAACATCGACCAAGCAGGTTTGTGGAGGCGTTTTCGGAAGACGTGTGCAAAACTCGATTCGGTCATCGCTTTGAGCAGAGAGGCATCAAACAGCACCAGCAGCGCCGACTTCGACAGCAGCAAAAAGCAGAGCCGCCAGCAACGCACAAGGTCATTCGTCTCATTTGACGGGGGTTTAGCTAGATTGTAAATATTGACGTCCCATTGTTCATCATTCGTCGCGTGTCGTTCGTGTTCAGGATCAGGGAAGGGATCGCGAGTTCACCATGCGCACACGAAGTACTTCGCTCTCAATTCGAGTTCCGCAGGCAGAAACGGGGTTGCAGGCAGCAGCACAGCCTATGGTGACACCCATTACAGTGCTTCCTTGCCACAGAAATAGTTATGATGGCGGAGACATGGAGGTGGATGAGATGGATGGCTTGACTTGTGGGGGGATTGAACAGCCCTTTTCCCAAGAGGAAGACGAATTGCTATGGAGTATATATACTACGGAAGCAATGCGTCCAGAGACGACGCCGATTCCTGCAACTATCCCACCCCCTGGCCTCGTCACACGCGTCATTCACCAGGCCGTTCAGACGTGCAAGCGAGAAGGAGGAGGACCTTTATTTCCGCATTCCAGCAAGGCCACATATCAGAGGATCCTCTATCTTTGTAGAGAAGGTAAAGAAGAACGACCGCGATTGGAAGGCGCGCTAACCTTCTCGATGGCCGGCAGGGCTCTCAACTCACTGACACATCCCTCCCTCCTGACACCACCGCCAATGATGTGCGGTACGCGGTCGCCGTTTGGAGAAAAGTTTGGGCAAAGATTTGGAGGCTACTTTGCGTCATCATGAAACTGCATCTTGAATTATGTGGGTTATGCATTAGGTAGGAACAAAAGCCGCTTTGATATCTCTCAGTCGCTTGATGTCCCCATCGGAGAGTAATTTTCGATAGCTACTGTCATCCTGTTCCTCACCCGTCTCTTCATTGAGGAGGGCACAGATTGTTTGTGGGCGCTGGAAGCGCTGGCGCAGAGCGTATCTACCGTCAGCGAGTAGGGAGACTGCAGCTGCAACATCCCGTTCAAGGCGAATAGATCCGAGTTCGTCAATTTTCCCAGCCATGTTTAGAATTTTCTTTTCCATCATTCGAGCAACATAGGCCATGGTGACTTCCATCAGCTGCTCATAATTGCGACTGGTGAGTTGCTTGTGTGGCGCCATCAGGTTGTTCCACGGCGCTGAAATGCGAGACCTCATTTCAGAGGCTTCACCAGCACCATCGTCAGAGAGTGCATCCACAATGAAGCGAAGCCGTAGCTTGAAGGATGAGAAAATCAAAGTTATGCCCTCCGTTACGAGATCTGTACAACGCCGTCTGAAGGAAGCAAGGAACGACTGCAAAGCATTATCCACTGTGGCTGCCTGCGTATCAAAGGGGAATAAGCTGGGAAGTCTAGACCGCGTATCGTCAACAATCGTACTCAGATATTCGTAGGAGGTATCCAAATCATTGAGGAGAATCTCAAATGTCCTCATGTGTTCCACAGTCTCATCGCGCAGACGCCTTGCGATCATCCCGACATAATCTCCCTCAATAACACGACGTACATTTACAATGACGGACAATGTAGGAGCAAGAATCCCGGTTGAGACAGTCTGCGACAGAGTCTTCTTTAGAATGTACATGACATCGTCCACGACCGAAGTTATGAGGCTCTCTCCGCCGGTCTGAGGGAATTCGCACAACTGGAATGCTTTCTCCACGGATCTCCGAAAGAAGAATGTCGATGACGCTTCGTATGTTGGGACGAGCCTAGAAGATATTTTGGTCGCAAGATGAGATGACAACACCATCGGAGGCAGCGTCGTCGTCTCCGCCAACCTAGCGGAAAATACACCAAACAGGCCCCAACGAGAGAGCATGAGCGTCATTTCGTTGACCAAAGTGTCAACGCCAACAAGGTCAATCTCTTGATCGACGCTGTTTGGCGATGGGGAGAGAGGTCGTCGGTTAGACGGTGTTGGGAGGAAAGACTGCAGTAAGAAGGAGAACGGATAAGAACGAAGTTCGTTTGTCTTCTTTGCTAGTCCTCGTTCATCCCACCACGTATCGAGAATGATACCACCCTGTCGATCTACTTCTCCAATCAGTCTTTTTTCAAAAACCCGAATCATGCAGCCCGATCCGTAGTTCTGCTCTACCAGAGGATTGTGGCCTTCCACAATACTAGCAATATGCTCGAATAGCCAAGAAATAAGCTGGGAGAAAATGCCATGCTGTGCAAACTTTGCGCTTGCTGCAGCATCCATGTTTTGTCTTGCAAGCTGCCCAACTAAGCCGCTCACCCACCGCCCATAGACATCTAGGCCAGTGTCCTGCTTGCCAATCAAGGGAAAGAGCTTGAAGTACCTCGTAACCCTCTCACCGTCTTTTTGTTTTGCAGCAGATTCAAATTCACGTAGAAAGAGTCCATTGAGAGACTCGGATGCACTTTGGAGCATGACCTCTGGATCTTCGGGCACTTCACTCGTAGGGACGACGGAGCGTGCGAATCTGCCCTCCACAAGACCTTGCGGCAACTGCCTTGCCCGTCCAATGTAGGTTGCTGCACCCTCCCAATCCTGCGATTCCATGGATCGATGAATGCCCAAGGCACAGGTCCGCAGTTCCACAACCTGTTCAACAGTCGCCAAGCATCCCTTCACACGGCCCTGCTCGACATCCAAAGCCGACACCCGTCCAGCAATCCGCGCCGCAGTAGACGAAGCCGACCCAAGACGCGACAAGAGGTCCCGGCAGGTCACTTGGCTGGCAGCCAGCTTTGCCTGAATCACATCCACGCGCGTGAGGAGCTGCTTCTGCTCCACCAACCTGTCCAGACTGTCTTTGGCCCTCTCATGCCGCTGGTTCAAGCTGCGTAGACACTCGTGAACTTGCTCAATGGACTGTGCTTCATGGATGGTTGTCATTCATGCCATACTATGAATGACGTCCCCTTTGAGATCCTCGATCGAATCATAGGAGAGCTGGACGACGCCTCGCTCCTCAAGGCCTCCGAGACATGTCACCGGCTGCAGCGAGCCGTTTCTGGTGAGCACCACTGGCGCCAGCGATGCGGCGACTCCGCCAGCAGCTCCTCCTCCGACGGGCAATTCATCAGCTGGAAGAGGGAGTACAAGTTTCGGCGGGCAGCGCCCAAAGTCGACTTTCTCGACATTCACGCGTTTTGTCTACATGCGGAGAGGCTCTATGCTATCGAGGACAGTGGGCTCAGCGTTCGTCCCACCAGCTTCCCCCAGAATGTATTGCATGTGATGGAGCGGACACCGGGCAGCTTGGTGGACGCCAATGACCAACGCATTGTCGTGGCGGGCAGGGGGCTGGTGAGTTTCAATCACCATCTATAGCGAGAGTCGGCTTTTGAGTTGACCGACACCACGAGTATCAAGGGCGACTTCTGCTCAACACTTGGTGCGGTCTACTCGCTCGACTGGCGATCTCACGAGGTCATCAGGTATCCTGATCCACCTGGAGTGCCTCTTACGCTCCTGCCGAGTCCCAAAGACACCCTTTATGTCGGCGGGCGGTTTGGGACCGTGCTTGCCTATGATTCTCGCATGCGCAGGATACGGGAAGCCATCCACTCTGCACCTGTCATTGCCAGCCTGGCGCATTTTGGTGCCGGCATTGTGGCTGGAGGGATGTATAAAGGACGCGGGAGTTTGGAGGTTTTTACGCATGGGGAACGGGTTTATTGCAATCGCAGTACGGTGAGCACGGCTGCCGTGCTGGCTGTGGATGCGCGTCCAACGCGAGTGGCTGTTGGAGGCGGGCAGGGCGCGGTGCGGTGTTTTGACGCGGGGCTTCGAAGGGTGGTCAAGGAGATTCGACTGGACGATTGCATTACGAGCATGCAGAGCACCGCGGACGGACTTGCAATGTACATAGGGCTTCCTTCGCGACTTGCACATGTCGCGGTCTCTTGATCCTCGTCCACGGAGCCATAGATTCAGGATTGTCGATGTATGCGAATCGCAGGCGGGTACGTAGAATACTACCAAATTATGGACAACAATAGTCGGGCTCAACGGACCCGTATCGCCAGGGGCAATATGGGTCTGACAGCGCGCAACAGTAGCTGCCTCCGTATCCGCGACATGATGCCAGGCCGGTTGGCCTATGTTTGCTTGTTCCTTGTGTTGTATTGTGCTGTTCATCGTGTTAGCGTGGTGGACGTGTTTTGCGTGACGCGCCAGGAAAAAAGCGTGTACGAAAGTCATGTGATTCAGCTTCTGTCACTCAATTAAAAGACGTTGCTGTCGCTCGGCCGAACTCCGAGGCCCGTTGTCCCTGAGCATATGGCAGACGCCGCCTTGACGACTTCCACAGCTTGTGCTTCTTTTAAGGAAAGATTCCATCCAATGCGGGACTTTCCCACAGGCCATCATTCTGGCGTCTGATCGTCAGACCACTTGCGTCACGTGGAGGATGGAAAAATCAAAACAAAGAACGGAAAGCGCCCCAACCCCAACACCAACACCAGATGGATGGTTGGTTTTCTGAGCCCCTTGCGGACGGCGGCAATCGATGGTCTGTGGGCAGCTACTACGATGAGAGAAGGAGCGTATACGCAGGGGATGGGCCTTTGATTCACCCGGTATTAAAGCGAGTCTCACCAGAGGAGTACACTTATCGTCTGCGCCAGAGGTCCGACGAGAGGCCGTTGCTGGTGCCTGTGTACCATCACAAGGGCGAGTCATTCCCCTACCGCTCGTCGCTCATCATTACTCCTGCCCCTTCACCATCACCAGCCGGTCCAATACCCGCCATGCCGCTGCCGTCTCCAGCCCCATCTCTGCAACGAGTCCACACAAGACAAAGTCCGCCTGTCTTCCACTACGACCACCAAGTGGAGAATGAGAAGCAGTCATGGCATACGATTGGAATCCCACGGCTGTCGCCATCGCAAGATGTTCCCGATCATGCCATCATAGCTGGTCTGTTTGTCTGCGGGGTTCTGTTCCCCCCTCTCCTCATCCTTGTGGGCCATGGCGCCTTTAACGATTGCTGCGGGCCCATACCTCGAGTAGTGGCCAGGATGGCGTTGCTGACTGGCTGGGGGTTCTTTGCATTGACAATTGCAGCAATTATCACTGCATTTGTTATAGTAGCCTAGGGAGCCTTGCATGTGTCAAAAACTGCGGTGTGCCATAGATTGGCCACAGCGCCTTATTATGGGTATTCGACTTGTATCATATTGCAAAAGAAGTTGGCCTGGGGCATAAATTCAACCAGTGTACTTATTGGAACATGACTTTTTCTCCATTGTCCGTCTGTAGTGAATCTGGCTGTGTGACTCGCCAGGCGTTGATCCTTCATGATACAAGTATGGCCACTTGGACAAACACCCTCCTGCGCTATAACGTTACAAATTGAATATCATGACCATTGTAACTTCAGATGTGAAAGAAGCCGCACGAGTGCTGTTGAATGATGAAGTTGTGGCATTTCCAACGGAAACGGTCTACGGCCTGGGCGGTCGTGCAACGTCTGACCTAGCCGTCCGACGTATTTTCGAAGCCAAAGGCCGCCCAGCAGATAATCCGCTGATTGCCCATTTTGCATCCATCAGCCAACTGGCTGCATTTGCAGATATACCTGCAGTCTACAATCCGTTGCTGGAAGCGTGCTGGCCTGGTGCACTGAGTATACTGCTCCCATTGCCTTTGAATTCGCCCTTGTCGAAGCTCCTGAGTGCAGGCAACCCGACATTTGTGGCTCGTATGCCTTCGAATGTGATTGCGATGGAATTGCTCACCCTCACTGGCCCGCTTGCTGGCCCTTCAGCAAATACTTCGGGCAGACCTTCTCCAACTACTCCGGCTCATGTCATGTATGACCTACAGGGCAAGATTCCGCTCATCCTAGATGGCGGAGCGTGTGATGTAGGTGTGGAGAGCACGGTGGTGGATGGTCTCGTCTCACCACCCGCTGTGCTGCGTCCAGGCGGGGTTACACTGGAGAGCATACGGCAGATTCCAGGATGGGAAAAGACGGTTCTATATTGTCCAGATCTCGATCCTAGCGAGGAGAAGGCTGTTCCTACACCTGGAATGAAATACACGCACTACGCGCCCTCTGCCAAACTCGTCCTTTGCCGCGGAGAGCCGGTTGGAGTCGAGCAAAGTATGGACAAGGGACGGGTTGGTGTCATGAGAACAAGACATTGGAAAGAGATTCATGGGACTGTCGATCGCTTTCTCGGCTCGAATAGCACGGAGATTTCGCGGGCGCTGTTTGCAACACTTCGAGAACTGGATGTATTGAAGTGTGACGTGATTTACGTGGAGGCGGTTCCAGATACCGACCTCGGTCTAGCAATTATGAATCGTCTCCAGAAAGCAGCTTCCGTGGTTCAATAAAGTCTAGTTTTTTTTTCTTTTCCTTTTATACATGACTAGATGGGACTACACGCATCCTCCACTTTCGAAACTCATCGGCCCAAAAGACGGTGCTTGCAAGTGCAGCTAGGATGATGAGGTCTGTGAAGTAGAGCGCTTCGGTCTGGAAGATGCGCTGCAGAAATGGGACATAGATGACTGCCATCTGGCCCAGTAAACTGCACCCGACGGCTACGTTAAAGACTTGGTTGCGAAGGCCGATTATGCGCACGCTCTTTGAGGCATGCCGACAGCCTAGTGCATTAAACATGTCAAAGAAGACAAAGCAGGTGAATGTCATTGTCGTGTCCCGAGCATTGACGCCGCCTTTACCGAGTTCGAGGACAAAGACGCACAAGGTACCACACATGATGATGGTTGCCGACATGAGAACGCGGATGAGAAGGGGACGAGTGATGATGGGCGTCTTTTTCTTGCGCGGCGGTCGTTGCATAACATCCATATCGACTGGTTCAACACCCAACGACTGTGCCGGGGGCCCGTCCATGAGAATATTAATCCAAAGAATCTGCATTGCATTGAGAGGGTTATCGAGGCCAAAAATGGTGGCCATCATGACCAAGGCTAGTGCAGCAATACTCGTACTCAATTGGAACGTGACGAAGTTTTGTATATTGGAGAAAATGCTCTTGCCTTCTTCGATTGCGCCGACAAT
>JAABUZ0100006302.1_pt1 | contig 14907 bp, 11 predicted proteins | sample 5562091 | NCBI WGS metagenome assembly JAABUZ01 (sample SAMN12813069, study PRJNA571459) | rock metagenome | isolation source: Antarctica rocks | place: Antarctica: Victoria Land, Linnaeus Terrace sud | collected 2015-12-21 | reverse complement strand
GGCCGGCTGCCCCCTGCAAAAGCAGCTTCGCGACGACGTCACGGGCCGAGTTGGCGCCGTCCCCGGCGTCAGCTCGGTGAAGGTGCGGATGGGAGAGATGGACGCCGTCGAGAAGGCGGCGCTGATGGCCCGTGCTCGCTGGAAGGCCCGCGACCGGGGCGTTGCCACCGACATCCCGGCCACCGCCCGGGTGCTGGCGATCGCCTCGGGCAAGGGCGGCGTGGGCAAGTCCTCGGTCACCGCCAACCTTGCCGTCAGCCTGGCCGCTCGTGGCCTGACCGTGGGGGTGCTCGACGCCGACATCTGGGGGTTCAGCATCCCCCGCATGCTCGGCATGGAAGGCCGGGTGTCGGGCCAGGACAACAAGATGGTCCCCATCGAGGCGCCGGTCGGCCCTGGTGTGGTGCGGGTGCTGTCCATGGGCCTGATCGGGGGAGCCGCTGAGGACCAGGCGATCATGTGGCGTGGCCTGATCCTCAACCGGGCCGTGCAGCACTTCCTCGAAGACGTCCGATGGGGAGGGCTCGACTACCTCCTGATCGACATGCCGCCCGGGACCGGGGACGTGCAGATGGGCCTCGCCCGGATGCTGCCCCGAGCCGACATGATCATCGTCACCACGCCAGCCCTCGCTGCCCAGAAGGTTGCCGCCCGGGCTGCCGACATGGCCCGGCGCGGGTACCTACGGGTCGCCGGTGTCGTGGAGAACATGACCGCCTTTGTCTGCGACCACGGTGACAGCTACGCCCTGTTCGGCAGTGGCGGAGGTGAGCGGCTGGCAGCCGAGCTCGGCGTCCCCCTGCTCGGTCAGGTCCCGCTCGAGGCGGCCGTGGCCGCCGGGGGTGATCTCGGTCGTCCAGCCGCACTGTCCGGAGGGGCGGCCGCCGCTGTGTTCAAGGCCATCGCCGAGCGCATCGTGACCGAGGTGGCGCCGCCGGTGGAGCTCGCCGGCTGCACCGCCCGGATGCTCGACAACATCACCGCGGCGCTCGGCCCCAAGACGAGCACACCAACGGCTCCAGCGATGCCGGCCGAAGCGGGAGCAGCGACCGAGGACCTGCCCGCGGCGACGGCCGGCGTCACGACCGCAGACGGCGTCACGACCGCAGACGGTGTCACGACCGCAGACGATGTCACGACCGCAGACGATGTCACGACCGCAGACGGTGTCACGAGCGCAGACGGTGTCACGAGCGCAGACGGTGTCACGAGCGCAGACGGTGTCCCACCTGCGGGCGGCGTCGTGACCGAGCACGGTGGCCCACCTGCGCTCGGCGTCCCACGTGCGGTCAGCGTGGCGGTGGATGCCGCAGGTCTGTCGGAGCTCCTGCTGGCGCCGAGCGGGTCTGCAACCGCCCCGGCGTAGACCCGCCAGACGTCACAGGCCCCCCTTGGCGGCGATGTCAGCCGCCGATCAGTGTCGAGCAGTGGGTGCCGCCACTGACCATGCTGCGCTGACATCGTCTCGGTCGTCGCTGCTCACCCTGCCCTCGTCCCCGAGCTTTCGCAGGTGTGCCCAGACGGAGTAGCGGGCCACGGGGTGGAGCGCCTCGGGCACGCCCGTGTAGATGGAGGCGACCACCTCGTCGACGGTCTGGGGAGCTCCCGCCGCCTCCAAGGTGGCCGCCACCTGCTCCTCTCGAGCACGGCGGTGATCGAGGTACTCGTCGATCTTGGCGGTCGGGTCAGTGATGAGCCGGCCATGGCCGGGCGCAATGGCTTGCAACCCGAGCACCTTCAGGCGTTCGAGCTCGGACAGGTACCTGGTCATGTCGCCATCGAGTGGGGCGATCACCACGGTGGACCCGTCCATGATGTGGTCGCCTGAGAAGAGCAGCTGCTCTTGCTCGAGGAGCCAGCACAGGTGGTTCGACGCATGGCCGGGCGTGTGGAGGGCTCGCAGCGTCGTCACTGGACCGTCGTCGCCCTCGAGGGTCAGCGACCAGCCGTCGGGCGCATCGATGTCACACACGAGGTCTTCTTCATGACCGGCACCACGCCGGCGGCCGAACCCCACGCTGGTAGCGCCGGTCCGGGCAACGAGTCCCGGAACGCCGGGCGCGTGGTCCTCGTGCGTGTGGGTGATCAAGACCCACCGGATGCGGCCTCGACCGATCTCGGCCACCCGGTCGAGGTGGCCTTCATCGTCGGGGCCTGGGTCGATGACCGCCAGCTCCCCGTTGCCATTTACGGCACCGACAAGGTACGTCCCAGTCCCAGGCCCGGTCATCATCGACGGGTTGGGAGCGACGATACGGCGGACCCTCGGGCTCAGGGCCGTTATTACGCCCGGGGCAAGCTCACCTGTCCACGGCGGCTGGGGAGCCACGGCGGCGCTGGAGCCGATGTCGCGCTCGGCTGGCGAGCGACCAGACGGCGAGCGACCAGACGGCGAGCGACCAGACGGCGAGCCACGAGCCAAGGCTGGCTCGACCTTTGCGCCGCTCGCGCCCGGTTTCTCCGGCTCAGCCATGGCCACCTCCCGCACCAGCGCCTCGGATCATTCCCCTCGGCGTCGCGGTCGCGTCACCGGGGGGCATATCGGCCCGCAGCGCGTCGACCACCGCCCGGGCATATTCGTCATCACCAGGCAGCAGGATGCGCACGCCCTCATTGCTCTCGCCCATCCGGGGCTGGACCGCGGGTACGTGCCCCATCGTCCGTGCCACGTCCAGGATCTCGACGCTCGCCGTGAACTCGGCCAGGCTCCTCAACACCTCGTAGGTCGGTCGGATCAACTCGTACTCGCCGGCGGAGTTGCGCCGCAACGCCTCCCCGGGACTGAGCCAGAGATTAGCGATGACCTCGCCATCATCGTGAAGAGGCACCTGCTCAGGCGGAGCGGCGCACACGAAGAACCTTGTGTCGTAGCGACGGGGCGCACCGAGCGGCGTGATCCAGTGCGAGAAATAGTGGATGGCTTCGACGTCGAGGAGCAGGCCCTCTTCCTCGCATATTGCGACCAGCGTGGTCTCCCGGCTATTCAGCCGACGCCGGTGCTCTTCAAAGCGCGCAGCCGTGCCACGGTCAGCAAACGACACGACCCGCCCTTGTCGGTCCCGGGCGAGCAGGACCCCCGCCTCCTCGAAGCACTCGCGAACGGCGGCCACCCAAAAGGCCAGGCCCCCCTGATCAATGCCCAGCACTGCGCTCGCCTCTGCGTCCGTGCGCCCAGCACACACCGCAAAGAGCCGGGGATCACGATCGGTGCCGTCGACGCCGCCACCGGGGAAGACGTAGGCACCCGCCACAAAGACCGAGCGAAGGTTGCGCCGGAGCATGAACACCTCGATCGCGGGCGTGGCGCCACCACCGTCGCGCAACAGCATGACGGTGGCCGCATCCCGCAGCGCGGCAGGCCTCAGGTGTGAGTCCGGGCTCGCCATGGCGCTGCAGGCTAGTGGCGCCAGGCCTTCGCACAGGCCCCCAGAGCAGGCGTCGGCATTGGTCGGACCTCAGAACAGACGTTCGCACTGGCCCCCACAGCCGGCCTCCCGCACTGGCCCCCAGAACCGGCTCCCGCACTGGCGCCCACAACCGGCGAGACCCGACGTGGGTGAGCTGGCGCTGCGCCGGCCCGGGACCCAGCCGAGCCCGACCCAGCCGAGTCCGACCCAGCCGAGCGGATCTACTTGGACGCGCCCAGCGCGGCCGGCGGCCCACTGGTCGCGGATTGTGATGCTGGCGGACTGTCGCACAAGGCGGAGCAGCGATTGAAGCGCCGCCTGGCGACGAGCGCACTACCTCCCATGTCGTCGGCGAACTCACGTGTCATAGGACCGATCGCAGAAAGTGGCGCCGACGCCGCTTAACTGCGACACGTAAGTGCGATCGCTCGTACTGGGGTTGAGACGCTGCAGACGCCGCCGTGCCCGGGCAACGCCTTCACGGGTCAACGTCTGTCCCGCCTCGCCCGACCGCCCCGCCCCGCCCGCGCTGCCCTGCGCTGGGGTGTTCCGCCGGTCCCGCCCTGCCCCGCCTGCGCTGCCCTGCCCCGCCCCGCCCCGCCTCTCCTGACGCCTGGCCTCAGGCGGGACCAGGGTCGCGCGCCAACGGGTCGGCTGGGAGGTCGGCCCAGACGTCACCGTCCTTGACCCACGCGAGGTAGGCACGTACGCCTGGGGCGCGACCAAGCGCAGTGGCCCGCTCGCCAGTCGCCAGATCGTAGGCCCAGCCATGCCACGGGCACGTGACGCAGCCGTCCTGGACCGCGCCGCCAGCCAGTGGCCCACCGATGTGGCCACACGTCCCGTCGATCACCCGAACCGTCCCATCCTCGAGCAGCCACACGGCATAGTCCCAGAACCTGACCCGCACGGGTCGCCCCACCCCGGCGCGGAGCTGATCGACGCGGGCGATGACAACGGGGGGCACGAACGTAGTGTGACGTTCCGTGGAGGGTCCCGAGACGTGCATCGAGGGTCCAGCTGTGGAGGGCGCCCCGACGCGTACCGAGGACCCGGCTGTGGACGGCGCTGAGACGCGTACCGAGGGCCCGGCTGTGGACGGCGCTGAGACGCGCACCGAGGGCCCGCCCTCGCAGGGGCCCGGGGCAGGCAGCACGGCTCCGTTGGTAAGGGGCCAGGGGGCGCAGGACATGGCTCGCCCTCCCTCAGTCGATGCCCTGGCCCGCAGCCTCACTGACAGCGGGCTTCCCCACCCGATCCTCGTAGACGTGGCCCGGGCCGCCATCGCTGGTGCCGTCGCCGCCGGAGACCCGGCGTCGGCGACGGACCGGGCACGTCAGGGCGCCCACGCCGCCTCGGCGCGCCTGCTGCGACCGGTGGTCAACGCCACCGGCGTGTTGCTGCACACCAACCTGGGTCGCGCACCGGTGGCTGTCGACCAGCCCGCCGGCTACGCCAACCTCGAGTACGACATCGAGCGCGGGGTGCGGGGCAGCCGCAGCGAGCATGCCGCCGCACTGCTGGCGCGAGCCACGGGCGCTGAGGCAGCGCTCGTCGTCAACAACGGGGCCGCCGCCGTCCTGCTCGTCCTCGCCGCCCTCGCCTCGGCGCGAGAGGTGGTGGTGAGCCGTGGGGAGCTGATCGAGATCGGTGGCGGCTTTCGCATCCCCGAGGTCCTGGCTGCCTCCGGCGCACGCCTCGTCGAGGTCGGGACAACCAATCGCACGCGCCTCCGGGACTACACCGCGGCGGTGACGGCGGCGACGGCCATGTTCCTCAAGGTCCATACCTCCAACTACACGATCACGGGGTTCACCGAGACGGTCTCTGTCGACCGGCTGGCTGGGGTTGACGTGTCCGACCAGCCCGTGCCAGTCGTGGTCGACCTGGGCTCTGGCCTCCTTGACGCCGGATGCCCATGGCTTGCGGATGGAGCGCCGCCGTGGCTGGCAGGCGAGCCGGGGGTGGCCCAGAGCTTGGCCGCAGGGGCGGACCTCGTGACGTTCAGCGGCGACAAGCTGCTCGGCGGCCCCCAAGCCGGGGTCATCGTCGGCCGGCACACCCTGGTGTCGGCCTGCGCCTCCCATCCCCTTGCGAGGGCGCTGCGCCCCGGCGGCCTCGTCCTCGGCGCCTTGCAGGACGTGGCCCTCGCCTACCTCCGGCGTGACGCCGGCCGGACGGTGCCCTTCTGGCGGATGGCGACCGCGGAGGTGGCCGACCTGCGCCGACGGGCCATGGCGCTTGGCGTCGGGACAGTCGTCGAGTGCACCTCGGTGACCGGTGGGGGCACCCTTCCGGGCGTCGAGCTGCCCTCGGCGGGTGTGTCGGTCGACGGCGATGTCAGCGCCGCACTCCGCGGGTGGGCCGTCCCGGTGATCGCACGGGTGACCGACGGCCGCACTGTGTGCGACCTGCGAACGGTGCTCCCGGAGCAGGACTCTGTGGTGGCCGATGCGATAGCGGCCGCGTCGGTGACGAGGGGCCGATGAGGGTCCTGGCCACCGCCGGCCACGTCGATCACGGCAAGTCGACGCTCGTTCTCGCCCTCACCGGGACCGATCCCGATCGCCTCGCCGAGGAGAAGGCGCGGGGGCTGACGATCGACTTGGGGTTCGCCGTGTGCAGCCTGCCATCGGGCGGGGAGGTCGCCTTCGTCGACGTGCCGGGGCACGTCCGGTTCATCAAGAACATGCTCGCCGGCGTGGGTGCGGTCGACGCGTGCCTGTTCGTGGTGGCAGCCACGGAAGGGTGGAAGCCGCAGTCCGAGGAGCACCTGCGGATCCTGTCCCTGCTCGGTCTGTCCCACGGCGTCATCGCCCTGACCAAGTCCTCGCTGGTGGACGACGAATGGGCCGAGCTGGTCGAGATGGAGGTGCGCGAGCGGGTCGACGCCACGTTCCTCGCTGACGCAGAGGTCGTGGCGGTCGACGCGCTGAGCGGTGCTGGCCTCGGGGCGCTGCGCGCCGCCCTCGCTCGGCTCGTCGCCGCCACCCCACCAGCACTCGACCGGGGACGGGCGCGGCTGTGGGTGGACCGCGCCTTCCCGGTCCGGGGAGCGGGCACGGTGGTCACCGGCACCTTGACCGGCGGGTCCCTGGCGGTCGACGACACGGTGGCGGTGGAACCCGGCGGGCTGACGGCCCGGGTCCGGCGCCTCCACTCCCACCATGTTGCCCTCGAGCGGGCGGCCCCCGGCCGGCGCCTGGCAGTCAACCTGGCCGGCTTGGGCCACGCCGATCTGGCACGGGGCCAGGCCGTCGTCCACCCGGGGCAGTGGCACCGAGCCACGGTCTTCGACGCGTCGCTGTCAGTGCTTGCCACCCTCGACCACGAGGTCGGGCGGCGGGGGGCCTACGCCGCCTACGTGGGCTCGGGAGAGTTCCCGGTGAAGGTGCGGGTGCTGGGGCGCGCCGGAACGATCGTTCCCGGTGAGTCTGGGGCGGTCCGACTGTGGCTGCCGGCCAATGTGGGCCTGCCCGTGCTGCCCGGCGACCGCTACGTGCTGCGAGAGGCCGGCCGTTCCGAGACGGTCGGTGGGGGGGAGGTCCTCGACGTGTCGCCCGTGCTCGCGGCCTCGCGGGCGGCGCCTGACCGGTCGGTCGAGCGGGTGGTGACCGAGCGAGGATGGGTGGACGCCACCGAGATGGGCCGGCTCGTGGGCATCGACATGGCGCCCACCCTCGGACGATGGGTGGTCGATCCCACCGTCCTGGCGTCGGTGCGCCAGGAGCTGTGCGTCGCCGTCAGCGCCGCTGGGCGTGCGGGCATCGACCTGGCCGCCCTCGACGACCGCCGTCGAGCGGTGGTGGCGGCGGGGTTGCCTGACGTGCGGGTAGAGGACGGCAGGGCGCTGGCGGGCGGGGGCGTGGCTACGGCGGGCGGGGTAGTGGCTGGCGGGGCCGCGGGGCGCGGGGTTGGGGCGGGGGCTGCGGCCGGCGGGGCTGCGGCGGGCGGGATTAGGGCGGGGGCTGCGGCCGGCGGGGCTGCGGCCGGTGGAGCTGGGGGGGGGGGGGGGGGGGCTGCGGCCGGCGGGGCAGCAGCGGGCGGCCGAGCTCTTCTTTCCCCGGAGGCGACCGCCGCGCTCGCTGTCCTGGAGCGAGATCCCTGGTCGCCGCCCCAGATCGACCGGTCCGAGCGCAGCGCCCTCCGTGAGCTGGCCAAGCGCGGGCTCGCTGTCGAGGCGGGCGACGTATGGTTCGCCACCTCAGCGGTCTCGGCCGCCGCTGGGGCCGTGGCCCAGATGCTCGCTGCCCGTCCTGACGGGGTCACCGTTGCTGACGTCCGCGACGCGCTCGGCACGAGCCGCAAGCACGTCCTGCCGCTCATGGGCTACTTCGACACCACCGGCGTCACCCGGCGTCGCGGTGACGTCCGGGTCGCCGGGCCCCGCCTACCGCAGGCAACGACGTGACGCGCGTCCCCTCGGCGCCTTCCCTACTGCACGGGCGCCCGCATGAGATGGCCGGGGTGGCGGTCCTGAAGGACGCCCGGCCTGCCTCGATCAGTCGGCGGCGCCAGTCTCGTCGCTGGGCCTGGCCCGGGCGAGGGACGGCAGCGTACGAGGGCGAGGACGCGACGCGTTGAGCCGCTCGACGATCCCGCTCGGTGCGGAGTCGTCTGCCTCCAGCTCGCGAGCGAGCTTGGCTACCGAGATGACGTTCGTCATCACCTCACCAAAGGCGTCGGGGTCAGCAAGAAGCCAGGAATGGGTGCCCTTGACCACCTCCCCCTCTGACCCGATCGCCGCGCACAGCGCCTCGAAACTGGCTCGGGGGATGATCGTGTCCTTGTCCCCCCAGAGCACGACGACCGGGACGTTGCGGGCCTTGAGCTCCTCCAGCTCGGGGGTGAGGTCGGCCTTCCGAGCCAGCTGGCCGACCTTCCACAGGGCGAGGGGGTTGCGCACGACGTTGGGAAGGGCGTCTTCGAGGAGCCGGGGAACGATCCGAGTGAACTGTGGCAGCGGCAGCACGTCGCTCGGAAAGTGCAGGCCCCAGTCCCACAGCGGCCGATCGGCCATGGAACGCACCTTGCTGCCAGCCGACGTCCATGTCGACCCGCCGACCGAGTTGACGAGCACCAGGTAGCGGACCCGGCCGGGGAAGTCATGGGCGAGCTTTATCGCCACACCGCCACCAAACGAGTGGCCGACACAGAACACCGGCTCATCGATAGCCAGCGCGTCGAGGAAGCTGTCGAGCCACTCGGCGTACCCCCGAAAGGAGAAATGGCTGGGTGGCAGGTCCGCAGTCCCGCCGAAGCCGGGCAGGGCTGGTGCGTACACCTTGCAGCCGAGGTGCACGAGGCGCTTGAGGGCTCCTTTGTAGGCGTGCTGGCCAAGTGCCCACCCATGGAGGAACAGCACAGGCGTGCCTTCACCGCTCACGCCATAGAGCGAGGACCGCCCGTCGACGGTGGTGCGCTTCCACGTCAGGTTGTCGGCGATCGGGCCGGCCCCGGGCGGCGGAGCGACGATCTGCGCTGGGGGCTCTTGGTCCGGGCCCTCCCGGGTCGGCGCTGCCGGGGAAGCCATGTGACCACCGTAGCGCTCGCGGCCGCGAGCAGAAGGGCCCTGACCTGGGCCGTTCGGCCCAAATCTCGAGGGCGACCCCTAGGTGGGGCCCCCTTGGGCGTCGTTCGACCGGGCGACACGGCTCCCGCAGGCAAGGGCGGCCGAGCCCTGACGTTCGTTCGGGGGGACAGCCAGTAGACGTCTGGCGTCACGGATACACCACGTCGACGAGGCCTGCCGCCCGTCAAGCACAACTTGCTCGTGATGGAGCCCGAGTGCGTCCGCGGTCGTGGCGCAGCCAGACCTCAGATCACATGCGCCGGGGCGCCCGACCGTCGGTGCCAGGCGAGATGGTCGCATCATCGCTAGATCGATCGCCGTCAGCGGAGGAGCCTCACGCCGTGACGATGGGTGGTCATCGCGGGTCGTCGCCGGGTCGTCGCGGGGTCGTCACCGTTGGCGCACCCCTGGGTGACCGATGAGCTCGCCGTCGGTCATCGATCCGCGCACAGCTGAGCCGCCGGCCGGCTCCGGCCGTCGTTGAGCACGGGGACAGCGTCTTGTCTAGACCTAGAGCCGCCGTTCGCTCAGGACCGCCGTTCGCTCAGACCGCCGCTCAGACTGGGCTGGGCCACCGCTCGGACTGGGCCACCGCTCGGACTGGGCCACCGCTGGACGAAGCCCGGATCCCCGGATCAGCGAGCCCTCGGGCCAGACCGGCGTGAGAGGACAGCTTTGCGCTCCAGCTCGTTGAGGCCCCCCCAGATGCCGTGCGGCTCGCGGAGCTCCAGGGCGTAGTCCAGGCACGGCTTGCGGACCCCGCAGGACGCGCAGATCCCCTTCGCCAGCTGTTCGCGCTCGGCTCGCTCGTCTTTGCGCTCGGGATGCGGCGGCGGGAAGAACACCACCGCCTGCGGGCCCCGGCACGCCGCTTTGACCTGCCAGGAGTTCTCCACACGGGCCGTCGTCACGTCAGTGCCCCCTTGTGCCGTGACCCGGACCATAGTGGTCGGCCGGCACTGGCGACAAGAGCCCGTAGCTGTGGGCCGTCTGGGTTCTGACCTGGGACGATGCGCCCCTGGCGTGGGGACCGCACACCTCGACGCCACCGGTGGCTGTCGACACGACCATGTCACGCCCAGCGCTGAGCGCTGAGCGCCGCCGGGACCGCCCGGGCGCTGTGGTGCTCCCAGGGTCTGCACGGTGTCAGTGGTGAGCCTCCCTCGCGCCCCCGGTCTCGGGCTCGACCTCCAGCAGCAAGCCGTCGATGGCAACGACCCGGATCGCCTCACCGGCCGGGATGGGCGTCGCCCGGTTGGTCCGTGCTCGCCACGGCGCACCGTTCACCGTCACGGTGCCCTCGGGCTCGACCCTGGACAGGGCGACGCCCATGGCGCCGACCATCTTCTCCCTGCCGATGGTGGGCGTGCTGAACCGGGTTCTCACCATCGCGGGCATTCCCGAGACCATCAACAGCGCCAGCAGCAGCCCGGCACCAACGATCACCCACAGCGAGACCGTCTGGCCGTCGTAGAGACGGACGGACCCCACCACGTAGGCGACCGCCCCGACGACCGTCCATACCCGAGGGGCACCGGCCTGCACGTCGATGGCGAAGGCGGCGACCGACATGGCCACCAGGGCGATCGCGTAGGGCCGGGCCGGGAGGACCCCGAGCCCGTAGGCGGCAAGGGCGGCGAAGACCGCGCCGGTGGCGGCCGCCACCCCCACGCCGGCGGTGAAGAACTCGAACACCATGAGCGACAGGGCGATGAGCAGCATCACAAATGCCACGTTGGGGCTGGCCGCGGTGTGCATCAGCTTGGGCAGCACGGAGAGCTGGCTGAAGGTGAACTCGATGTCCTTGCGGAAACCCCGCCCGGGACCGCCTGGCACCGGCACCCCGCCGGACGGCACCTGGGCCCCAGCGACCTGGCCGGCGGCGCCGACCCGGATCGTCGTGCCCTTGATGGTCCTGCCGTCGAGGTCTCCGATGAAGTCCACCAGCGTCGGCGCAGAGATGGCGAGCAGGTGCGCGTCGACGGCGTCGTCCCCAGAGATGGTCCGCTTCGACAGGTCAGCGGCCTCCCCCGCTGCACCGGAGGCGCCGACGCGAGCGCTTGGGCCGCTCCCGGTGAAGTCGGCGCTGCGCAGCACCTCGTAGGCGGCACCGTAGGCGCGTGGCCGCCCCGATCCCCCGACCCACGCCGCCACCGGAACGGGGGCGCTGCGTACCTCCGACGTGAGGTCCTTCAACGCCTTGGGCGAGAGGGTGCCCCCGGTGGAGTTGAGCTGCACGACGAGCACCATGGCGTGATCGGCGACCGCATGACGCACGGAACGCATGAGCAGGTCGTCGTTGAGCGGGTCGATCAGCCCGCTCACCTTCACGATGTCCACCCGCACCAGCGTCGCCGCCGCCGGTGCTGCGACCGCACTGCCCCATGCCGGGGCGCTCGTCATGGCTCCCGTGCCCACCGCCAGGGCACAGGACGCGAACACCGCCACAATCGCGGCGATGGCCAGCGATGTGCGCTCGACCGCGAGCGATGTGCGGGCGGCCGCTGTGCACAAGGCGTCCCGCAGGGGCCAGCAGGCCCGAGGGCCGCGCCCAGACAGAGAGGCGGGGACAGGGCCTGGCGGTCCCGGTCGGGGTGGCTGCCCGGGCCTCGGGGGGGACCGAGGGTGGACCGTGGCGACGGGCTGTACCGCTAGGGTTGCGAGGCGTCTCTTCATCCGGTTGGAGGCTTTGGTTGGACCCGCAGGCGTTCTGCACGTCGACCCGAGTCCTCATCGTCGCCGGGAAGGGCGGCGTCGGCAAAACGACCGTCAGTGCGGCGGTCGCCCGCATGGCCGCCTCCGCCGGGCTCAGGGCGCTCCTGGTCGAGGTCGAGGGCCGCAGCGGCCTGCCTGGGCTGTTCGGCATCGCCGGCCCGCTCGACTACCACGAGCGGGTCCTGGCGACGGCCGGGGACCCTCCCGGCGCCGCCGAGGTGCGGGGCCGGTCGCTCACCCCTGACGACGCGCTGATCGAGTACCTCGACGACCATGGGCTGCGGCGCATCTCCAAGCGCCTGAGCCGTACAGGCATGATCGACGTCGTCGCCACCGCTGTTCCCGGGATCAAGGACATCCTGGTGCTCGGGAAGGTGAAACAGCTCGAGCGGGGCGGTCGAGGAGGCGAGCGCCTCGACCCGGAGGAGACCGGCCACCTGGCGGACCTGATCGTGGTGGACGCCCCCGCCGCTGGGCACGCCGTGCAGTTCCTCCAGAGCGCCCAGGGCCTGCTCGACGCCGTCCGGGTCGGACCGATCCGAGCCCAGGCGATGGAGGTCGCCGATCTGCTCCGAGACCCCGCTCGGACGAGGGTCATGCTCGTCACCCTGCCCGAGGAGACACCGGTCAACGAGCTCATCGAGACCGCCTACGCGCTCGAGGACCGCGTCGGGGTGGCGCTGGCGCCGGTGGTGGTCAACGGGCTCTACCCTCGGCTCGACCACCTCGACGTCGACCCCGAGGACGCCGCACGTCGAGTGGGGGTGGAGTTGGGCGAGGGAGAGGCCACCGCCCTTCGGCGGGCGGCAACCTTCCGCCGCCGCCGCCAGGATCTCCAGGCCGAGCAGGTGGCCCGTCTCGCCGATGAGCTGCCTCTGGCCCAGCTCCGCCTGCCGTTGGTCTTCGCCGACCGCCTGGGCAGCGCCGAGCTCGGGCTGCTCGCCGGCGCCCTTGGCGATGAGGTGCGCGCCCTGCTCGGCCCGGTCGCGGTTTGATGAGCGGGTGAGCCTCGCCAGCATGGTTGCCGACCGTTCGATCCTCGTGTGCTGCGGGCCGGGCGGAGTGGGCAAGACGACCGCCGCCGCCGCCCTTGCCGTCGAGGCCGCCCTCGGCGGGCGGCGGGCCTGCGTGGTCACCATTGACCCAGCCAAGCGCCTCGCGGATGCCCTCGGCCTCGAGTCCCTGACCAACCGCCCCAACCGCATCGAGGGCGAGTGGCCGGGCGAGCTGTGGGCGCTCATGCTCGACACCAAGGGCACGTTCGACGACTTGGTCCAGCGGTACTCGGCCACCGCCGGCCAGGCCCAGGCCATCCTCGCCAACGGGCTGTACCGCAACATCTCGGGAGCCCTCTCCGGGACCCAGGAGTACATGGCCATGGAGAAGCTCTACGAGCTGCACCACGGTGGCATGGCCGACGTCCCCGACTTCGACCTGGTCGTGGTGGATACCCCGCCGACCCGCAACGCCCTGGACTTCCTCGACGCGCCCCGCCGGCTCACGGCGTTCCTCGACAACCGCATCTTCCGGCTCCTGGTCATGCCCACCAGGGCGTACCTGAAGGCGGTCAGCGTGGCGACGCAGACCTTCCTGCGGACGATCTCACGGGTGGTCGGAGCCGAGGTGGTCGGCGATGCGATCGCCTTCTTCGAGGCCTTCGAGGGTATGGAGGCTGGGTTCCGGGACCGAGCGGGCGCAGTCCGGGACCTGCTCGGAGCCCCAGAGACGGCCTTCGTGCTGGTCAGCTCCCCTCGGCCCGACGCGATCGAGGAGGCCACCTTCTTCGCCACCAAGCTGGCGGAGGTGGACATGGACGTCGACGCCCTCGTCGTCAACCGACTGCACCCCCGCTTCGGTGCGCTGGACGCGTCGACCGACGACGACCGAGAGAGGGGGAACGTGACCGGCTCCCCACTCGACATCCTCCGCTCCAACCTGGCTGAGCTCGACCAGATGGCCGCCGAGGAGGAGGCGCACCTCGAGCCCCTGGCGAAGCAGGTGGCACCGGCACCAGTGGCCCGTGTGCCGTTCCTCGCCGGGGACGTGCACGACGTCGCCGGCCTGCAGGTCATCGGTGACTACCTGCTCGGACGGGAGCCGCCAGGCGAGGAGTGAGCGCTCCTGCCGCCTTCGGCCGCCCTCGGGGCCCAGGGCTGTCCGGCCACCGGTCGACGTCCTGCCCGGCGGCGCGCCACCTTGGTGGGCCCTCCGAGCCAGGTGCGGGACAGGTTTGCGCCTACCTTGGCTCGATCACACGGTTGAGCACGGCGGACGATCACCCAGCTGAGCGTGAGCATGCCCTCGGTCGAGCGGGGGCTCGTCCCGCCGATGTTCGAGAGCCTGCTCGGCGACACCGAGGCTTGCGACCGCCTCGTCGAGCGTCGCCGTCACCGTGACGACCCTGTCGAACCCCGTTGTCCGCAGGAGACGGGTCAGCGGGGGACGTGGACAGGCCACCGCCACGCCCCCTCCGAGCTCGCGCACGCGTCGGATGCCGCCGATGAGCGCCCCGAGACCGGCGGAGTCCACGAAGGGGACGCCGGAGAGATCGATGAGCAGGTAGGGACACGAGGCCAGCTCAGCCAACGACTGGCGGAACTGGCTGACCGTGAAGGCGTCCAGCTCGCCGACGGGACGACAGACCGTGGCGCCTCGGTCGCAACCGACCTGGATGTCGAGCACTCGTTCTCCTGGACCGGTCCGGGCCCGTGCCAGGGGTCGCCTGGAGGACACGGACGAAGGCGAAGCGTGGATGGTACTGGCGCTGGAGGGCTACGTTTGCCTGGTGGCAGAAGTCATCGTCGCCAGTGACGCTCCCTGGGTCATCGACGAGGTTCGCGCAGTCTTGAGTGGTCCGGATGACGTCGTCCGGGCTGTCAACGCAGGCCGACACGTGCTCCCTGCAGTGATCGCCCACACGCCCGACCTGGTCGTGCTCGACCTCCAGATCGGCAGCATGGGTGCGATGGCGACCTGCATGGAGCTGCGCCTGGAGGAGAGCGGAGGGCGGGCCCCCCACGTGCGGGTGCTGTTCCTCCTCGACCGGCGTGCCGACGTCTTCCTCGCGCGACGCTCCGAGGCCGACGGGTGGGTGATCAAGCCGCTGGACCCGGTCCGGCTCCGCAAGGCAGCGCGAGCGGTCCTCGCCGGTGACCGCTACGAGGACCAGTCCTACCGGCCGCTCACCGTGGCGGGGTTCGTGTCCACCGGTCC
>JAABUZ0100006301.1_pt1 | contig 14910 bp, 11 predicted proteins | sample 5562091 | NCBI WGS metagenome assembly JAABUZ01 (sample SAMN12813069, study PRJNA571459) | rock metagenome | isolation source: Antarctica rocks | place: Antarctica: Victoria Land, Linnaeus Terrace sud | collected 2015-12-21 | reverse complement strand
CAGAGCGCCAGCTACACGAGCGCACCGCAGAGCACGCCAAGCTCGAGCATGACTTGGCCGCAGAGCTCGAACGCGAGCAGCAGGCGCGCGCCGAGGATCGGGAAGACATGCGCTCAGAGCTGGAAGACGTGCGGCTGGAGCTCGCCCAGGCTATGGCGCAGGCGCGGGACATGACCCGCAACTACGACGAAGAGGCTGCGGCTCGCCTACAGGAGCAGGCGCGCGCGGACCGGCTCGAATCCGAGCAGCAGCTGAGGGCACGAGCGGACGAGCTCGCATCACGACTCGTGGATGCGAAGACGAAAGCCGAGCGCGCCGACATCGAGGCCGATGCCCAGGCCCAGGCCCAGGCCCAGGCCCAGGCCCAGGCCCAAGCCGACGCCCAGGCCGAGGCCGACGCCCAGGCTCAGGCCGACGCCCAGGCTCAGGCCGACGCCCAGGCTCAGGCCGACGTCCAGGCGCAGGCCCAAGCCGCCGCCCAAGCCCAAGCCAAGGCTGAAATCTACGCGGCGCAGGCGCAGGCGCGTGCAGCAGAGCTTGCCGGCGAGCACGAACGCCAACAGGCTGAGCGCGCGGCCTCTCCCGCGGCCACCCGGGAGGCCCGGCCCAGCCTCATACGTTGGCGCCCGCAGGCCGAGTCCAGATCGGCGGAAAACAGGCGTCCGCAGCCGCCAGGCCCCCTGCAGCCAAACCTAAGGGCGGCAGAGCCGCCCTCATCTACACAGGTGCATCAGCCGGTTGCGCAGGGACGCCCAGGCGGCGCCCGTGATGGTCAGGCGGCGCTGGCGCAAGCTCGTCTGTCCCGGGCCGTGGCCCAGAAGCCGCGTAGGCGTCCGGCACGCCGTCGCAGCGAATCACCGTGGCTACCGTCAGAAACGGTGCTCGGGATCTGCCTGCTCACGCTCGGCGTTGTCCTCAGCGTGCTGATCCTGACTGGCGTGGTAAATCTTGGAGTGGCACCGTAGCGCCGGGTGCCGAGCGCGAGGGCAATGGCGTGCGGACCGCAGTCGCCGAGGACCGCGGCGGGACGGCGAGCAAGTTCTCGACATCGAACAGCGTGGCGGCGACCTTTCCGCCGAGCTGCGGATCGAGGACGAGAACCTGGTGGGCGCTTCGCAGGGCGGGGCCGAGCTCGTTCAAGGACTGCTCGGTGCTCGAGAGCGCGGACCACGCCTGGATATCGCTCGGGTTGCGCCCAATCGCTTCGAGCAGGTCGGCACGAGCCTGTACGAGCGCTCCGCGGTGGATCGCTATCACCGCCTCCGCCCGCGGGCCGGCGTCGGACAATGGATCAAGGCGGCTTGCGAGCTCGGCCTCGCTCTGGGCGTGCGCGAGCCGGGCCGAAGACGAGCCCGCGGCGACTACCGCGGAGCTGGCTTTGCTCGCCGCCAAGTTGGGCAGCACCACGGAGAGGGTGAAGCTGCACAGCACGAAAGTCAGCGCGCCCAGCGAGAGCGCGCGCACCCCGGTCCCGGGACCCCACCCGGTGCCGTCGTGAACGGGCCTGGAAGCTGCCCCCAGTGGCGAGCGCTCTGAAGCACGACGTCCCCGGGCTCCTGCCAGTACGCCGAGGAAGACGACCGCCGGCAAAGTCACACCCGGAATGTCCCAGTCCCAGTCGTAGAAGCAGTGGACGGCATAGGCCACCGCGCCCGCCAGCAAGGCCGCCGCCAACATGCGCTCGCCCCCCGCAGCTCGGCGCCTAACGGTGCCGACGCCGGTGCCGAGCAGCAGGGCGAAGCCGCCGATTGCGAGCAGCGCACCGACGATTCCCGTCTCGGCCAGGAACTGCAACGGGACGCTGTGAGGCTGATTGACGCGGGGCCCGTCGTGGAGGTAGAGCGGCTGCACGACGCGAAACGAGCCGGCACCCCAACCGCCGGCGGGCCGATCGCTGAACGCGCCGGCGGCCTCCTTCCACCAGACCCAACGGTGCCCGGAATCGGCCGATATGAGCCGATTCGGATCGTCGACGCTCGTTCCGCTCGTGGCGGTGAAATTGCTCCAGGCGTGCGAGACCGTACCGTCCAGGCCGCGAGCTGAGAAGGCAGCGGCAAGGACGCCGGCAACCAGCGCTACACCCACGAGCGCCAGCAACCCATGCCCGATCCTCTGCGTGCGTTCAGGACCGACTTCGATGCGTCGCTCGAGTCGGAGTACCTTCCAGCCACCGAGCGCCAGTACTACGACCGATCCGAGCAGGACCGCCGCAAGCTCACCGCCGGCGATTTCGCGCTGGCCGAGCGCCACGTTGGCGGCAGTCAGCGGATGGCTGAAGAGCCCGAAGATGAGCGGTGGCGCAGTGCATACCAGCACCACGATCAGCCACATCAGCGAACGCAGCCGCGCTCCGCTCAATGCCACGCCGACCGCCAGCCCGACTACCAGGGCGAGCACGCCGCCACGTGAATAGGTGAACCCGATCGCGAGCACCATCAGCTCGACTGCCAGCAGCGCGCCGAGCCGCGAGCGCGCGCCGCGCGAGACGTCTATGGCGAGCGCGAGAGCGCTCGGCACCCCCATCGCGAGGAACAGCGCAAGCGCGTTCCAGTACCCGAACGGTTCCTGCAGGCGCGGTACCTGGCCTGTCTGGTTGAGGTCGAACAGGCCGGTCACGTGCAGGCCGGGCGCGAGCTCCTGTCCCAATGCATAAATCGTGACCGCCATTGCGAGCACCAGAAAGCCCTTCGAGATCAAGGTCACCGCCAGTCGATGGGAAGCGCCGAGGGCGATTGCCAAGCAGAGCACGATCACGTAGGTGAGTACGCGGTTGAGCTCGATCCAAGTCTGGTCGGGCGCGACGCTCCAGAGCAGCGTGACACCGCTCCAGAGCGCGAATGACGCCAGCAGCCCCACGCCGGTGAGCGCGAGCGCCGGCGCTGAGAAGCGGAGCGTTCCGCTCCACAACAGGCCCGCTCCGGCGATCGCGGCCAGCGCGGCGATCGCGACCTGGAGGCGAAGCTCAGCCGGCGATCCGGCGGCGCCGTGAGCGAACGCCGCGTACAGCAGCGCCGCTAAAAGCGCACCGGCGAGCGCCACCGGTGTCGAGATCACGGCCCTGATGCGTGTCCGAAGCGCTTGCGCGGACCCTCCTGACTGGCCGCCGCTGCCACGATGAGGGTAGCCCAAGGGCAGTGTCGACATGAGCGGCGAAGCTAGCACGACGTCTCATGCTCGCTTCCAATCAGGTTTCCAGATGGGCCCGATTGGTAGCCGGGGAGCGCTAAAATTGAGCGTGGATCAGGGTTCCGGATCCGGTGGCGGACGGCAGGCGGCCTACGAGCTTGCTGCTCAACCTCTTCTGTCCGGGCCATCCGCAACGATTCGCTACCCCGCTCAATCAGTCCGGAGGCGGGAGGACAGCGCAACCGAGCGGAAAACTAAAGGAGCAGTCGGCATGGAGCACACCCCGCAGACCGCATTGATCCCCTACGCGAACGAGCTCGCGGGACCTCCCGACGCTAACCAGCTCGCGGAGCCTTCCCAGCGCCACCAAGATGGGAGGCTCTCGGTTCGCCGGTGGTTCACCACGCCCGGGGAGCATCCCTTCGAGACGATCCAGTGGGAAGTGCGGGACGCGCGTATCGGCCATGCGGACAAGATCTCCTTCGAGCAGCGCGATGTCGAGTTTCCTCGGAGCTGGTCCCAGAACGCGACCAACATCGTCGCGCAGAAGTACTTCCGCGGGCAGCTCGGCGCTCCCCACAGAGAGCGCTCGGTCAAGCAGATGATCGGTCGCGTAGCCGGCACGATCGCGCATTGGGGGCGAGAACGCTGCTACTTCGCGAGCGAAGAGGACGCCGGCGCGTTCGAAGCCGAGCTGATCCACATCCTGCTCCACCAGATGGCAGCATTCAATTCTCCCGTGTGGTTCAACGTGGGCTTCGAGGAGGCACCACAGTGCTCAGCATGCTTCATTCTCAGCGTCGAGGACAACATGGAGTCGATCCTCGACTGGAACACCAAGGAAGGCAACATCTTCCGGGGCGGCTCGGGCGCTGGCATCAACCTCTCGAAGATGCGAGGGTCGATGGAGTCGTTGTCAAAGGGTGGCACCGCGTCCGGCCCCGTGAGCTTCATGCGCGGCGCCGATGCCTGGGCAGGGACGATCAAGTCCGGCGGCAAGACGCGCCGAGCGGCCAAGATGGTCGTGCTCGATATCGATCACCCCGACATACGCGACTTCATCTGGTGCAAGGCCAAAGAGGAAGACAAGGCCGCAGCGCTGCGCAACGCCGGCTTCGACATGTCGATCGACGGCGACGGCTTTCACTCGATCCAGTACCAGAACGCGAACAACTCGGTTCGCGTTAGCGACGAGTTCATGCGCGCGGTCGAGAACGATGAGGATTGGCATCTGACCGCGCGCACGACGGGCAAGCAGATCGGCGAGGCGATACCAGCTCGCGAGCTGATGAAGGAGATCGCCGAGGCGGCCTGGCGCTGCGCGGACCCGGGCCTCCAGTACGACACGACCATCAACGAGTGGCATACCTGCCCGGTTTCGGGACGAATCACTGCGTCTAATCCGTGTTCGGAATATATGCACGTCGATGACTCCGCGTGCAACCTCGCGTCGCTCAACCTGATGAAGTTTCGCCGGCCCGACGGGACGCTGGACGTCGAGTGCTTCGAGCACGCGGTGGACATCGTGTTCCTCGCGCAGGAGATCATCGTCTCGCCGTCGAGCTATCCGACCGAGAAGATCGGCGAGAATGCGCGAGCGTTCCGCCAGCTCGGGCTTGGCTACACCAACCTTGGCGCCTACTTGATGGCCGACGGCGTGCCGTACGACTCCGACGCCGGGCGCGGGACGGCAGCGGCGATCACGGGTTTGATGACCGGGCGTGGTTATCTCGGCTCGGCCCGCATCGCCGCGGCGATGGGGCCGTACGACGGCTACGCCGAGAACCGCGACGCGCACAACTCGGTGATGCGTATGCATCGCGACGCATCCCACGCGATCCCGGACTCGACATGCGCCGACACCGCATTGCTGGCCGCAGCCCGGTCGACTTGGGACGAGGCGGTCGTGGCGGGGGAGGTCCACGGGTATCGCAATGCGCAGGCCACGGTGCTCGCTCCCACCGGGACCATAAGCTTCTTGCTCGACGCGGACACGACCGGCGTCGAACCGGACTTCTCGCTCGTGAAGTTCAAGGAGCTGGTCGGCGGCGGACAGATGACAATCGTCAACCGCACGGTGCCGCTCGCGCTGCAAAACCTCGGCTACGCCGACGAGCAGATCGAGCAGATCGTCGCCTACGTCAACGAGCGCGGCACGATCATCGGCGCACCCGGACTCGCGGATGAGCACCTGCCGGTGTTCGACGTCGCTGTGGGCGAGCGAGCGATCTCTCACATGGGCCACATCAAGATGATGGGTGCGGTGCAACCGTTTATCAGCGGGGCCCTGAGCAAGACCGTCAACCTCCCGCAGACCGCCACGGTCGAGGACATCGCCGAGGCGTACATCCAGGCCTGGCACCTGGGCATCAAGGCGCTCGCGATCTACCGCGACGGCTCAAAGACCGCTCAGGCGCTGCGCACCGACGCCCAGCAGGGTGCGTCAGCCTCGGCCGCCACCACGGCAGACATCGAGAACGCGGTGGCGCAGGCGCTAGCGCAGGCGCCGCCCAAGCGCAAGCGGATGCCACGCGAGCGTCAGTCGCTCACCCACAAGTTCTCGATCGGTGGCCACGAGGGCTACATCACGGCTGGTATGTACGAGGACGGGTCCATCGGCGAGATCTTCCTTACCGACATCGGCAAGGAAGGCTCGACGCTGCGCGGAATGATGAACTCGTTCGCGACCGCGATCTCGATTTCACTGCAGTACGGCGTGCCGCTCGAGACGCTTGTGCGCAAGTTCAGCTATATGCGCTTCGAGCCCGAGGGGATGACGTCCAACCCAGAGATCCCGTTTGCCAAGTCGATGCCCGATTACATCATGCGCTGGCTTGCATCGCGCTTCCTGGATACCGACCTGCAAGAGGAGCTCGGCATCCTCACGCCTGCGGTACGGGCGCGCAAGACAGCCCAGGACGTCGCGAGCTCTCAGGCGGGAGATACAGCCGGACCGCCCGGCGATGCGAGCTCAGGCAATGGCGGTGGTGCCGGCAATGGCGGTGGCGCCGGCAGTGGCCGTGCCGAACTCAGTGGCGAGAGCGCCCGCGGGAGCGTGGACGCGCCTCTCCCTGCGAGCTCGGCGCTGACCGATGACCCACCCGTGATGCCGGCGGTGCGCCAAGGCCTCGATCTCGGTCCGGCGTGCCAGCAGTGCGGTGGGATGATGCAGCGCACCGGAAGCTGCTACACGTGCGCGAGCTGTGGCTTCAATACCGGTTGCGGGTGATGTGGACGCGCACGGTTCTGTCAGCGGATGGCTCACCACCGTGACGCACGCTGCTCACTCGGTGTCAGCGGATGCTCATACCTGCGGCAGACGATCGCTCGTCGCGTGACACTCGTATCGCCCACCGTGCGGCAGGGCCGTCCCTGCCCGTCGTCCGTCGCTGTGGATCGGCGGCCTTCCCGTACAGCGTCTGTCACGCCGTGACGTGACGCAGCCCGTGTAAGGCCAGCGCCCTCCTGTAGGTGGGCGCCCACGTGACCACCCCCGATCCCGGATATCAGCCTTCGCAGGACGAAACGATACTCGTTGCGGTGGATCGCTTCCTGGGTTGTGTCTACGGCGATCTCGACTTCATGGCTCGCCTCGACGAGATGGTCACGAGCTCCTCGTTGTTCAGTACTTGGCAGCTGGAGACACCGGCCGGGCGCCCGTTCGCAGTGAGGCGTGGTTGCGCGCTGCGCGTCGCGCGAAGCTGCTGGCCTTCGCGAGTCTCGCGTGGATGACCGTCGAGGGCTTCGTAGGGGTTCTCGCTGGCGTCCAGGCGCACAGCCTCGGCGTCGTGACGTGGGCGGGGAGCTCGTTTGTTGAGGCGCTCGCCTCGTTGATCGTCGTGTGGCGGTTCACCGGCCGGCGCACCTTCTCGGACACCAGCGAGGCACGCGCTCAGCGCTGGGTCGCGGCGAGCTTCTTCGTGCTCGCTCCGGTGTTTGTCGTCGAGGCGGTCCGCAAGCTGATCAACGGCGGGCATACCGACGCGACCGTCCTGGCCGTTGCTCTGACCGTTAGCGCGATCGTCTTGATGCCGCTGCTGGGGTGGGCAAAGCTGCGCTTCGGGCGCCAGCTCGAGTCAGGCGCGACATCAGGCGAGGGCGTCCAGAACATCATGTGCGCCGTCCAGGCCGCCACTGCGCTCGCGGCGCTCGTCAGCGCCGCCGGCGTGTCGTGGGTTGACCCGGTTGCCGCGCTCGCGATCGCCGCGAGCGCACTCAAGGAAGGCCGCGACGGCTGGCGCGGGGAATCCACTTGCTGCGCGCCGATGCCCAGCTCCGACGCGCCGGCATGTCACGACGACTGCTGCGACTGATGGCCCACGACCACCACGATCACCACGGCCACGGCGGGCCCGACCACGCTGGGCATTCGCATGGCGTGAGCGCCGATGCGGACCGCGGGAAGCTGACGATCGCGCTCTCGCTAATCGTTGGCTTCATGCTGTTCGAGGTCATCGTCGGCGCGATCGTGCACTCCCTCGCGCTGCTCTCAGACGCCGCCCACATGCTCACCGACGCCGGCGCGATCATGCTATCGCTCGTCGCGATCCGTCTCGCGGCGAAGCCCGCCAAGGGCGCCTTGACCTGCGGCCTCAAGCGCACGGAGATCCTCTCCGCCCAGTTCAACGGCGCGACGCTCCTAGTCCTCGGCCTGCTGATCGTCTACGAAGGAATCACCCGCCTCGTCAACCCGCCGCAGGTCGGTGGGACCGCCGTGCTCCTCGTCGCGCTCGCTGGGATCGTCGTGAACCTCGCCGCGACGTACACGCTGTCTAGGGCCAACCGCCAGTCGATGAACGTCGAGGGCGTCTTCCAGCACATCCTGACCGATCTCGCCGCGTTCATCTTCACCGCGATCGCCGGCGCGGTCATCCTCACGACGGGGTTCCGCCGCGCTGACGTCATCGCGTCGCTGATCATCGCCGCGATCATGCTCTACGCCGCCTACGGCCTGCTCAAAGCGAGCGGCAGAGTGTTCCTAGGGGCGGCCCCACGAGGACTCCACCCGGACGCGATCGGCCACATGCTCGCCAGCCAGCCAAGCGTCAGTCAGGTTCATGATCTCCACGTCTGGGAGATCACCTCCGGCTTCCCGTCGCTGTCCGCGCACGTGCTGGTCGATAACCAGTGCAACTGCCACGACGTCGCGCGGGCGATGAAACAGCTCCTGTATGAGCGGTTCGACATCGACCACACGACACTGCAAGTAGACCACGCGACCGTGGCACTGCTGTCGATCGAGACGGCCGAGCAGTCCCGCCCCGCGAACACCGCCGGACACTAGGAGCGTCCTGGTTCGATGACGATGCTCGCCAGTCGGGAGCGCCCCCAGACGCCGACCACGTCGCCACCGCCGTGCGCCAACGCCTCATCGACAACGTCGAGCACGTCGGCTAGGCGACGGTGCGCGTCACCGCCGCCGCCTCGTGAGGCGAGAAGGGAAGCGCTGAGGCAGCGCCCCGCATCAGCCTTCGTCAGGATCCTGTGCGTGGAGGTGGGTGAGGATGTGCTCGCGCGACAGGGGGTGTTCGAGGTCGTGGTCGCGGGCGGCGTGGGTTTGGACCTGCGCGACGAGCTCGTCCTCGTCCTCGGCGGTGATCACTGCGCTGCAGCGTTGGCAGGGCAGGCTGATGGTCATGCTGTCTCCTTTTGAGCCAATGTGGTTCGGTTGAAACTTCGCCCAGGTGAATGCTCGTGGTTTGGTCTCAGCGGACGTCGCGACGGGTTGTGGTGAGCCATCCCGCGGCGGTGGTGGCGGCGGCGTAGAGCGCGAGCAGGAGCATCGCGGGGCCGGCCGCAAGCTGCGGAACTTGTCCGCTGGCGGCGTTGCCGAGTGCCCCCGGCAGGTAGCGGCCGATGGTGCCGACGCTGCCGGCGTCGCCGACGAGCAGTCCCTCGACGAACAGCAGCCAGGCGCAGATCCCGACGACGGCCGGGACTTGGTTGCGGATGGCGGCGCCGACGCCCACGCCGATGGCGGCAAACAGAGCGGATGCGACGACGCTGCCGGCGAGCAGCAGCGCGAAGTCGCCGCCGTCAAGGCGGATCGGGATCCCGCGGGCGGCGAGCGCGGCGCTCCCAGCGCCGGCTGCGAGACCGGCGCCGATCAGCCCGAACGCGGTCCCGACGAGCATGCTCGCCGATACCTTCGCAGCGATCACCCGTCCACGCTGCGGCGTGGCCAGCAGCGTGGGGCGGATCGTGCCGTGACGGAACTCTGCGGTGATCGACATCGCACCGACCAGCGCGGCGAACAGCGCGGCGAGCATCTCGCCGCGCCCGAACGTGTCGCTCATCTGCACCGTGCGCTGGGCGGCCTCCTTGGCGGGCAGCGCCACAGCGTGGAGAAGAAGGACGAGCAGGATCAGGCCGAGCATCGCGGCGAGCAGGCCCAGGTTGGTCCGCGTCGAGCGCTGCTTGTGGAGTTCGGCGCGAAGCTTGGCGGTCATGCCGCCGGCTCTCTGACGGTCAGCTTGAGGTAGGCGTCCTCGAGCGTTTCACCGCGTGCGGCGAGCTCGTCGAGCCTGATGGTGGCGAGCAGGCGCCCGCGATCGATGATCACGACCTGCTCGACGGTCTGGGCGACCTCGGCGAGGACGTGGCTTGAGATCACGACGGTGCCTCCGCGGTCGGCGAAGCGGCGCAGGAACGCGCGCAGCCAGTGAACACCCGCAGGGTCAAGGCCGTTCGCCGGCTCGTCCAGGATCAGCAGGTCGGGGTCGCCGAGTAGCGCTGCGGCGAGGCCGAGGCGCTGGCGCATCCCCAGCGAGTAGTTCCCCACCCGCCGCCCGGCCGCTGCGTGCAGGTCGACGAGCTCGAGCACGTCCTCGACTCGGCCGCGAGGGATCTCGGCCGCGAGCGCGAGCATGCGCAGGTGATCGCGCCCGCAGCGGCCGGGGTGAAAGTCGTTTGACTCGAGCACCGCGCCGACCCGCCGCGCCGGCTCGTCAAGGTCGCGGTAGCGGCGGCCGAACAGCAGGGCCTCACCGGCGGTGGGCTCGGCGAGCCCGAGGAGCACTCGCAGTGTCGTTGTCTTGCCCGCGCCGTTGGGCCCGAGAAACCCGGTGAGCGTCCCCGGTTCCAGCGACAGCGTCAGATTATCCACCGCGACCACCTCGCTGTAGCGCTTGGTCAACGATCTGACGGCGACCACGGGTTCACCAGGCGGTTCGGCGCCGGCGGCGGTCGCGCTCACGCCCGTAGGTGGACGGGGCACATGCTCACCGTTCGCCTCCTCGATCATTTCCGGTCGCGATCCTCACTCAATGTCCACCGGCCCCGATCGTGCCGGTGAGGTGCAAGAGGACCAGCAGCGAAACGAGCACGACCACGACGATGACCCCGACCGTGGGCGCCCACCGCGGCGTTCTGCTGGTCGATCCGCCGTCTGATTTCCCCCCCGCGTCGCCCGCGTCGCCCGCGTCGCCGGGGTAGCGGGGCAGGTCAGCGAGGTCCGGCTCGTCTTTTCGGCTGGTTGGGCTCACGACGAGCAAGCTACGCGGCTGCTGGCCCGAGCGAAACGCCCGCGCGGGGGAACTTCCGTGTCCCCATTCAGTCCACAGGCGTCCCCCTGCGGGGGGACGCGCAGCCGCACGGGCGGAGGTATCGTCGCCGGGTCAGTGCAGTCGACGGCCCCCGCGCAGCAGCTGTTCGCGCCCCGCCAGAGATCGGGAGCGCTCCTTGATATCGCGCTCACCGCCGTCGCGGTGGGCGGGTCGCTGCTGTTTCTCTCCCACGGCGGCGCCGGTGCGTTGCGCACCGGGTCGCGGCTGGACGTGCCGGGCGGGCTGCTGGTCGCTTGTGCGGCGCTGCCACTGCTGGCTTGGCGCCGCGCGCCATTCGGCATTTTCCTCGTGCTCGCGGCAGCCAGCACCTTGACGGCCTCCGTTGGCTACTCGCTCAGCGTCCCGCTCGCCGCGACCGTCGCGCTGTACCTGCTCGCGGCCAGCCGAGAGGACGCCAATCCCTGGACGCTGCGCCCCACGGTCGTCGTCGCTGGCCTGTTCGCCGCCTATCTCGCGGCGAGCGCAGCTGCGAACGGAGCATTTCCCGGCCTCGAGTTCCTGCACACCGGCCTCGCCTGGTCCGTCGCGTGGTTCGCCGGCGAGCGAACCCGGCTACGGCGCGAGCACATCGCAGAGCTCGAGCAGCGCGCGCTGCGGGCCGAGCGCGACGCAGCGCGAGAGGGCCGGCTCGCGGTCGTCGAGGAGCGCGCGCGGATCGCCCGCGACCTGCACGACTCCGCCGGCCACGCGATCAACGTGATCGCCGTCCGTGCGGGTGCTGCTCGCATTCGACATCGCGAGGATCCCGACCGCACCCTAAACGCGCTGGCGACGATCGAGCAGGTGGCCCGCGAGACCGTCGGGGACATCGACCAGATCGTCCACACGCTTCGCGAGGATGCTTCGATCAACGGGGCTCCGAGAACACCACCGGGGCTGGCATCACTGGGAACACTCGTCGCTGACCACTCACATACGGGTCTGCAGGTTACGGTGCGCACCAATGGGACCCCGCGGGCGCTGGTTCACGCCGCCGACCAAGCGGCGTACCGCATCGTCCAAGAGGCGCTGACGAACGCCGCTCGCCACGGCACCGGCGCCGCCGAGATCGACCTGACCTACGGCGTCGCTGCGCTCGTAATCGTGATCACGAATTCCGTGATGGCGGCTGGCGCAGCGCGATTCGCCGGAGGGCAAGGACTGATCGGCATGCGCGAGCGCACCGCCCTGCTCGGCGGCAGCCTGAGCATAGAGCGCGTCAACGGTGCGTTCCGGGTCTGCGCCGGGATTCCGTATACGAGCCATTGCGCATGACGCGGGTTCTGATCGCCGACGACGATGACCTCATGCGAGCCGGTCTCGTTGAGCTTCTTGCCAGCGACATGACGATCGAGATCGTCGGCGAGGCGTCAACGGGCCGCGAGGCGGTCGAGCGAGCGCTGCGTCTAGCGCCAGATGTCGTGCTGATGGACGTCCGCATGCCCGACCTCGACGGGATCGCCGCCACCCGCGAGCTGGCCAGCGCCGCACCCGCCACGAGAGTCCTGATCCTCACCACCTTCGAGCAGGACGACTACATCTTCAACGGCCTGCGCGCCGGCGCCTCGGGCTTCCTGCTCAAGCGAGCTCGACCCGAGGAGCTGATTGCCGCGGTGCATACCGTCGCCGCCGGCAACTCGCTGCTCTCGCCGTCGGTCACCCGCCGCGTCATCGACCGCATGGTCCAGCAACCGACCCCCGACCTGCTCGACCAGGCCAAGCTGGGCGAGCTCTCGCCGCGCGAGCGCGAGGTTCTGCCCCTGGTCGCCAGCGGACTCTCGAACCGTGAGATCGCTGCGGCCCTGGGCGTCGAGGAATCGACGATCAGGACCCACGTCAAGCGGATCCTGATGAAGCTCAACCTGCGCGACCGCGTGCAAGTGGTGATCTTCGCCTACGAAGCGGGCGTCAACCCCCCTCGAGGTGCTCTGGGCCGGTGGGCGGTGAACCGGGCGCGCCCTTGATGCGAAGATATGGGCGATGGGTCCTTTGGCTCTCAGGCGTGCACTTCGCCGCTCGCGACGCTCGGCGGCGGTCTTGCTCGCTCTGACGGCGGTCGCTGGGGCGGTCGTGGTGCATCACAGCATGCCGATGGAGATGCAGGGGATGCCCGGGATGCCGGCTCATGCGATCTGCCTGGCGGTCCTTGCTCTGGCCGGGATCGTGGTCGCCGGGGGTCTCTTGGCGTTATGCCTGACGTCGTTTCCGCGCTTTTCGAGCGCGGCGCGGCTGCGCTCGCTGATCGATCGGTCACCCCGGTCGGTACCGGCGAGGGCCGGCCCTGTCTCGCTTCAGGTTCTGCGGCTCTGAGTCGTCAGTCGCATCGCCCGCCCTCGGCGTGCGATGTCCCCGCGCCACGGCGCACCTTTGATCTGATCAACGGAACCGAAGGAGATACGAGATGAAGAAGACGTTTCGATATGGGCTGCTGCCCGTTGCCGCAGTGCTCGCCGGCGTGATCGCGGGCTGCGGCGGCTCGGGCAACTCATCGACCACGGCGAACGCCGCCGATCGGGCGTTCGTTGCCGAGATGATTCCCCACCACAAGCTCGCCGTGCAGATGGGGCAGATGGCCCAGATGCAGGGCACCCACCCGCAGACCAAGGCTCTGGCGAGCAGCATCATCGCCACCCAGACCCGCGAAATAAGCGTGATGACCGGAATCGCCAGTCAGATCGGCGCCAAGGTCGACAACCAGGCTGCCGGCGGCCAGATGCAGATGGGTGGCGTGATGAGCAGCAACGCTCAGACCCTGGGGATCGCGATGGACAAGATGGGGATGAGCATGAACATGACCCAGCTCAGCGCCGCCAAGCCGTTTGACCGCGAGTTCATCGACATGATGACCCCCCACCACCAGGGCGCGATCACCATGGCCAAGGCCGAGCTCGCGAAGGGCAAGGCACCCAAGCTCAGGACCCTCGCTCAGTCGATCATCAGCGACCAGACCCGGGAGATCAGCGAGATGAGCGCCTGGCGGATCAAGTGGTACGGCGCCCCCGTGCCACCCGGAGCCGCCGCCGCGGCTGGCGGCACGCAGGGCATGTAGCGAACGGCTCGCTGCGGGGAGAGCTTTGGCCTCTCCCCGCACGCCGCCCGGCCCTGAGGCCGCCCTCGCGCCAACTCAGACTCGGCCGTTGCCCCGCGGGGAACCGGACGCCGTCCCCGCGTTGCTGCCTTGCGCGACGTGCAAGGACGGGCGTGACAGCGAAATGAGAGCGGATCATCGCGATTTCCGCGGTGGACCTTTCCTTTTCCTTTGGAGACGTGACCGTCCCGGAGTCGATCCCCGGCTCGCCGGACCGCGGGTCCAGCGATGTTCACGCTGCGCACACGCGCCTGAAGCCTGTGGGCTACGCTGTCGCATACGCCCGGTAGGAGCCACGATGAGGAGAGGCAGCCAGATGAGAAGGTGGGTCATCGCGATTGGTGCGGTCGGGGTCGTAGCGATGTTTTCCGCGCTGGCCTTCGCAGACAGCGGCGCGCGGCGGTCAGGGCCTACGGCTCCCCGGCCGGGCCTGAGATACGCCTATCCCGGCGATCAGAAGCCAACCGGCGCACAAGTCCCTGACGCCTCCAAGAGCGGTCGCTCGGCACCGGAGCCAGCGGCCCAGACGCCACTGACCCTCGCAGAAATGAAGAGGCAGGCCGCGGCCAACGGCGAGAACGTCACCATCACTAAGAACCTCGACGGCACCTTCTCGGCCGCGATCGGGATCCCGGCGCCGCCAGGCACTCCCGTCGTGCCGCCTCCATCGGGCCACTACGACAAGTCGCCAGACGCCGCGCCGACGGCTCCCTGATGCGGCGTCCTAACCCCGTGTCTTCGAGCGGTGGTGCGGTCCTATGCGCGTCAGCGACTGCAGATGAGGTGTACTTCCACGCCCCAGCTTGAGGTGTAGGGGCCGGTCGTGTTGCCTGCTGCGATCCAGCCGGTCGGGCGGGTGCTCGCATCGGGGTCGGGGCGGCTTTGCGTTATGGCGATCGGCACCATACCGCCGGGCTCCCCGGGGAAATGTAGGTGGGCGCCACCTCCGACCGCGAAATGGCCCTTGGGGCAGGTCACGGTGACCTGCTTGCTTGGTGACGTGTCGCTTGCAGAGTCTTTCGAGAGCGCGACGAGGTTCGCGCCTGGGGCGCCGCCGCAACTGCTGAGCGCGAGGGCCAACGCTCCAGCGCCTATGGCGAGGGCCGGCATGGATCGCTTGCGGGTCACGATCAATCTCCAGTGTCGAGTGTC
>JAABUZ0100006299.1_pt1 | contig 14911 bp, 17 predicted proteins | sample 5562091 | NCBI WGS metagenome assembly JAABUZ01 (sample SAMN12813069, study PRJNA571459) | rock metagenome | isolation source: Antarctica rocks | place: Antarctica: Victoria Land, Linnaeus Terrace sud | collected 2015-12-21 | reverse complement strand
AGCTCCGAGTCGATCTGCGCGCGGCTGCACTGCGGGACGTCGTTGAGGTAGCGGCAGTTGAACGGCCGTGACGTCTCCATGCCCAGCACCACCGCGAGCTTGCCGTCGTTCATCACGCGCCGAGCCTGGAAGGGGTCCTTGACGATCCGGAACCAGCCCTTGCCCGGGCCACCGCTCTGAGCGTCGATGTAGTCCTGCAGCTTGTAGCTGTCGGCGATCTGCAGGCGCACCGTGTTCATCTCGTCGCACGGGTTGCGCTTGAGCGGGTACTTCTCGCAAAGCTGCGCGTTGTCGACCCCGACGTCGACCATGAGGCGCTGGCCGCCGCGCCACGAGCGCTCCAGCCACTTGTAGTAGACCTGCTCATGGGTCAGCGACTTCGCCGCCGGCCAGTCCTTGAAAGTCGGCCAGCCAACGGTGTCGTGAAACGGCTTCATGCCGCCGTAGGACAGCGCGTTCTCGAGCGCCGCACCCGCACCCATCGGACCGTGGTCGGGACAATCGACGAGCGCCTTCGTGACGCCGTAGGGCGACCAGGGGCGCCCGCAGTGGATGCTGCCGCCGATGAACTCGAAGGCCATCATGTGGTCGATCGAGTCGAAGAAGCCACGCACCGTGCCAAAGCCCGTCGCGCCCTTCGTCGGCTTGCCGGTCGCGTTGACGTCAGCCTCGGGGAAGGTCGCGCAGCCCTGATTCGCGGCGAACGTGAAGAGCGCGTTGCTGCCGGCCGTCCCCTTGGGCGCGAGCGTGAGGGTGCCCGTGCCGGGCGTGACGGTGAGGACGCGGCCGTCGGCCACCGTCGAGATCGTGAAGCCGCTCGCCGGGCCGTCGACCTTCCAGTCCGTCGCGGGGCCGGGATCGGTCGCCGTCTCGACCGTGTCGGCCGCACCCGTCGCGATGAAGTCGCCGGCTTTGCCGTAGAGCAGGTACGTCCCCAGACCGGACGCCTTCATGCGGATCGCCTCGGCGGCGCCCGCGCCCCCGGTGGACGCGGTGTAGCCGCCGCCCGGCGCCTTGGCAACGAAAGCGTCGGCGCCAGTCGCGTGAAGGGCGTAGCACTTGTTGGCCAGCGCGTAGCGCGCGTCGTCGCCCTTAGCGGCGGCCGTGGCGACGGGGGCGAGGCAGACGACAGCGAGGGCGCAGCTGAACGCGAGCGAACGCAAGAACGACATGAGCGCGATCGTACAGGCGCACGAGGTGCACGCGCGCAACGAGTCAGTACAACAGTCTCGCCGCCCGAGCAGCCAGCGTCGAGGCTGCCGCTCCGGCCGGCCGAGGGCGCAAGTCAGAGCGACTACAGCGGCTGAGGCTGCAGGAGACCGGAGGCGGTCTTGCGATGCGCTCGATTGTCTGAGTCGACCATCTACGTGGGCAGCCAGCGAGGGCCCGGCGTAGGGTTAACCACACTCGGGGATTGGTGGTCGCGGTAGGGACGGCCTCGGTCAACCGCGCCCGCTTGCCGACGCACCCACATCGGGCCGCATCACCACGCCAGAGAACGCAGACGAGACTGCTGCGTCGTCGCCAAGGCGGCACTCTCGCCGTGACTGCCGCTCCCGTCAGATCCAGAAGCCGCCGGGGTCGCCTCCTTGAATGCCTGCGGCAAGACGAAAGCAGGATGCGAACCCAATTGACGGCGTATGCCCCCCCTCGTCGCCAGCCGATGGTGTGACGGGTCGGCCGGCGCACGCCGGCCGACCCGATGCGATGGCCGTCCGTGGACGGTGTCGATGATCTCGGCGCTGTCAATGCCCTGTAGGTAGATGCTCGTGATTCCGAGGTTGGCGTGCCCGAGCTGTCGCTGTATGACCATGCGGAGGCCTCCCAGCGCCGCCCGGCTGTCGGTCCGTGGATCACGCAGAGGAGCGCTCCGATCGGGAGCTGCCGCCTGGTCTGCAGCCATGGCTCGAGCTGGCTCCAGGCCCATCGGTCCATGCCGACCTCACGTCGCTTCCCGCCCTTGCCGCGACGGACGAGGATCGCGCCGCGAGACGAATTGAGGTCGCTTTCCTGAAGAGCGAGGGCCTCGCTGATTCGAAGCCCCGCTCGCCAAAGCAGCACGATCAGCGCGCGGAGCCGGTGTCCGTCGGCGCGCTCGCCGGCGACGCGCATCACCTCGATGATCTCCTCGACCGTTGGCGGGTCGGCCGGATATTGCTCGCCCTTGTTGCGCGGCGTCGACCGCGGTGGTAGCCCGGCAACATGGCCGGTGAGCGGCGGTGGCCGGCGACATCCAGCAGAACGGATCCCATGAATCCTCCCTTGGTTGGGATGACTTGACACCCCACTGCTGTACTGCCATTGTGAGCACATGTCAACGATCAAGGAAGAACGGCTCCAGATCCGCGTCGACCCAGCAGACAAGGCGCTGCTCGAAAGGGCCGCCGCGGCGTCACATCTGAATGTGTCTGCATTTGTGGTCCAGGCCGCCGCGTCGAAGGCTGAGGAGATCCTCGCCGAGCGCGCGAGCATCCGCCTCTCACCGGACGCGGCAGTCGCATTCAGCGAAGCGCTCGAGCGCCCGGCGGAAGCCAACGACCGCCTCGCCAAGGCGCTACGGCGCAAGCGGACGTTCAGCTGGCTTGACTGAGCTCCACCGGCCGGCGCTGCTGGACCCGCACCGACACGACCGCGGGCAGCTCGAGAGCGGCGAGCCGGCGCTCGACGATTGGCTGCGCCGCTACGCCGGCCAGAACCGGCGCCGGGACACCGCCGCGACCTGGGTGATCGCCGACATCAACAACATCGTCGTCGCATACGCCAGCGTCGCGATGACCGGGATCGATCGCTCCGCGGCGCCAGAGCTGCTCGCCAAGGCCGCGCCCGATCCCGTGCCAGCGCTCCTGCTTGGCCGACTCGCAGTCGACCAGCGCTATTCGAGCTCAGGGATCGGGACGACCCTCGCTACCCACGTGCTCGCCACAGCGATCGAGCTGAACGAGAAGGCGGCATGCCGAGCGGTTGTCGTGACCGCCCTCACCGAACGCGCTCGCACCTGGTGGGAACGACTCGGGTTTCATCCCTTCGATCCGGGCAATCCCCACCAGCTCGACCTCTACCTCCTGACCTCCGAGATCGACGCAACCCTACGACAGGCGCGATAGAGGTGTCACCTGGTGTCCGCGCAAGGGAGGGAAGTCGCAATGGGGCGCAGATGCTCGTTGCACGCCGAAAGGAGGTGTCCGGCCGCGCGCAGGTGAGAGTGCTGAGATGTCGATCAATCCGGCAGCGGCGCCTGTGGCCATACTGCCCTCGGTGGAACCTGGCCTCGTCCATCGCGCAGCCGTCTCCTTTCTCGACCAGTTCATCTCGCGCGGAGCGGGTCAGGACGTGCGCCAGCTGCGGGACCAGCTCGTCAGCGACGGGCGCACCAAAAGGCGCTGCTCGATCAGCTACCAAGGCAGGAGGTCGATGAGCGGTGGCAAAGCAGGGAGGCGCTGATTGGCCAGAGTTAGGCTGCGTCCGTCTGGCGCGAACGTCGGACGCGGTCAAGACACCGGCCGTTCACCGGCCGCGTCGAACAGGGCAAGCCGAGAAGCCGGCTACCGCTCGACCGGTCAAACAACACCGAGTCCGGTAAGGCCGAGCTGAACGCCGAGCAACCCTCCCCAATGCAGCCGTCGTCAGGGGTGACCGTGAAAACGATCGCCCCGTTCGGGCTGCGGGTCGTACCCGCGCGCCCGCTCAGCGCTCACGCGCACGGGCGCGAAATCAGAGACCGCGAGTAACACAGAAGCCGCAGCAAGGACGACGGTCAAGGCTGTGCGCTTGTGCTTCTTAAGGCATCTGTCGCTAATCGTTTGGTGTCGGCACTGCTTGGTATCACCGCACGGAGGCGGACCGGTGGGTGCCGTCCTGGATCCAGTTCAGTGTCTGCCCGTGGAAGGTGAAGTGGTCGATTACGCCTTGGCCGAGTTGGTGGTCGCCCGCGTGGTCTGATAGTCGCAATGTGTGTCGGTCGTGTAAGGAGGCGAACGTTCCGTCTCCTCGGTTCGGGAGCAGCGCGACGAGCCCGCCGGCGAGGACGATGTCGGGCGAGCTATCCCCCGTGATGTCTCCGGTGGCAAGGAGAGGAGTCGCGAACCCGGTCCTGATACGCGCGTCGGGTGGTTTGAAAGTTCCATCGCCTCGACCGTGCACGGTCAAGACTTGGTTGTCGGCGCCGAGCACCAGGTCGAGGTGGCCATCATGATCTAGGTCGCTCAACAGCAGGTCGGTGGAGCCGTATTGCTGCTGGATGGCGCCGGCCGCGACGGGCTGGGCGGATGCGAATGATCCTGCGCTGTTGTTCGCCGCTGCGGTCACGCAGGTCGGGGAAGCGCCGCAGGAGCTTACTTCGACCAAGTCAGGCTTTCCGTCGCCGTTGATGTCGCCAACGGCGAACCGGTTGGCGCCCTTCGGCCCGACCGGTGGCCCGAGGTCGAACGTGTCATCGCCGCGGCCGTGGGCCACGCGGACGCGGCCCCCGGCCGTGAGAACAAGATCCGCGCGACCATCACCATCCACGTCAGCTGCAGCGATCCGCTCTCCGGTAGCGGCCCCAGCGATCGTGCTGCTCCCAACCAACCCAAACCGCCCGCCGCCGAGGTTGCGCGCGGTTATCAACGAGCCATGATCCCCTCTAAAAGCCAGGTCGAGAGGTAGACCCGGACCACGGAATAGTCCTAGCGAGAGCCCGTCGGGCCCGACAAACCCGAGAGCAGAGCGCACCGCGTCCCCGAAAGATCCATCGCCGCGGCCGAGTCGCGTGACGACTCCACTCGGTCCGCCTCCAACCAGGTCAGGTATGCCGTCACCATCGACATCAGCGACCGCCACGCCGCTCAGGGGCACGGGCGAAGAGACCACGACCGGCCGGTTGAGCGCTCCGTTGGAGTCGGCGTCGAGCACCGACCACGCACTTCCGCTCACCGAGGACGACGCCACCACTATCTCGCTTCGCCCGTTCCCGCGCAGGTCCGCCACCACTGGATGACCGGACGTACCGTATCCGACCGAGCGAGACCCACTCAACGGCGGGCTGCCGGGAAGCGTGTAAGCGACCGCCCCACGCGAAGAAAGCAACGCGCGCGAGAGATCATCGTTGACCCGGCGCGAGCGGCCTGTCACCAAGTTCTTGACCCTGAACCGCTGATAAGACTCAACCGAATCAGCGTGATAGAAGGAGAAGAGCAGATAGCGACCCGCCACCTGCTCCGCTTGGATGCGCTCTTCACCAATCGAGCCGTCGTTAAAGAGGGTCTTCCCAAGTCGGAAAGCACGTCGTGGCCGCCGAGAAAGCAAACACGCGAACGTATACGTCGTCACCGACCCCTGACCGTCGCTGTGGACCACCTCAGAGATCACAACGCCACGAAAGCGCTTCACGACCTTCGTATGACGAGGCACGCAGCCAAGCGACCCGCGTGGACTGCGGACCCCACGAGCGGCCGCGCTCCCCGCCGACGCCGACGCCATCACCAGCACCAGCGGCATCACGGCCACGATAAGAAGGCTTCTGAGAAATACGCCCACGCACCACATCACAACGAGCCCGAGCGCGGAAAGTCGCGGCCGCACAGACGAGAGCCGAACCGCTCCCGCGCACTAAACAACATCGTCTTGACAGCGTGGCGATGTATCACGGTAAGTCACGCGCCCTAATCATGCCGCGACCGTTTCCTGTGCGCGAGCAAAGCCCCAAGTCGAATAGCACAATATACAAACATCACCGGCAGGAGAACTAAGGCGGCCGTCGTTCCTGGGATTGCGCGAGGAAGGTAAATGGTCGGTTCACTTACGACGAGCGCAAACATAGCTGCTGACCCCACTAATCCCACCGCATAGCGGACGATCGACCCCCGCCGATATCGATACGTGGGCTGAGGACCGCTCACCATGACTTCACTGTCCACCACTTGCGCGCTTCCACACAGCTCTGCGAAGCATGGCGGTCCAACGTCGCCTCCTGCTGGGAACACAAGGCCAAGTCCTTGGAGGCGGAGAGTGACGACGGCTTCGATGTCTACAAGCCGACATTTGGCTCGTTGGCGAGGAGTTCTTGGCGTGCTTGGCGTGCCATCGCGGCGAGTCCGGGGATTGTCTCGGGGTCTTCGTTGCCGAAACGTTCGATTAGGTCGTTGATGACGTCGAGGGCTTCGTGGCGGCGCTGTAGTCCGCCGAGGATGGCGGCTTGGGCCATGAGCGCTAGCGCGTGCTGGCCGCGCATCTCGGGTTGGGCTTGGTGGTCTGCGCGCTGGGCAATTTCGTCGAGTGCGGGGATAGCGTGCTCGTCGAGGGTGAGCAGTGTTTCGTAGAGGGCTTGTGCTTCGGCCTTCCGACCCAGGCGGCTGAGGCAGGCGCCTGTGTTGAGCTGGGCGTGCACGAACAGTTTGCGGTGCGCGGGTTCGGTGGAGTCGCGAAGCCGCGCGGCGAGCGTCCGGTCGATGCCCAGCGCCGAGTCAAATCGGTGGTGTCGGTGAAGGATCGTGGCTGCTGTGAGAAGAACCTCACCGAGCTCGGTGAGTGCGGTGGGGTCGTGCTCGCGCTCGAACTGGGCGAGGAGCGTGTCGCTGATCGCGGTCGCGTCATCGGCTCGTTGCTGTTCCAGCAGCCGCGAGATCTTCACGAGCGACGCCTGCAAGACTCGCTGGCCGAGCGCGGGTTCTGGGGCGTTGCCAAAGCGCGCCAGAAGCTGGTCGAGGGTCGCGAGCTCTTCCTCCGGGCGGCCTGTGAGGCCTAGGAAGCTGCTCTTGGCTCCGATGGCGTCAGCGACCTTGACGCGTGCGTGGAGCGCGTCCTCGTGGCCGTAGCGGTCGGTGAGCTTGTCGCAGAGCGCGATGGCCTCTTCAAAGCGATCCAGTTGCCCGAGGGTGTAGCTCTGGTCATATAGAGCGTCTAGCGCGATGAGCGGTTCCTGCGGCGGGGGATCCTCGCCAAAGCGGCTGATCAGCTGCGCCCACACGCCGATTGCCTCCTCGCTGCGGCCCATCTCGCGCAACCGGATCCCGCGGTTCAGCAGCGCACGGGCGACGGCGAGGCGCGGCTTGGGTTCGCTTGCCTCACCGAAGCGCGCCACCACCTCCGCCAACACGGCGAGCTCCTGCTCTGTGTGTCCCCCTGCGGCGAACAATTCGCTCTTGATCCACATCGCCTCGGCGACGTGCCCGCGTACATGCGGAGCGGAGTGATCGTCGTGGCGCTCGAGGAAGACGTCAACCGCCGCGAGGCTCTCATCTACGCGCCTGGTTGGCGAGATAGACGCCTTTGAGAAACAGCGCGTCGGCCGCAAGGAACGGCTTTGTCGCCGGCCGCACGTCCTCGAAGCGGTCAACCAGCTCCTGCAGCATCACCAGAGCCTCTTCCGTGCGTCCCAAAGCGCGCAAGATGACCGCGTTGTTGAACCACGCGAGCGCGACCGACTCGCGCAGCTCGGCCTGCGTCGAGTCGCCAAAGCGCACAATCAGCTCTTGACGCGCGTTGAGCGCCTGCTCACGGCGGTCCAGTCCGCCGAGGATGTTGGCCTTCGTGTTGAGCGCCTTGGCAACCGTCGCCCGCACGTCCGCGTGCGATGCCTCGCCGAAGCGCTCAACAAGCTCATCGAGAAGCGACATCGCCTCTTGCGCGCGCCCCTGAGCATGCAGCGACATCCCCTTGACAAGCAGCCCCTTGGCGACCCACTCACTTTTGGCCACACCCGGCGCCGTCGGCCGCTCGCGTGCGATCAGCTCATCGCACCGCGCCTCGGCCTCGCCAGCTCGACCGAGCCTCAAACACTGCGTCGCACTGGCATACAGCGCGGACGCCACCCACTCACGCAGACCAGCGTCCGTCGCCCCGCCGAACCGCTCGAGAACCACCCCAAAACACACGACCGCATCCTCAGAACGCCCCAAAGCGACAAGAGCCCTGCCCTTCTCGACCAGCGCCCGCGCCACCCGGCCACACGACACCGACCCGCCGGACCCGGGCTCAAGCGCCAGCACCGCCTCGCACTCGACGAGCTGCGCCTCCCACACCGCCGAATCGCTCACCCGCGAAGACTCACTTGGACCCGACGAAGACCAGCAGCAACAAGCGCACCGCTCCGCTGATAATCAGCGATCGAGTCGTCGGTCACGTCGCCCCGACGAACTTCAGTGAGAACGGTCGCAGACAGGGACTCACGCGTTGAACCTACCCCGGCGTCGGGCGCTCCATCCTTGATGCGGTGATGGGACGCACTGGACGTGCCCGAGCCCTTGGTCAACAACGCCGCGCACTCCGCGCGCGGATGGACTACGAGACCCCGGGACGCCGCGGGCGTGGGCGCCCTAGGCGGTCGGCTGCGAGCGCGAGCGCCACGGGAGGAAGACCAGGGCGGTTCGTCAAACCACTTCCGCTCGCTGGATTGCCGGTCGGCGCGCACCTCGACCCCACCCCCGAGCTTCGCTCACCTGCGGTGTGCGCCGGGGCGGCGATCGGCTTCGCACCGCGAGGCCAGCGACCCGAACAGGGAGGCCAGTCGTGGCCCGAGAGAACCGCCCGCCATCCGACGAAGAGTGCGCCGAACGCCGCCGCCAAGACCGCGAGACCGCCCTGCCGTCGCCATCGCGTTCCTGGGGGTCGCCGGAGGCGGCATAGGCGTTCCTGCTCACCGGGCAGCGGCTGGCAGGTGACGGCCTGACCCGCTGAGCGTGCTGATTCTCTTCGCGCGGCATCGATGGATCCGTGCCCCGCTACCTTCGCTAGATGATCCGACTACTCGAGCACCGGCTCTCTGGGCTCATCGCGGTTCATCCCTTCCGCGCTGCTGGCCTTGTCGCCGCGGTGTCCGCGCCGTTTGGGGCTCTAACCGCGGCGCTGCTCGACGGGCCGGTCCTCGGTGGTGCGGTTGGCGCGGCGGTCGGCGCCTTTGCCGTCATGAGCACGCGCTACCGCGCCCAGGGGCGCACCCACCGTTAGGCTTCCGCCACGTGATCGCGCTCGTTGCTGCGGGTGCTGTGCGGCTCCGGCACCGCCGCGAGCAGACGGTTACGAGGCGCCGCCCGGCCCTGCCGCCGCCCGGGAGCCGCTCTACTAAGCCATGCGACGGTCGAAGGTGATGGCTCTGCTCTCGCTCCCCGCCGGGTTTGCGGCCGGCGCGCTGATCTCGGCGCTGACGGGTAGCTCCGATATAGCGGCCGTGATTGTGTTCTTCCTCGTGCTTGCTCTCCTTCTTCCCGAAGCGCGCCAGCACGGCCGCGACCGGTCGGAGCGATGAGGCTAGGAGGCGACGCCGGCCGGCGGTACGGAGTCTCGCCCGCACGGCGTCACCTAGGCTAAGCGATGGCCGCTGGCCTGGGGCTGTACGCCGCGACGGTCGTGCTTTAGCTGCCCCGGCGCGTTTGTGCGCACCTGGCTCTTCGCGCTCCCCGTCGCGCTCGTCTTCTGGCTGGCGGGGGCGACCGTCGATCCGTGGGCTGGCTACCTGGGGATCGCCGCGGGCGTCTTCCCGCTCGCATGGTCGCTTGTCGCGCTGGCCTGGCCGGGGACCGGGCGGTGGTGGCGCTGGCGCACCGGCGGCCGCGAGCCCTCCCCGCGCGAGCGCGAGACCTTCGACGACGCCTTGGCCGACGTGATCGAGCCCGGCGCGGGCGTGCGCGCCCCGCGCGGCTGGTTCGTGCTCGACTCCGCCGAGCCGGCTGCCGCGGTGCGCGGACGGACGGTGATGCTCACCCGCGCGCTGCTCGCGATGCCCGGCGCGCTGAGCGGCGTGCTCGCCCACGAGCTCGCGCACGCCAACACGCCCGACGGGCGGCTCACCGAAGCGCTCAACCGCCTCGTCCTGTGGCCCGGCGCGCTCCTGCCTCCGGGCGGCCTCGTCCGCGGCGTTCTGCGCGCGGCGCTCTTCGTGGCTGGCGGCGGCCTCTCTCTACGCGTGCTCGGGGCCGCGTGGGGCGGCTACTGGCGCGGGCGGGAGTACGCCGCCGACTCCTACGCCGCCGACCTCGGCGCCGGCGATGACCTCGCGCGCTTCCTCGAACAACACGCCCTCTTCTTCGACGTGCCCATCCCCTACCTCTGGCTCACCGAGCACGCCCACCCACCCACCGAGCTACGCCTCGGACGGCTCGCAAGCGCGCAGGAAGCCCTCTAAGCAACTGCGCGGGTCCAGGTGGCTGGATTTGGTCGTGTCCCGGCCGCCGAGGCCCGCAGAAGGCCCTACGGCGGGTCAGCGGCTAGCCAGAGTGTTCAAACGAGGAGCCCCCGACGCCAAGCCGGCCAACTGGACGATGCCCCTGGGGCTCGCTTGGAACGACGTGGGGGTCGCCCGTCGGGCGACCCCCACGATGCGGCTACGAGGTGTGCTCGCTAGTTTTCCTCGTGGACCTTGCCTAGGGCGAGGATCGCTTCGCGAGTCTCGGCGGGCACCCGGTAGTGCTGTCGAGAGCCGTCCCAGCGGCTCTCGAACACGGGTGCTCCGCCGAACTGCTCGTTGACCCGGTTGATCGACTTGGATGCGCTGCGGTGCCAGGACTTGACCGTCCCGACGTCCTGTCCGAAGCCTTGGGCGAGGTCCTCAAACGTGAACTCGCTTCCTGGCCCGAACTTCTCGGCGCACCCGTGAACGAACTCCCAGGTGGTCTGGCCCATGCGCCCGCAAAGGGCGCGGACCTTGCGGTCCATCAGCGGCCCGGCACCGTTGGGCGCAGGGTCGTGGGTCAGTGCGCGCAGCAGCTCGTCGAGCTGGTCGCGAGCGGCTCCCAGGCCGTCGCGGCTCAGCTCTCCTTGCATTGTGAAGGTTGCTGGCATTTGGTCACCTCCTTTCGATCGCCAGAGAGCACACTGTACCAGACTACGCTCTACTCTGTTGTGGCGTGCCGTAAGAGTGCCTGGCGCGCCTCGACCGCCAGCCAAGCGCCGCCCCCCCGGCTGGCCCGTCAAGGGGCCTTGCGCCCTCGACCCTGCCGGGCCCGGCGACCTGAGACCAGACCGGCATACCCGAGCTCGCCCACCCCACCGACCGAGCTACGTCTCGGACTGGCTCGCCAGCGCGCAGGAAGCCCTGGCCGGGGCGCCGAGGCCCGCAGAACGCCCTAGAGCGCGTCTCAGTTGATCTGAGGTCGCCTCCGTAGAAGCGTGGCAATGCCGCTGTAGGTGGCCACTTTGAAAGGTCCCGGCCTCGCGAACGGCAAGTCTGACGGCCCAAATCCCGCTGAGCCTGACCGGATAGCTGAACGGGTCAGGGGCCCGGCCGTCGAGGAATCCTCGGACGGTCTCTAGGAGGATCGAGCGGCTAGCGAGAGGTGTCCACGTCGTGGCCCTGTCGTCCCTTGTGGAGATGGAAGGCGGCAAGGGCCAGGCCGCAGATGGTCAGGCCGGCGGCGAGGAGGATCCCGTAGGTGTCGTGCGCGTGATGGATCATGCTCAGGACACCATCGATGGCGAGGAGGAGCCCTACGACCGCGCCGAGCTTTCGCTTTCGAGGGATGCGCTGATTAGAGGTCATTTGAGCCGTTGCGGACCGAGGGGGCCGGTGCTCGGTCTTCCTATCGTCGTGCGGCGAAGCGTTGCCATCCAAGAGCGGCGAGGCCCACCAGTAGGCCGATGGCGATCGCCATGAGCAGCGCCAGCGCGAACGGTTTGATGTGGGCGGTCGTCTCATTCACGACGACGACAGCCACCACGATCAAAAGCCACTGTATCTCGCCACCGCCGGCGGTGGCTTATTCGGATCTCCGTACAAGCGGATGCCCACCGCTCCAGGATAAGGCGCGGGCTTGCGCGTAGAGTCACGCTTGTGCTGGCCGGGGCGTCCGACCCCCGCATACGGTCACGCTTTTCCCCCAAAGCGTCACCCAAGCATCCGAAGGGCGGCGTAGCGTCCGGAGCATGAAGTGCCCGCACTGTTGGACCGCTTTCAACCTCCCCAACGCTCATCCCCGGGACGTGCTACTTGGGCACGATCGCGAGCACCGATGGGAGCTGCACTGGGTCCGGTGCCCCGCCTGCGAGCGGTTCATCATCCAGCTCGCTTCCGGGCAAGAGATGCTCGTAACGCACGACGATAGCTCCCAGCGGATAGAGCTCGACCGGGCCAGCGTCCAGCGGCTCCTAGTCCACCCTCTCGGCATGGCGCGAGCGCTTTCGCCCGATGTTCCCGGCGACTACGCCGAGAGCTTTCAAGAGGCGGTCCGCGTCCTGCCCCTGTCGACCAAGGCAAGCGCCGCTCTTAGCCGACGCCTGCTCCAGGCGCTGATCCACGAAGAGGCCGGGATCACCCGACGCAACCTCGATCAGGACATTCAGGCGCTGATCGACTCCAACGTGCTGGCCAGCGATCTCGCCAACGACGTCGATGCGATTCGCACGGTGGGCAACTTCGCCGCGCACGCGATCAAGAGCCAAAGCACCGGCGAGATAACCGAAGTCGAAACGGGCGAGGCCGAGTGGCTGATCGACGTCTTAGAAGAGCTGTTCGACTTCTACTTCGTGCGGCCCAAGGTCAGCCAGCGCCGTCGCGACGAGCACAACGCAAAGCTCCAAGACGCCAACAAGCCGCCGCTCAAGAGCGCCTAGCTTGGCCTCCCCCGGCAACAAAGGCCGGCGCTTCCCGGCCGAGCCGCTCACCGAGGGCGAGGTCCGCGCGCTGATCCGCGCCAGCTCGCCGCGAGCGGCGACCGGGGTGCGCAACCGGGCGCTGATCGCGGTCCTCTACCGCGGCGGGCTCCGTGCCGCCGAGGCCCTCGCGCTGCACCCCAAGGACGTCGACCAGGCCGCCGGCGCGGTGGTCGTGCTGCACGGCAAAGGCGACCGGCGGCGCACCGTGGGCATGGATCCCGCCGCCTTCGCGCTGCTCGAGCGCTGGATGGACAAACGCCGCCAGCTCGCCCTCCCCGCCCGGCGGCCGGTGTTCTGCACCCTCAAAGGCCAACCCATGGACCCAAGCTACGTGCGCCGGCTGCTACCCCGCCTCTCCGCCCGCGCCGGTATCGACAAGCGCGTGCACCCCCACGGGCTGCGCCACACCCACGCCTTCGAGCTCGCCGCCGAAGGCGTCCCCGTCCACGTCATCCAACAACAACTCGGACACGGCTCCCTCGCCACCACCGACCGCTACCTACGCCACGTCGCCCCCATCGAACGCATCGCCGCCATGCAAACCCGCCAATGGACCCCCTAGCTACTTCGCTGCCCTAGAAAACGTGGGCCGCCCATGAGGAGCTGAAGGACGCCGTTGAGTAGGCAAAGAATGCCAGTGACAACGTACGCCATCGGCGGCGGCAAGAGGATGCCTGGCTTGCCCTTCTGGCTACGTGCGAGGCGCGCTCGCGTGGCGATCTGTTCGCGGCGAGCGATGCAGTAGGCGCCGATGGCGACCATGGAGGCGCCGAGCGGCACGCGCGTCCACGGCGAGGTGAAGATGGCGTGGGCAGCTAGGAGCGCAAGCAGCACGCCCCCGCCGACGAGGGCGAAAGCAAACCCGATCACTCGCTTTCGCGGAATACGACGATTCTACGTCGCCCATGCGCACGATTCGCGCCCGCAGGCGGAGCCAGGCGAGATCGGTCTCTGGCGTCGGCCGCTAGTCGGCCGACCTCGCCAAGCGGCCCACCGGAGGCCAGTGTCCGGACGGCCGAGGCAACTTGCAGGCACTGACCGAGCAGGGCGAGTCCACGATCGACATCTTCGCCAACCGCGAGCTTCCCGACAGGCTTCGCGGCGTGGAGGATCTGCTCAGCTACCGCCTGCTTCAGTAAGGCCTCGACGGCGAGCGCGAAGAGACCTTCGACTCCCACTGCTTCCCCAAGGCGATCCTGCGTCGTCACGCCCAAGTTGCGGCGACACGTGCTCATCTCAGGCGGTAGGTCCGGCGCAGGCGGGTGTGGTTGCCGAGGTTGTCGCGTGCGGTCAGTCGCGCTGAGAGCTTCACCGGGGTGCCGTCCGCGATTGAGCGTCGCACGAGACGAGAGGCGTTCACGGAGAGCGTAAGAGCGAAGCGGTGCGAAAGGCGCTCACGGAGGTAGACGGGTCGTAGGGTGAAGTTGAGGGCATGGGCGCCGATGCGCAGCTGCTCACGGACCGAGAGCCGGCAAGGTGTGCTGGCGGCGGCGATGAGCATGAGCCGGCGCGCTCCTCGCTTGGATACGGTGCTGGCGAACCGGAGGTGAAGCTGGGGTGGCGAGGCGGCGACGCTGATGCGGGCCACCGCGATCTCGGAGTACGCGCTTCCGTCCGGGAAGGGTGCTGTCCCGCGGCGATCGCCCGGTCGCCCGGCGCGAGCGCCAGCGCCCCGAGGTCCACCACGGCCGCGGTCGACCCGTCTGCTTTAGGGGGAGGCGGCTGAAGGTTGACGGCGGCGCAACCGTGGCGCCCGAAGCCGGCGTCCCGCTGTCCGCGGCTTCCGTAGCGACAGATCGCCCAGCTCCCTCCCCCGGTTCCCCCGAAGACCGCCTCGCCATCCCCTTGAAGAGCGGCGGCTTCAAAGCCGCTCTGCACCCGCGCGGTCGAGACCAGGGTGCCTTGCCGGCCAAAGGACCGGTCGAGCTGCCCGTCGAAGCGAAACTGAGCCAGTGCCCCCACGCTCGAACGCGACGAAGTCGAGGACACCCGACCCGCGAGCAACACGTCGCCGCTCGGTCGCACAAGCACACAACACGCCGCCGCCGCTCTGGACCCGAAAGCCGCCGAGGCAAGACCACCAGCCCCGAACCCCGGGGCCAGGGAGCCGTCAGAGCGCAAAGCGACCGCGCCGAAGCCGCCGCTACGGCCCACTGGTATCGACCCAGACGCGACGATCCCTCCCCCCGGCCTAAGCGCCACACCAGATACGCCCTGGACCGGGACCGCCATGACCCCACCGTGGCTGTTGCGTAAAGGCACGGCGTTGGCAGTGGGCGGGTGGCGGCGGGTGCGCCAGGCCGAGGGGAGCGGGGTAATTCGTCGCCGGGAGGGTGGTCTCAGGCGGTTG